>SAMEA104315434__coassemble_390_pt1 | contig 24599 bp, 15 predicted proteins | sample SAMEA104315434__metabat2_high_PE_014 | metagenome-assembled genome bin SAMEA104315434 (sample SAMEA104315434) | gut metagenome | biome: Monkey gut; feature: monkey-associated habitat; material: faeces | place: China | collected 2013
AGCATATACATTGCAGCGTCCTTGCCAGAGATACGTTTGGTGAGAAGGCAGCCGAGAGTGATGGCAGGGTTGATATGGCAACCACTGATGCTACCGATGGTGTATGCCATGGCGATGACGCTGATGCCGAAGGCAAGGGCGGTGCCTACTACTGATGCTGTATCAACACCACAGTTGAGACTGACGGCTGCACCGCAGCCGAGGAAGGTCAGGACAAATGTCCCGACAAGTTCTGATAAATACTTGGACATGATGATTTAGTTATTTTAGTTGTATGGATGTTTAGTTGTTTGGTTGTGGGGTTTAGGTTTTAGGTTGTGGGTTGTGGGTCTTTCTTGCTTAGGCAAGCGGCAAAAGCCGATTCGGATTGGAGCTTCGTTATGGGACAGACCTAAAACCAATAACCTAAAAACCAAATCACCAGACAACCAAACCACCAAACAGCAAAATCGCTAACCTAGTAGCTTCTTGCTATGAGCACACGGCACTTCGAAGGCTTGCCTGATACCATATCAGTGCCAGGAGTCTGCTCGAAGGCGAACGGCACGCAGCGGATAGTAGCCTGTGTCTCCTCCTTTATCTTGGCCTCGGTTTCAGCGGTGCCGTCCCAGTGGCAGAGGAAGAAGCCACCGTCCTTTACCTTCTCCTTGAATTCCTCGTAGTCGTCGCACTCGTAGATGTGGGCATCGCGGAAGGCCTGGGCTTTCTTGAAAATGTTCTGCTGTATGTCGTCAAGGAGTTGCTCCACATGCTCTGCCAGTCCCTCGAAGCCTACAGTCTCCTTTTCCAGGGTGTCGCGGCGCATAATCTCCACGGTGCCGTTCTCAAGGTCGCGACCGCCCATCACGAGACGTACAGGAACACCCTTCAGCTCATAGTCTGCAAACTTGAAGCCTGGGCGCTTGTTGTCAGCATCGTCATACTTCACGCTGATGCCCTTGGCTTTAAGAGTGTCTATGACAGGCTGGAACTTCTCAGCTATCAACGCCTGCTGCTCGCCCTTGCCGATAGGGATGATGATTACTTGCAGCGGAGCGAGACGTGGAGGTAGCACGAGGCCGTTGTCGTCAGAGTGTGTCATGATGAGGGCACCGATAAGGCGGGTAGAGACACCCCATGAGGTGGCCCATACGTACTCGGGCTTGTTCTCCTTGGTGAGGTATGTCACGTCAAACGCCTTGGCGAAGTTCTGACCGAGGAAGTGTGAGGTGCCAGACTGCAGAGCCTTGCCGTCCTGCATCATGGCCTCTATGGTGTAGGTGTCGAGAGCACCAGCAAATCGCTCCGTCTCGCTCTTCACGCCCTGCATCACGGGCACCGCCATCCATTCCTCCGCAAACTGTGCGTAGACCTTCAGCATCTTCTGTGCCTCAGCTTCAGCCTCCTCACGTGTGGCGTGGGCGGTGTGGCCCTCCTGCCAGAGAAATTCAGAGGTGCGCAGGAAAGGACGCGTACGCATCTCCCAGCGCATCACGTTACACCACTGGTTACACATCAGCGGCAGGTCGCGCCAGGAGTGTATCCAGTTCTTGTAGGTGTTCCAAATGATGGTCTCGGAAGTAGGGCGCACTATCAGCTCCTCCTCCAGCTTTGCAGCAGGGTCTACCACTACGCCGTCGCCGCTCTCGTTAGTCTTGAGGCGGTAGTGGGTCACCACGGCACACTCCTTGGCGAAGCCTTCCACGTGCTCTGCCTCTCGGGAGAGAAAGGACTTGGGGATGAGAAGTGGGAAGTAGGCGTTCTGTGCACCTGTTTCCTTGAACATCTTGTCGAGCTGCTGCTGCATCTTTTCCCAGATGGCATAGCCGTAAGGTTTGATTACCATGCAGCCGCGAACGGCAGACTGCTCTGCGAGATCAGCCTTGACTACGAGGTCGTTGTACCACTGACTGTAGTTGTCAGCGCGTTTTGTGAGTTCTTTAAGTTCTTTTGCCATTATAGTTGTTTTGTTATTTTGTTGTTTTGCCTTTTTGTTAAGTGGGAAGATGTTTTCTTGCAAAATTAATAAAAATAAATGATAAATTACATAAATAATGCGTAATTATAGCGAAAAACAAAGAATTTTGATGATTTCTCTTTTACGTTATGTTTTTTTTGATTAACTTTGAACAATAAAAAACTCTGAACTATGGCAAACAAGAGAAATCTAAAACGTGAGATAAACTATATTTGTAGCGAGATGTTCGCGGAGTGCGTGGCACTGTCACTGTATAATGCAAAGGTAGAGGAGGAGGATGTGGATTCCTTGCTAAGGTCTATAATGGACCTGCATGCTGACTACATTATGAGGGTGTCACATCCCGAGCCGGGCATGAAGCCTAAGAACTACTATAACGTGCTGGTGGAGAACTTTAACAAAGACGCTAACAGCGTAGTGGATCAGATATGCAGTCTCTGTTAAACCGCATTGGGATGAAAAGATTATGCCAATGGCTGCTTTACAAGGTGATGGGATGGAAGAAAGAGGTGACGGTGGTGCATCCGCAAAAATATGTCATCTGTCTTGCTCCGCATACGAGCAACTGGGACTTCGTGATTGGACAGCTGTACAGCAGGGCGGAAGGGCTCGGCTCCAATTATCTGATGAAGAAGGAGTGGTTCTTCTGGCCATTGGGCTGCCTGTTCAGGAAAACGGGTGGCATACCTGTGTATAGAAGCAGGAAGTCGGGAGGTATGACCGAAGCGTTGGCAGATACAGCTAAGAGAGAAGCGGAATTCCATCTGACTATAACGCCCGAAGGGACAAGAAGTTATAATGCAGAATGGAAGAAAGGCTTCTACTACATAGCGGCAGAGGCGCATATACCCATATTGCTCTATGCCCTGGACTATAAGAAGAAGCTCATAAAGTGTACGAAGAGTATCTGTCCTATGGGCGACATAGAGCAAGAATTGCCCGTGATAAAGGAATATTATAGGGGCGTGACGGCGAAATATCCAGAAAAATTCGGTATATAAAAACTCCATATATGAAACCGCACGAAGGAGAGATAGGAAGAAATTAGAGAAAAGTAAGGTGAGAATGCTGAAAAAAATATCATTGGCTGTGGGCATAGCGTGGCTGTACGGCATGTCGGTCCTTGCAGGATCGTATGGCGAACATCTGCAGCGTATGCAGGTGGATGATGCCACGAAGACCATATCGCTCTATATGGATGATGCCATTGCGGGACGGCGGCTGACAGATAAGGAAATAGGAAAGATATACAAGAAGACGAAGAAGGAGGTGCGTAAGGCTCTGCCAAAAGAGTGCAGGGACTATGACGTGCGCATATATGTAAAAGGAGTAGCACTGGAGACGCTGGCCGCACGGAATGAGAAAGAAGAGAGTTCGGGGATAAAGAAGAGTAGGAGAAGAAAAGGATGGTGGGGAGACGTCGCATGGGAAGGCAGACCATGGGTAATCAATACCTCGCTTACTTGTCGCCCCACGCAGGGGTTGCAGGGAAGGCATATAGCGCTGTGGGCAAGCCATGGCAGATACTATGACAGGAATAAAGGCGCGTGGAGATGGCAGAGACCCAACATGTTTTGTACGAACGAAGACCTCTTCACGCAGACCATCGTGGTACCATATCTTATCCCTATGCTTGAGAAAGCTGGAGCCAACGTCTTCACACCACGTGAGCGTGACTGGCAGAAGAACGAGGTGATAGTGGATAATGATGATAGAGTGTCAGGCTACCGCGAGACGTCAACGTCAGGAAGATGGAAAGATGCAGAAGTAAAAGGCTTTGCTGTGCCTCAGGGCGAGATAGAGGATGGATACAACCCCTTCGAACAGGGCACCGTACGCCAGATATCCGCCACTAGTAGAGAAAATGCTACATTGGCGGTATATCAGCCAGATATCCCCGAAGAGGGACGCTATGCCGTGTATGTAAGCTACGCCACGGTGGAGAATAGCGTGGACGAGGCCCACTATACGGTGTGGCACCAGGGGCAGCGCACAGACTTTACCGTGAACCAACAGATGGGAGGCGGTACTTGGGTGTATCTCGGTACCTTCAACTTCGACAAGGGGGTGAGTGATTACAACCGTGTGGAGGTGTCGGCAAAGTCGGCCGCAAAAGGCGTGGTGACAACGGATGCCGTGCGCTTCGGTGGCGGCATGGGCAACGTGGCGAGGGGCGGCGTGACGAGCGGACTGCCGCGATGCCTGGAGGGCGCACGGTATTATGCCCAGTGGGCAGGCGTGCCATACTCCATATATTCTCTGTATAATGGGGAGGATGATTATAAAGATGACATCAACAGTCGCTCGCTAATGACAAACTGGCTGGCGGGAGGCTCGCCGTTCGCTCCTGGCAAGGAAGGCAAGAAGGTTCCGATAGACCTCTGTCTGGCTGTACATTCTGACGCAGGATATAATGCAGACATGAAGTCTGTATATGGCTCTCTCGCCATATGTACCACAGGTTTCAACGATGGCAGACTGGATGCAGGGACGGAGCGTACGCACTCCCGTGATTTCTGCCAGATGCTGCTGGAACAGTCAAAGAAGGACATCACCTCGCTGTATGGCGAATGGACTTGGAGAGACCTCTATGACCGCAACTACTCCGAGACGAGGCTGCCAGCCATGCCGTCGGCAATTTTCGAGACGCTGTCACACCAGAGTTTCCCCGATATGAAGTTAGGGCATGATCCCGACTTCAAATTCACATTAGCACGTTCCATATATAAGAGTATTCTGCGCTTTGAAGCTCAGGCGCATGGGGAGAAGGCGGTGGTGGCACCGCTGGCACCCGTGAACTTCAGTGTGACGCTTGACGGGCAAGGTAACGCCATATTGGAATGGGTGCCACAGAAAGACAAAGAGGAATCATCGGCTAGTGCGCGGTCTTACAATGTGTATATGGCTATGGGCGGCTTCGACTATGATAACGGCCGCAGCGTGGAAAAGACACGATATACGCAGCATCTTGAGAAAGATCTCCTATACCGCTTCAAGGTAGCTGCGGTAAATGCTGGAGGAGAGAGCTTTCCTACAGAGGAACTGTGCGTGGTGTGGCATGGGCTGGAGGCGAAGAACGTACTCATCGTGAACGGATTTCAGCGTCTGTCGGCACCGACCGTGGTAGATAGCTGCGGCGAAAAGGGATTTGATATAAATGATGATCCGGGAATGTCATATGGATTGACGGCAGGGTGGGCAGGAGCCCAGCAGATGTTTTCTACTGCTACAGCGGGTAAGGAAGGTCCCGGCACATTCGCATACTGCGGGGACGAGATGGCGGGGAGCTTCGTGGCAGGTAACAGCTTCAACTATGTGGCGGAACATACGCTGGCGGCTCTCTCTGCAGGGAAATACAATGTGGCGAGCTGTTCAAAAAATGTAGTGGAGTGGGGGGATGTAAGTCTCTCTGACTACGATGTGGTGGACCTGATACTTGGCAACGAAAAATATGTCCCTGCCACAAGAACCACCTACCGTGCATTCTCCAGGCAGATGCAGAAGCAGCTGCGGTCATACCTTAATGGAACTCGTGGCGCATTGCTTGTCAGCGGTTCCTATATATGCACCGACATGCAGTCTGCGGATGAAAAGGTATTTCTGACCGATATGTTACACATCAGTGGAGCGGGCACGATACGCGGTGACAATAGCGTCGTAGGCGGACTGCAGCAGACTGTTGCGGTTACAAATAAACTAAACCAGTATCATTACGCTACCGTGCAGAGTGATATATTGCAGCCTATGGGGAGTGATGCCTTTGTGGCAATGCAGTATTCTAACGGACAGACTGCGGCAGTGGCATGCCCCGCAGGACGAAAGACCTTTGTTATGGGGTTCCCTCTTGAATGCATAACAAATTCTGCCCAAAGAACTGTTATTATGAGAGGAATACTTGACTTCCTTGTGAAGTGAAAGAATCAACCAATCAGCAAAACAATCATTTAACCAAACAACAAAAATATGTATAAAATAATTTCAAACGCTTCTGGAACTAGAAGCATAGATATTACACACGAGAATCTACATACAATAGAGCGTTATTCACTCTTCCGTAACCTCGTGGACAGTAACGGCATAGTTGATGATGACGTGCTGGAAAAGCTGCGTCTGAACATCCGTTCACTGGTAGAGTCTACTGGAGCTGCCGACAAGGCGCTAATGGATCTCTGCTTCAATGTGATATACCATCCTAACATGAAGGCGACCGCATTGCATAACCTTATAGTGCTCTACGGAGAACATAAACAGGAAGAGAATGCTGACTGATTTTCTGCCTACTACAAAGAAGGAATGCGAGTTGCGCGGCTGGGACCAGCTTGATGTCATACTCTTCTCTGGTGATGCCTATGTGGACCACCCTTCATTCGGTGCCGCTGTGATAGGACGTACCCTCGAGGCGGCAGGTTACAGGGTGGCGATTGTGCCGCAGCCAGACTGGCACGGAGACTACCGCGACTTCAGAAAGCTGGGCAGACCGCGACTCTTCTTCGGCATATCACCAGGCAGCATGGATTCAATGGTCAACAAGTATACGGCCAACAAGCGCCTGCGCTCAGAAGATGCGTATTCCCCAGACGGAAGGCATGACTGTAGACCGGAATATCCTTCTATTGTCTATACAAAGATACTGAAGTCGCTATATCCTGACGTTCCAGTCATTCTTGGCGGAATAGAAGCATCGTTGCGCCGTCTCACCCACTACGACTATTGGGAGGACAAACTGAAGAAGTGCATACTCTGCGAGTCAGGTGCCGATATGATAACATACGGCATGGGCGAGAAGATAACGATAGAGATTGCTGGAAGAATGGCGGCAGGACAGTCGCTGCTTGACCTGATGGAACTGCCGCAGACTGTGTTCCTTTGCGACCAGAAGGATATACCTGGAGGATTCCGGCCAAACGATATCATCCTCCATTCGCATGAGGAGTGTCTTGCTAACAAAAAGGCAGAAGCTGAGAACTTCAGACATATAGAAGAGGAGTCGAACAAGTATCACGCCCAGCGAATGATACAAGGCGTGGAAGGAAAGTTCGTCGTGGTGAACCCACCATACCCCCCTATGACAACAGAGGAGATAGACAGGTCTTTTGACCTGCCATACCAGCGTGTGCCACACCCCAAATACAAGGGCAAGCGCATACCAGCATATGAGATGATAAAATTCTCGGTAAACCTCCATCGTGGCTGCTTCGGGGGCTGTGCTTTCTGTACCATCTCCGCACATCAAGGCAAGTTCATAGCCTGCCGCTCAAAGGAGAGCATACTGAGGGAGGTTAAGGAAGTGGCGAAGCTGCCGGATTTCAAAGGATATATTTCTGATCTCGGTGGACCGTCAGCCAATATGTATGGTATGCATGGCAGGAATCTGAAAGCGTGCGAAGCGTGCAAGAGACCGTCGTGCATACATCCACGGATATGCCCGAACCTCGTAACAGATCATACTCCGCTGCTCGAGATATACCATGCGGTGGACGCACTGCCTGAGATAAAGAAAAGCTTCATTGGTTCTGGAGTGAGATATGACCTGCTGCTTCACAGAAGCAAAGACGAGAAAAGCAATGAGGCGGCAAGGCAGTACACCAGAGAATTGATATGCAAGCATGTCAGCGGAAGACTCAAGGTAGCACCGGAGCATACTTCTGACTCCGTGCTGCATTATATGCGCAAGCCGTCATTCAAACTCTTCGGAGAATTCAAGCGCATCTTCGACAAGATAAACGCTGAGGAGGGACTCAGACAGCAACTGATACCGTATTTTATATCCTCGCACCCAGGGTGTACGGAGAAAGATATGGCGCAGCTGGCGGAACTGACAAGGAAGATGGGGTATAAGCTTGAACAGGTGCAGGACTTTACTCCTACACCGATGACGGTCTCCACAGAGACGTGGTATTCGGGATATGACCCTTATACCCTCGAACCCGTCTATTGCGCAAAGACACAGAAGGAGAAACTGGCGCAGAGACAGTATTTCTTCTGGTACAAGGAGGAAAATGCCTCTACTCGGAAACAACAGGGAGAGCGCAAGGCTTGGACAAGACAGCGGGGGGGCAGAGAAAGAAGAAAATACCAGCCTGGGGGGGGCGGGCAGTCTGCAAACGTAAAGGAAAAAGAGAGAGAGTCTTATAACCCGAACTTTACCTATAATAACAAGGTGAAGACTATCAAGCCACAGCTGGCAGATGCCAATAGAAACAAGAAAAAGAAAAGATAACACGTCATGCAGCCATTAGCGGAAAGACTACGTCCGAAGACGTTGGATGAATACATAGGACAGAAACATCTCGTAGGTGAAGGTGCAGTGCTCAGAAACATGATTGACTCAGGGCATATCTCATCATTTATCCTTTGGGGACCGCCGGGAGTCGGTAAGACAACGCTGGCACAGATTATATCCAACAGACTTCAGACTCCTTTTTATACGCTGTCCGCTGTCACGAGTGGCGTGAAGGACGTAAGGGATGTCATCGAGAAGGCGAAGAACAATCGTTTCTTCTCGCAGACATCCCCTATACTCTTTATTGATGAGATACACCGTTTCTCCAAGTCGCAGCAAGACTCCCTGCTCGGAGCGGTGGAGAGAGGCATCGTCACGCTGATTGGTGCAACGACCGAGAACCCATCTTTCGAGGTGATACGCCCGTTGCTGTCACGTTGTCAGCTGTATGTCCTGAGGTCTCTGGAGAAGGAAGACCTCCTCGAACTGTTGCACAGAGCAGTCACTACCGATGTGGAACTGAAAAAGCGCGACATTCGTCTGAAGGAGACAGAGGCACTGCTGAGGTACAGTGGAGGTGACGCACGGAAACTGCTGAACATACTGCAACTCGTGGTGGAGTCTGAATCTACAGAGACCGTGGAGATTACCGACGCTCTGGTGGTCAGCAGACTGCAACAGAACCCGTTGGCGTATGACAAGCAGGGAGAGATGCACTACGACATTATTTCAGCTTTTATCAAGAGCATACGCGGCAGTGACCCCGATGCCGCCATATATTGGATGGCGAGGATGATAGAGGGAGGCGAGGATCCGCAGTTTATAGCGAGGAGACTTGTTATCAGTGCCTCAGAAGACATCGGTCTTGCCAACCCCAATGCCCTTTTGCTTGCCAATGCTGCTTTTGATACCGTGATGAAGATAGGATGGCCGGAGGCACGCATAGCACTGGCGGAGGCTTGTATATATCTTGCTTGTTCGCCTAAGAGTAACTCAGCGTATAACGCAATAAACACTGCCTTGCAGACTGTGCAGAGAACTGGCAACCTGCCTGTGCCGTTACACTTGCGTAATGCCCCTACCAAGCTGATGGCAGATTTGGGATATCATGATGGATATAAGTATCCGCATGACTATCCCGACAGTTTTACACTACAGCAGTATATGCCCGACAATATACAGAAGGAAAGACTGTGGCATGCACAGCATACTCCGTCAGAGGAGAAGCTGTATCAGAATATGCTGCGTAAGTGGGGAGACAGATTCAAAGAGTGAAAAGCCTCGAAATCTGTAGCCTCTGCATAGAATGTTACAACCATACCACTAAAATGCTAACTATGAACAAGAAAATTTTATTACCCCTGCTGTGCGTGGTTATAGCGTCAAACGCACAGGTGAAAAAGGTGGGAGACTATATAGAGTCATTTACCAATAACGCCCCGACTGGTATGTTGCCAAGAGCACAACAATACTATCCGGACGGAAGAAGCTTCGTATGTGTTAATGGTAGCAACAGATACACCAGGGCACTGTATGGCTCCTTCACAGACTATAGGATAGAGACATCTGACAGACCTATATTTGCTCTTTATAAGCAGAAAGAGTATCGCAATGTGAGATTCGTTATTAATGGCGTGCAGTTGGACGAAGCGCAGTACTGTGAAGCTCGCTACGGAGATGGTAAGAGAAGCTATGTAGTAAAGGATAACAGGTGGGGGCGCAATGCCGTGCTGTATATCGATTGCGTGATGATGCCTATGGAAGAAGGTGGCTACTGGAGAATAAAGACGCAAGGATTTGAAAACAAGACTGTTGACATTAAAGTATTAATGTGCAACATTGCTAATCCCAAATTGCGTAGAAACGGTGATATCGGAGCGGATAAGGCAGGTTCTTTTGAACCTTCACCAACGAACGACGGATTGGTGACAGTGGAGAAAACTTTCTCGGACATTGCCTATGTTGTGACGAAATATACTCTGCCGAAAGAGGTCGGTCACAAGATTGATATTGTCACATCACAGGAGAAAGATGTAGCATCAATAGAGAAAGAATATAGCTATGCTGCTAGTTATTTTAATGATCTTTCTCATCGCATCAGTTTCACTACTCCCGACGCATATATCAATGCTGTAGCCCCAGCACTGACTCTTGCTGCCGATGGAGTGTGGGATGGAGAGACATGGCTTCATGGAGCTATAGGATGGAGAATGCCGTTGGCAGGATGGCGCGCTGGATATCTAGGGGATGTACTTGGATGGAACGACAGGGCGATAAGTCATTTCAATGCTTATGCCAATTCACAGGTCACAGAAGTGGAACCTACGATAGACTCTCCTACGCAAGACAAAACAAACAATCTTGCCAGAGCGGAAAAGAAGTGGGGCACGCAGATGTATAGCAACGGCTATATATGCAGGAACCCTAACAAGAAAAATGTTATGCATCATTATGATATGAATCTGAATTATATAGACGAGTTGCTGTGGCATTTTGAATATGATGCCGACACCGCCTATATGAGGAAGATGTGGCCCGTGCTGAAGTCTCATCTTGCATGGGAGAAACGTAACTTTGATAAAGACAATGACCATCTGTATGATGCATATTGCTGCATATGGGCGAGTGATGCTTTGTATTATAACGGTAGTGGAGTGACACATTCCTCTGCCTACAACTATCGAGGAAATCTCCTTGCTGCCAAGATAGCGAAGCATATAGGCGAAGACCCTGCACCATATCAGAAAGAAGCTGCCAGCATACTTAAGGCAATGAATGATGAACTATGGGTAAATGCTAAAGATTCAAGAAGATATGCAGCGAATTGTAATGCATCGTATTACGGACATTGGGCTGAATATAAAGACGGAATGGGGCTCAAACGTGTGCATGATGATGCCGCCTTGTGGAGTGTCTATACCCCGATTGATTGTGGAGTGGGAACACCGCAGCAGATGTATTCGTGCACAGAATATGTAGATAGATACATACCACATATAAAAGTAGAGAAAGAGGGAGACAAGAAAGAAGCTGGCAGCATTGTTTCTACATCTGACTGGATGCCGTATTCGTGGTCTATCAATAATGTGGCGTCAGCTGAGGTAATGCATACGGCACTGTCTTTCTTCGAGGCAGGCAGGGCTGACAAAGGCTATGAACTGCTTCGTGCCAACATGATGGACCAGATGTATCTCGGCGCTTCACCTGCAAACTTTGGACAGATTAGTTATTATGATGCTGCGCGCGGCGAGTCATACCGTGATTTTGGCGATAATATCGGCATATCAGCCCGTGCTTATCTACAGGGACTCTTTGGAATAGTACCTCAGGCACTTGATGGTAAGTGCCTTGTCAGACCAGGCTTCCCGATGGAATGGGATAGCGTGGAGGTGAAAACACCGTATCTCTCATACAAGTACAAAAGAGTAGGGAACAAGGGTACTGTGAATGTAGAGCAGAATTTCAGAAAACCGTTACAAGTCGTACTCCGCATCAATGGTGACGATGGTAACTACATGGACTACGAAGGAACAGATGAAGCAAGGCAGACTATAAAGTTCGATGTGCCGATGCACACAACGCTGTTAGGCAATGGGTATGTACCCGATACAGCATGGGTATCATCATTGGTAAGTTCAAATGAACTTCCAGCTTCAAGGAAGCAGTATGTAGTGAACATGAAGAATAGCAAGTCGTATAATGCAAATGTTACAGACATATTCCGTAACGAGTATGTTTCCCCACGCCCTAACTCCACCTCTCTTGAGATACCTATGCAGGGTATAGGAGAGTGGTGTCATCCAAAGTTCACTGTTGACATCAATGATTCAACCTTCCGCTCCATGGTAGTAAACGACATGGTAGACATTGAAGGTGTGAAGTTTAGTACACCACAGTTTGGTAAGAACATAGCCTTTGCTTCATTATGGGACAACTATCCAGACTCGGTCGTCATACCTTTGGGGAATGCACGTAAGGCGAAGACGGCTGCAATTCTCATTGCTGGCAGTACGAACCACATGCAGGTACATATAGATAATGCTCTCATTATCGCGACATACACAGATGGTATGCAAGACACACTGGCTCTGTATCCGCCATATAATTATTGTCCGATTGAACAAGATTACTATATTGACAATAAGGCATTTAAGACTGGTTGGTTAAAGCCGTTGCGAGTTAGCCTTTCTACAGGTAAAGTGTCAAGAGAATTAGGAAAGGAAATGGGCGTTCCAGCAACAGAAGTATATGGTAGAGAGCTGAAAGGTGGAGCCGCACAGGTAGTTACAATGCAGCTGAACGAGAAGAAAAAGGTGAAGAAGTTTACACTCCAGTGTCTTTCTAACGATATAGTCGTGGGAATCATGGGAATTACATTACTGTAATTTTTCTTGCCAGTCTCGTTTTTTCTTGCTAACTTTGCAGCCGAAATGCGCAAACAAACCACTATCATATTGCTGTTCTTCGCCATAATGTTCGTTGTGGCGAGTAATGTTATGCAGGTATCTGTAGCGGTAGGAAAGAATTCTGAAACAGAAATAACAGGTTCTGACAGCATAGAAAAAGCTGAAACAGAAGGCTCTTACGATTCCGTTGCTATAGATTCTGCATATACAGACTCCGTTGCCAAAGATACGCTTGATTCCCTGCAGCTTGCAATTCTAGCAAGAAATAAGGCTATAGACGATTCCATAAAGGCGGACTCTGCCAACAGAAGAAGGAAGAATGGTATAGATGCTCCTGTAAGCTACACGTCTTCCGATTCTCTTGTATATTACGGTGATACGAAGAAGGCGTATCTTTTCGGTGATGCAAACGTAAAATACGTAGACATGGACCTTACAGCAGAGAAGATTAACATGCAGCTTGACAGTAGTCTGGTTCATGCTACAGGAGCACTGGACACTGCTACAAAAAAACAGTACGGACTGCCTGTTTTCGTTACAGGCTCTGACAAGTACGAGACTGATACGATGGCTTTCAACTTCAAAACCAAGAAAGGTATCATACAGAATGCATACACTGCACAGCAGGACGGCTTTCTTGTGTCAGAAAAGTCAAAGCGAGACAGTCTCGGCAATTTCTACGTGAAGCATGGAAAATACACAACATGTGACGACCCAGAACCTGACTTCTATCTGGCAATATCTCGTGCGAAATTCAGACCAGGAAAGGATGTCGTGTTCGGTCCGGCATATCTCGTGGTGCAGGATGTGCCGCTGCCCTTTGCCGTACCATACGGCTTCTTCCCGTTCACGAAGAGTTATTCAAGCGGTTTCATAATGCCTACGTATGGTGATGAGTCGGACAGGGGCTTCTATCTCCGAGATGGTGGCTATTATTTTGCCATCAATGACAACGTTGATTTGAAACTGTTGGGTGAGATATATACAAAAGGCTCGTGGGGTATTTCAGCAGCGTCAAACTATAACAGAAGGTACAAATATTCTGGACAGTTCTATTTTTCCTATCTTGACACACGAACAGGTGATGAGGGATTCCCAGATTATACTAAGACCACCAGCTTCAAGCTTCAATGGTCACATCGCCAGGACAGCAAGGCTAACCCGTACAGCTCATTGTCAGCAAGTGTGAACTTTGCGTCAACGAGTTATGAAAATAGTAATTTGGGCTCGTTGTATAACCCTACAGCAAGAACGCAGTCCACAAGAACCTCTTCCGTGTCATGGAGCACAAACTTCTCAAGCATCGGTATGAGCCTGAGTGCTACCGCCAACGTAGCGCAGAATATGCGAGACTCTACCATCGCCATGACGTTACCTGACCTGAATATGTCAATCTCCCGTTTCTATCCGTTCCGCAGAAAACACATGGTTGGCAAGGAACGCTGGTACGAGAAGATAGCAATGAGTTATACTGGCCATGTATCAAACTCCATCTCTACCAAAGAAGACAGGTTGTTGAAGTCGAACCTTATCAAGGACTGGCGTAACGGTATGCAGCATAATATACCTATCAGCGGTTCGTTTACCGTGCTGAAGTATATCAACGTGACACCGTCTATCAACTTCACCGATCGTATGTATACGAACAAGGTGGAGAGGTCATGGAACGAGACGACACAGCGTGAGGTACAGGATACCATCTATGGTTTCTATAATGTATATAACTGGAATTCTTCCATATCCATGAACACTAAGGTGTATGGTATGTTCGTGCCAAACAAGAAGATTTTCGGTGACAAGATAGTTGCGATACGTCACACTATCAGTCCTTCTATATCTTTCACCTATGCCCCTGACTTTGGTGCGTCGCGATATGGCTATTACTCTTCATATGTAAGAAGGGATGCCAACGGAAATGAGACGAATGTGGATTATTCTCCGTACAGTGGTAGCCTGTTCGGTGTGCCTGGTAGAGGCAAAACTGGCAGTATAAGCTTCAGTGTAGATAACAACATTGAGATGAAGATACGCTCAGATAAGGATACTACTGGTATAAAGAAGATAAGTATTATAGACCAGCTAGGCGCGAGCTTTTCTTATAATATGGCAGCAGAGAAACGTCCGTGGAGTGACTTGTCTACGAATATCAGACTGAAGTGGTGGAAGAACTACACCTTCTCCATGAACGCAGTCTTCGCTACGTATGCGTATGAGCTTGACAAGAATGGTAACCCGTATGTGGGAACAAGGACGGAGTACAGTAAGGGACGTTTCGGACGTTTCCAGGGAATGTCACAGAACATATCATATACTCTGACACCAGACAAAATAAAGAAACTTTTCTCACGATCGGAAAAGAAGGATGTAGCAACTGAGACGGATAATAACAGTGACACAGGAGTGGAGAGTAATATAGATCCGATGCTGGAGAATGGCAAGAATGGTGCCACCAAAAAGGATGCAGGCATGGCGGAGACTGACGACGATGGATATCTTAAATTCTCGCTCCCGTGGAGTCTCACCTTCAGTTATGGTGTGACAATGCGTGAGAATACCAGTGGCACGTTCAACAAGAGTACCATGCGTTATCCATACAAGTTCACTCAGAATCTGAACTTCTCGGGAAATATACGAATCTCTGACGGTTGGAACATATCTTTTACGTCAGGATATGACTTTGACTACAAGAAACTAAGTATGACGACAGCATCTCTGGCGCGAGACTTACACTGCTTCAGCATGTCATGCTCGGTAGTGATAAGTCCGTACACATCATATAACTTCTCGTTCCGTTGTAATGCGGCAACATTGACAGATGCACTCAAGTACGACAAACGCTCAAGTTATAGCAATAGCGTGAAATGGTACTAAAACGAGATTCTTTGGTTAAAAAAACAAAAAACGAGTAAAAGGAAGGTCGTATGTAATGCTTAATTGAATAAAATATATTAATTTTGCATTGCATTTATTTTTCAAATCTTTCTTTTACTCGCATTTTTTTTTACTTTTAATACGAGTATAGAAACGGCAATAATCTTTACATAGACAAAAACAATATGGCAAACGAGGATACTCTGTTACCTACAGATGAAACTGTAGAACCACAGAAGAAGAAGCGTACACGTATAACAAAAAAAGAGGTTTCTGACCACGTGTATAGTGTAAGTGGTCTTGAGGGCGAGAACCTGGAGAAGCCCAAGAGAAAGCGTGGTAGGCCGAGTAAGGCCGAAAAGGAGGCCATGCTGCTCGCGCAGGCGGCAGAAGAGCAGGGGATACAAGAGGCAGAAGATGGGAATGCTGCAGATATGCAGCAGGAAAATCATGTGGCCCAGAATAATTCTGTCGTGGAAGATGAATCATCCAAGCCAATGGAAGTAGAGTCGGAGAATAGTGATGCCTTGAAAGGCACAGACACTTTTGAGACAGAATCAGCTCCCAAGAGAAAGAGAATAAGAAGAACTAAGGAGGAGATTATTGCGGAAGCCGAAGCAAGAGCTGAGATGCTGGCCCAGAGCAATCAGATGAAGGCCGCGACAGTATCAGATTCCTTGTTCGCTGCCCCCACTGCCGATATGGAACAAGTCTCTCAGGATGTACCAGAGGCTGTATACGATGATTCTAATTCTGAGGAGCAAGATGGAGAGAGTAATCTAGGACTGTTGGAACAGTTGCAGAATAAGGTAAACGTACGCCGTGAGGAGATTGCTCCAGCTGTTAATGATGTGTGGGAGGGCGATCCGGCTGACGGAACGGACTTTATCATAGTCAATGATTTGCCGATAGAGGATAATTCGGCTATACCATATTATGATATGCTGGACAATCCGCAGGCAAGTACGGATGTAATAGAAGACTATGAACCTATGGAACAGGAGGAGTCCGAGCCACAGTTCGACTTTTCGGATATTGTCAGTGCCAATGGCCTGCTGGAGGTAATGCCAGATGGTTATGGCTTCCTGCGTTCAAGTGACTATAACTATTTGTCGTCACCTGACGATGTGCATCTGACAATGCAACAGATAAAGCATTATTCATTGAAAATGGGTGATGTGGTAGAGTGTAAGGTGAGACCTCCGCGTATGGGAGAAAAATACTTTACCATGAGCAAGATAGAGAAAGTCAATGGCAGAGATCCTGAAGATATAAGAGATAGAATATCGTTTGAAAATCTTACCCCTCTCTTTCCTGAAGAAAAATTCAATCTTTGCGGAACTCCGTCTGCGACCAATGTCTCAACCAGAATAGTAGATCTCTTCGCTCCCATAGGCAAGGGACAAAGATCTTTAATCGTTGCGCAGCCGAAGACAGGTAAGACAATCCTTATGAAGGACATCGCAAATGCAATTGCGGCAAATCATCCTGAAGCATATATCATGATGCTGCTTATTGATGAACGCCCAGAGGAAGTGACGGATATGGCACGTACCGTGAATGCGGAGGTGATAGCGTCTACGTTCGATGAGCCTGCTGACAGACACGTGAAAATAGCAGGACTTGTGCTTGAAAAGGCCAAGCGACTTGTAGAATGTGGACATGATGTGGTGATATTCCTTGATTCCATCACTCGTCTTGCCAGAGCGTACAATACCGTTGCGCCTGCGAGCGGCAAGGTTCTGACAGGTGGTGTTGATGCCAATGCGCTCCAGAAGCCGAAGCGCTTTTTTGGAGCAGCACGAAATATCGAGGGGGGTGGTTCCTTGACCATCATTGCCACTGCACTGACTGATACGGGATCAAAAATGGATGAAGTTATCTTTGAGGAATTCAAAGGAACAGGTAATTCGGAGTTGCAGCTGGATCGCCAGCTGGCAAACAAGCGTATCTTCCCTGCGGTAAATCTTGTCGCTTCAAGTACGCGTCGTGACGACCTGCTCCTTGATGAAAACACAATCAAGAGAATGTGGGTGCTCAGAAACCATATCTCGGACATGAATGCTATTGAGGCGATGAACGAGATACATAATCTCTTGACACGCACGAGAGATAATGATGAGTTTCTGCTCGCAATGAACAGCTGACGTGATTTTCAGTGATAACAGGTGTAAAATCGGTAATTAAAGATTATGAAAATCGCACGTGAAAGGACAGGTGTCAGGATAGATTCTTGATACCTGTCTTTTTCCTTTTGTGCAGTTGTTGTAAGTATGTTATTATTGCACATTTCTTTGCATGGTATGCAATAAACCGTATAAGCAAACTTAAATTATCTAAAAAGCATAATCGTTTGTTGGATTTTTCATGTGAATTTACTAACTTTGCACATAGTCATAGGAGTGTGCGGTAATGTTGCCGTGCATAAAAGAAGAAATGACTTAGAATGAAGATGTCAGTAACCAAGACAAGACAAAAACTAATAGACGTAGCACGCCAACTTTTTGCCAAGAACGGCATTGAACGCACTACAATGAATGACATAGCCCTGGCATCTGGCAAGGGGCGTCGCACGTTGTACACTTACTTCAGCAGGAAAGAAGAAATATATGCCGCTGTGATAGAATCGGAGCTTGAGCGTCTCTCTGATCGGCTTGATGAGGTGGCGTCACTGAAAATGCGTCCTCAAGAGAAGATAATAGAATTGATATACACCCATCTGAGTCAGATACGCGAGACTGTAGTTCGTAATGGTAACCTCAGGGCAGAGTTCTTTCGCAATATATGGACTGTAGAAAAGGTGCGGAAGCAGTTTGATGCCGACGAGATTGCACTGTTCCGTAAGGTCTATGCAGAGGGCAAGGCAGAAGGAGAGTTTGATATTGAGAATATAGAGATGGTAGCCGATATCACTTATTACTGTATAAAAGGCCTGGAAGTACCTTATATATACGGCAGGTTGGGCAGAGGAATGACAGAAGACAAGAGTAGGCCGTTGGTAGCTAAAGTCGTATATGGCGCCTTGCGAAAGTCTGGCCTTTAGGCAGCGTGAATTGTATGTACATACATCATCATGCGGCTTCATATATGTTGTTTTTTTATCCTCGAGTCAGTGTGATGATGTTTTCTCGTTCGCTCTTGGCATCAGACGGTAGTCTGCTATAAAATGTATTCTTGACATTGTGGTGCTATTTTATGTCTTTAGCTTACATTCTGCTCTTTGAAAAAGTGGCATTGAGAAGTGCGAAATAGAAATAAGAAGATGGTCCTTGTTGTGAAAAATGTTAGTTTAGCGCATTGTTATTTCTGTTTTCTCGGTCCTGCAAGATAATAGCAATGGTTTTACCGCACGATTTCAATGCTTTGGCGATATAATTGCTATCCTTTCGCAGCGTAAGAAAGGGGATTTTTTGCCATGTATTTATATTGGAACAGAAGGTGCATTTTTCTAATAGTTTGAATATCAATGATGTGACTGCTGTGCAAAAAAAGGATGTTTTGAATCGTAGTTGATTGTATTTGTAAATATGCGATTCTCGAGCTCTTTCTAAAATGCAAAATGATAGCAGATGATGCCGTTTGCTGTCATTATGAAATACAAGAATGTAGCAGACATGTAGTATAAAACAGTATCTTTGTCATTAAATGCTATTCCACCAGCAATTTTTAGATGGCGAAAGTGTGTAAAGTAAAAAATATTTTCTAACTTTGCCGTATGAATCAAAGAATCCGTTATTATGAGCAATACACCCGAAAGAAAAACATCAAGTCTATGGAAAGTAGCAGCTCTACTGTTCTTCGGCTCTGCCACTGCAATCTGTCTGTATATAGGTAATTGCTATCGTAGTTATTACCTCGTATTGGGTATGTGCCTGTTTGGGCTTTACAATGGAATTTTATCTCTGTTTATACCGTCTGAAGACGATGAACAGTATATGGACAAAAGTTCAAGCATAAGAAATAGCGGTGGGATGGATTTTTCAAGTCGCCCGACAACGGTACAATATATATTTGCCTTCTCGTGCATAGCGTTCATGCTATGGATTTTGTTCTTTGTTTATCGTCTATGCGCTTGAGGCGTTCTCTTCTAATTCAGAACATCCAGGAGAGCTTTTCACTACCAAACAACGTTTTATTCCTTTTCTGTTGCCATGAATTAACGTGCAAGAAATTATTGTTATTTCTTGCATGGTCTATGAATTGGTGTAAATGTTTGTTAAATTTAACGGTTAATTTCGGAACATCTTTGGTTGTGAGGAAAAACTGCCGTAAATTTGCAGTCACTTTTGAGTGAGGTCTTTTTGAAAGACGATGAAATGTACTGCATATTTATTATGCAGGAAGAATAAAATACAAAAGTAAAAAAAGAAAATAACAAACAATAAAAACAATGGGATTATTAACAGGTAAGACTGCGCTTATTACTGGTGCAGCACGTGGTATCGGCAAGGCTGTTGCCATGAAGTTCGCTAAGGAAGGTGCTAACATCGCATTTACAGATTTGGTGCTTAACGATGATATGGCTGCAGGTCTTGAGGCAACACGTAAGGAAATAGAGGCTCTTGGAGTAAAGTGTAACGCCTATGCTGGCAATGCTGCTGACTTTGCAGAGACAGAGGCTGTAGTAGCAAAGATAAAAGAGGATTTCGGTTCTATTGACGTATTGGTCAACAATGCAGGTATTACAAAGGATGGACTTATGCTTCGTATGTCAGAGGCACAGTGGGACGCTGTTCTTAATGTGAATTTGAAGTCTGCGTTCAACTTTATCCATGCTTGTGCTCCAATCATGCTACGTCAGCGCAGTGGTTCTATCATCAACATGTCAAGCGTTGTTGGTGTACACGGTAATGCAGGTCAGTGTAACTACTCTGCGTCAAAGGCTGGTATGATAGGTCTTGCAAAGTCTATTGCTCAGGAACTTGGTCCTAAGGGAATTCGTGCAAATGCGGTAGCTCCAGGATTTATTGAGACAGTTATGACTGCTCAATTACCAGAAGAAATTCGTAAGGATTGGATGAAGAAAATACCTCTTCGTCGTGGTGGGCAGGTAGAGGATATTGCTAATGTTTGTCTGTTCCTCGCATCTGATATGTCAAGCTATGTTTCAGGTCAAGTGATACAGATTGACGGTGGTATGAATATGTAAGGTATAATATGACCGTATTATATGAAGACAACCACATAATTGTGGTAAATAAGGAAAGTGGGGAAATCGTTCAGGGAGACAAAACTGGCGATGTCCCCCTTTCTGATATTGTGAAAGACTGGATAAAGGAGAAGTACGACAAACCAGGAAATGTATTCCTTGGTGTGGTACATCGGCTGGACAGACCAGTTCAAGGAATTGTAATGTTCGCCAAAACGTCAAAAGCTCTGACAAGGCTGAATGAAATGTTCAAATCGTCTGATGTGCATAAGACATATTGGGCGATAACGTCCAACCGCCCTAAGGAGCAGGAGGGAACGCTGACGAATTGGATTGTAAGGAATGAGAAGCAGAACAAATCGTATGCCTATGATGTGGAAAAACATAATTCTAAGAAGGCGGTACTTCATTACAGGCTTCTTGCCGCGAGTGAACGCTATAATCTTATAGAGGTACAGCTCATGACAGGAAGACACCATCAGATACGCTGCCAGCTCGCAAAGATGGGATGCCCGATAAAAGGAGACCTTAAATATGGTGCCAAACGAAGCAATGTTGATGGCAGCATATCGCTGTTAGCGCGCCGGCTGGAGTTCGTTCACCCTGTATCGAAACAGAATATTGTAGTAGAGGCGCCTTTGCCTAAAGACAGTCTTTGGCGTGCTTTTTCTGGTATATAGTAAGTGCTAAATGTTGTTTTAATATTAAAAAAATGTGAAAAGGATAGTTATTTTGTAATCTCTGCTTTGCAATTTGAGAAATATTGATTACCTTTGCCATGAAATAAGATACCTATGGAAGAATTCTATCGTACACATAAATATGTTGTTGAGCAGTCCAATGCTCCCGTGAGGCGTGCTCTCATGGACGAGATTGATTGGGATGCAAGAATGATAGGTATAAAGGGCACAAGAGGAGTAGGTAAGACCACTTTCCTATTGCAGTATATAAAGGAGAACTTTGATATAAACGATAAGCGATGCTTGTATATCAGTATGAACAACTTTTATTTTCAGGGAAGGGGAATTGCTGATTTCGCAGGAGAGTTTTATAAACAGGGTGGTAGAGTCCTGCTGATAGACCAGGGCTACAAACAGTTTGACTGGAGTAAGGAACTCAGACGCTGCTATGATTTATATCCTAAACTGAAGATTATCTTTTCTGGCTCCAGCGTTATGCGACTGAAAAAGGAGAATCCAGAATTGGGCGATATCGTAAAAAGCTATAATCTTCGTGGATTCTCTTTTAGAGAGTTCTTGAATCTGAAGACAAAGGAGAATTTTCCTATCGTCACACTTGATGAGATACTGCGTCACAAGGAACAGGTGGTGGCAGAAATACTGTCAAAGGTAAATCCGCTTGACTATTTTTTAGAATATATCAATCACGGTTTTTATCCTCTGTTTAGGGAAAAAGATGATTTTGCCGAGAATCTGTTAAAGTCAATGAACATGATGACGGAGGTCGACATCCTGATGATTAAGCAGATAGAACTGAAGTATCTTACAAAAATCAAGAAACTTTTCTTCCTCTTGGCAGAGTCTGGACCTCAGGCACCGAATGTAAGCAGGCTGGCGCATGAGGTGAAGACAAGCCGGGCTACAGTAATGAATTATATAAAGTATCTTGCTGATGCAAGATTGATAAATATAATCTATCCAGTGGGGCAGAAGTTCCCCAAGAAACCTACAAAGGTGATGTTGCATAATTCGAATCTGTATCAAGCTATCCTGCCGATACACTTTGATGATCAGACATTGATGGAGACGTTCTTTGTCAATACAATGTGGAAAGATCATAAAGTGAATCAGTCAAGCAAGGATTTCTTCTATACGATAGATGGCGAAAAACACTTCAAGGTGTGTAAGGTGGGAGACATTCCCAAGTTGGGAAGCCAAGGAACAATGTATTGCCAATATACCAACAATGATGTGTCGGACAACATAATACCTTTATGGCTGTTAGGCTTTATCTATTAGAAAAGCGTAAAAAAGAAAACATAACATTTTAACCTTATCTTATAACAACAAAAACAATGGCTAAAGAAAAAAAGTTTATCACTTGTGATGGTAACGAAGCTGCTGCACATGTTAGTTACATGTTCTCTGAAGTAGCTGCGATCTATCCTATCACTCCTTCGTCTCCAATGGCTGAGCACACTGATGACTGGGCTGCACGTGGTCGTAAGAATATGTGGGGACAGACAGTTCTCGTACAGGAAATGCAGTCAGAGGGTGGCGCTGCAGGTGCAGTGCATGGATCTCTTCAGGCAGGTGCATTGACAACAACCTTTACTGCATCTCAGGGCCTTCTCCTTATGATTCCTAACATGTACAAGATTGCTGGTGAGCTTCTGCCATGTGTGTTCGATGTTTCTGCTCGTACACTCGCTTCTCACTCTCTCTGTATCTTTGGTGATCATCAGGACGTAATGGCTTGCCGTCAGACAGGCTTTGCTATGTTCGCATCAAGCTCAGTTCAGGAGGTTATGGACCTTACAGCGGTTCCACACCTTGCAACACTTGAGACCAAGGTTCCTTTCATCAACTTCTTCGACGGTTTCCGTACATCTCATGAGTATCATAAGATTGAGGTTATGGATATGGAGGATATCAAGGCTATCACTCCACAGGAGTGCGTAGAGGACTTCCGTAACCGTGCTCTTACTCCAGAGCGCCCAGTTACTCGTGGTACCGCTGAGAACCCTGAGACTTTCTTCACACACCGTGAGGCTTCTAACGCATACTATGATGCTATCCCAGAGGTAGTAGAGAAGTACTGTGCTAAGATTTCTGAAATTACAGGTCGTGAGTATCACCTCTTCAACTACTATGGCGCAGAGGATGCAGAAAACGTAATTATCCTTATGGGCTCTGCATGTGAGGCTGCCAAGGAAGCTATTGACTACCTCGTATCACAAGGTAAGAAGGTTGGTATGGTGAACGTTCACCTCTATCGTCCATTCTCTGTAAAGCACCTCCTCGCTTCAGTTCCTGCAACATGCAAGAAGATTGCTGTTCTTGACCGTACCAAGGAGCCAGGAGCGGAGGGTGAGCCTCTCTATCTTGATGTTAAGTCTGCATACTATGACGTTGAGAACCGTCCTCTTATTGTTGGCGGTCGTTATGGTCTTGGTTCTTCAGATATCACTCCTGCCAAGATTATTTCTGTATTCAACAACCTTGAGCTCCCAGAGCCAAAGAACCACTTCACTGTAGGTATCGTTGATGATGTTACAAACACATCTCTCCCAGCAGTAGAGGAGATGGCACTTGGTGGCAAGTCTATCTATGAGGCTAAGTTCTTCGGTCTTGGTGCTGATGGTACTGTAGGTGCTAACAAGAACTCTGTAAAGATTATCGGTGACAACACCGACAAGCACTGTCAGGCATACTTCTCTTACGACTCAAAGAAGTCTGGTGGTTTCACTTGCTCACACCTTCGTTTCGGTGACGAGCCTATCCGCTCTACATATCAGATTACGACTCCTAACTTCGTAGCATGTCACGTTCAGGCATACCTCAACATGTATGATGTTACACGTGGTATTCGTGAGAATGGTTCTTTCCTTCTCAACACTATCTTCGATGGTGAGGAGCTCGTAAACTTCATCCCTAACAAGGTAAAGCGCATCTTCGCTCAGAAGAACATCACTGTATACTATATCAACGCTACAAAGATTGCTCAGGAGATTGGTCTTGGTAACCGTACCAACACCATTCTTCAGTCTGCATTCTTCCGTATTACAGAGGTTATCCCTGTAGATCTCGCAGTAGAACAGATGAAGAAATTCATCGTTAAGTCTTACGGAAAGAAGGGTCAGGATGTCGTTGATAAGAACTATGCAGCTGTAGATCGTGGTGGTGAGTACAAACAGCTCGCTGTTGATCCAGAATGGAAGAACCTCCCAGATGACGTTAAGGTAGAGGATGATGCTCCAGCATTCGTTAAGGAGCTTGTTCGTCCTATCAACGCACAGGCTGGTGACCTCCT
>SAMEA104315434__coassemble_408_pt1 | contig 23953 bp, 17 predicted proteins | sample SAMEA104315434__metabat2_high_PE_014 | metagenome-assembled genome bin SAMEA104315434 (sample SAMEA104315434) | gut metagenome | biome: Monkey gut; feature: monkey-associated habitat; material: faeces | place: China | collected 2013
TTGGTTGTTTAGTTGTTTGGTTGTTTGGTTGTTTGGTTGTTTGGTTGTTTGGTTGAATGAATGCCCCCCTCTACACTTAACCAAACAACTAAACCACCAAACAACTAAACCACTAATCTACACAAATGCTTTCCCCCTCCATTTAAGAGAGTGCCAGCGGCGCATGAGGATGACACCACGTAGGTTCTCGTCCATACAGAAACCTATCCACATGCCTATAAGACCGAAGCCGAGGGGGATGCCCAATAGCCATGATATGCCCACGGCTACTGACCACTGGCATATCACACCTACTATGACAGGGTATATAGCATCGCCCGTAGCGCGGAGAGTGCCGCAGGCAAAGACATTCTTCACACGACCATAACTGAGAACAAGGTCTATGCAGAATATCCATGTGCCGAGGCGTATGATGTCAGCATTGTCAGTGAGCAATGTCATCAGCGTGTGACCGCCGATAGCGAGCAGGGATGCCACGATGAGTGTAAGACGCATGGCAGTATGAAACACATAGTTGCCAAGAACGTAGGCGGCATGATAGCGTAGTTGCCCTACATAGTGCCCCACAAGGATGTTACCACCCTGCACGATACTCGTGCTGAAGAGTATCACGAAGGTGATGGTAGTGGTGCAGTACACCTTCGTAGTCAGTGCCTCCGTGCTGATCTGGTTGATGAAGAAGGTTATGACAATCTGCGAGAGGGAGTATGACATCTCCTCGCTCATGGCAGGTATGCCGATATGGAACAGGTTCTTCAGCTCCTGCCAGGGGAAAGGGGAGAAGTATGCCTTGTAGGAACTGTTGATATGTCTGGCTGTGGATACCGACTTCTTTACGACCTTGAGCGGCATGCGCACCATGAAGTAAGACGCACGAAGTGTGTATATAGGTGCTTTTAGCAGAAGGGAAGAGATGCGCTTCTGCCTTCCATGCAGCCTGTTGTGCAGTTTGTGGGTAATGTCCTTCAGACCGTTTCTACGCTTGGCAATGACAGCGTTGCGCCAGATGCCAGGCATGAAGCTCGCTAATATCGTGGCGGCTATGATGCGGCTGATGGCAGTTGCCCATGCTGCCCCCTCCACTCCCATGGCAGGGCAGCCCCAGTGACCGAAGATAAGGGCGTAATCAGCAAGGATGTTGATAACATTGACTGAGGCTGTTACGAGCATCGGCTTTACCGTATTGCCAGTAGAGCGCAGGGCGGCACTGAAGGTAAGCGACAGAGCCTGAAAGAATGCCAATGAACCTGTTATCTCCAAGTACTGCCTGCCATCGGGCAGCAGTTCGTCACGCAGGCCGAAACCTTGTAGCAACGGCTCCGCCCATAACCACAATATGCCACTGATGGTCATGCCAAGCAGAGTGTTGCCAACCACTGCTATGCCTACTATCTGAAGAAAGCGAGTGCGTAGTCCGGCACCGAAATACTGGGCGCAGAGGATGGCAGCACCCATGGAGACGAACTGGAAGATAAGGAAGACAAAGGAGATCAGCTGGTTATCAAGACCTACGGCTGCTACGGCATTGTCGCTATAGCGTGAGAGCATCACGGTATCCGTGGCACCGAGGAGCATGACGAGAGCTATGTCGATGAATATCGGCATAGTGAGATGGTAGAGTTGTTTCTTTACAGAGATAGATTTCATAGTCAAGTGATAACTCTTTTCGGTACCATTTTGTCACTTCATTACCATTCTATCACTCTGCTGCCGTCAGGTTGTGGGGTTATAGTGATTCGCAGCACGTCATCAGGCAGGGCGTCCTCTATCAGCTCTGGCCATTCCATGAAGCAGTAGTTGCCGCTGTAGAAGTAGTCGTCGCAGCCCATGTCATATACCTCCTCTATCTTCTTTATGCGATAGAAGTCGAAGTGGTATACGGGGTCTCCGTTGCCTGCGGTGTATTCATTGATGATAGCGAAGGTCGGGGATGTGATAACGTCTTCCACTCCTAACTCCTCACAGATGGCTTTGATAAATGTTGTCTTGCCTGCGCCCATGGGCGCATAGAAGGCAAGGTTGGTGCTCTTGCCCTTTATGGCAGAGAGAAACTCGCGGGCGGTCTCGCGAATAGTGTCGATGGATTGTATTTTAAGCATCTTGGTTGTTTGGTTGTTTGGTTGTTTGGTTTATTTCCTTCCCTTCATACTTATCAGTGGTATTATCATCTCTTCCATGGAGATGCCTCCATGCTGGAAAGTGTCGCGATAGTACTGCACATAGTAATTGTAGTTGTTTGGATAAGCGAAGAAGTCGTTGCCCGTGGCGAACACATAGCTTGTGGATATGTTGGGGGCGGGCAGCTGCACCTGTTTCGGGTTCGTAATCTCAAACACGTCTTTGGACTGATGGCTGAGGTTCTTGCCAAGCTTATAGCGCAGGTTCGTATTAGTGTTCTTGTCGCCGATAATCTTCACAGGCTTGTTGCAGCGTATGGAACCGTGGTCCGTTGTGAGTATCACCTTATAGTCTGTCTGTGCCAGTGCGTCGAAGAGCTCGTGCAGTACGCTGTGCTTGAACCATGAGAGCGTGATGCTGCGGTAAGCCGCCTCGTTGCTCGCCAGTTCTCGCACCATTTTCAGTTCGGTGCGGGCATGGGACAGCATGTCTATGAAGTTTATCACAACCACGTTGAGGTCATACTTCTCCAGGCTCTTGAACTGCTGCATCAGCTTGTCGGCAGCCTGCGAGTCGTTGATTTTGTGGTATGAGAAGGTGTCCTTTCTGCGGTATCTCTCTATCTGTGTCTGTATGAGAGGGGATTCGTTGAGATTCTTGCCCTCTTCCTCCTCCTCGTCTACCCACAGGTCGGGGAACATCTCGGCTATCTGCAATGGCATGAGACCGGAGAAGATGGCGTTGCGCGCATACTGTGTCGCGGTAGGTAGAATGCTGAGATAGAGGTCTTCGTCAATGTCGAACTTGTCGCCTATCTCCTCTGCCAGCATGCGCCATTGGTCATAGCGGAAGTTGTCTATCACTATGAGGAACACCTTCTCGCCGTTACTGATAGTTGGGAATATGCAGTCGGGGAAGATGCGATTGGACATCAAAGGCTTGTCAAGAGCCTTCGCTCCTGGTGTTACCCAGTTTACGTAGTTCTTCTTTATGAACTTGGCAAACCCGTTGTTAGCCTCCTCCTTCTGCATCTTGAGCATCTCCTCCATGCTGCTGGAGGTTGCTGCCAGTTGCAGTTCCCACCGTACAAGGCGGCGATACACCTCGCGCCAGTCGTCAAAGGTGCGGCAGTCCTGTATCTGCATGGATATTTCTTGGAATGACTGCTGATAGCTTTGCTGCGTCACCTCCGTTACAATCTCTCGCTGGTGTACGTGCTTCTTCAGTGCAAGGAGAATCTGCATGGGATTGACAGGCTTAATGAGGTAGTCGGCTATCTTTGATCCGATAGCCTGATCCATGATGTCCTCTTCTTCGCTTTTCGTCACCATCACCACTGGAGTCTGCGGCTGCACGTCCTTGATGCGCTGCAATGTCTCCAGACCCGTGATGCCTGGCATCATCTCGTCGAGCAAAACAAGGTCGAAGGTCTGCTGCTGGCACTGCTCGATGGCATCAAGACCATTGTTAGCTACCACTACATCGTAGCCTTTCTTCTCTAAAAACAGTATGTGGGCGCGCAGATGTTCTATCTCGTCATCCACCCAAAGTATCTTTACTTTCATACGAAGACATTTTATTGTGCCGTTACTTTTATCCCCAGATCCTCTATGCCGTGGAGTGTTTCATTCCTCATGTTGTGACCTATTTTTATCATGAGTATGTCACCGGGGTGCAGGTATAGCGATCCGATTGGAATCTCGTTAGTAAAATAGTTGATGCCGTTTCCTGTCTGTGTGCCGTTCTCGTTCACTATGTTAAAGTCCATACGGTGTATGAACTGCTTGCATGACGGCCGCACCTCCTCGAATACACGCATTGAAATGTTGCGGTATGGGTATTTTGCTGTAGAGCGCATGCAGAGTGTTGTCATGTATCTTCCTGCCTGGCGTATGGTGTCAACGGTGAAGGTTATGGTGTCACGTTTGTCCCATCCATCCTGTGCAATATGCTCATAGTGATGATATGCCACATCATTGGCGCATGATGCAAAGAGACATATAGCCGCTATTGCAGCTATATGTCCCTTTTTCAGCATCTTGAATATGTTACTTGTTCTTTTCACCTTTATTCCCCTCAGTGTTGGCTTTGTCGTTGTTCCTGCCCCTGTTGGCGGTTCCATTCTGTTGGCGGTTGCCGGCATTACCCTTGTTGTTGTTGGTACTGTCCCTGCCGCCGTTATTGGCGTTGCCCCTGTTGTTGTTTCCGTTACCGCTGTTATTGTTTCCGTTACCGCCGCCGTTACCGCCTTTCTGCTTCTTGCGCTTTTTCTTTTTCCTTGCGGAGTCGAATCGCGTCAAGTCCGCATCATCCAGCAGGTCCTTCGGCTTCTCTGGTTCCTTCTGTCTGCCGTCATCAGCGAGCGACATTGGTTTTCTTCCCTCTTTGTTCATCTCTATTATCTCCTTTGCGCGTTCTGCCGTTATCGTCTCGAGATTGGCGGCTATGCGTTTGTCGGTAGAGTATGTTACAAGTCCGGCGAGAATGTCCTTCTTGAACATATAGTAATCATTGTCCAGCGTCTGTAGGATAGCGTCATGTGGCGGTAATTTCTTGCCCGCTTCCATGTAATCGTCAATTTCATAGTTGAGGCAGCACTTCAGTTTAGCGCACATTCCCGCCAGCTTCTGTGGGTTGGGTGATATGTCCTGGAAACGTGCAGCGTTGGTGCTGACGCTTGAGAAGTTCTTCATCCATGTGGCGCAGCACAGTTCTCTGCCACAAGGACCCGTGCCACCTATTCGGCCTGCCTCCTGCCTTGCGCCTATCTGCTTCATCTCTATACGTACGTGGAAAGTGTCAGCGAGTACCTTGATGAGCTGTCTGAAGTCCACTCTCTCATCGGCTATATAGTAGAATATCGCCTTATTCCCATCGCCCTGGTATTCCACGTCGCCTATCTTCATCTGCAGTCCGAGGTCTTTGGCAATCTGTCGACTCTGTGTCATGGTTGCCTCTTCGCGGCTTTTCGCCTCATAGTATCGCTCCATGTCATTCTCGCGAGCCAGACGGTAGATCTTCTTGATGTCGTCCTCTGACTTGAGATACGCCTTCCTCACCTGTAACTCCGCCAGACGTCCTGTCATTGACACCACGCCGATGTCATGGCCTGGCGTTGACTCCACCGCTACCCAGTCGCCCTTGTGCAGGTCGAGATGGTTCACGTTGTGGTAATATCCCTTTCGTGTGTTCTTGAATTGTATCTCCACGAGGTCGGTGCTCTCAGCGTTTCCCGGCACGTCCGCCAACCAGTCGAAGGCGTTCAACTGGTGGTCACTTCGTGATACGCCACGCTTGCACAAGCCTCTTGCACAGCCGTAGCCCAGGGTGAACTTCATATTCTGGTAGGAAGTGTTCTCGTTCTCCTTTTCCTGCGGAGTGTCGAGAGCAGGCTCCTGTATGTTGTTATCGTCCATTCTTGTTGTATATATAGTGTGAGTGTATATGAAAATAGGTGTGTGTGGTTCTGCTATGTGGTGTGAAGCAGTATCGCCACCTTCATGGTAATGTCAAAGAAAACCATCTTCGAGTTGGCGTTCTGGCCAATGTCCCTTATGGCAGTCTGAAATGTCTCTTGAAATCCGAGTACGTTATTTTCGTTAATAAAGCGAGCGAACTTCGTGCAGAATATTTCCTCCGCCTGCGTCATGTATATCAGTTCTGGTCTGCGGAAGTTGTACATAAACGCCTCCCTCGTCATTCTGAGAAAATAGGTCAGCAGCCTCTTCTGTTGTTCTCTGCCCATTTTCGCTGTGTTCTCGCTCCATCTCTTGAGGTCCTTCACATCGTGTGTGTATGCCTTTCGCATAAGGAGCACGAAGAGGTCAAAGAATTCCTCGTTCTCGTTTCCCGTCTCCAGCTCTCCTACGGCAGCGAGCCAGTTGCCACCGGCAAGGCGTGTTATGCGCCGTGCCTCGTCCTCGTGCAGCATTCTTCGCTGTATGAGTGCCTGCTGCATGTCAGTTGCCGCTATCGGCTTCACGTCAAAGCGCTGCACACGTGAGCGTATGGTGTCGAGCAGTTTCTCTGGTTCCCGGCATACCATGATGAAGAGTGTCTCTGCTGGTGGTTCCTCTATCAGCTTCAGCATCTTGTTGGCGCACTCCAAGTTCATGCGTTCCGGCAGCCAGATAATGCTTATCTTCCATCCTCCCTGGTTAGATTTCATGCTGAGGCGCTTTATCAGTTCGTTCGCCTCGCCTACCGTTATTATCGCCTGCTGGTTCTCTGCACCGATGGCTTTCATCCAGTCTGTGAATGAGAAGTACGGACTTTTTTCTATCATGGTGTACCAGGGCTCGATGAAGTCATCGCTTATAGGCTTGTATTCACCGTTCCATTTAGGGAGCTTTATGGTAGGAAATGAAAAGTGAAGGTCAGGATGCTTCACACCTTTTACCTTGAAAGAGCCTTTGTTTAGGATATGCGTGGCAAGAGCGAGGGCCAGTGCGAACTTGCCGCAGCCGTCGGGGCCGCACAGCATGATGGCGTGGGGCAGTTTGTCACTGTCCGCCAACCGTGTGAGGCGTTGCGCCATCTCTTGTTGTCCTATGATATCACTGAAATCCATATTCAGTGCAAAGTTACAAAAAAAAACTGTAAAATAAAAACTTGCTAACAAAAAGTAACTCTCTCACAGTGTGTTATTACCATTCAGTGAGTATTCTTATCACAGCCTCGTTAACTACTCTTAAGTTTTCTGTTGCCATGAGAAGGTTTTTGTGAAAGGCATCCATATCGTCCTTTTCATCATCGCGCAGGTTTGTCACTGCTTTTACGTAGAGCACAGGAGTATGGAACAGGCTGCACACGAAGCCTACTGCAGCCCCCTCCATCTCTTTCAGTCGTCCGCCATTCTCGTCAATGGTGCGCTCCTCCTCCTCTGTCATGTCGAAGGAAGACCCTGTTGTCACCTTTCCCATGTCTAACGAGAGACGCTCCGCCAGGGCAGCGGTGCCGTCCCATACGGGATAGTTGCCCAGTCCCTGAGTTGCCCATTCGTTGTCGCCTGGCACTCGGCGGTCATGAAACATCACGCCACTGCCGAGATACACCTTGCCAACCTCCGCACCATAACGTTTCCATCCTCCGCACGTTCCGCTGCATACTATGATGTCGGGGTGCAGCCTTTCTATTGCCGCCATGGTGGTCACGGCTGCCGCCTCGCAGCCGATGAGGTCACGGTCGTGCTCTCTGCCGTTCTGCACCACGCAGAGCTCTCTGCCGTTCACCGTGCCTCTGTACAGCTGGCAGGGCAGGGGAGCGAAGAAGTTCTCTTCCTCCTTCAGGTTGAAACAGTCAACCAGCGGGGTGGTCTCTGCCCTCATCGCTACTATATAACAAATCTTTTTCATGCTTCCTAACTGTTGCTTGTGGTACTAAAAGACAAAGTTAGGTATTTTTTTTCAAACCTCCAACTGGTGGATGAAGAATGTTTGACTGGCGTTGTGAAAACGGTAAAAGCGGCTCCATACCTTGTCATGGTATGCGAGCCGCTTCAGTTATCTGTCGTAAAAACTTATGAAAACGTGTGCTTCCTTTATTATCTTCTCTTTCCTCTTGGCGCACGATTGAATGCTTCCTGCTTCTTCTCAAGATACTCGATGTATTTCTCGTCACCGATAGTCTTGCGCAGTTCTGTGCGGCATGACTTTCTCAGAGCCTGCATCTTCTCTCTGTTTTCGTTCATTTTCGCCTTGAAGGCCTCGCGTCTTTCCTTGTCGTTGCCCTGTCCGTTGCTGTTGCAGCACTGTCCCTCTGGCTGCTTGTTTATCTTCTTGTCCTTGTCCTTCTTGTAGTTCTTCTTCCCCTTTTTGTCTTTTACGTCTTTCTTCTCGCTGTTGGCAGCAGCGTCTTTTTTCATCTCTGGGCGAGGCATGTTGTCTGGCCGCATGTCTGCCATGAGAGCCTGCATCTCCTCTGTCTTTTTCTTTTTTAGTTCACGAACGGCATTGATGGTAACAGAGTCGAGGTTGAGGCTTCTGATTACTGGCATGTCAATAATCTGTCCTCTGAATGCTGCCTTCGGACGGAAGGCGTGCCTGCCGGGTCGCATCTCTTTGTGGTGCCTTGGCTGCTGCTGCATCATGCAACATGGCTTGCCGCCCTGTTCTCCGTCCTGTGGACATGGCTTGTTATCGTTCTTTTGCTGTGCCGATGCTGCTATAGTCATTGCGGTGCACATCAGTGCTATAATCATCTTCTTCATTGTCTTGCTTTTTTATTTGGTTTTACGTTAGCTGTTGTCTTTTCTTTCTGAACATGTTCTGTATATAAGACCTTGCTTTTGTCGAGAAGTTTAATGAGAGATGATGTTTTAATATTCTTTCACATCTGCGTAAAAGCAACAAAAAAGATGGCGGCCTGGAAACTGGTCGCCATCTAAATTGATTATGAACTTATAAACACCCTATTGAGCAATGAACTTCTTGTTATTTCTGATATATACGTTGCCCTTTGCAGTCTTGCTCACTGTACGTCCAGAGAGGTCGTATGTCTTGCCATCGGCAGCCTTAGTAGTTGCATTGATAGCATTGATGCCAGTAGTTTGGCGCAGTACCTTCACGCCTGTGAAATATGAGGACATGGATGGATTGCGGAAGATGTAGAATGTCTTTGCTCCTACAAGCTCGGCTGGAACAGTGGCATTCAGCGTCTCCTCCGTGTTTTTCTTAGTGTTCACCACCTCTGCAAGGGCAGAGCCAGCACGGTCAGCGAATATGCTGCAACCATACTTCTTGCTGCTGCTTGGATTAGAGGTGGCATAGCATGAGATGGCAATCACGTCGCCAGCCTGCAGTGGCTCGTCAAGGTTTATCTCTACATATTTGGTGCTTGTGGCTGAGGCATCACCGTCAAGCTTGGTCGCGAAGCCGGTGCTTGAGATTGTTGACGCTTCAATCTTTGCCACGTTGCCGAACACGAATGTACCGCCTGTGGTCTGGATAGGGTTGCTGTAGTTGGCAGCTACACCGTCAACCATTGCAGCCTCTGCCTTCTCCTTGATAGAGAAGCTGTATACGGCAGTGGTCTCATTCTCTCCTGGTTCTGGGTCAGGAGTAGGGTCAGGCGTTGGGTCTGGTGTAGGATCTGGGTTCGGGTCTGGGGTTGGCTCAGAACTTCCGCCTGATACTGTTCTACCGAAGAAACCTACCAATGACGGCTTGTATGCGTTGATAGCGTCGGAGAGAGCCTGGATAACAGCATCGTTAGCATCCTCTGAAGCGTCGAACGTCCATGTGAAGTCGCCATGCTGGCAGCGTCCTGCACCGAGCGCACCTGTCACGATGGCTGGTACGTCCTCCGCCTTGTCTACTTTATAATCAGTGTACATCAGTGATGCATCGGTATCGAAGTTGCTGTATGTGTTGTTACCAGAGAGTGAAACGACATCAGCAGGCACCTTCTCGCTCTTGTCTGCCACTACATAGGCATCGAAATGCTGGCTGAAGGTGGCGTCGCCTGCTACGTATGGCTGGAACTTCTTCTGTCCCGTCATGTAGTTGCCGTAAGCCTTGATGCTGCCGCCGGCCTCACCGGAGAATGTTCCTTTGGTCTCGTCCTTTGTACCGACACCGTTGTTGATGTCAGAACCCTGCAGAGAGGTGAGCATAGGGTACTTGCAGTTGCGGAAGTAGTTGTTCTCCACGAATACGTCTGAGCCAGTGGTAGAGCCTACGCCATACTTGGAGTTGCCGTCATAGTAGTTGTTATACACGTGTACGGACATTGTTCTGATACGTGGATGGCGTGAGTCAGAGTGGTCAAACCAGTTGTGATGGTATGTCAAGTAGTTAGGCCCCGACTCGCTTGTCATGCCGCATAGGCTTGACTTGCCGCTGTCCCAGAGGTGGTTGTATGAGAGGGTGGAGTACTTTGAGTCGCCCTTTATGTCGAGTGTGCCGTCACCCTTCTTCTGGTCTGCCGCTCCGCCGGGGCGTCCATAGAAGAGGTCGAGGTTATGCACCCAGAGGTTTGAGTTGTCGGTATCCATGGAGACGGCATCGTCCATGCACCACATTACGGCGAAGTTGCGCAGTTCTACGGAGCATGCGTTGCGGATAAGGAATCCGAAGCCGTGTACGGTGGCATCGTTGCCTATGCCCTCGATGGTGATGTTGAGTTCGGAGTATGCTCCCTTGCCCTTAATCTGCAGTCCCTCGGCAGAGCTGCTGAAGCTGTCCATGTCAGATGCGGTGATAGTGCCGATGATACGGAAGTCGATAGGCGTGGTGTCCTGTCCTTTCTGATATGCATCGATGATAGCCTGAAATCCGGTGCATTCAGTGATGTTAGTGTCCTTTGAACCTGTCTTTACCGTGGTTTTGATGGTCTTGGCATTGTCCTTGGTAACGTAGATTACCTTTGCTCCAGCCTTCAGTGTGCCGTCGTTCTTGTATGCACCTATGCCGTTGGCAGGATTGAAATTGGTGTTGGCGGACTTGAAGTGTGCGAAGCCTCCGCGGTCGTATGCCGTGGCTATGAATGCCTCGGTCTCTGTCGCCTCGTCAGCAAGCTCTACGTTGTCTTTCACCGGCACCACCTTGAACTGATACTGTCCAGCCTTCAGTCCTACTGCGTCAGCACGTCCATACTTGGCATATTCCCTCACCAGTTCGGTGTCGAGCTTCTGCCATTCGCTGCTTCCTGCAGCCTTTACATAGACGTTGTAGGCGCATCCATCGGCCTTGTTCCATGTTACATAACCTCCTTCAAACCATCCGCCGACATTTATTCCGTCGACAGCGGCATTGGCTGCACCGCCCGTGAGGGCGAAGAGTACGGCAGCAAGTGTGCGTAAATTCTTGATCATAGTTAGTTTAGTTGTTTAGTTGTTTAGTTGTTTGGTGGTTTAGTTGCTTGTTTTGTTGATTTTTTGTTTGGTGGCTTGGTATGGGTATCGAAGTTGTTGCAACGACTTCGCACAAGGACAAAGGAGACTATTATGCCATGCGATATGCCTTGCGCATTAAAAAGAGGGGTTGACGTGTGCACGCCAACCCCGGTCATGTTATGATATAGATTAGAATTCAGCGTTGTTAGGTGTGCGTGGGAAAGGAATGACATCGCGTATGTTCTGCATTCCGGTCACGAAGAGTATGAGACGCTCGAAACCGAGTCCGAAGCCAGCGTGTGGGCATGAACCGTACTTTCGGGTGTCGAGATACCATGTCATGTCCTTCATAGGGATGTTGCGAGCCTCTATCTCGTTCATCAGCTTGTCATAGCTCTCCTCACGTACGGAGCCGCCGATAATCTCGCCAATCTGTGGGAACAGCACGTCAGTACCCTGCACGGTCTGTCCGCTCTTGCCGTCATAGCCAGACTCTCCTTCATCTATCTTCATGTAGAACGCCTTGATGGCCTTAGGATAGTTGGTCATGATGACAGGCTTCTTGAAGTGCTCCTCTACGAGGTAACGCTCGTGCTCGGAAGCGAGGTCATCGCCCCACTCGCATGGGAACTCAAACTTCTTGCCGTTCTTGATAGCCTCCTGCAGTATGCGTATGCCCTCTGTGTAAGGCAGGCGCACGAAGTCTGCGTTGAGAACACCCTCCAAACGCTCTATGAGTCCCTTGTCAATCATCTTGTTGAGGAATGCGAGGTCGTCCTTACAGTTGTCGAGTGCCCACTTGATACAGAACTTGATGAAGTCCTCTTCCAGGTCCATCAGCTCAGGGAGGTCCATGAATGCTACCTCTGGCTCCACCATCCAGAACTCCGCAAGGTGGCGAGGGGTGTTAGAATTCTCAGCGCGGAAGGTAGGACCGAAGGTGTATATGGCACCGAGAGCGGTAGCTCCCAGTTCGCCCTCCAGCTGTCCAGACACGGTGAGAGAGGTCTGCTTGCCGAAGAAATCGTCAGAGTAGTCAATCTTTCCGTTCTCGTCCTTCTTCAGGTCGTAAAGGTTCTTGGTTGTAACCTGGAACATCTGACCTGCGCCCTCACAGTCACTGGCGGTGATGAGAGGGGTGTTGAAGTAGAAATAGCCGTGCTGGTGGAAGTAGGTATGTATTGCCATCGCCATGTTGTGGCGTATTCTCATCACCGCACCGAAGGTGTTGGTGCGTAGACGGAGGTGGGCATACTGTCTCATGTACTCGAAGGTCTGTCCCTTCTTCTGCATAGGGTAGTCGTTACCGCAGAGACCGTAAATCTCAATGTCGGTAGCCTGAATCTCTGAGCTCTGACCCTTGCCGAGACTCTCCACCAGTGTGCCCTGTACGTGGATGCAGGCACCGGTAGTGATCTGTTTCAGCATCTCAGCGTCGAACTTCGTAGGGTCTACCACAATCTGAATGTTGTTGATAGTAGAACCATCGTTGAGGGCGATGAAGTCCACCGCCTTGCTTGAGCGATGGGTGCGCACCCATCCCTTCACGTCAATAGCCTTGCCAAAGTCTTTCTGTGCAAGAGCGTCAGCAATCTTTGTTCTTTTCATATTGATAAAGGGCATACGGCAGTGGGTGACGGTGCACACGCTGCCGTATGATGCCCGTATATATAAATATGTGTGATATATTCTCTTGTAAGGGAGGTATTACCTGTCCTTCTTTTATTCAAAAGCACCCATGCGGAGCATGTCCACTTCCTTCTCGGTGAGGAAGCGCCAGTCACCGCGGCGTAGGTTCTTCTTGGTGAGACCAGCGAACTGTACGCGGTCGAGCTTGATGACTCTATAGCCGAGGCTCTCGAAGATACGGCGCACGATACGGTTCTTGCCTGAGTGAATCTCTATGCCCACCTGCTTCTTGTCGGTATCGTTGGCATACTCTATGGCGTCAGCCTTGATTACACCATCGTCGAGAGTGATGCCCTCGGCAATCTGACGCATGTCATTGATGGTCACGTTCTTGTCAAGGAATACGTGGTATACCTTCTTCTTCAAGAACTTAGGGTGAGTAAGCTTTGAAGCGAGGTCGCCATCGTTGGTGAGCAGAAGCACGCCAGTGGTATTACGGTCCAGGCGTCCAACAGGGTAGATGCGCTCTGGGCAGGCACCCTTCACGAGGTCCATTACGGTCTTGCGCTGCTGTGGGTCGTCGCTGGTGGTCACGTAGTCCTTAGGCTTATTGAGCAGCACGTACACCTTCTTCTCCAGTGTTACAGGCTGGTCGTGGAACTTCACCTCATCGGTACGCAGAATCTTTGTGCCGAGCTCTGTGACAACCTTGCCGTTAACGGTTACTACGCCTGCCTCTATGAAGTCGTCAGCCTCGCGGCGGCTGCATACGCCTGCGTTGGCGAGGAATTTGTTAAGACGTACTGGCTGTGTAGGGTCTATATTCTTTTCGTTGTACTCTATACGCTTCTTCATAGAGTACTTTGCATTCGGGTCGTAGTCTGGAGTGCGCTGACGGTAGCCGTATCCACCCTGACGGTTGTTGTTATAGCCGCCCTGACGGTTGCCATAGCCACCGCGCTGCTGGTATCCGCCTTGACGGTTGCCATATCCTCCGCGCTGTTGGTATCCACCCTGACGCTGTTGGTATCCGCCCTGCTCCTGACCGTTCTCGCCGTTCTCGTCGTTGTTATATGAGCGGTATGGGCGCTGCTGGTATCCGCCCTGCTGGCCGTATCCACCGCGCTGCTGGTATCCGCCTTGACGGTTGTTGTTGTATCCTCCGCGCTGCTGGTATCCACCCTGTCGGTTGTTGTAGCTGCGCTGCTGGTATCCGCCCTGGCGGTTATTGTTGTAGCCGCGCTGCTGGTATCCGCCTTCGTTGTTATCTTGATTTCTCGCGCCCGTCAAGCCTGAGCCGAAGCCCTCTGGCATGAAACCGCCATCGTTGTTGCGGTTGTAGGATGGTCTTGGACGGTCGCCATACTGTGAATGTTCTCCGTAGCCAGCACGTGTGGCAGTGATGCGTACGCGCTGTCTTGGCTGTCTTGGCTGCATGTTGCCCTCACGGGTAGAGTCGTTGCCGTTAGAGGCTGTACCCTGATCCTGAAACTTTTCGTTTTCTGTTTCCATTGCGTCTGATTTTTTTGTGATAAATCTGTTAATATAATAGGTTATATAGTAAAATATATAGTGGCCGTCACGGCCTGAAACTGATATATCGAATACTAATATTTTGTTGCTTTTCTATATTTATTTCACCCTTATGAGTGGGTGATATGCTGTTCGGTATGAATTAGTGTTGTTAAAAACAAATTGTAGAAATTGTATTTCCCGTCCTGTTATCCAATACCGTTGGCGGTACAGGACAAAGGACGGAAATGTACTCTTATGCGTTCTTGAAACTTCGTATTGATACCTTGGAGCCAGTTTTCCCAAACTTCTGACCACCCTTAGATGCCGGTATAGTTGCTTGGAGTTATAGCCATCAGCTCCGCCTTCACGGCATCGCTCACTTCAAGAGTCTGTATGAAGTTGTGTATGGTCTCCTCGTCCATGTGCTTGTTGGTGCGTGTGAGGGCCTTCAGTGCCTCATAAGGATGTGGGTAAGCCTCGCGGCGCAGTATGGTCTGTATTGCCTCTGCCACTACTGCCCATGTATTGTCAAGGTCCTTCTGCAGAGCCTCTTCATTGAGGATAAGCTTGCGCAGGCCCTTCAGTGTGCTCTGAATGGCTATCATGCTGTGACCGAGAGGCACACCGATGTTGCGGAGCACGGTAGAGTCGGTCAAGTCGCGCTGCAGACGGCTTACAGGCAGCTTCTGTGCCAAGAACTGGAGGATGGCGTTAGCAATGCCGAGGTTGCCCTCAGAATTCTCGTAGTCGATAGGGTTCACCTTGTGTGGCATGGCACTTGAGCCTACCTCGCCAGCCTTGATTTTCTGCTTGAAATACTCCATGGAGATGTACATCCAGAAGTCACGGTCAAGGTCGATGATGATGGTGTTGATGCGACGTATGGCATCAAAGATAGCACCGAGGTGGTCGTAGTTGGAAATCTGCGTGGTGTACTGCTCTCGTTGCAGACCGAGCTTCTCGCTGACGAACTTGTTGCCGAACTCGCGCCAGTCATACTCTGGGTATGCTACGTGGTGGGCGTTGAAGTTGCCCGTAGCACCGCCGAACTTTGCAGTATACTTACACTGCTTCAAGAGGTCGAGCTGCTCCTTGAGGCGGTAAACGAACACCATAATCTCCTTGCCGAGGCGTGTTGGTGATGCCGGCTGACCGTGGGTCTTGGCGAGCATCGGTACGTTCTTCCATTCCTCCGCATATTCAGAGAGCTGCGCTATCAGCTCCTCCACCTGAGGGATGAACACCTCTGCGAGAGCTTCCTTTACAGAGAGAGGCACGCTGGTATTGTTGATGTCCTGCGAGGTCAGACCGAAGTGGATGAACTCGCGGCTCTGCTCGAAGTAGCCCTTGCCGAGCTTCTCCTCCTCGAGAGCGTCCAGCTTCTCCTTGATGAAATACTCTACAGCCTTCACATCGTGGTTCGTTACCTTTTCAATGTCCTTCACGCGCTGTGCGTCCTGCTCTGAGAAGTCGAGATAGATGTTGCGCAGTACAGGGAAAAGACTCTTGTCAAAGTCCTTCAACTGCGGGAGGGGCAGCTCACACAGAGTGATGAAATATTCAATTTCTACACGCACCCTGTACTTGATAAGGGCGTATTCTGAGAAGTAGCGTGCCAGCTCTTCTGTCTTTCCGCGGTAGCGGCCATCGATAGGCGAGATGGCTGTAAGTAAATCGAGATTCATGTCTTTTAGTGATTGTGAATATAAAAATCGGGGACAAAGGTACAAAAAAATATTAGAATGACCTAATTATTAAATATGTTTTTTGCATTTTTCTGTGATTTGCTGATGTGATGCGTGATGCGCTGCGGTAAACTGAGGGCGTGTGCTGCTCTCTGACTTGTGAATGGGATATGTTAGAGGATGGCTCGTGGCATGTGGCGGAGTGGGGCGAGCTGCTCTTGTGATAGGGCGGACTTTTTGCGTGTATACAGGGCAATGTGTGACGGCTTGGGAAATATCATAATGCGAACTGGAAGTGTATTTTTGTTGACAAAATGATAAAAATGAATATTCGTCGTAAAACGATGAAATAGAAGTTTGAAAGGCGCTTGAGTTCTTCTCTACGATGATTTGGTATCTTTTGTTTTGCAATTTATAGTCAATCGCATTGCGAAAGCATAGCGATTGTAGTGCTGTTTGGTAGGTTTAATAGTGCAGAAAATGCGTGAAACGAGGGCGGTATGCACTCGTTTTTGTCTTGAAAGTAGACTGTTGCAAGGCTTGTGATACTGTAGAAACTTGATATTCAATTGATTGTGAAAAACTGTGAGAATCGCGTATTTGAAGGCTGAAGAATGCTTCTTTGATTTCTTGCCTCTCTTTTTGAGGTTTGAAAAATCAGAGTGTAAGTAAAAGCGCATAAAAAATGACGATATGATAAAACGTGGGTTTGCGAGCAACGGGCCTGGAGGGTGTAGTGAAGAAGCGTGCAGAATGGAGTGATAAACAGAAAGATTGAGATAATTTCTTGCTATTTTATAAGAAAAAAGCAAGAAATATTTGTATGAGATTTTTTTTTTGATTACCTTTGCACTGAATATTATAAATTGAAGAGTTATTGCACTATTTATCCACGTTATTTTAATGTTTGCGGGCGCACGCATTATATAATGTGAAGTTGAAGATGAATTGAATACGACGACCATAAACGATATAAACCGTTTGTTAGGATAAAACAATTATAAATATTAACTTAAATTTTCAAAACAATGAGAATCATTACTAAAGTCATGCTTGCATGTTCAGTTGTGGGTTCTGTTTCACTGACCTCTTGTAAGGACTACTCTGAGGAGGAGTACATCGAGGTTCGTGTTGAGACACAGGATCAGCTGAAGGCTATGCAGCAGCAGATTAGTGACTTGGTGGCAAGAATCGAGGCTGCTAAGTGTGGTTGCGATGGCGTGTCTATCGTTAACAATGGTGACGGTACCGTGACTATCAAAGACAAGAATGGTAATCAGGTGACCGTATCTGAGCAGATGGTGAACAACCCTGGCTCTGACGCTAACGGCAACTATGTTACCGACGCTGCTGGCAACAAGATTTACATCCCTTCTATCGTAAAGAACGAGGATGGCAGCATCACTATCAAGAATGGCAACCAGACTATCACTATCCCTGCTTCTTCCGGAGATGCTGACCACGAGGTTACTATCGCTGGCGACAAGATCACTATCAAGAAGGGTGATGATACTTGGGAGTTCGATAAGAGCACTCTTGCTGCTGCTTGTGACTGTGATATTACATACAACGAGGCAGACAAGTCTTACACCATCAAGGCTGGTGGCAAGACACAGACTATCAAGCCTGGTACTGTAAGCACATATACAGACAATGGTGACGGTACAGTCACATTCGATAACGGCAACGGTTCTTCCATCTCTCTCAGAAAGGTAACTTCTGACGTATGGGCTAAGAAGAATGCTGATGGTCAGGACGTAATCTGCATCCAGAAGTATAACGCTGACGGTACAAAGAACGGTGAGGTGGAGGAGATTGTAATCCCTGCCGCTGCTACACCTGTAGACCTTACCACAATTGAGAATAATATCAAGAACATCCTTACCGAGCTCTATGGTGAGGACGGTACTGCCGCAGCTCCTAAGGAAGGCTCTGTAGTGGACCGCCTGAACAAGCAGGAGGACCTCACAAAGGTAATCTATGGCGAGGGTGGCAACGCTGAGAATCCTACTGAGGAGTCTATCTTTGGTCGTCTGAACGCTATCGATGACCAGATTGATGATATCCTCGAGACTCTCGGAAAGCTTGAGGACGCTCGTGCAAAGCAGGTTACTGGTATCATCGTTCAGCAGGTTGTGAACCCAGCTTTCGGTTCATACAACTCTATCTTGACTAACGTACAGAGCAAAATCCTTCTGGCATACTATGGACAGTCTGCCAATATGGTTAACTTCCCATCTAATGATGACGCAAGCATCGAGAAGGTAAGCCTGCGTTCTGGCGATGTTATCATGAAGGGTACTGGCAACGCTGGTTACATGTATGTTACCATCAATCCTAACACTGTTGACTTCACTGGCATGGAAAACTGCCTGAGCCTCGTTAACAGCCAGGATGACGCATGTCCTGTAAAGCTCGGTGCTGTACAGAAGACTGATGATGTTCTCACATTCGGCGTTACACGTGCAGCCAACAACGGTTTCTATGCAGTTCCTGCAACTATCGATATGGCAGGTCTCGCTGACCCACGCGCACATGTACGTCTCGACAAGGGTGCTATCAAGCAGGCCCTCAAGGCTCTCATCAGCACCAAGAGCAAGAGCGATGCTAAGCTCGCTCTCAAGGAACTCGCAAACGCTGGTATCAGCTCTTTCGGCCCGTTAAACGAAATCGAGGCACAGGGCGTGAAGTGCTCATGGACCGACAAGTACGGTGAGCACGCTGTTTACTCTAACTATAACATCGCTGCTCTCGCTGCTTCTCCACTCGGCTTCAATTCTGTTGACGGCGTATTCGCTGATGGTGGCAAGTATTGGAAGGCTTACTCAAGCTTCAAGAGCCTTATCGAGAAGGGCTCAAAGAAGATTGGTAAGAAGCTCTCTGACCAGATTAACAAGCAGTTCATGCTCGACAAACTGCATGGCGATATCGCTGACATTCAGGCTAAGTTCAACCATATTGACTATATCAAGAAGCTTGATGGACAGATTATCATGAATACCAATGTTACTGTTGGTCCGTTCAATAATATCGCTGTTGGTCCGTTCACAACAACTGTTGACGTTCCTGTTACAATTCCTGCTCAGTCTTTCGGTACAGGTGATTTCACTACTACCGTTGATGTTACTGTACCTGTAGAGGTGCCTGATGCTTATGACGCTGCAACAGGTACATTCACTAAAAAGACAGAATACGTGAACGTTACTACTAACGTGACAATACCAAGCAAGGATATTACCGTTCCTGGTCAGACCTTGACTGTTTCTGCTCCTGTGACTATCCCTGTACAGCACGTTACTATCCCTGCACAGACTGTGAACATTAATGTTGATATTACCGATCAGGTCAACGGACTTGTTAATGGCATGATTGACGATGTTAACTCTGGCTTCAAGGATGTTAACGAGCTTATCGACGCACTCAACGAGGCTCTTGTTGACGTGAACCTCATGCTCGACAATATCAACAAGCTCCAGAACAAGCTTGAGAGCGGTAGCTACATCTCTGGCGTTTACCAGTATCTCGACAAGGTTGCTGCTAAGGTGGCTCAGTACACTCCACAGCTCTTCAAGCCAGCTCTGCTCGTAAACTCTGACAATGGCTTCGGTATCTGCGGCTTCCGTGGTGCTCCTTCTTATGTTTCTGGTAATGTTACCCTCGTTCCAACTACATGGACAGCAGAACTTCTTACTCCAATCTACAAGAAGTACATCCGTGTTAACGGTGGCAACGGTCAGTATGTAGAGGGCGAAACAATTGATATTACCTCACAGCTCAGATCTGGTGTCAACACCATCGAGTATCGCGCACTTGACTATCTTGGAAACGAGTGGAGCGCTGAATACCAGATCATACGCTAAACACCTTAACAGGCTGTTAATATAATGTATCGCAGGTTATTATATAATATACCGGTTCTGATAATGTGTATCCTTCTTCTTGCCGCATGCAATGGTTGCGGCGGCGGGAAGAGGGAACATATAACGGGAGAAAGCCCTGTAAACCCTATGGTGCAGAAGCTTGACGAAGCACCAGATCACGCTGCGCTCGCTACGCTCAACAGCTTCGACAAGGACTCCATGTACGTCACTCTCGTCAAGAGTGGGGCGAAATTCTCATTCGCTTACGAAGAGGCGATGGCTAACGGCTCATTTCATGGCAGCATGAAGAAGGGCGACAGATATTCCGTTCTCGCTACTGGCAAGGACAGGATAATAAGAATTGCCATCAATACTTCGGAACTTAAAGGACGATGGATTTATGAAGAAACGCAGCACAAGGGGTTCGATTTCAATGAAGGAGGAGGAATGTCGAGCATCAACTCGCAGGATATCTGCTTCAGAGAATGGAAACTGCTCAACGGAAGAATGTATGTCTACTATGTGGATATGCAGCAGGTGGCGGAAGACAGACACCAGTATCTGGTGGAGGAAGCGAACATAACGACTCTCAACGAGCATGAACTCGTAATGCAGTTCATGGGAGAGAGGTACTTGTGCAAGAGACCTTCAAAAAAGCCTGTCATGTTCCACGGACAGTGAGGGGAGATATATAATATAATAAGGTGTAACACCTTGCATCGCAAAGCGAAAGCCTTTCAATGGCAAAGTGCAGAACCTGTCGGTATAAAAACAACAATTCTACAATATTTCATATTATGAATATCAAGAAATCACTTTTCATGACACTGCTCGGTGGTGTGGCTCTTGGTGCATCTGCACAGGAGGCTGCCAAGAAAGAGTATGTGTTCCAGCCACACGCATACGTACAGGCACAGGTAGGCGGCCAGTACACTCTGGGCGAGATAGGTATGGGAGACCTCCTCTCTCCTAATGCACAGATAGGCGTAGGCTATAACTTCGGAAAGGTAGTAGGCGCTCGCTTCATCGTCAATGCATGGCAGAGTAAGGGCGGCTCAGAGATTAACGGACAGACATATAAGTGGAAGTACAACTATGTTGCTCCTATGGTTGATGTTTCATTCAACCTCTCTAACCTCATCTCTGGTGTTAACCCTAACCGCCTTGTAGACGTTACCGCATACCTCGGTGGCGGCGTCAACATCGCATTCAATAACGATGAGGCTGCCGATGCTAACAATGCTCTCGTCAGTGCATACGGTCCTGCTTATCAGGCTAACGAATATGAGCGCAGCCAGTACCTGCGTTATCTGTGGGACGGAACAAAGGTTCGTGGCGTAGGTCACGCTGCCATCGCTGCTGACTTCAAAGTGGCAAAGAACTGGACTGTAGGTGCTGAGGTCGCTGCAAACGTGACTACTGACACTTACAACTCAAAGAAGGCAGGCAATGCAGACTGGTATTTCAACGCTCTTGTTGGCGTGAAGTATGCATTCGGCAAGACATATCAGGAGAAGGAAGTTAAGCCTGTTGAGCCAAAGATCGTTTATCGCGACCGTATCGTAGAGAAGATCGTGGAGAAGCCAGTAGAGGTCAAGAAGGTAGAACAGAGCGTTGAGCCGCTTCGTATGGACGTCTTCTTCAATATCTCTGGCTCAAAGCTCCTCGCAAGCGAAGCACAGAAGGTAGGAGAGGTTGCTGAATACATGAAGAAGTATCCAGAATCAAAGGTTACCATCACTGGTCTTGCTGATAAGGGTACTGGTAATGACAAGATAAACATTCCTCTGTCAAAGAAGCGTGCTGACGTTGTCAAGGATATGTTGATAAAGAAGTATGGCATCGCTGCCGACCGTATCACAGCCGAGGGTAAGGGCTCTTCTGAGCAGCCTTATACTATTCCTGAGCTGAACCGTGTCAGCATCTGTATCGCTAAGTAATCTCCTGAAGCTGGGACGATGCCCTTTATAAGGGCAGAACTGTTCCGCATCAGAGACAAATACATAACAGCAGGTTCTGTGAATGGTCATGAACACTTCTGACGCTTCATGTGCCGTTCGCAGAACTTGTGCTTTCAAAGAGAGGGCATATCTTGCCATCTGGAATAAAAATTACAAGTGGACGGTCTGGCTGGAAATGTCAGCGTGATTGTCGAAAAAGAATAGAGAGACTGGAGAGAATAAATATACGGACTGTAGAAAATATAAAGTCCGCCTGTAAATAACAAACGGAAGAAATTGTATTAGGGTGGTTCTAAAAATTAGCCTTGACATATTTAGAGGCTGTTTTTGAGGGCAAAGTGTAAGTAAGCGCAGGAGCAATGCGGGCATTGTGACTAAGCGCACTTACACTTTGCACCAAAAACAGACCTAAAGATGGCAAGACGTCATTTCACCTGATTTTATTTTTTTACGGTGGTAATTTTTAGAACCACCCATTACAAAGATATATAACCAACGAAAATAAAAAAGAAAACTATATTATGAAGAAATTTTTACTCGCACTCTTTACGGCTGCCGTATCGTCTGCAGCTGTTGCGCAGGTGAATGGCGATGGTTACTACCGCGTGACGAACCTTGGCAGACAGGTATTGAACAAACAGACCTGCTACGTTTATGTGGACTACAACCAGGCCAGGATAATTTCCCAAGCGGGAACAGGACAGAACTTTGAGCCTATCGCCATATATCAGGACACGAAAAGGTCTCCTATCAGTGACCCTGCATCAATAATCTACGCCAAATTGAATGGAAGTAATGTAGACCTTGAGGCGCAAGGCACCAGCGTTTCGCAGATGACAAGCCAGAAACTCACACTGACACAGAACGGAACGGTTAACAGTTACCAGCTTTCCACTATCAAATCGGGCATGACCATGTATCTGTGGATGAGCAGTAACGAGATAGTAAACCATTATATCGCTACCACTAATACCAGCAATCAGATTCCATACAAGTTCTGGGCGATAACTCCAGTGTCAAGTTCTTCCGACAATTACTTCGGAGTAAAGCCAATATTGAATGCCGATGGCAAGCATTACGCACCGTTCTACGCTTCCTTCCCGTTCAAGTTTGCGTCAAGCGGAATGAAGGCATACTGCGTGAAGAACTTCGATGATGAGCATTTCGCTCTTGAAGAGATAACATCTGAGGTCAAGCCTGGTAAGACTCCGATGATTATCGAGTGCAGTTCTGAAGACCCGTCAGACAACCGTCTGGACCTTTTGTACGGCAACTATGGCAGTGTTAGCGGCAATAAGCTGAGTGGAGTGTTCTTCTGTAATGACTATATTTCTGGTTATTCAGATGTTCGCACGCAGTTTGATGCAAAGACAATGCGTGTCTGGAACGTTGAGAATGGCAAGTTGGTGCTTTCTACTTCTGACGCAAACCTCTTCAAGAGTATGTTTGCTTCTGATGCTAACAAGCGTTTTGTCAAGGCCAATCAGTCATATCTCAAGGTGCCATCAACGGCTAATCAGACACTGACCATCGGCAATCCTTCTGGCGTTGACGGCGTAAAGACCACTGAAGAGGCTGCTGAGGCAGTATCATACTCTACCCTTGACGGTATGAAGATTGATGCTCCTAAGGCAGGCATGGGCGTTATTGTCGTGAAGTACAACGATGGTACAGCCCGCAAGGTTGTTTACTAACGTTTGCGGAAAGCGGTCTATATTGTAGCGCGAATATATAGTAATACCATGTTATTTCTTATGATATTTTTTCAGAAATGTCATAGGAAATAGCATGGTATTACTGCTTTATTATCAACACTTTACGCGTAGATATGATATTATGATGTTTTTTTTCGTAAAAAAACATTGTTGTAATAGATAGATGTTTGAGCTTATTATTAGTGAATAGGTAATAGAGAATAGTGAATAATAAGTTCCCTGCGTAATTGCCCATATTGGCGCAGCCCACTGGGAGAGCAGGTTTGCAACCAGCCCACAAAAGATAACACCATCTTCTTTAGTGACGCAGGAATAATCCTGCCCCCCATATGCCCACGAAGCGGCAGCCCACTGGGAGAGCAGGTTTGCAACCAGCCCACAAAAGATAACACCATCTTCGTTAGTGACGCAGGAATAATCCTGCCCCCCATATGCCCACGAAGCGGCAGCCTACTGGGAGTGCAGGTTTGTAACCTGCCTACAAAAGATAACACCATCTTCGTTAGTGACGCAGGAATAATCCTGCCCCCCATATGCCCACGAAGCGGCAGCCTACTGGGAGTGCAGGTTTGTAACCTGCCTACAAAAGATAACACCATCTTCGTTAGTGACGCAGGAATAATCCTGCCCCCCATAT
>SAMEA104315434__coassemble_418_pt1 | contig 23657 bp, 14 predicted proteins | sample SAMEA104315434__metabat2_high_PE_014 | metagenome-assembled genome bin SAMEA104315434 (sample SAMEA104315434) | gut metagenome | biome: Monkey gut; feature: monkey-associated habitat; material: faeces | place: China | collected 2013
GACCACCATAGCCCAGATGTCTGCCATCATCAAGCGGGGCGACATCGACAGTGCCCTGCAGCTACTTGCTGACTTCCTCGAAACGGTGCCCTACTGTGATAATACGGACTATGAGGGTCACTACCAGCAGATGTTCTACATCATGTTTGCCCTGCTTACGCACTACCGCATCACCGTGGAGCAGCATACTGCCAAAGGCAGGATAGACATCACCCTGGAGACGAAGGATACCGTATACGTCATGGAACTGAAGTTCAACAAGACTGCCGAGGAGGCTCTCGACCAGATTAACGCCAAGCGTTATGCCGACAGGTTCAAGCTGTCGGGCAAGAACATAGTGAAGGTAGGAATGAACTTCGCTGTCAAGGACGAGGTGAATACTCTGGAATGGGTGACAGAGTGAAGAGCCAGAAAGGGCGACGCACCCGCAGCGAGGGACGTAATCCCTGTGTGCAGTCACTCCCCTAAAATATTCAATATCAAAGAGATAAAAATCACGTTACGAAAGCGTACCAATCGTTCTGCGAAAACGAACCAATCGTTCTGCGAAAGCTATCTAATCGCAAAGCCGTTAGATAGCTTTCGTTTTCTCATGTCAGAAGTCATTAAGAAAGCAGTGTGAAGAGCGCGCACACTGGGAGGGCAGGTTTGTAACCTGCCCCAAAAAGTAATCGGCTCTGCCGCTTGCCTAAGCAAGAAATCGGCTCTGCCGCTTGCCTAAGCAAGAAATCGGCTCTGCCGCTTGCCTAAGCAAGAAGTTTGCAGACGTTGCCGCGTTGTGATTTGCTAAAAATTTTGTACCTTTGCAGGTACAACAACACCAAACAACGAACATCATAATGCGAATTCTGGTTGTGATTTGCTAAAAATTTTGTACCTTTGCAGGTACAACAACACCGCGATGAGGTTGCCAATCTGTATTATGGCAGTTGTGATTTGCTAAAAATTTTGTACCTTTGCAGGTACAACAACACCAAGATGCATTTAAGATGCTTTGCGGTTATAGTTGTGATTTGCTAAAAATTTTGTACCTTTGCAGGTACAACAACACCTGTGGAAGAGGGTGTACAAGTTCCTCTCCGTTGTGATTTGCTAAAAATTTTGTACCTTTGCAGGTACAACAACACCGCAGCCATGATGCCATGAAGCCATGATGCCGTTGTGATTTGCTAAAAATTTTGTACCTTTGCAGGTACAACAACACCTTTGTTGCAAAGTTAGGAATTAAAACCCAGTTGTGATTTGCTAAAAATTTTGTACCTTTGCAGGTACAACAACACCTTGGACTCACGGTTGGACCATCACGGGCAAGTTGTGATTTGCTAAAAATTTTGTACCTTTGCAGGTACAACAACACCGAGAGGAGTGTAAAGACGCTGTTCGTCTGAGTTGTGATTTGCTAAAAATTTTGTACCTTTGCAGGTACAACAACACCCACACTCAGAAATTAACTTTTGATACTGCTGTTGTGATTTGCTAAAAATTTTGTACCTTTGCAGGTACAACAACACCAACTGACGATTTAACGCGGCCTCGTCATGTGTTGTGATTTGCTAAAAATTTTGTACCTTTGCAGGTACAACAACACCGCTCATCTTAATTGGAAGTCTTCGGAGGAGTTGTGATTTGCTAAAAATTTTGTACCTTTGCAGGTACAACAACACCTACGCCTTAAGATTATCTTCAGATGTATAAGTTGTGATTTGCTAAAAATTTTGTACCTTTGCAGGTACAACAACACCCTTTATCATTCTTACAAGTGAGCTTGATGTGTTGTGATTTGCTAAAAATTTTGTACCTTTGCAGGTACAACAACACCCAGGAACACAATATTGCAAGAAGATAGGCGTTGTGATTTGCTAAAAATTTTGTACCTTTGCAGGTACAACAACACCTTCAAGACCGCAAATCAGTTCGGTGTCAAGGTTGTGATTTGCTAAAAATTTTGTACCTTTGCAGGTACAACAACACCTTCGTAATGGGGGGATTGTGGTGAATAGAGTTGTGATTTGCTAAAAATTTTGTACCTTTGCAGGTACAACAACACCCTAATGAAGATGCGCACGGGGGTTCCTGTGTTGTGATTTGCTAAAAATTTTGTACCTTTGCAGGTACAACAACACCCTAAGTTATACTTTGTTTTTGTTTTCTGATGTTGTGATTTGCTAAAAATTTTGTACCTTTGCAGGTACAACAACACCTCTGATAGTCAGTCCGCTACGTCCCGTTAGTTGTGATTTGCTAAAAATTTTGTACCTTTGCAGGTACAACAACACCTCAAATTGTAAGTAACTGATGGATAAGAAGGTTGTGATTTGCTAAAAATTTTGTACCTTTGCAGGTACAACAACACCAACATGATGTTCTCTTTCGCAAGAAACTCGTTGTGATTTGCTAAAAATTTTGTACCTTTGCAGGTACAACAACACCGAAAGGACGTTAAAGACCTCGCAAGCAAGGGTTGTGATTTGCTAAAAATTTTGTACCTTTGCAGGTACAACAACACCCTACAATTTTAAATGTATCATCAAACCCCGTTGTGATTTGCTAAAAATTTTGTACCTTTGCAGGTACAACAACACCGAGACATTGCAGACGGAGATTAAGATACTTGTTGTGATTTGCTAAAAATTTTGTACCTTTGCAGGTACAACAACACCTGAATATGAGTATCATTCTCATATTCAGGTGTTTACGTTTATAAATAGAAATAAAAAAAAGGAAGGGCAATATACGAGCAGCAACGAGCCCCATACATTTTCCCGTTTCTGTTCTTTTCAATCGCCTATGTTGAAAAGCACTACTTTGCACAGAATTGAGGCTTGTTACTTGTATAAATACAGATAACAGACGTTAAATTATCAAAAAAGCTCCAACTGTATCGGCTGCGACTTCGCCTTAGCCATCTTGGAGCCATGAAACACCATGATATTGGCAAACTGCTTGTCGGTAATGCACATCACGGCTACATGACCGTACTCGGGCATGAAGTTCTTAACTCGCTTCATGTGAACCTCGGCATTGTCCATACTGGCGCAATGGCGCACATAGATGGAGAACTGAAACATGGCGAAGCCATCCATCTGCAACTGCTTGCGAAAAAGGGCATAGGCGCGCTTGTCCTTCTTCGTCTCGGTAGGCAAATCAAAAAATACCAATACCCACATAACTCTATATTCACTTAATCGCTCCATAATCTCTGATACTTATCTCTCTGGGTATGATATGCGACGCAATTCACCACTGAAGCATTTATACAAAGAAGCCGTGGTCTGCGTCACCCCCACCATCAGCGGACTGCGCTTGCCACCTATCACCACATCGAGCACAGGGATTGTAAGCAGCCGTCCCTTTATCTCCTTAGTAAGCTCAAGATTCTCCGCTCCATACTCCTGCACTATGCCATATACTAGTTCGTCAACATACGGACGGTATGGCTCCATGATGTCATCGGCAAGGCAATAGGCATTATAGCGGTTATGATGGTGTATGCCGAAAGTAGGCAGCATGCCGCTGCTCACCAAGCCGCGAGCCACCACGGCACGAAGTATGGCATAGCCATAGTTCAGGAGGTTGTTAGGCGGCATGCCGTCACGGTCACGCGTAAAGGCAGAGAGGCCTTGTATGCGCGAGAAGAACTTCTTCCAGTAATATGCCGCTGCACGAGCCTCAAGATTGTCTGAGTCGCCACTCTTCACGTCATTGCTCCAGCGGCTCATACAGCCCACCTCCACCTGCGAGCAGATGGACAGCACGCGCGCCTGATTGTCTATCTTCGCCTTCATGGTCTGCTGCCACAGCTGCTTGCGCAACGGTGCGGAGGCAAGTATCTGATCATGAAAACGCTCGCTCTGCACGGTATTGCCACAGAGGGGCAGCATTAGGCCGACAGGCATGCGGTGGCTGTCGCAGGTTATGACGGCACAGTTGTTTTCGAGCAGAGCCTCAAGAAGACCTTGCGTAATGGTAATCTGCTTGTTGTCGAGCACCACTATACCGATGTCTTCTATAGGGCGTGTCACTACGGACTGCTCCTTTATGACATCGGGCAGGTCCTTCTGTTTCTCCACCTCGGGGAGTTTTATAACCATCTGCTGCATACGCAGCGAGAGGTAGGCGGGATTGCCAAAATACAAGGTCTTCTTTATCATAAGGCTATACTCCTATCTTTATTATGTTGCCTAAACGGTCAGTCTTCAGAGGGAGGCAGATCGCTTTTATTGATTCACCACTGAAGGAGATGCCAATTTTGTTAAGTGACCCCATCTCTACTTTATTCTGAATTGCAGATGCAACGCTTTCTGGAACGAAATATGCATCAGTACCAGTTGCCGACACCATCTTGTACACCCTCTCCATATCCAACGGCATGTTAACTTTGCCGCTAATCCTTTCTTCCTCCGTAGGCAGATAGACCAGGTCGTTAGGCGAGAGGATGAATGATGCCTTCTCGTCTATCGGCAGTCCGCTCTTCATTCTGTCTATGGCTACATATAGCGGGATGGTTCTGTAGCTTCTCTTCTTGACGCTCTCGCCAGTAGCCTTGTCAACAACATCCTCTTCATATACAGCGAAGAAGAGGTTGGTGCCCTTGGCTGCTTCAACGAACTTACGATTCTTGTTGCCCGTCTGGCCGACAGCAAACTTGTCTGCCTTCTCATAATAACGCACCTTATATATAGGCTGGTGCGGATGCCCACCGTTCAGCTCCGTTATGGTACGGTTCATCTCGTCGATGCCATCAGGGGAGAAGGCAAGTTCGGCATTATCATCATATCGCTCCAGATGGCGCAGCATAATCTGCTGTATGCCAGAGTCGGCTATGCTGCCTTCAATTACTTTTCGTGTGAAGGACGTATCTATGCTCTTGCGAGTGGCAAAGAAACGGTCTTGGGTATCCTTGGTGAAGTAATACATCTCTATCTTGGCGAGGTTTACATCCTGCCATGCATCGGCATTTTCCTTGAAATATGCCTTCACCTTCTTCTCATCACATCCAAGAGCAAGTAGTTCCATGAGCTTCTTGCGGAGGTCACGGTTCACTATATCATGCGGCTTCTGCATGGCGTCCTTCAGCTTGCACGCTTTCTTTCTGCGCAGGTTTATCTCGCCATACACTGTTTCCTTATGCATGGACTTGCGGATGGCCCAGCTGTCGCCAGAGGTCTGCGCCACCATGCGCTTCCTGCCGTCTACATAACGAAGAGAATAGTTGCTCGTCTTGTTGATGACACGCAGGTTCTGCTTGAAGGTGACGATGATGCTGCGCAAGGCACGCTCCACATCGGCAGTGAAGGCAGGCCATGGCATCAGGAACTCCTTAGCTACGGATATCTGCTTCTGACTATCGGCACGGTTCACCACCACATCCTCATAACGGCGCAGCTTGTGCGACAGCTGATGGCGGTTGGCGTTGCTCTTTGGCGATGCCGCCTCATTGCTGAGCAGGTTGACATGGTCGCGTGTAGTGCAGGCTATGACGATGGCATCCATGGCATGGTGGCGATGGTCTATGCGCTTCTTGTTAAAACCCTTCTGCAGCTCGAGCGGCATGGCAGGGATGAGATGTCCAGAAGTGCTGACTGCCGTGAACTGTGTGGAACATGTAATGTCGTTCATGCGCTGAAAGCGAGGAAGAATGATATGATTCCATACCTCGTTCACACCCCAGTCATGCTTCAGCCTGTCTGTCACGCTGCCTGTGCAAACTATTACATGCTTTGACATGGCTTCCTGCTCGCCATCCTCGCGAACGATGTTCGACAGCAGGGACTTGACGAACTTGCTGATATAGCGACTGTCGTTGAGCTGACGCTCTATGAACTCGGCAGGGAGGTCGTCCATCAGCAGTTTGCGCTTCTTGGCTCTGTTGTTACGGTACATTTTCTCCACAAGGTCACAATAGTTGTCGGTCTCCAGAATACAGACAGGCTTGCGACCACCACTGAGCTGCACCATCTCGCCATGATGTTTCTTGATAAACTCAAAGCCGAGAGAGTTGTCCTTCAGTTTGTTGACCTCCGCCTCGCAGATTACCTTATTTGTCATTGAGTCATCAAAATAGCGTGACTGCGGGATGACGTGCTCTATCTCATAGTCTGAGGTGAAGAGACGGGCAAGCGGAATGGGCTGACCGGTATATGGAGACAGGTAGTGCTGCTCCAGCCACAGTTTGTAACGTTTTATCTCAGAGGATGACGGATGGTTCTTAGCATCATTGAATTTCTTCAGTATTTCAGTGATATCATCGTCTATCTCATCCGTACTGTTAAGGGCACCGTCCTCGTATATGCGCAGCAGCTCCTGCTGGCTCGGGGAATAAGGGCGCACATTCTCTACGCCGAACTCTGGGTTAAGGAATTCGAGCAGCAGTGCCTTGACACGCAGATTGGCATTCTCATTCTGCAGGTTACGCTCCATATCCTTCCGGCGCTTGTCGGCAGGATTCTTCAGGTCACGCCCCATCTCTATGTGTATCTCGTCTATATGACCGTACTTCTGCCAGATGTCGCGCACCGTGCGGAGTGTCTCTGTCACTACCTGCTCCACCACAGGATTGCGCAAGGAATGCTGGCGGAACTTGGAGAGATAACAGTCTATATCCTCAGGACTGCGCCATTGCTCAGCCTCCGATGCCTCACTGTGGCGACCGTACACAATATAGCACGCCATCCACAATGGCAGACCGCGGAACTGCTCTATGCTGCTGAACTGGGAAGCCTTCTCGCGAACTCGCTCACTGATACCTTCATCCACCTCTCCATTTATGATATGCTCTATCCTGACGGCTGTCTGCGAGTCGATGGCCTCTGCATGCCAGTGATGGCCAAGGCGCATAAGCGGAAGAAGTTTCTTTAATGCCTTAACGGAATATGCTCCATAATCAGAATCAAACGGAGGGAACTTTGCCATTGCTTCGACAAAAGAGCAGTCAAGCGCATGACGAGAGGCATAGCCGGCAAGGGCAGTGCGCAATTCATCGCGGTCGCTTACGCTGTAGAGTATATGCCACAGATGCTCCTCAGCCCCGCCGTGCAGGAACGCTGTTTCCACACCTGCCTTAGAGAGACGCTTGCGTATCTCGCCACGCAGAGTGTTACAAGGGTATTGCTTGTCCTGCACATAGTTCCAGCGATATGGCAGCACAGCTCCCCTGCCCTTGGGCTTCTTTATATTGAAGTATTTCGTAAGAAGCTCCGTCTCTGTTATTGTAGGAATGTCATTAAGATAGTCAAAGAGCTTTGCATATGCTTCTTCATCGGGCAGGAACTCGGAGGTGACATCTATGTTGTCCACCATGCGGCCGTCTGCATCCTTGCCAGACTGGTATATTTTCAGATTATCTACAAACTGCCACAGGCGGAACTCCTGATAGAGCGGATGCGACTTGGGAGCACACTTGAGGTATTTACGTTTCGTATCGCCATTCTCATCCTTATATTCATGGTATTCATACTGACAGTCATCTATCAATGACTTCTTGCTCTTCAAGGGACGCTGATAGAAGAGGATGTCGTCAAGAAGAAGATAGGTGAAGTCACGCCCGGCTATTGACTGGCGATAGGCTGCGTTCTGAGGATAAAGTTCGTTGATGCAATCAGCATACAGCTCTCTGTCTCTTAACTGCGGGATGTACTCCTTCTGCCTCTCAAGTATTCTGCGCAGCTCGTCCTTATACATGTCACGCTCTATGGTGCGCACCAAGCCTCCTATTATCTTCTTCTTCGGAGCGTGCAGCAATGAATGGAAGATGTATTCGCCTACGGTGAGCCCCGACTCACGGATGTCAGCCTCCGTCTTGATCTTCTGCAATCCCCAGTCTTTCTCTTCTGGCATACGGAAGCTCCGTTTCACCTCACCATTCTTGTCTTTCTTGGGCGTGCCGTCAGGTTCTAACTGTGTGGTGACGATAAACTCCTTAACCTTGCCTACCCAGTCGGGCCTCTCCTTGAGGGAACGACGGTATATCATGCCGTTCTCAAGATGAATATTGTACCATGTCTCCTTACCTTTCCTGTCATCGGTCTCTTCTACATCCACCACCTTAAGAGCATAGTATCTCTCCTCCTTGGTCTTATCTTCCTCTTGTTCCTCGCCACGTGTCTGGTAATAGCCGCGCTTCTGGTTGAAGTTGAGTAATATCCAGGCCAGCTCTTGACCAGAAACGGCTTCATGCAGTGCCTTCTGACGAAGGTAATAAATGGTCCAGTCATACGGAACCTTCATGTTACCACTCATCAGTTCTGGCTGCACATCCCAAAACAGCTGTAGCATCTCCTTGTATGACTCCATAAAGAGAAAACATGGATTTCCTGCTTCATCTTTGGTCCATGGTAGCAGACACTCCTTGCCATCCTTGAATTTCCCATAGCGGGTAAGACTTTCCGCATAGTGGCTGGGCAGGAAACCCATCAAGGCGAGGATGCGATGAAGGCGTTCACGTCGAAGAAGTCGACGCTCAATCAAACGACGAACACCTCTATATTGTGTTCTATCTTTTGTCTGCGATACTGTATTGCCCTTTGCAAAATCGCCCTGCATAGCTGCATCCATAGGAATAATGCGGCAGCCGGCACCAATGATACCGTCAAGACGAGGATTCTGATTATCATCTATATTCTTTTTTACCAATGCCCAGCCTATACTGTTAGTGCCGAGGTCAAGTCCGAGTATGTTTTGCTCTTCCATGTTCATTTATTTTGATTTTTATTGAGTGAAGGGTGGTTCTGAAAATAATAGATTTGTTATACATAAGCGCACACAGTCGCTTTTTTCTGCCTACCATGCTACAAAAGTAGTAAAAAAAAACTTATTTTCCTTGCCAGTTATCAAAAAACTTTATATCTTTGCACCATATTTTTAGCAAATCACAATAAGGATTATTCCGTTGTGAAAACATCAGGTTGCCCCATCGTCCTTCAACGGTGGGGATTTTTTTACCCCATTCGTATGCCTGGTATTTTTATACCACACCTGATGAGGGTGTGCCACTTTTGTCTTTTTATACGTTTCCAAGATTTCCATATACACATACGGATGCGTCGTTTTACCCTCTCGGCGCTCTCAAGAAGAAGACGCTTCATATTGGCGAGATGATAATACAACAGTTCGTATTCATGTACCATGTCTTGCCATGGCAAGCGGCAAAGCCGAAGAAATCGGCTCTGCCGCTTCGCTTGTCGAAGAAATCGGCTCTGCCGCTTCGCTTGTCGAAGAACATGAACAAACTTTTTATCGTTGCTATAGTTGTTATAGTTGTCTTTGTTGTTTTTGTAACAGACTAATCGGCTCCGCCGCTTCGCTTGTCGAAGAATATAGACAACATGGACAACTTGGACAACTTTTTTCATCGCTATAGTTGTCTCGGTTGTTTTTGTTGTCTTAGTTGTTTTTGTAACAGACTAATCGGCTCCGCCGCTTCGCTTGCCGAAGAAATCGGCTCTGCCGCTTCGCTTGTCGAAGAATATAGACAACATGGACAACTTGGACAACTTTTTTCATCGCTATAGTTGTCTCGCTTGTCTTTGTCGGAATTTTTAATAGACCAATCGGCTCCGCCGCTTCACTTGTCGAAGAACATGAACAAACTTTTTATCGTTGCTATAGTTGTTATAGTTGTCTTTGTTGTCTTATTTTTATGTTCGCTAAGAAAAAAATCGATAATGTAATATCATCAATGCCAAATTCGATAAAACCACGCTATATAAAAAAAGAATAGAAAGTAATGCAGACTGCTATTACTTTCTATTCTATTAACAATAATTTGTAACTATACGGTCACAAGTAAAAACATGGATTCAACAGAGTGTACTTTTTCTAAAAAGAATGGGACTGGCATTGGAAACCTGTCCCCTTCCTATTACTTACAGGCTATAAGCCAGATTACGTTTCTCGCACTCTTCTCTCAGCGCTGCCAAGAAATAGCTGCGCTCTGAGGTCCAACCACGAACCTTGCGCTCATGGGCTACGGTAGCCTGCAGCTGCTCATCATCATACGCCGCAAAGCGAGCTGCATAATGAGATATTCTTACTTGAGCAGCGTTATTCTGCTCGTTACCTACACGCTGTGAATGGATAGAACCATTAACACTCTTCGAATTGTTTGAATTTGGATTCATAAAGATAATTATTTTAAGTTGTTAAACACTTACGCATCCTTTTACCACCGTGGTTATCTCTATGTAAAACTCGGTTGGTGTGCCACAACTGGGCAACTCTTGATGTTTTAATTCGAGTGCAAAGGTAACATCTTTTTTTTATTCCACCAATTTTTTTCAAGTTTTTTTTCTATCCTTTATTCAAATCTATTACTGTCCGCGGACTGTAATGAAAGAAAACATTTTACTATACGCAGTACTTTTTGATATTTCTGCCAGTGAATCTTAATTTGGATGAAGCATTGATAGCGTACAATACTGTGGTTTTCGGATGACCACAAAAAAAAAAATGCCGTCATAACCAGTATTGGCTACGACGGCATTTTCTATTTTAATGCTTACGGCTAACCGAAAGGATTAGCTGCGATATTCAAATACGTTCTGACGGCTCATCTGACGACGGTCCATATCCTCACGGCTGCCTACGATTATCTTCTCAAACTCACGCAGGCCGGTGCCTGCTGGGATGAGGTGGCCGCAGATTACGTTCTCCTTCATACCCTGCAGGGTGTCGCTCTTGCGACGGATAGCTGCCTCGTTGAGCACCTTGGTGGTCTCCTGGAAGGAAGCCGCTGACATGAAGCTCTTGGTATGGAGGGCGGCACGGGTGATACCCTGCAGTATCTGGGTGGATGTAGCAGGAACGGCATCACGTACCTCTACGAGCTTCTGGTCACGACGCTTGAGGAGGGAGTTCTCGTCGCGCAGCTTGCGGGCGGTGACTATCTGTCCCTTGTGGAGATTCTCTGAATCACCAGCGTCAGTAACTACCTTCTTGCCCCAGATGCGGTCGTTCTCTTCTGCAAAGTCGAGCTTGTCAACGATGTCGCTCTCAAGGAAGCAGGTGTCGCCTGGGTCATTGATCTGAACCTTGCGCATCATCTGACGGACGATTATCTCGAAGTGCTTGTCGTTGATCTTCACGCCCTGCAGACGGTAAACGTCCTGTACCTCATTGACGATGTACTCCTGCACGGCGGTAAGACCCTTGATGGCAAGAATGTCGTTAGGAGTGATGACACCAGCAGAGAGTGGCGTACCAGCACGAACGGCATCGTGTTCCTGTACGAGCAGCTGCTTGGACAGTGGCACGAGATACTTACGCTGCTCTCCAGTCTTGGAGGTGATGATTATCTCACGGTTACCACGCTTGAGGGCTCCCATTGTTACCTCGCCATCGATTTCTGATACTACGGCAGGGTTGCTTGGGTTACGTGCCTCGAAGAGCTCTGTCACACGTGGCAGACCACCGGTGATATCGCCTGCACGGCCTACGGTACGTGGTATCTTTACGAGGGTTACACCTGACGCTATGTCGGCACCGTCTTCTATTACTACGTGACCATCCACTGGGAGGTTGTAGGTAGCGATAATCTCGCCATTCTCGTCAAGGATGTTACAGGTTGGAACGAGTGAACGGTCCTTGCTCTCTATGATGATACGCTCGGTCATGCCGGTTGTATCATCGGTCTCTGCCTTGTAGGTAGAGCCTTCTACGAAGTCGTTAAGACGTACCTTACCGGCAAACTCTGATACGATGACAGCATTGAACGGGTCCCAACGTGCGATGACGTCGCCCTTCTTCACTTTGTCGCCATGCTTGAAGAAAAGGGCAGAACCGTAAGGTACTGGTACGTTAGAGAGTGTGATGCCTGTTGCAGGGTCAACGAAACGGCACTCGGTCAGTCGGCTGACTACCATCTCGCACTCTACTGCGCCGCCTTCGCTGTTGTCCACATAAGGCACTGCGCGAAGCTCATCGAACTCTACGACTGCCTCTGCTGCCTTACATGTCACAGTAGCGTTGGCAGCCGCACCACCTGCGATACCACCTGCGTGGAAGGTACGGAGCGTAAGCTGTGTACCTGGCTCACCGATAGCCTGGGCTGCGATGACACCGACGGCCTCACCCTTCTGTACCATGCGCTGTGTAGCGAGGTTACGACCGTAACACTTCTTACATACACCCTGCTTTGACTCACAGGTGAGCACGGAACGTATCTCTACTGTCTCGATGCCCGCATCCTCTATGGCCTTGGCACGCGCCTCGTTGATTTCCTCACCTGCTGGGCAGATAACCTCGTTGGTATGAGGGTTGACAACGTCATGCACGCTAACACGACCAAGGATACGATCGTAAAGGCTTGAGATGATATCATCACCATTCTTGAGTGCTGAGCAGACAAGTCCGCGGAGTGTACCACAGTCGTCCTCATTGATAATGACATCATGCGACACGTCTACGAGACGACGTGTGAGGTAACCTGCATCGGCTGTCTTCATCGCGGTATCAGCAAGACCCTTGCGGGCACCGTGAGAGGCGATAAAGTACTCAAGCACTGACATACCTTCCTTAAAGTTAGAAAGGATAGGATTCTCAATGGTAGGACGCTCGTCAGCACCAGCCTTCTGAGGCTTTGACATCAGACCACGGATACCAGAGAGCTGCTTAATCTGATCCTTAGAACCACGGGCACCTGAGTCAAGCATCATGAATACGGCATTGAAGCCCTGGTCGGCCTCGGTCATCTCCTTAAGAAGGATGTTACCTATGTCATTGTTTACATGTGTCCATGTATCGATTACCTGGTTGTAACGCTCGGTATCGGTGATGAAGCCCATGTTATAGTTGTCGGTAATCTGACGTACCTCTTCGTTACCCTTGCGGATGAGCTCTTCCTTCTCTGGTGGGATGATGATGTCATCGAGGTTGAAGGAGAGTCCTGCGAGATATGCCATACGGTAACCAAGGTTCTTGATACCGTCAAGGAACTCGCATGCACGAGCAAAGCCAACGAGGTTGATTACGTTCTGGATAATGTCGCGAAGAGACTTCTTAGAGATGATGGTGTTCACGAAGCCCATCTCTGGCGGTACGAGACCATTGACGATTACACGGCCTACTGACGTCTCTACCATGTGCTTTACCTTCTCACCGTCTACTACATCGTCAACTATTACCTTTACTGGTGCATGGAGGTCACAACGCTTCTCGTTGTAAGCGATGATAGCCTCTTCCGGTCCATAGAATGTAAGTCCCTCGCCCTTGGCTCCTGGGCGGAGCTTGGTGATGTAATAAAGACCAAGCACCATATCCTGTGAAGGCACCGTGATAGGAGCACCGTTGGCAGGGTTAAGGATGTTATGGCTCTGAAGCATCAGCAGCTGTGCCTCGAGCACTGCCTCGTTGGACAATGGGAGGTGTACAGCCATCTGGTCACCATCGAAGTCTGCGTTGAACGCTGTACATGCCAATGGGTGGAGCTGGATAGCCTTGCCCTCGATAAGCTTTGGCTGGAACGCCTGGATGCCAAGACGGTGAAGCGTAGGGGCACGGTTCAGGAGAACTGGATGACCCTTCATTACATTCTCAAGGATATCCCAGATGATTGGCTCGCGACGGTCCACGATGCGCTTGGCACTCTTGACAGTCTTGACGATGCCGCGCTCGATGAGCTTGCGGATAATGAACGGCTTGTAGAGCTCTGCCGCCATCAGCTTAGGAAGACCGCACTCACCCATGTTCAGCTCAGGACCTACAACGATAACGGAACGTGCAGAATAGTCTACACGCTTACCGAGGAGGTTCTGACGGAAACGACCAGCCTTACCCTTCAGAGAGTCTGAGAGTGACTTCAGCGGACGGTTGCCCTCACTCTTCACCGCACTGCTCTTGCGAGAGTTGTCGAAGAGTGAGTCAACAGCCTCCTGAAGCATACGCTTCTCATTACGCAGGATTACCTCTGGAGCGTGTATCTCCATAAGGCGCTTCAGACGGTTGTTACGTATGATGACACGACGATAGAGGTCGTTAAGGTCAGATGTTGCAAAGCGGCCGCCATCCAGTGGCACGAGCGGACGAAGCTCTGGCGGGGTGACTGGAAGTATCTTCATAATCATCCACTCAGGACGGTTGTCATTACCCTCGGGGCCACGGCTGTTACGGAATGCCTCCACTACCTGCAGGCGCTTCAGTGCCTCCGTTCTGCGCTGTACGGAACCCTCACGGCTTGCCTGGTCGCGAAGCTCGTATGACAGAGCATCGAGGTCAAGGTTCTGAAGAAGGATGTAGATAGCCTCCGCACCCATCTTGGCAATGAACTTGTTCGGGTCGCTGTCATCGAGATAGTCATTGTTCTCATCGAGTATGTTGTCCACGATGTTGATATACTCGTCCTCAGAGATGAAGTCAAGCTTGTGCGAACCGTTGAGGTCCGTACCGTCATCGTTCTTCCTGCCCTCGAGAGCACCTGGCTGTATGATGACATACTTCTCATAGTATATCACTGCCTCGAGCTTCTTCGTAGGGATGCCGAGGAGGTAGCCTATCTTGTTAGGCAGAGAACGGAAATACCAGATGTGAGCAACAGGGACAACGAGCTCGATGTGACCTGAACGCTCACGACGCACCTTCTTCTCTGTAACCTCCACACCGCATCGGTCGCAGACGATGCCCTTGTATCGGATACGCTTGTATTTGCCGCAGGCACACTCGAAGTCCTTGGTAGGACCGAAGATGCGCTCGCAGAAGAGACCGTCACGCTCTGGCTTGTAAGTGCGGTAGTTGATGGTCTCCGGCTTTGTGACCTCACCGTAGGAGTGTTCGAGAATCTCCTCAGGAGATGCAAGACCAACGGTAATCTTGGTGAAGTTTGTCTTTATCTTGTTGTCTTTCTTGAAAGCCATAGTATTCTTTTTTTAATGGTGGCGTTATCTTTTACCACCCTTTTATTAATCAAGCTTGATGCTAAGACCAAGTCCGCGGAGTTCGTGGAGCAATACATTGAGGGACTCAGGAATGCCAGGTGTAGGCATGGCATCTCCCTTGACGATAGCCTCGTAACTCTTGGAACGACCTGTAACATCGTCTGACTTAATGGTGAGTATCTCCTGCAATACGTGGCTTGCACCAAACGCCTCGATTGCCCATACCTCCATCTCTCCGAAACGCTGACCACCAAACTGTGCCTTACCACCGAGTGGCTGCTGGGTGATGAGAGAGTAAGGACCGATAGAACGTGCGTGCATCTTGTCCTCTACCATGTGGCCGAGCTTCAGGAAGTATGTCACGCCGACTGTAGCTGGCTGGTCGAAACGCTCACCCGTCTCACCATCATAGAGGTGTGTAGAGCAGAGACGTGGCAGACCTGCCTTGTCGGTCCACTTGGAAAGGTCGTCAAGGGTAGCACCATCGAAGATAGGCGTAGCAAACTTGACACCAAGCTTACGACCCGCAGCACCGAGAATAGCCTCGAATATCTGACCAAGGTTCATACGTGAAGGCACGCCCAGCGGGTTCAGGACGAGGTCAACAGGACGACCATCCTCAAGGAACGGCATGTCTTCCTGACGTACCACCTTTGATACAATACCCTTGTTACCGTGACGGCCGGCGAGCTTGTCACCTACACCAATCTTACGCTTCTTTGCAATATAAACCTTTGCCATCTGGAGGACTCCTGAAGGAAGGTCATCACCAATAGTGATAGCGAACTTGCGGCGTTTCAGTTCTGCATCGAGAAGCTTATACTTGCGGATGTAGTTCATGATAAGCATCTTGATGAGCTTGTCAGTATGCTCATCACCAGTCCAGTTACCTGACTGTACACCGTCATACTCAAGGTTAGCAAGCATCGTAGCAGTGAATTTGCTACCCTTTGTGATAACCTCGGCTCCAGTATAGTCTGTTACGCCGGCACATGTCTTGCCCTCAGTAAGCACAAGGAGCTTGTCGATGAGAATGTCTTTAAGGTCATTACCCTTGGCCTCATATTCCTTGTCAATCTTTGCAAGTATAATCTTATCCTGCTTCTTTGACTCACGAGTCTTGACAGCACGCGCGAAGAGCTTCTTGTCAATAACGACACCAGAGAGCGAAGGATTGGCTTTCAATGATGAATCCTTCACGTCACCAGCCTTGTCACCGAAGATAGCACGCAGGAGCTTCTCTTCCGGTGAAGGGTCGCTCTCTCCCTTTGGAGAAATCTTACCTATCATGATATCGCCTGGCTCCACACGAGCTCCGAGTCGTATGATACCGTTCTCGTCAAGATCCTTTGTAGCATCCTCAGACACATTCGGGATATCAGAGGTCAGTTCCTCCATGCCGCGCTTAGTCTCACGTACATCGAGCGAATACTCATCCACATGAACAGATGTCAGGACATCGTCACGTACAATACGCTCAGACAATACGATAGCATCCTCATAGTTGTAACCCTTCCATGGCATGTAAGCGACAAGGAGGTTACGACCGAGAGCGAGCTCACCATTCTCTGTGGCATATCCCTCAGTGAGGATATCACCCGCCTTCACGCGCTGGCCCTTGTCACATATAGGACGAAGGTCAATTGTCATGTTCTGGTTGGTACGGCGGAACTTAGGAATGCGGTATTCCTTGATAGCAGGCTCGAAGCTTACAAACTCCTCATCCTCTGTGCGGTCATAAAGAATACGGATTGTAGTAGCGTCCACATACTCAATAACGCCGTCGCCCTCCGCAGTAATCATCGTACGCGAGTCCTCACATACCTGACGCTCCAGACCTGTACCAACGATAGGCGCATCATTATGGAGCAGCGGCACAGCTTGACGCATCATGTTACATCCCATCAACGCACGGTGTCCGTCATCATGCTCCAGGAACGGAATAAGACCAGCTGACACAGAAGCAATCTGCTGCGGTGACACGTCCATAAGATCGACGTCACTCGGTGGAACGACAGGGAAATCAGCCTTCTCACGACACTTCACCACATCACGGATGAAGCTTCCGTCATCATTAAGCGGAGCATTGCCCTGACCGATGATGTGAGCCTCTTCCTCCTCTGCTGTGAGATACTCCACATGATCATTGTCAAGGTCCACTACACCGTTCTTCACCTTACGATACGGTGTCTCGATGAAGCCGAGGTCGTTAATCTGGGCGAACATGCAGAGAGACGAAATCAGACCGATGTTAGGACCTTCAGGAGACTCAATAGGACAGAGACGTCCGTAGTGAGTATAGTGTACGTCACGCACCTCGAAACCAGCACGCTCACGTGACAGACCGCCAGGACCCAACGCAGAAAGACGACGCTTGTGCGTAACCTCCGCCAGCGGGTTCGTCTGGTCCATGAACTGTGACAGCGGGTTGGTACCGAAGAATGAGTTGATGACGCTCGAAATCGTCTTGGCATTGATAAGGTCCGTAGGAGTGAACACTTCATTGTCACGAACGTTCATACGCTCGCGGATAGTACGACTCATACGTGAGAGACCTATAGAGAACTGGTTGGCAAGCTGCTCACCGACAGTACGCACGCGACGGTTTGACAGGTGGTCAATATCGTCCACAGTAGCATTGCTGTTGATAAGCTGGATGAGATACTTGATAATCTCAATAATGTCCTCCTTAGTAAGGACACGTACATCCATGCTTGTATCAAGTCCGAGCTTCTTATTGATACGGTAACGACCTACCTCACCGAGATCATAACGCTTGTCGGAGAAGAAGAGGTTCGTGATAACCTCACGTGCGCTTGCTTCATCAGCAGGATCAGCATTACGCAGCTGACGGTATATATAGTAAACAGCCTCCTTCTCAGAGTTTGACGTATCCTTTGCGAGAGTATTGAAAATGATGCCATACTTTGACGCATTATCCTCATTCTTGTGTACGAGGATAGTAGACTGCTCACTATCAAGGATGTCCTGCATGTTATCCTCCGTAATCTCCGTCTCGCGCTGCATAAGAATCTCGTTACGCTCCATGGAAACCACTTCACCAGTATCCTCGTCCACGAAGTCCTCGGTCCATGTCTTCATGATATGCGCAGCAAGCTTTCGACCGATAAGCTCCTTCAAGTTCTTCTTCGTAACCTTCACTTCCTCGGCAAGGTCAAAGATATTAAGGATATCCTTATCAGTCTCATAACCGATAGCACGCAGCAGAGTCGTTACAGGCAACTTCTTCTTACGGTCAATGTAAGCATACATCACATTGTTGATATCCGTAGCGAACTCTATCCATGAACCTTTGAACGGAATGACACGAGCACTGTAAAGCACAGAACCGTTAGCATGTACGCCCTGACCGAAGAATACGCCAGGAGAACGGTGCAGCTGTGACACAACCACACGCTCCGCACCATTGATGATAAAGGTGCCGTTACTTGTCATGTAAGGGATAGTTCCCAGGAACACGTCAGAGATGATAGTCTCGAAGTCAGTATGGTCCTCATCAGTACAATACAGCTTCATCTTCGCCTTCATAGGCACACTGTATGTCAGACCACGCTCCAGACACTCCTCTATAGAATAACGCGGTGGGTCAATGAAGTAGTCAAGGAACTCCAGTACGAAGTGGTTACGTGTGTCTGCAATAGGGAAATTCTCAGCGAAGACCCTATACAGACCATCATTCTTGCGTTCCTCAGGTGGAGTATCCAACTGAAGGAAATCACGGAATGACTTCAGCTGCACGTCAAGAAAATCCGGATAAGGCATAGGATTCTTCACGTGAGCGAAGTTTATTCTGCTTTCAACAACTTTAGATGTCATGCTTCTTATTTAAGTATGATAATTCTTTATCTTGTTCTTTCTAACTCTCCCAGTTTCTTCAGACAAGAAACCGTAACATCATGTGAGATTTCCCACAGACAAAAAGAAAAAAAATGCAAGCCATCACCCAAGAGCAATATTCAGGTGAAGCCTCGCGACCACGCATTCCAATCACATGAAACGCCCTATGGTCATAGACACAAGAAGGTTAGGACCTGCCTACTTGGTAGATCCTAACCATTTTGTTTCTTTAATATCAGCGAGCGAATATTTCCGAAAGAAAATCACTCACTAAATAAGGAATCGTGAAGACTCATAAACGAGTCTGTTGTCACGTTGAAGCTATATTACTTCAGCTCAACAACAGCACCAGCCTCTTCGATAGCCTTCTTCAGGTTCTCAGCCTCTGCCTTAGCGAGACCCTCCTTGATAGTAGAAGGTGCACCGTCAACAAGCTCCTTAGCCTCCTTCAGACCAAGACCGCAAGCCTCCTTGACAGCCTTTACAACCTGAAGCTTAGCTGCGCCAACCTCCTTCAGAACAACGTCGAAAGAGTCCTTCTCAGCAGCAGCCTCTGCACCACCAGCAGCAGGTGCGGCAGCAACAGCAACAGCTGCAGCAGCTGGCTCAATACCATACTCGTCCTTGAGGACCTGAGCGAGTTCATTTACTTCCTTTACGGTGAGGTTTACGAGTTCCTCTGCGATAGCTTTAATATCTGCCATTTTTATATAAGATTTTATTTTGTTTATACTTTAAAGAATTGTTAACTGTTTTTTATGTAACCTTCAACAAACCGACACCATCATGCCGTCTGCTCAAGATTAAATTTACTCTGCACGCTCTCCCAGTGTCTGGAGAAGACCGTGGATTGTACCGGAGCCAGACTGAAGCGCAGAAACAACGTTCTTTGCAGGAGACTGGAGCAGTGCGATAACGTCTGCGATGAGTTCGTTCTTGCTCTTGAGTGCAGCGAGCTCAGCGAGCTTGTCAGCACCTACGAAAATGCTCTCCTCAGCGTAAGCAGCCTTCAGAGTAGGATTTACATCCTTGTACTCCTTCAGCATCTTTGCAGGGACGTTAGCAGTATTGGCGAACAGCACAGCCGTGTTGCCCTTAAGGCATGGATAAAGAGCAGTGTAATCCTTCTCAGCAGCATCAAGAGCCTTGATGAGGAGCTTATTCTTTACAACGACAGTCTTTACCTCGCTCTGGAAAGCCTTGCGGCGAAGATCACTTGTAGCCTTTGCATCAAGACCAGTCACATCAACGATGTAGAAGTGTGGGTACTGGTTGATAAGCTCACCAAGTTCTGAGATAATAGTATCTTTTACTTCTTTTTTCATTTTACAAAACTTTTAGAGTTAATCGGCTGATTTAGGATCAATCTTGATACCCTTACTCATTGTGCTTGAAATAAAGATACTCTTGATGTATGTACCCTTAGCAGCAGCTGGCTTGAGTTTGATAACAGTTGCGATGAACTCCTTGGCGTTTCCAGCAATAGCCTCTGCGCTCATAGAAATCTTGCCAATAGAAGTGTGGATAATACCAGTCTTGTCGACCTTGAAATCAATCTTACCCTGCTTAACTTCCTTGACAGCCTTAGCAACGTCCATTGTCACAGTACCACTCTTTGGGTTAGGCATAAGTCCACGAGGACCGAGGATACGGCCGATAGGACCAATCTTACCCATGCAAGAAGGCATTGTAATAATGACATCAACGTCTGTCCAACCACCCTTGATCTTCTCGATATACTCGTCAAGACCAACGTAGTCAGCACCAGCTTCCTTTGCAGCAGCTTCCTGGTCAGGAGTACAGAGCGCGAGCACACGTGTAACCTTGCCAGTGCCGTTAGGGAGACTTACAACACCACGAACCATCTGGTTAGCCTTGCGAGGGTCTACACCAAGACGGACGTCAACGTCAACAGAAGCGTCAAACTTGGTAGTAGTGATTTCCTTTACAAGAGCTGCAGCTTCATCGATGCTGTAGAGCTTACCCTGCTCAACCTTTCCGGCTACTGCTTTTTGATTTTTTGTCAGTTTACTCATTTTTTTGAAGTTTTTCGGTACGAACGGTGTATTCGCCCCCGTTAGAAGGTTTTCCACCTCCCGGAAATGTTAATAATCTGCGGACAGAACTTGTCTTACAGTATATTACTCTGGAAAATCACCCTTTACGGTGATACCCATGCTGCGTGCAGTACCAGCGATCTGCTTCATGGCAGACTCTACAGTAAAGCAGTTAAGATCCTTCAACTTGTCCTCTGCAATAGCTCGAACCTGATCCCATGTGATTTCAGCCACCTTATTACGGTTAGGTGAAGCGGAACCAGCTTTGATCTTTGCAACCTCCTTGAGCTGCACGGCAGCTGGAGAAGTCTTGATAACGAAGTCGAATGACTTGTCAGCATAATAAGTAATAACAACTGGGAGAACCTTGCCAGCCTTATCCTGGGTACGAGCATTGAACTCCTTGCAGAAGCCCATGATGTTGATACCCTTAGAACCCAGAGCAGGTCCTACCGGAGGTGAAGGATTGGCAGCGCCACCCTTAATCTGTAATTTAAGTTGTCCAGCAACTTCTTTAGCCATCTTTGTTGTTATGATTAAAAGTTGATTATATGAAAGGGGGTTAATGGAAGCATTATTTTGGTTAACCCACGATTCTTTCTATATATAATAATGTGTCACGCTTTCAAGTTACATAACACACATTTCATCTCTTATGCCTCTTTCTCTACCTGCATGAAGTTGAGTTCAAGTGGTGTATTTCTTCCGAAAATCTTCACCACCACCTTCAGAGTACGCTTTTCGCAATTCACTTCCTCAATGATGCCACTGAATCCAGAGAAAGGACCATCAGTCACTTTCACGGTCTCGTTTACCATGTAAGGAATATCGATTTCCTCTACGAGTTCAGTCTCTTCTGCAGCACCTACCATACGGTTGATATCCTGCCTGCGTACCGGCGTAGGATTATCCAGTCCGCCGAGAAATCCCAGACAGTTAGGCATAAAGCGCAGAGTATGAGCGGTATCACCTACCAACTCAGCCTCCACAAAGAGATATCCTGGAAGAGCCACCTTTTCTTTGACAACACGCTTTCCATTACGCAAAGCGGCATGTTTCTCCATAGGTAGAAGTACCTGAGAGACATGCTGTGCCAACTGCGGATTATGACTACATTCTGCTTCTATATATTCTTTCAGCTTTGCTTCCTTTCCGCTCACGGAACGCATAGCATACCATTTCATTCCTTTCTCAGCCATATCTGCTATTAATTAGGATAAATGGAGCTCATTACGAATTTAAAGACAGAGTCCATACAGAAGACCACTACTGCTATAACCAACGAAGCACACAAAACTACCATCGCAGAATGTGTGAGCTGTGCCCTTGTAGGCCAGGTAGTCTTATGTGCAAGTTCTTCGTAGCAAGCCTTGCAATAATTTACTATCTTGTTCATATTTATATTTTCTTTGGCACGGGATGAGCGGCTCGAACGCCCGACACCTGGTTTTGGAGACCAGTGCTCTACCAACTGAGCTAATCCCGTAAGAAAAGTGCGGGTAACAGGTGATTTCCTATCACCCAGCACTTTATATGTTGTTTAGAGAGAATTAATCCTCGTAAACCTCTGTGATCTGACCAGAACCTACGGTACGACCACCCTCACGGATAGCGAAACGCAGACCTACGTTCAGAGCAACAGCGTAGATGAGCTCTACAGTGATCTCAACGTTATCACCAGGCATTACCATCTCAACGCCTTCTGGAAGGTGGATCTCACCTGTGCAGTCCATTGTGCGGAGATAGAACTGTGGACGATACTTGTTACCGAATGGAGTGTGACGACCACCCTCTTCCTTCTTCAGAACATAGATAGAAGCCTTAAACTTCTTGAATGGCTTAACCTGTCCTGGGTGACAGAGAACCATACCACGCTTAATCTCAGACTTATCTACGCCACGAAGGAGAAGACCTACGTTATCACCAGCCTGACCCTCGTCAAGGATCTTACGGAACATCTCAACGCCAGTTACAACTGACTTCTTATCCTCACCAAGACCAAGGATTTCAACCTCGTCACCTACATGGATCTTACCAGTCTCAATACGACCAGTAGCAACAGTACCACGACCAGTGATTGAGAATACGTCCTCAACAGGCATAAGGAATGGCTTATCGAGATCACGTGGAGGATCCTGAATCCATGTATCACAAGCGTCCATGAGCTCCATAATCTTATCTTCCCACTTCTCTACGCCATTCAGAGCGCCGAGTGCAGAACCACGGATGATAGGAGTATTGTCGCCATCGAATTCGTACTGATCGAGAAGCTCACGCATTTCCATCTCAACGAGCTCAAGCATCTCCTCATCGTCAACCATATCGCACTTGTTGAGGAATACAACGAGGCGAGGAACGTTCACCTGACGAGCGAGAAGCACGTGCTCACGTGTCTGAGGCATAGGACCATCAGTTGCAGCAACTACGATGATAGCACCATCCATCTGAGCAGCACCAGTTACCATGTTCTTCACGTAGTCAGCGTGTCCTGGGCAGTCAACGTGAGCATAGTGACGCTTTGCAGTCTGATACTCAACGTGTGAGGTGTTAATAGTAATACCGCGCTCTTTCTCCTCAGGTGCGTTATCGATCTGATCGAAAGACTTAACCTCAGAGAGACCTCTCTTAGCGAGGACAGTTGTGATAGCAGCGGTCAGAGTAGTCTTACCGTGGTCAACGTGACCAATGGTACCAATGTTTACGTGTACTTTGTCACGTACGAAATTCTCTTTTGCCATTGTTTCTTTTTGTTATAGTTGTGATTTCTATTATCTATTATTTAGGTAACAAACCTTCATAACGCAGAAAACTGTCAGAGCTGTATCTGAGAGTTGAACTCAGGACCTCTTCCTTACCAAGGAAGTGCTCTACCACTGAG
>SAMEA104315434__coassemble_420_pt1 | contig 23604 bp, 18 predicted proteins | sample SAMEA104315434__metabat2_high_PE_014 | metagenome-assembled genome bin SAMEA104315434 (sample SAMEA104315434) | gut metagenome | biome: Monkey gut; feature: monkey-associated habitat; material: faeces | place: China | collected 2013
CATAAAGCGAATGCCCATGGAGGGCAGGATTATTCCTGCGCCATAAAGCGAATGCCCATGGAGGGCAGGATTATTCCTGCGCCATAAAGCGAATGCTCATGGGGGGCAGGATTATTCCTGCGCCATAAAACGAACTGCCCACAAGCGACTTCGCCATCTTCGTTAATGGTGCGCCTACAGTTAAAAACAAAAGGGGCTTAATCGCACTGCGATTAAGCCCCTTTTACAACATAATTAAGCCCCAATCGCAACACGATTAAGCCCTTTTCACAATGCGCACGGATTACCACCTTTCCGCCTTGGGTTTTACGCCCCTATACTGCGGCATACAGTCACCGATGGACGCCCCTATATAAGTGGGGTCGCATATAATGTATGTCTTCCCCTCGCTTATATATCCCGTGCCTCGCACATTGGCATCACCAAAGTTCACTGCCGTGCACTCATGACCGGGAAAGTTCACCAGGTGTACATCAAGTCCTAACAGGTTTCTTACAAGGTATGCGTAAAATATCGCCCTGTCTTCGCAGTCATTCTTGGGGTAATAGAAATTCTCCTCCATGAAGTATGCCTTCTCATATCCATGCTGCTCTCCGTCTGTAGCGTATGCGAAAGCGAGCTGAGTGAAGCGCAGCAGTTTCTGCGCCGCCTCCACCTTTGTCATCCCCTGTATGTAACCCGCCAACTGATTCAGCACACTGCGTCTTAGTTCCAGACACACTTCAGACATGGCATACTGCGGTATGTCCATCTGCGGATAATGCCTCAGCATCTCCATCAATGCCACATCCACTTCTGCCGTCACTATCATACCGCCATACTCTAACGTGCAGCGGTGCTTCTCTCCCCCTTTTATCCTCATCTCCCTGCGTATGCGCATATCCAGTTGTCGACCGGCATCCGTTCCCTCAGGCAGTTGGCAGGTGTAGAGGCTGCCACCCTCTGGCACGGCACTTCCGTCCACCTTATATATATAGTACTTCCTGCCGTCCGTCTGCATATACCCTCTCCCATACACCTGCTGGTCTATCGCCAAAAGCAGGCATGGCATATCATGGCACACCGCCAACCTCACGTCATATCCCATATTCGCCAACAGGAAGTGCATCAGCACCGCACGGTCAGTCTCACTGCTGCCCTTGCACTGCGCATTGACACATTCCCTCACATACTCGTATGTAAACCAGTCGTTCAATCCCAATGCTTTCGCATTATCCGCCATCACCTTGGCACACTTCGCCATGCCGCTACCAGCGTAGTCTCTCCATGCTGCAGCAACAGCCGCAGGTTTCATATCCCTCACCGCAACGGTCTTCAATAATGGAGCTTTCGCTCTTATGCCATAAAACGTCACGTCCGATTGTTGCATTGGAGCTGGCATTACGGGTTCTACCGTTGGCTCATGTCTCTGCGACCCGGGCGTTGAGGGCAAGGGCGTCGGTGTCACCTCGGGCGCACTCTCCTCTGGTGGCATTGCTGGAGTCTTCTCTGCATCTGGCTGTGCCTTCGGCTTTGGTGCAGGGTCTCTTACCTCACCCTTGAATGTACGATACTCTTTCCACACCTGTTCCAAATAGTCGGCATAGTCATCCAATACCGACTTACGGAAGCCGTTATAGTCGTTCAGCATCTCCCTGCGGGCCTCATCAAACGACCTCATCATATCCGTCTGCGCCATCGCCATGTTCGGCAATAGGGCAAGCGTTGCCAAGAGTAGTTTATTCATAATCCGTTTCATTATATTTACGTTTTAATGTAGTGGCTTTATCACTATGCTCACCTCCATGCAAGTTTGCTTATGAGGCGAATGCCCATGGAGGGCAGGATTATTCCTGCCCACAAGCGATTTCGCCATCTTCGGCAGTGGTGAGGAATGATCCTCACCTCCATGCAAGCTCCGCCAGCCTCTTCATTTGACCAGGCTTATATTACCTTTTTCCTTTACTTAGGAATCTTACAGTAGCCTATGCCCTGGAATTTGTTATTCGGAAAGAACAAGGCGCAAGCCGAGATTATAGTTACGGCTAGACGGGCCGCTGCGGTAACGGATAGACACCCGGCAATTCCTGGCACTGTTGAGCCAGCTACCGCCACGGTCCACGCGGCTAGACCCACTCAAAGCACCATTCGGATTATTCTGCGATTCACTGCTGTATTTACCATACCAGTCCTGGCACCACTCCCATACGTTTCCGCTCATATCATAGATTCCTAATTCATTCGGTTTCTTTGTTGCCACATCATGGGTCTGCTTGTTGGAGTTAGAATCGTACCATGCTACATCACTTATGATGTCACTCCCACTATACTTGTAGCCTTTACACTGTTTTCCTCCACGAGCGGCATACTCCCACTCTGCCTCTGTAGGCAAGCGGAATCGCTTGCCCGTAAGGCTGTTCAGCTTAGATATAAACTGTTGGCAGTCCTCCCAACTGACTTTCTCTACTGGCCTTTTGTCGCCTTTGAACTTAGAAGGATTATTGCCCATTACCGCTTGCCACAGTGCTTGCGTTACCTCCGTCTGACCTATGCTGTAGTTTGACAATGCTACACTATGTGTTGGCGACTCATCTTTATAAGCATCCGAGCCTTGTTCTGATGTAGCTCCCATGGTGAACATTCCGCCCTCTACAGGAATCATAGTAAAGGTGACGCCCTTTACAGAAAAGGTGCGTCCGTCAGAGGCGAAGCCTTTCTCAAGTGCTCCAGACAGCGATGCTGTCTGCCCCTCGCTGATTGTTACTGTGTGACTCTTTGTCGCGTAACCATCCTTGCGCAGTTCCACCTTGTGCGTGCCTACAAGGAGGTTACGAAACACGTCGGGACTGGTACCCACCCTCTGCCCGTCTATATACACCTCTGCATCCACAGGGGTATAGCCCACATCAAGGCTGCCTACACGGGCGGTCAGGGCAGGCAGAGTAACGGTTCTGTTCTCTTTCTCTCCCAATGTCAGTGACTGTTTCTGGCTATAGTAGCCCTCCTTGCGTGCCTCAAGAAGGTACTCTCCTGCCGAGAGCGTACCGTTCCATGAGCCTGTTCCTTTCAGCACATCGTTCACATACAGGCTTGCGCCAGGGGTCTCGCAGCCTAAGATGATACGTGACATCACTGACTCCAAGGCTATATGCTTGCTCACTTTCTGCATGCCGAGAGTAACCGTCCCATTCTGCATGGCATACCCCGGTGCCTGAACGCTGTAGGTATGACCGCCCCTTGACAGGCGCATCACCAGACTACCGTCTGCACCAAGCTGCTGCATCACGCCATCCACGAGCACTACGGCATTGGCAGGGGTCACGGTAAGGGCAAGGTACGTCTTGCCATCGTCCTGCTCCACTACGGTGTGCACCGTGCCTGTGGTCAGCTGCATAACATAGGTTCTTGCTGATGCAATGGACACGGGGAAGACATAGCCGAGCAGGGAGCCAAGTTGTTGATGGCGAATATCCATCTTCTTCACGCCAGCAGGCACATAGACCCATATCTCGCCAGTCTTGTTGTCGTCAACCTTGCTGACTCCGAGCGACCCAACATCAAACGAGAAACCTTTCTGCGTGGTCTGTATACGTATCAAGGCGCATTTGTTGCCGTTTTGGTCAAAAACTGTAGTACCTTGCTGGTTGGCAGTAAGGTCTGACTCGTCCATGGCGAACGAGCTTACAGCTATGCCCTGGGCACTGGCTGTAAGGCTGAGTATTGACAGAATGATTACGAAAAAGTAGTGTTTCATTAATTTACATTTTGCATTGCTAATATGTCGAATGTCTATGGGGGGCAGGTTGTCCTTACCTGCCCACAAGCGTAAGGCACAAGACTAAAAATCCCCCGGTCCGTAAAGTCCGAAGTTGGGGTCTTTGTCCGGCTGCCACGTGCGCACCTTTATTATTGGCTTATCAGGATCATTGATGTCAACCATGAGGAAGAGATAACCCTTGTCACCATAGGAGGAACTGTAGTAGTCCTGCGCTATCTGTATGGCATAGAGTTCCCCACCCTTGCTCATCTTCACCACATCGTTATTGGCAAAACGTATGTTGATGAACTCATTACTACCGAAACAACGCTTGAGGTTGTCAATATACTGATCCTTGGTATAACGGTTCTTCTTTATTATCTCATTATTTTTGAACGTTGCCACACCAGTCTCCTTGTTGCGGTTCATGGTGGCAGAGCGCAACACATTGCCTACAATAATCACGGCATCATCATCAAACACAGAACGTATATAGTCCAAGCGCTTCAAGCCGTATGCCGTCTTGTAGTTTTCAAGGAAATTCATCAATGCCATGCGCGCCGTCTCGCTCCATACGCCCTTATTCAAGATATCATCAGCTGCGGTGTTGCCCAAGCCGAACGCTACATTGTCTATCTTCTTGTCACCAGTAAACGTGAAGACGACATCTTCCACGAAAGACTTCCTCACCCCCGACTTGAACGAGAACGCCATCTGTACTCCACGTCCCATCACGTAGTCGCCATTGCGATAGAAATGGCATGAGGGTGTACCGACCACACGCGCCCTACCATACTCAAGGAGCTTGCGGTAGACCTCCCACCCGCCATCAGTGAAGAGCGGACGGACAGAGGCATAGTCTTTTGACTGTATGGCGCGCACCACCTTGTCAACTATCTTCATATACGTCTCACCATCGCTTACCTCCTTCGGTGCTGTCTTTATCGCTGCATTGGTATTGGAGAATGTTGCAGAAACCACACTCGCTGACACGGCAGGCGTAGCATCTGCCTTGCCGAGTGTGACATAGGCATGACGCATCGGCGTGCTGCGCACAGACTTCAGCACCGCATCAACCTCGCGGTCTATCTGCGCCTGCCCTCTGTACTCAAACTCATACTTGAGCTGAAGCGTAGTACTGCCACTGCCCGGCAGCAGTTCGAGCACGCCCCTACCGTCTTTGGCACTATAAACACCACTCCACGAGCGACCGTCGAAGTAAGTGTAATCTATGCTGTTGACAGGCTTGTTTTTGTATGTAATGAACAGTTCCACGTTGTCGCCATCACGCTTCGCCACCTTGGCACTGACATTACCCAGTATGTCATCCATGCGCTGGGGTATGAACGTCATGAGCGTATGCTTCCTGCCATCCGCTCCAGCAACAGTCACTTCATTCGGATGCTGAAGAGACTTCAGAAGCGTCAGCGACCAGTAATAATAGCGCAAGGCATCGTCCACCTTGCCTTTTGCCTCAGCGGACTCCGCAAGACTCACGAAATCATGTATCTTGGCGATGCGGGCGGTAAAAATCTTCTGTATCTCAGAGCGACGTATCCATCGTCCTACATGCGCGTCTGGCTCATTGTGCAGGATGACACGCTCCGTATTTGTCAGCACTGCCGAAGAGTAGGTATTGACAGATGCCGAAAACCGAGATTCCTCATCGAGCTTGCCGTCTTTTATCATAGACCTGTCCTTGCTGCTTGACGTAGCCTCCACATTCAAGGCTATCTTGCTGACGAGGTCTTTCAATGCCTGCGCGTCAGCCTCGTCAATGGAACTGCCCCTTCCCTCTCCACACAGATACTCACGGTTGTTCCTCACACCCTCCCAGCTCTGGGCGAGCAGGGGGAGCGCAAGGAACAACGCAAACAATAAAGTCAAATATCTTCTCATCTACACCTGTACGATTATTTCTCTTCCTCAAAGCCCTCCTTGACGAAGTTGCTCACCTTCTCCGCATACTTCTGAGCGGCGGCACTCTCCTTCATGGCATTCTCGAAAGCACGCATTCGCGCCTTTGAGGCGGCATCCTCATTTATTATAAAGAATACCTGCATGGTCTTTTCTCCATTGCCAAGGTTCTTATATACGGCATACGACTCCTGCATCTCTCCACGTATCTCCTTCTGCACAAGCGACTCGTATGCGCCATAGAAATGGTCGAACTCACTGGAGGTATCATCGCCATTGCTCGCCATATCGCTGACCACGCGTCCCTTGACGTGGCTGCCGGCATTGCGAGCATACGTATTGCAGGCATTGTTGATAGCAGCCTGATGACCTACATTGTCAGATTTGTACCTGGCGCAGATGCCTACCACCTCATAGGCATTGTCGCCCAATGACTCAAGCTTGTCATAATGTTTCAGCAACGCTACATCGAGACTGCGGGAGGAGGCGAAGAGCTTCCAACCCTCTTTCTTGTACTCCTTCATCTTGGTCTTGTACTCTTTCTTGATAGCTTTCTGCAACACTTTGTTCTGGGCATTTACCATTGGTACTGCCAGCACCATTGACAATAACAGGATTAAGATTTTCTTCATAGCGAATTTGTTTAGTTGTGAATTTATTTGTTTTATATACGTAATCGATTTAGGCTTGCCACAGGGCACAAACATTCCGTCCCATCACCAGACAAAATAGCGGTGGGGACTGACCGAGTGCGCTAAGCGCAAATAAAACATTAGCTGATTGGGGGGTAGAGATCTTAAGAAACTTGATACATACAAGTCCGTAAGCATACACACAATAGGTGTCACCTCCATTCTTATTCCATAGCAGGGAATTCGGACTGGGGGGGGGTAATAGTATGTTTACCCGTAACGATTATGTCAGACTCTATTATCAAGACAAGAAGAATATATGCTTACGTTTTTTTTTCTTAACGATTCATTTGCAAATTTACATATTAATTTAGAATTATGCAAATCTTATAGCGGTTCATTTTTACCACTTCAACAATAATATGACTGATAAATACACTACGACGTACTGTTGAAACATAAGTAAGTAATGGTGAAAAAATAACTTCCGCAATTTTGTACCTGTATTTTTAGGCTATTTTGGAGTTTATTCGACGGAGCAATGTCATCATTGTGACAGAGAATAAGCTTCAAAAGAGCCAAAAAGACAGGCAAGATTAAGGACTGAACTCAAAACCGCAAAATTGCGGAAGTTATTTTTTTACCATTACTAAGTACTCAAAATTATTTTTATAAAACATTATTTTGCGTATTAAGTGCGTGTAGACACCAAACTATTGACGATAGCCCCCCCCATAAGTCAGCCAAACATTACACTTGCAGTCTCTTGATTTACAGGCATAAAAAAAGGAGAATCGTTTTGATCCTCCTTAGTATACTGTCGTACAACATGTGATTCCGCGGGGATTCGAACCCCGGACCCACAGCTTAGAAGGCTGTTGCTCTATCCAGCTGAGCTACGGAACCAACACTGTTTTTCAATGCGTGTGCAAAATTACTATTTTTTTTTGACACTCGCAAATTTTTCTTCTGCATTTTTATTGTATGGTGCTACTTTTTTCTCACTATCATCTTCGCCCCCTTCTGAAGGTCGGCCTTGACGTTGGTGATGCGGTCGTTCTTCACATCATCAAGCATGATGGCAGGACGGTAGTCTGGCTTCAAGGTGGTGAAACTGACGTTGTCCACCTCTATACCATCAACGTGACGAGCATAGAGTCCGAAGGCCGGTGTCTCCTTTGCAAACTTGGGCTCAGGATAGTTAGTACCTTGCTCGCGGTATTCACGCTGCGCCAATGATGCCGCACCACCGCCACGATACTGCAAGCGGATATTACTGAGCGAGATATTACGCAGCGGCTGCCCAGGCATACCGGTAACGATGATACCCGCAAGAGAGTCCACATCATTGGCAATGACGTTACTAATCATGATGTCACGCCCAGTAGAAACATCTGTACGCTCCTTGGGTCCACGGTTGCGACAGCCCGTAGTGATATAGATAGGGTAATGATGTACGTGGTTCATGGTTATGTTGCTTACCACGACATTCTCCATCAAGCCCTGGTCCACCTCTTCGAATGCCAGTCCGCTGCTGTACATGAAGGTGCAGTTGCTAAGGGAGATATTCTTGTAGCCTCCGTTTGACTCTGTACCGAGTTTGAAACGTCCGCACACCCAGTTCACCTTCTCTGGCACATAGGTACCATCAAGCAGTGCACCGAACTTATAACCTGTTATGACACAGTTGGTGATGGCGATATGTTCTGTAGGCACAACCTTCTTGAGGGCGTATGAGCTTTTGAGCACAAGGGCATCGTCATGCGGCGTATTAATCTTGCAGTTGCTAACAGTAAGATACTTGCAGCAGTCTATGTCTATGCCGTCACGGTTAGTATCTATCACCACATTATCTATAGTGCCCAATTCGCACCCTGTAACAATGATGCCAAAGTGACCGCCACGATATATAGTAACATCACGTATCAATATGTTACGGCACTGTTTCAGGGCTACCGCCTTATCGCCTGTACCGATACTACCGCCCTGCAGGTTGCCGCCTTTCTCTGTATCTTTTTTTGTCAGTCCTTCACCATCAATCATGCCGCGTCCTGTTATGGAGACATCGTTGGCACCAATAGCATAGATAAGGCTATTCTGGAAATAAGTATGTCCACCATCCTGATAGGCCGGTCCTTCCCATTTCTCCGACTCATCGTACGCCTTCATGGATGCTGGTGCTGCGAGAATCTTTGAGCCAGTCATCAGATGTAGCTCCACATGGCTTTTCAAGCGGATGCTGCCGCAGAGGTATGTCCCGGCAGGCACCACGATACGCCCACCACCATGCGCCACGCAGCTATCGATAGCAGCATTAATTGCATGGTGGTCAAGGTTCTTTCCATCGCCTACTGCCCCAAAGTCCCTAACATTGTAGTCATTAGCGAAGCAACTCGCCATTGCTACAATCAAGAGACAAAATGTTGTTACAAATCTTTTCTTCATTAGTTAGTTTTTTTCTATTCCTGTTGCAAAAATATAATCACTCCTTCACTAGTACTCCCTCCTGTTTCATGCCATCCATTTTTATGGTGTATGGCTCAGGAAGTCTTACATGACGCACGAAGTCAGTTTCATACACCGCAGGCAAAGTGTCGAGATAGTCACGTCGTAAAATCTCCAGCTCCGCCTGACCATACTCTTGATCTGTCTTGACAGGATTGCCATGACGGTCATGATGGGTATCTATTGTGAAGTACCCCACCCCAAGCGATGTGAGATTCTGGAAGAAATGTGTACCCTGTGATGGGTCAACGAAATAAGACGGCAGTATCTCCTCCACTATTAGTTTGGCTCCAGAGATATGCGGCCACTTCACTGGTATTCCTAACCACGAGTCACTGGATCCCCAACGGCCTGGACCTATCAATACGTACGACTCTCCACTGGAGATGAAAGTGCGATTAATACGCTCTATCTCATCGGCAATACGAGGGTTGTTGCTGGCAGAGAAGTTCTCCCCCACCTTGACATACACCACATCACGTACACCGTCAATGATGCCCTGTCCCAAAGAATTATGGGAGCGAAGAAGACAGTCGGAATCTGGTATCTTGGTGAGGTCTTCATCAAGCACCTGCTTACTGTCCACAATAGGTCGTATCTGCAGAAGATAGAACTCTCCGGTCTTATCGGGATGTATGTTGCACGCCATCTCAATCTCTACAGGACGGCGCATCTCGTCTTCACCCAGTTTCAAGGACATCTGCATGAGTTCTGGCAATGGGAAGACTCCCTGTTCCAACACTCCATTCATTGAGATTATCTTTCTTCCTCCTTCATAGAGACCGGGACGTATGACCTGGTCATAGGTATCGAATGTGGAGGCAATATACATAAGTGCACCATCTTCATCTGCCTGTTTCACCATGAGCTTCTTAATGTTAAACCCATCGTCAACAGAGAAGTCCAAGACCTCGTCTGCCCCACCATTCTGGTCTGGCATCTGTATAGCATAGAACTGCGTCTGTGTCTGCCTCAGCGCTATCTCCATCTCTGACATCTGCAACACCTGCGCTGGATGGTATGGTGAAACACGCAGCGTCTGGCCGCCATCGACTATATACTTACCCAGTCCAAGGGCAAGACTGGCAATGCCCTCCTCGGGTTTCTCGTCACCCAACGGGTAGAAATTCAGCGAGCGAAGCACGCCACTGATGTTGGGATAGTAGTGTTGCCCGTACTTCTGCCCTACCACCTCTTGTAATATCACCGCCATTTTCTCCTGGTCTATGACATTCTGCGTAGCTGTCATATATGCCTTGGAATCACGATAATATACTGATGCATAGACGCTCTTTATAGCCTTGGCAAGATTGGACAACATCTTCTCCCTATTGTCGGAATATGGTATCATATAGGTGCTGTAGACTCCTGCAAACGGCTGGTAGTGGCTATCTTCAAGGAGTGAAGATGAGCGTATGGCAAGGGGTGAACCCGTAGCATCGATGAAGGCGCAGCAGTCATCGCGCAACTTGTCGGGAAGCTCGGCAGAAAGGAAAGACTTGAGTATATCCTCGTCAGGAATATCAGATAATGCCACCTCCCATAGACGGTTGCTGTCCATGAATTCATCAAATATGTCAGTACAGAGAACAACCGTCTTTGGTATCATGACCTTGGCATTATCGAACTGATGGAGCTCTTCGTGCTTTTTTATTATATTGTCAAGGAAAGCGAGTCCTCTGCCCTTTCCACCCAACGAGCCGTCGCCGATACGAGCAAAGTGGGAATAGAAGTCGAACTTGTCGCGATTGAACTCTGCCACCACACCGATGTTCTTCATGTGGCGATACTTCACTATGGCATCGAATATCATGCGGCGATGTATGTCTACATCTGGGAACTTGTGCCATGTGATATTCTTAAGGAACTCGGACACAGGGAAGATGGCGCGAGCTGCCAGCCAGCGTGAGATGTGGTTATGACTGACATGATACTCCATACTATCATGAGGTATCTTGAATATCACGTTCTGCAGTTCCTTCAGATTACGCACACGCTGTATCACCTCCTTGGTCTTTGGGTCACGGAAGAGGAAGTCACCAAATCCGAAGTGCTCCGCCAAGATATTGCGCATGTCGATGTTCATCTTCTTGGAGTTCTTGTCAATAATGCGTACTCCTGAGATGTTTGTCTCTATATTCGGCTCTGCAGTCTCAAGTATCATCGGCATATACTCGTCCTGCTCTCGTATGGCTCGCAGCAGTTCCAGACCTGCCACGGGGTCTACCTCGCCATTGCGGGGATAACGGCAGTCGGTTATGACACCAAGCATACAGTCCTTGTACCGCTCATACAGTTGCCTTGCCTCTTCGTAATTTCGTGCCACTATCACCTTAGGTCTTCCTCGCATACGTAGCATCTCCGCCTGGGAATTCAACGCCTCGGTAGCGAAGTTAAGACTCTGTGTAAGTAGATATTTATACAGATGCGGTAACACACTGGACATAAAGCGTATAGAATCCTCTACGAAGAGTATACATTTAACGCCTGCCTCAGTATCATTATCTATGTTCATCCTATCTTCTATCAGTTTGATGATGGAGAGGATGAGCTCCGTATTTCCAAGCCAGCAGAAGACATAATCAAAGATGCTGAGGTCAAGGTCTTGCATGCGTCGGCTGATGCCATGGGAGAATGGTGTCAGCACTACGCACGGTATGTCCGGGAACTGCTGCTTTACTGCGTGTGCCACATCGAAAGCATCGTTGTCCCTGTTACCAGGCATACATATCACAAGGTCAAACTGCGTACTGTCGAGGGCGGTAGACGCCTCCTCAATGGTACACACCTGAGTGAATGACGGTGGATAACGCAGACCAAGCTGCATATACTCCGTAAAAATCTTCTCGTCCACACGACCGTCATCTTCCAGCATGAAGGCATCATATGGATTGGCTATTATCAGGACGTTGAATATCCGCTTCTGCATGAGATTAAGAAACGAGACATCACGTAATACAAGTTCAGAAGTCATAGTGGTGGTCTGGTTGTTTTAGTTGTTTAGTTAATTGGTTGTTGGTTTATTGGTTGTTTAGTTAATTGGCTAATCGGTTATTCGGCTGGGATATTCGCCACTTTCCAAATAGTCAAGCACTTTACTTCCCATCACTCAACTAAACAACTAATTAACTAAACAACCAAACAACTAAACAACCCAACAACTAAAAAGAGATGAACGCTACAAAAGACTGCAGCATCCATCTCTTTGGATTAGTCAATATTTACTTGTGAGTGATGACACATTGCATTATAAAGCATTGTGCCTTTTCACAGCACATATATGTTTACACGGCTTAAACGATACCCTGTGCCATCATAGCCTTGGCAACCTTCATGAAGCCAGCTACGTTTGCACCCTTTACATAGTTGATATAACCGTCAGACTCTGTACCATACTTGACACAGTTAGCGTGGATGTCGTTCATAATATCGTGGAGCTTCTGGTCAACCTCAGCTGATGTCCAACGGAGACGCTCTGAGTTCTGTGACATCTCAAGACCTGATACTGATACACCACCTGCATTAGCTGCCTTACCTGGAGAGTAAAGAATCTTGGCATCCTGGAACACCTTGATAGCCTCAGGAGTTGTAGGCATGTTAGCACCCTCAGATACAGCGATTACACCGTTAGCAACGAGAGTCTTTGCAGCCTCTTCATTGATTTCGTTCTGTGTAGCAGAAGGAAGAGCGATGTCAGCCTTCTCCGCCCATGGCTTAGCGCCCTGAACATACTTTACGCCATACTTCTCTGCATACTCACGGATACGGCCACGCTGAACGTTCTTCAGCTCCATAACATAAGCGAGCTTCTCTGCATCGATACCGTCTGGATCATAGATATAACCATCAGAGTCAGAAAGGGTCAGTACCTTTGCACCGAGTTCGATACACTTCTGTGTAGTATACTGCGCAACGTTACCTGAACCAGAAACGAGAACAGTCTTGCCCTTCAGCTCGATGCCGCGAGTAGCGAGCATGTTAACGAGGAAGTAAACATTACCATAACCTGTAGCCTCAGGACGGATAAGTGAGCCACCGAACTCGAGCCCCTTACCTGTCAGCATACCAGTGAACTGGTGTGTGAGCTTCTTGTACATGCCGAAGAGATAACCTACCTCACGACCACCTACACCGATATCACCTGCAGGAACGTCTTCGTCAGCACCTACGTGACGGTAAAGCTCTGTCATGAAAGCCTGGCAGAAACGCATAACTTCTGCGTCAGACTTACCACGTGGAGAGAAGTCAGAACCACCCTTTGCACCACCCATAGGAAGTGTTGTGAGTGAGTTCTTGAAAGTCTGCTCGAAAGCGAGGAACTTAAGAATGCCAAGGTTTACAGAGCGGTGGAAACGGAGACCACCTTTGTAAGGGCCAATCACATTGTTGTGCTGAATGCGGTAACCCATGTTGGTCTGTACGTTACCCTTGTCATCAACCCATGATACACGGAACTCAATAACACGATCAGGAATACAAAGACGCTCGATGAGGTTAGCGCGATCAAACTCCGGATGCTTGTTGTACTCTTCCTCGATAGTTCCGAGAACCTGGCTGACAGCCTGGATGTACTCTGGCTCATTTGGGAATCTCATCTTAAGATTCTCAATCACTTTCTGTGCATTCATTTTCTTTTCTTTTATTTGTTGGTTGTTGTATATAATGCAGACAGCGGTTTTTCTCTGTACTGCATCTGTTAGATGTTTGCGGTTGCAAAGGTAAGTATTTTTTTTGTTACCACAAAGAAAATAAAGCAAAAATTATAACATTTAGTTATTTTCTCGGTGTTTTTACTTACTTTTTGCTATTTTTCTTTATTTTTCTACATTATTTTGCCCTTTTTGTTGCAGGGAAAATAATTTCATACAGGACACGTCTGCCACGGATAATTTTCAGAATCGTCCATAAGCTTATTCCTTCTCCATGACGATGCGAAGTCCTATAAGTCCCGATTTTTCGGCTGGCATATAGTTTTCTCTTGACGCTGTGCGGCATTGACTCATCTTGTAGGCGAAGCAACCGCCTCTAACTACATGAGCAAGAGTATCTGATATGGTGACACAAGGATCCACCTGCGTGCTATCCTTGTACTTCTCGAAGTTGTCGGCTACCCATTCCGCCACGTTGCCGCTCATGTCGTACGTACCGATTTCATTAGGACGGAACTGACCTACTGGATGCACTACGCCATTACTGGTCTTGCTGAAGCAGCCTACCTGATCAAGATACAGCGAGCCGCTATACTGATGACTGTAAGTCTTGGAGGCTCCACGAGCAGCATACTCCCACTCTGCTTCAGTAGGAAGGCGGAACTTGTGTCCAGAAAGCTCACTGAGCTTCTTGACAAACTTTTGAGCATCCGCCCATGTTATGTCTGTTACAGGCAGTGCACTGTCCTCCTTGCCGTTGAATTCCTTTTGGCTTGAAGGGTTGCTGCCCATTATGGCAACCCACTGCGCCTGCGTCACTTCATTCTTTCCTATGAAATAGCCTTTTGTAAGTTGTACCTTGTGTACTGGCAGTTCTGTAAATGTGTCCACGCCCTCATGCTCTGGCGTCGCACCCATGCTGAACGAGCCAGGTGCCACATACACCAACTCAAAGCTCACATCGCCCGCCTCTACATTTACAAGTTCGCCTTCCTTCGGGTTGGAAGGTATGCTACTGCCGCAGGATGACAGCATGGCGATGCCGCACACTGCTGATGACAACAATGTCAGTCTTGTGATTTTCATAATTGTTTATTGTTTAAGTTACTGTTGTTCTTTTCTGAGCAATCCACTCCTATATGGGGTAAATTTTCTGCTGCCCTATTAATGGCTGCCACCGCTGTGGTTCCATGAAACAAGAAAAGGTGCAGCAACAGTATTGAACATACCGGTACCTGCACCTTTTCTTTTATGTAAATATTATCTTATCCTGTCCGCAGAACGAACAAGGTCGTCATCATGCTTTATCCCCGCATTTGCCAGTCGGAACATTATATATGTCACGACAGGGAAGCAAAGTTCGAACTGCAACGGTGACCTACTACTCTCCATATAGCAGTTCACTACGGCATAATATACCAACCATGCCAACAGGAGCACCTGACCTGTCACGCACATCTTTCTTTGCAAAGGACGGTTTCCAAAAAGGAATATCGTCACAGCTGCAAGCAATGCTATTACTCCGCTTGCCACCTGCGACACCACTTCCCTCGCAATGAATACCGCAATAGCCATAAGGAATACTGCGAGCATAAGGTATATGGTTTGTTTACGTTGCCACATATTAATATAGTATGTATGGTTTAGAAGTCATCATCATCATCATGACGAACATCCTTGGCAGGGTCGTGCCAGTATATTTCGCCATCAAGGAACTCCTCTGTTGCTATAAGGGTCGGCTTAGGCAGCTTCTCATAGAAACGGCTGATTTCTATCTGCTCACGGTTTTCAAAGACCTCCTCGAGGCTGTCGTTGTAATTTGCGAACTCTGCCAGCTTCTTGTTCAGTTCCTGTTTGATGTCTGCCGCAATCTGGTTGCTGCGCTTACCGATGATAGCTACTGACTCGTAGATATTACCAGTACCTTCGCACAAGTCCATAATGTTACGAGTAACGGTGTTTGTTGGAGCTTTTGATTTCTTGTAATCCATTGTTTTAATATTGACTATATAGTTTTTCTCTTCTTACTTTGTTTCTTTTCCCTCTTCCTCAACAGTTTCTTTACCAGAGATATAACGTTTGCATCGCTGTATATACTTCTCTGCCGCTTCTTTTTCTTTTGAGTCTGGATATTCGTTCAAGAAGCCATAGCACTCGTCTTCCGCATCCTGGAAGCGCTCTACCTGCTTCTCTTTTACGCTATGAAACGCCAGCTCGAATTTGCTCTTCATTATCAATGCTGCAAATTCTTCACGCAATGTTGTAAAAGGATAGTCCTTCAATGCATTCTGAGCTGTTACGATACACGCCTCGTAGTTATTGCCACCGCCCTCCGAACCAGTGCAGTTACCGAAGTACGTACCGAGGTTATAGTACAGACGCGCGTTAATTAGTTCTTTCATAACGAGCTTATCCTGCAATTCATATAGTTTCTTTTCTGCCACATCCTTATGGCTGCTTGATGGGAAGATATCCATAAAATCCTGGTAGGCCTTGATAGCCTGATAGGTTGGTGCTTGGTCAAGGCGTGGTTCTGGCACCGTGGCATAGAGACATTCGCCTACATTAAATGAAGCGAGCTCTGCATATGCTCCCTTAGGATATGATGAATAATATTTCTTGAATATCTCTGCCGCAGACTCGTAGTCTTTTCCTTTGTATGTGGCATCACCATAAAGGTACAAGCATTCCTCACCTTTGTCTGTACCCTTCATCATAGTCACCATGTCGCCCAGCAGCAGCGAGGCGCGCTGGTAGTTACCAAGCATGTACTGTTCCTTGGCATACTCATAACGGTAACTGTAGTCGGTGGTTTTATATACGGCATTAAATTCCTTGGCACAACCGCTGAAAAGGACTGCAGCAAGGAACAATGCGGGGAGTGAGATGTATCTGCTCTTCATTATTGTCTGATGTCGCATAATTGTTATATACAGAGTGCAAAGTTACATATTATTATCCTAATAGCAAAGTCGTTTCGCGTTTTTTTCGCAAAAAAAGCCCCTTTTATAACATTTATTACGTTGAAATTGACTAATTTTGCACGAAAATTCATTACTTTCCATCAATGCAATCATTTCAACTGACATCCAAATACAAGCCGACAGGCGACCAGCCAGAGGCTATCGCACAGCTTGTTGACGGTATTAAGCGTGGCGAGAGGGCGCAGGTACTGCTCGGTGTTACCGGTTCTGGAAAAACATTCACCATGGCTAATGTAATACAGCAGGTGAAGAAGCCGACGCTGATTCTCAGCCACAACAAGACACTGGCAGCGCAGCTTTACGAGGAGATGAAGGCATTTTTTCCGAAGAACGCCGTGGAGTATTACGTATCTTACTACGACTACTACCAGCCTGAGTCATACCTGCCCACCACGGACACTTACATAGAAAAGGACCTCGCCATAAACGAGGACATTGACCGCCTGCGTCTATCTGCAGTGTCTGCACTTCTGTCAGGCAGGCAGGATGTTGTTGTCGTATCCTCCGTGTCTTGTATCTACGGTATGGGCGGTCCTACCGCCATGCAAGGAAGCATCATCTCCATACAAAAAGGACAGAGAATTGAGCGTAACGACCTGCTGAGAAAACTTGTGGACGCCCTCTATGTCAGAAATGACATTGAACTGAAGCGTGGCGAATTCCGAGTGAAAGGTGACACCGTTGATATCGCCATGGCATACAGCGAGAACTTACTGCGCGTGACTTTCTGGGATGACGAGATTGACAGCATTGAGGAAGTGGACAGCATCACGCTGCGAAGGAAGGAGGCTTTTGACGAATACCAAATATTCCCCGCCAACCTTTTTGTCACTACCAAGGACCAGCAGGAGAGGGCTGTGCGAATGATTCAGGACGACCTTACTGCACAGATTGAATACTTTAACTCTATAGGCGATAACATTAAGGCTCAAAGGATTAAGGAGCGCGTTGAATACGACCTTGAAATGATTAAGGAACTGGGGCACTGCTCTGGCATAGAGAACTATTCGAGGTATTTTGATGGCAGGCAGCCAGGCGAGAGACCTTATTGTCTGTTCGACTTCTTCCCTAAAGATTTCCTTATGCTTATTGATGAGAGCCATGTAAGTATTCCACAGATTAGGGCGATGTACGGCGGCGACAGGTCGCGCAAGCAAAACCTAGTAGAATACGGTTTCAGACTGCCTGCGGCATTCGACAACCGCCCTCTGCGTTTTGAGGAGTTCGAGGATATGCTGAACCAGGTAATCTATGTCTCCGCCACTCCAGCAGAATATGAACTGAAGGCATCAGAAGGCGTGGTAGTGGAACAAGTTATCAGACCTACAGGACTGCTTGACCCACCTATTGAGGTACGCCCCACGGCAAACCAGATTGATGACCTTCTGGAGGAAATTCACATTCGAGAGGAAAGGCATGAGCGCGTTCTCGTCACCACTCTCACAAAAAGAATGGCAGAGGAACTGACGGAGTATCTTCTCAATAACGGTGTCAAGACAAGCTATATCCACTCTGACGTCAGCACTCTTGACAGAGTCCAGATTCTGAATGACCTAAGAGCAGGAAACTATGATGTCCTGGTAGGCATCAACCTGCTCAGAGAAGGCCTGGACCTTCCTGAGGTGTCATTGGTAGCAATACTTGACGCTGACAAGGAAGGATTCCTGCGCTCACACCGAAGCTTGACACAGACGGCAGGCAGAGCGGCACGTAACGTTGACGGAAAGGTTATAATGTATGCTGACACCATAACGGAGAGCATGCAGCTTACCATTGACGAGACAGAGCGAAGAAGGGCGAAGCAGATGGCTTATAACAAGGAGCATGGCATCGTTCCGCAGCAGATAAAGAAGGATATCAAACGGGAGACTATCGCAAAGGTCATCAAGTCAGAGGAAACTCTGGCAAAGCTCAAAATGGACGGTAAGCCTACTGGCACCCTTGGTACAGCGTCGCCTGTAGGCAAGGACCACAAGGATGCTGCAAAGCTACAGCCAGTGGCATACATAGAACCTGACTTCGAGAATGCCATGGCAGCCGACCCTATTATCGACCACATGACAAAGGAGCAGCTCACAAAAGCTATTGCCACTGCCACGGAGAGGATGAAGGAAGCGGCTAAGAACCTTGACTTCCTGCAGGCTGCCAAATTCCGTGATGAGATTGTTGAATTACAGAAAAGATTGGAAGCTTATGGCTAATACGTATTTCAACTTCAAGAAATTTTCTGTCAATCAAGACAGATGTGCCATGAAGGTAGGAACTGACGGTGTATTGCTCGGAGCTACAGCGGAAGGTGGGCGGAACATTCTTGACATCGGCACTGGCACAGGACTGGTGGCCCTGATGATGGCGCAGAGATTTCCCTATGCCGCCGTCACAGGCATTGATATTGACGATGACGCATTCACGCAAGCCAGAGAAAACGCCCTTGCGTCTCCTTTCGCTGAGCGGATAAACATCAAGAAAGCGGACATTACATCATTCACGTCCAGCATTTCTTTTGACTGCATAGTGTGCAACCCACCGTTTTTCGAGAATGCGCTGTCATGCCCTGACTCTCAAAGAGCCATGGCGCGGCACACCTCTTCCCTACCCTTTAATGCACTGATACAGAAGGTGGCGACAATACTGTCAGAGGACGGACGATGCACCATCATTATCCCTACGGACTGCCTTGGAAGAATAGAAGAAGAGTGTGCTTACAACAATCTCTTCATCAACAGAAAATCATTTATCAAGACCGTAGAGAGAAAACAGCCTAAAAGAGTTATCATCACCATAAGCAAACGCTGTACACCACAAGAGTCTTCTACGCAATGTCTTATGGAAAACGGACAACGCAGTACGTGGTACAACGAGGTATGCAAGGACTTTTATCTTTAGGCTATAATGTACGATTCTGCAATCACTATCTAATCGCTGTGCAATCACTATCTAATCGCAATACAATCACTATCTAATCGCTGTGCGAAAGCATAGCTTTTACAATGTTCCATTATGAAGGGCTGGATGAAGCACGAAAACGAAATGATATGTTGCTGCTCTGACGGGGCAAGACCTGTAATATTCAAAATTGAACGTATAGACGAAGATTAAGATCTGACTAATGACGCAAGATTCAACCACATATTATGTCTGGATTGGTGGCTCATGCGACTATGGGCACAAAGAGCGAGCTGGTGGTGCCGCTGTCGTGATAGAACACAATGGCAGCATCATCAAGCGTAACGTCATCAGTGATTTGCACACCACAGAATTCCGTATGATGCTAACCCTTATGGTAAAAGTGATGCAAGAACTTAAAACTGGTTCTGATATCCTTTTTCTGACTAACGCTGCCTATATTCTGAATTTTGACAAAGCACCTACAACAAAATCTGCAAACCCAGACCTCATAATCCAGTGCATCAAGGCTAAATTGCGGCACAACTCTGTAGGAGTGAAAATAGTACAGTATCACAAGAGTCCTTTGCTTATAGAGACACATGACATGGCTACAGAAGCAATGACCAAAACAAGGAAGGAATTTCATCATGGCAAGAAATGACAAACGAAGCAAGAACAGAAGCTATGCCAGCACTTGTCATGCCATGCAGGAAAGTATAAGACTTTCGGCAAATGAGCAGGCACTATTTTCGCTGATGCAAGACCTTGGATATTCACATGGACTGTGCATCACTGCTCTGCATATTCTGTCTCAAGACAAGTTAGCTGTTAGCGATATGCTTGCCTTTATATATGAAGAACAGCCTTCTGAAGAGGATTTCATTAAAGAAATGGCAAGAATATGCGAAAACAATGACTGGGAATATTTTTAATTACAACCATATAACAAGTCCGAGTAGCAAAACATATAATGCACCTTGCTACTCGGACTTGAACTTTATCTATAATGGGGGGGGGGCTAAAAAAATCAGGGCCTCAATTCTCCACCCTACTACAAAACCTGACGTTGTATAATTCTCATTCACATTATTCTACTTGCTTTCATCAGCATATAATGGTCAAGAATGGTCATCGCAGCCATTGCCTCAACGATAGGGACAGCTCTTGGCAGCACGCACGGGTCATGCCTGCCCTTGGCCTTCAATGTCTTCACTTTACCATGACAGTCTATCGTGGTCTGCTCACGCAGCTGGGTGGCCACAGGTTTGAAAGCTACACGGAAGTATATGTCTTCACCATTAGAGATACCTCCCTGGATGCCACCACTGTTGTTGGTCAAGACTCCTGCACGCTCCTTGCCGCCTTCTTCTACCGCACCGTGCTCGTTGCGGGGTAGCGTAAGGTCGAACTGGTCGTTCTGCTCTGAACCTCTCATACCTAACCCAGAGAAGCCGAGTCCGTACTCAAAACCTTTAACGGCATTTATGGACAGCATTGCAGAACCCAAATCCTGATGCAACTTGCCAAACTCAGGCTCACCAAGTCCAGCAGGACAGCCTTTTATAACGCATGTTATAGTGCCGCCAATAGTATCGCCATCATTCTTCACCTCTTGAATGAGATTCTCCATTTCTATGGCTTTCGCCTCGTCTGGACACCTTACAGCGTTGTCTTCTATTGTAGACAAGTCATACTTCCTGTAATCACTTGACAGAGCAATGGTACCTACCTGCGAAGTATATGCCTGCACACTGATGCCGAGCTGACACAATACGAGTTTTGCCATTGCACCAGCAACACACCGGCCGATAGTAATACGTGCTGACGAACGACCACCTCCACGATGGTCCCTAACTGCATACTTCTGGCTATACGTGAAGTCAGCATGTGACGGCCTGAAAATGTCACGCATATTCTCATAGTCCTGAGAATGCTGGTTGGTGTTACGAACGAGGAACCCTATCGGGCAACCTGTCGTGTGACCTTCAAAGATCCCTGACAAGAACTCCACCTGATCAGGCTCATTTCTACTCGTTGTGATTTTACTTTGACCTGGGCGTCTACGGTTCATCTCTGACTGTATGAAGTCCATGTCGACCTCTATGCCTGCTGGCATACCGTCAATTACTCCACCAACCGCAGCACCATGACTCTCACCGAATGTAGTTACCGTATATATCTTACCAAAAGTATTCATCTATTACTATATTACAACTTTATGGTGTTACTACTTCCTGCCTATTTGTTGCAGCCGTCACCGCAACCACCGTCACAATTTCCGTCACAGCCATTATTACCGCCATGGCAGCCACCGTTACAGCTTCCACAGCCGCCTCCGCAGCCACCAGACAGACTATTAATGAGTTTCTGTATCTCATCCATAGTTGCTTCGCGGCACTCAAGCACCTTTCCTACGAAGTTAAGGTCACAACCTGCCAATGGATGGTTGAGGTCTACTTTAACCTTGCTATCAGTGATGTCTACCACCTGAGCCATGAAGCGCTTTCCCTCCTCATTCTGAAGAGGTATGATAGCTTCTTTCTTTATATTCTGAGAGTCAAACTTACCGTTTATCTCAAAGATGCTCTTGTCTAACTCAATAACCCCATTCTCATCGTAATCACCGTAGGCGTCTCCTTTCTCTATGGTAAAGTCAAAGTCCTGATCCTTATCGAGGTTCTCTATATTCTTCTCAAAGCCTGGTATCGTTGTACCAAAACCAGAGATAAAAACAAATGGCTCAGACGCAGGAGCCTCTTCTGTCAGTTCGCGTACACCATCTTCTATGGTATACAACTTATAAGCTATAGCGTAATACTTGTTCATAATTCTTTTATACATTAATATTATGCAAAGGTAATAAAAAAAAAACTTACTGACAAATTTAGTAACGGTGAAATATTTATATCATAATTCCTTACCTGTATTTTCTGACTTTCCTAAAGTTTATTCGAGGAGAAAACGCTTTTTTTCGTTATTAAGGCTTGTTATTCATGAAAAGATTGTAAATTTGTAATAAAATTTACACGAAAATTAGTTTTCAAAATAAATCACCAACCTTCACTAACCATAATACACAAATTCACGGTGGTATTTTGGGGAATCATACTTAATTTATAAAAATATGCCAAAACGAAACAGATCCATATCAAAGGACCAACAATATATGCTAATTTTCCTTTTCATGGCTATTTTCTCAGCCAGCATTATTGCTTACACTGCAATAAAAAGGAATTACAGCTTTGAAGAAGATTACCAACCCGTAGGAAAGAAAGAGAACAGACACTACAAAAAGAAACATAACTCGTCTATCACCTATGCCCAGGAGGACATAGGATACGGTGATGGTTCTACTGCCTCACTAAACACACCGCTTATACTTCATCCCTTCCCTTTTGACCCCAATACAGCAGACAGCACCGTATTGCTTCGTATCGGTCTTAGTCCATGGCAGGTACGTTGCATCTACAGGTACCGTGCACACGGTGGATGCTATCGTAAAGCAGAGGATTTTGCCAGACTACCAGGACTTACACTGAAAGATTACAAACGCTTGAAACCATACATTCAGATACATAAGGAAATAATGGCAGCAGACATCGTAGCCACTCCAAATTACTCCACCGACAACTCCAGACATTCTACGAACGTAGAGAATAGATATGAAAGAACGTATAAAATAACATCGTCTGACGCTAAAATCGACATTAACACAGCTGACACCACTATGCTGAAGCGTATTCCCGGAATTGGTTCATATTTCGCAAAACGAATCGTTGACTGGAGAATGAGACATAGACGCATCATCAACGTAAACGAACTGCTCGCCATACGCAACTTCCCGCAATATGCACTTGATTACATGACTACAGGAGATGCTCCAGCACCAATACACATTAACAGCATGACACTACAAGAACTACAAGCTCATGCTTTATTGAAGCATACCCAGGCTATTGACATAATACGCTTACGCAAAGCCACTGGTCGTATCAATTCTATAGAAGAGATGAGTAACATTTCATCATTCAGAGCAGGCGAACTTGCAAGGATTGCTCCTTACATAGTGTTCGATTAATCCAGCCACAGTTTCATAATGCGCTTTACAACAACAACTCCGCAGAACGGAGACTCCATACGAGCAACCTTTCTGCGTGAGTTTATTGCATCTGCAACTCACCGTACAAGAATGGCAATGGCGACATCGTGGGAGAACTCTCAAAGGCTTGCAAGAAGTACGGCTTGAAGTTTGGCGTGCATCTCTCGCCTTGGGACAGAAACCAGACGAGCTA
>SAMEA104315434__coassemble_425_pt1 | contig 23386 bp, 22 predicted proteins | sample SAMEA104315434__metabat2_high_PE_014 | metagenome-assembled genome bin SAMEA104315434 (sample SAMEA104315434) | gut metagenome | biome: Monkey gut; feature: monkey-associated habitat; material: faeces | place: China | collected 2013
TAATACGATATTAATAATGGTCGGATGGTCCGACTTTTTAGAGTAGAATCATAAATAACATAGTTACCGCTTTTGTAGTCGTAATCTTTGCCCATAACCTTGTTATCTTTCCACAATTGGGTATAGATTTTGGCAAATTCCAACAAGGTAGGGACTTTTGCAGCCTCAACACTATTGGCGGTTTTGTAGGCTGCAAAGAAATCATCACAATTGGAATACTCCCTAATACTGGCTAACTCTTCCAGTATTCTTAATAACTCTTCCTGTCGTTTGTTATCTTCCTTGGCGGTTGGAATGGGAATGTTACGGCTAATGTGTGTTGCAAAGCACTGGTTAGCCTTTTCCCAGTATTCAACACTGGTTTCGACCTTGTAGTTGTCCCCGAAAAAGGAAAGGGATTTGTTTTTGCGTTCCTTTCCAGTGATAGCGTACACCTTGATTTGTTTGTTGTGTACCCCAAACTTAATAATTGTTTTGCTCATAACGCTTGAAAATTTTAGCGTGTTCGTTATGAGATAAGCCAAAGGCAAATCGGAAGGCAAATTTTTAGGCAAATTTTTGCCTTTTACCTATCGAAATTTGCCTTTTGGGCAAGAAAAAACCAGTTGGTTAATCTGTTCCCATTGCAAAGGATTAGATAAAACCAACTGGTTTTCAGTCAATTGCAGCCGTGTTATCTATTGTAGATAAAATTTTTCGGCTGATATGTGTGCGCCTGACAGGACTCGAACCTGCACATCGCAAGACACTAGATCCTAAGTCTAGCGCGTCTACCAATTTCGCCACAGGCGCATACGTTAGCGAATTGCGATGCAAAGGTAGTGTTTTTTTCTGATATACGGAAGGAAAGAAAGAAAAATATAAAAAAAAGTATCAAAAATTTGGTAGTTTCAAAAAAAAGCAGTACCTTTGCATCGCATTTGAAAAACAAGTGTATCGAATCATCCAAGAACGGAATAAAGGACAAAGGATATGGTGCGTTGGATGAACGGTTTAGTCTCTGGTCTGCAAAACCAGCCAAGGCGGTTCGACTCCGCCACGCACCTCTTAGTTAATGCAAAGCAGCTGAGAAAACCTCAGCTGCTTTTTTTATATCCTGCCTTATCCTCTAATTGAACTTTATAATTACTCACAATAACAGCCACTTTGGTAAAATATGTAAAGAAAATGGTGAATTGAGGAAAATAAGGTTACTTGATTTTGTAGATAAAAATAAATTCCCTACCTTTGCATCGTCAATCAAGAACAAGAATATTCTAGAAGTGTTTCTTGTCATCCTGATATGACAAGTGAAATAAAGGTGCTTCAACTTAGAAGAATAGCACCGCCAGACATATCTTTTACAAACAACCTTAAAAACAAAAAACATTATGAACAAGAAATTTATCTGCACCGTATGCGGTTACATCTACGAAGGTCCTACGCCACCAGAAAAGTGCCCACAGTGCAAAGTGCCAGGCTCTAAGTTCAAGGAGCTGGAGGAGACCTCAGGCAGCATAGAGTTCGTACAGGAGCACGTTATCGGTATAGCAAAGGAATATGGCGTTGACGAGGAGATGATAAAGGATCTCAACGCACACTTCAACGGAGAGTGCACCGAGGTTGGTATGTATCTCGCAATGAGCCGTCAGGCTGACCGTGAGGGCTACCCTGAAGTTGCTGACGCATTCAAGCGCTACGCTTGGGAAGAGGCAGAGCACGCTGCAAAGTTCGCTGAGCTACTCGGTGACGTAGTATGGGACACCAAGACCAACCTTGAGAAGCGCATGAACGCTGAGGCAGGTGCCTGCGAGGATAAGTTCCGTATCGCCAAGAACGCAAAGGCGAAGAACTGGGATGCTATCCACGACACCGTTCATGAGATGGCAAAGGACGAAGCTCGTCACGGCAAGGGTTTCGAGGGGCTCTACAACCGTTACTTCAAGAAGTAAGCAAGTATTCAAAAACTGGTTTTGAATATTTATCGCTAAAACTGACGGTTACGGGGACTGGCCGTAAAACAAGAACATCCCCCTATCATGTATTGATGCAATGAAAAAAATAACACCTATTGTTATTATCTTATCTATAATTATCGTCTCTGCTCTACGCACATGCTGGAGTGGAGACGATAACGTTTCTAAAAAGGAAACAACGAAATCGTCTCTGCCACCAATAGACAAGGCACTACAGATGCGTATCGATTCGTTTGTTGCTCACCAGCCACACATCGGCTCCATAGGGCTTGTGGTATATGACATGACAGCCAGGAAGGATGTATATGCCTACAATGCGGACAAGCCCATGCGCCCTGCCTCATGCATGAAACTGCTGTCATGCGTCGCCGTACTGCACAAAGTTGGCGTAAGCTATAAGTACCGCACAAGACTTTATTACTCTGGCACTATTGCAAAGGACACACTCTACGGCAACATAATACTGAAGACACAGTTTGACCCTTTCTTCAACCGCGACAGTCTGAACGTTCTGACAGGCGTGCTAAAGCAGAAAGGCATCAAGGCTGTCAAGGGTAACATATTGCTCGACATGGCATTCACCGAACCGATGAACCACGAAGAGCACTGGACCATGGGCGACCTAAAGGTGAGCCGTATGGGACTGGTATACCATGGTTACAAGAAGATGCGAACGGAGATGCTTTATTCTCTCCAAAATGCGGCAGGAATAAAGACATCTATTGACAGTATACGCTTTGGCAGAATGAATCCGAGAAAGGCAGTGATGATAGCCGAGACGCAGACACCTATAGACTATCCTATAGAAAAGGCTCTGAAGAATTCATCGAATATCAATGCAGAGTCATTACTGTACCTGCTGGGCTATACCGTCAGCACAAGTGGCGACTTCCGCAAGAATGGCATCGTGGCTCTACAACGCTTTGTGAAGGACGAGCTGAAAATGAACCCGAAAGAAGTATGCAACATTGAGGACGGTTGCGGTCTGTGTCCTGACGATAGGCTCTCCCCACGCCTGCTGATTGCCATTCTGGACTATGCCTACAAGAGGAGGAACATATATAACAAGGTATTCACGTTGCTTCCGCTAGCAGGTACTGACGGTACATTACACGACAGACTGCGCAAGGCGAACGTCTTGGGCAAGATAAAGGCCAAGACGGGTACTCTGACTCGTGAGGGAGGCATCAGCACCCTTGCTGGTTACTTCACTGGCAAGGACGGTCACATCATGGCATTTGCCATAATGAACAATGAATGCCCCGTGCTGGACGGCAGATGGTGGCAGGACAGATTCTTGGAACGCAGCGTATTCAAGGAAGCAAACAAGAAATAACCTAACGAAAACAGCGAGGTAAAAACCTCGCTGTTTTCGTTGGAATATGCATTATTACTACTTTTTTTTCCTCTCAACTAAAAGCTCATTCACATTCATTCTCCTTTCCTTGAGTATTGCTGCAAATTTCTTTCGCTCAGCGACTGATACCATCGGGATATTCTGCTTCAATACAATGGTTGTAGAATCAAAGAGATGTGCCTCTGTCAGCTGGAACTCTATGAGCTTGCAAAGCTCGTCATACTGCTGAACACTCATTATATCAGGTCGCTGTATTAAGCTGAGAGTGTCAATATCAATAGTTGGAAGTCTGTTCCACTTCTCATCATATAATGCGAGTTCGGTATGCATCTCTGGCGTGGCGACAGTTCGCAGTATGCAACAAACTGCATCTCCTACGGGCGGTAAAACAGACATCTCCATACTGCTCAGAGTGTCAAGCGACAAGGTCATCTTGTCCGCATCCTTAGACAGTATCTCTACCTTACCATCATATAATGACTGCAAAACTGCATGCGTGGAGGTATCTATACGCTGCATATTCACAAGTTCTGAACGCTGCGCACGAGCAAGGTACGGGAACAAGCTATCAGGCATATTGACAAAGAGACTGTCAATACCCTGCGCCATAGCAGCCGATGAGATGGCAAGCATTATGGAAACAAATATCTTACGCATATTCCTATTTCTTTTTCGTTGTTTTCTTCTTCATCAAGCTGTATGCATTATACAGTCCCATCTCGCCAGCCTTGCTGAAGTCTGCTTTCGCCTGCTGCACCTTGCCGACTGCAAGTGATGCAAGTCCTCTGTTATAATAGGCATCTGCCAGCTGCGGATTGATACTGATGGCTTTAGTGAGCAAATCGATGGCACGGTCGTAATCTTGCATCCTTGCACAGAATGAACCATAACAGTAGAGCACATTGGCATTGTCAGGCGCAAGATCTACGAGTTTGGTAAAGTCACTAACAACTCCCGCCTTACGCAGTTCCATCTCCTTCGGAGTAAGCCCTTTCTCATACTCTGCCACCATTGCTCCGCATACGGCACGCTGCCACAGTCCAAGTACGCTCGATGGATTACTATCCATATACACGTCAATGTCCTTCAGCGCCTCTTGATAATTCTGCTCTGAAGATGACGCCACCGCCCTGAGCAATGACAGCATCGGAAGTATCTCCGCATCCTTGGTCTTATGTATAAGCACAGACAGAGTGTCTACTTCCGACAATGCCTGTACACCGGTATTCTCTCCTACACCTCCCAATTTCGGCACTGTTATGTCACACTGCTTAGCAAGGTCACTGACCTGCATACGGAAAGTTTCTACATTATCATCAAAAAAAGTCTTATTACCAACGGCATTACTTCCATCGGCATACGTCATGGCTATGTAAGGCTGATATTGCTCGGAAACCTGCCTATTCTGTATACGTCCGCGATACTCGCTCTTATACTCCTGTACAGTCTCCGTCTCGTCCTCCACAACCACCTGATTATATTTCTCAGGGTCTATATCGCTCATCTTTCTTACAGCAGCAAGCTTCTTGCTGGACCAACGAGCCTGCACACCTAAATGTTTGTCCATCTGCGCCTTGAGAATACGGAACTCGTCTTGTTCCGCCTTTGCTCTCATGCCCAGTTTGCGATAACACTCTGCACGGTAATGCAGACCTGTCCAGAAGTTTGGGAATTTCTCTATCACCTTGCTATAGTCACGTATGGCGGCTCGCAGGTTACCAGTGCGGTCAAGCAGTGTGGCACGATTGAAGAGCGCCATAACATTGTCTGGTTCAAAGGTCAATACATAGTCAAAGTCCTCTATGGCTCGGTTGTCATCACCTACCTGCTGGCGGAGCAGACCTCTGTTATAATGCGCCAGAAAATTGTTTGGTTCATACTCCAATGCATCATCATAGTCGCTCATAGCCCCTCGCAGGTTGTTAAGGCGCAGACGTGCCAATGCTCTGTTTACAAGACTACCTGCATCTTTAGGCTTGAGATGTAGAGATTTTGAGAAATATGCGTCCGCTTCCTCCCACTGCTCTTTCTGCAGCGCAAGGTTAGCACGGAAGCGCCACGCATTGGCATTAAAGGAGTCTACGGCAAGGCTCTTCACCACCCATTCGCCTGCCGTCACGGTATCTTTCCTGTTAAGGTACACTTCTGCTTTAAGCAGATACGGCGGAGCATATTTCTCCCAACGGGAGATGATGGTGTCAAGCTGGAGCAGGGCACTGTCATATTCTTTCTTCTCCATATAACACGCAGCACGGTTAAACCAGTAATTGCGGTTATTCGGTTCAATGGCAATAGCTTTGGTATAATCGGCTATGGCACCATCATACTGCTCCATCTGTATTCTGGAAATGCCGCGCAGGTCATACAGTCCTATTATGTACGGGTTCAGCTCTATGGCCTTGGAGGCGTCTGCTTCAGCACCGTTCCAGTCCTCAAGATAATACTTGGCAATGGCTCTCAGCTGCCACGGTTCCCAGAGATACGGCTTCTGCGAAAGGGCTTGATTGAAATACTGTATGGAGAGCACGTAATCTTCGTAATGCAATGCCACCTTACCACTCAGTATCAGCCTGTCCACCTTATACTGTCCGTATAGACACACGGAAACAAGGAGGAGCACAATGCTCATCCCTACCCTTCTCATCCTTTGACAGAGAAGAGTCAATGCTTTTATATTATCCCGAACACCGATCAAACGAGGAACTCCTTTTCTTTAGCGTACACCTTATTCCTTAGCGTACACGTGGCATCTTCACCTTATATCCACAGCGGAAGCGTCCCTGCAGCAGTGCACGCAACTTTGATTTTATGAGCTGCTTGCGCAATGGGGTGATGCGGTCAATGAACATCTTGCCTTCGAGGTGGTCGAACTCGTGCTGCATGACACGTGCGAGGTATCCCTCCACCCACTCTTCATGCTCCTCGAAGTTTTCGTCCATATACTTCACGCGTATTTTCGTAGGGCGCACCACTTTCTCATGGATAGCAGGGAGAGAGAGGCATCCCTCTTCTGATGACGATGTCTCACTATCATTATACTCTTCTATATGTGCGTTGATATACACTTTTCTAAATCCGTCATACTCTGGCAGGTCTTCTTTCAACACGTCAAGGTCGATAACGACGAGTCTGATGTCAAGCCCTATCTGTGGTGCGGCAAGTCCTATGCCCTCGCTGTCAGCAAGTGTTTCCCACATGTTGGCTATGAGGGTCTGTAGTTCTGGATAATCCTTGTCTATGTCATGTGCCACTTTTCGGAGCACAGGCTGTCCGTATGTGTATATTGGTAAAATCATTCTGGTTGTTTAGTGGTTTGGTTGTTTAGTGGTTTGGTTTTAACTATTAACTATCACCCTTTTCTCATCAAGTAGTCCTGCAAGATGATGGTGGCAGAAATTCTGTCAACGAGGGCCTTGTCGCGCCTTGCCTTCTTTCCCAGTCCAGCATCGAGCATGGTCTGGTGTGCCATGACAGAGGTAAACCGCTCATCATATCCCTCGATAGGAATCTCCGGATGTTTCTGACGCCATTGTGCCTCGAATTTCTTTACCCTCTTAAGGTTCTCTGAAGGCTGGCCATTGGGCTGCATAGGCTCGCCAATGATAATGCGCTCCACTTCCTCACGCTTTACGTAGTCGTCAAGAAAGGACATCAACTTCTGCGTCTCTACAGTATCAAGCGCACCAGGCACTATCTGCAACATATCTGTCACAGCCAGCCCAGTGCGCTTCTGTCCATAGTCAATAGCTAATATTCTTGCCATTATTCTCTTGCCGCCCTATATTACTTCTTCATCAAGAGCCATGCATCACTATATGTAGAGCGTAACGAATTTCGGCTCTCTACAGCATTAGCCTTTGAATCGAACGTAGTTGCCACTACTCTATACATATTTCTCTCTGCATTGTATGCTATCTGAGCATTATATCCTGCTCTCTTCAGAGTGTTCTGTACTCCCTCGGCATTGGCGCGCACACCGTATGAGCCTACTACGACAGAATACATCTTCAAGCCCTCACCGTTCACTACAGTAAGGCTCTCAGAACGTACTGGCACGTTATCATTATCAGCTGTTACAGTTGTCTGCGCAGGTGTCTCCACGAGCGGTGTCACTACTGGAGCCTCAGTCTTATTCTCTGTTTCCTGCTGTTGTGCTGGAGTCTGCTGCGCCATCTCCTGCGCCTTAGCCTTTTCATAAGCCTTGCGATACGCACTCTCTTTGGATGAGCCACATGACACCATTGCTATCGATGCGCATACTGCTGCGCACATTACTACATACTTATTCATCTTATACAGTGTTAAATAATTAATCTCATAACTAAAAGTGCTACAAAGGTAATAAAAAAAATGTTAGCATTTTCTCCATTTCGCTATTTTTAACACAAATAATTTCTCTTTTCAACTATTTTTTTACTACATTTGCAAACAGAAAGAAATATCCTTAATATTAACCTTTAAAACAGTATTAATATGAAAGCATTAGGTTACATCGGCGCAATCATCGGCGGAGCCGTTGCAGGCGCAACAGCAGCACTTCTCTTCGCTCCTGAAAAGGGAACAGACACACGTGCAAAAATACAGGATGCAGTGAAGGATTTCTGCGACAAGCATGACATCAAGCTGTCACGCAAGCAGATTGACGAAATCGCTGACGATATTGAATAATCAAGTCATTACGCATATTAAGGCGCACGTCAACTCGTGCGCCTTTTTCTTTACCAAAACGATAACATCATGCTATCAAACGATGAGAATATAGAGAAGATTGCTGACTTCGTGGAAGAAGCTAAACAGTGGCTGATGATAAAGAAGGAGTATACGAAGCTGGACATCATTGAGAAAGTGGTAAAACTGCTGACTACCCTCACCATAGCCTTCGTCATAGCACTGCTGACACTTCTGGCACTGATATACCTTTCCTTCGCAGCCGCTTACCTTCTCGCCGACGTAACAGGCTCCATGCCGATAGCCTTTCTCGCTGTCTGCATGGTGTACATCCTGCTACTACTGCTTGTCCTTGCCAAGAGACATGCATGGATAGAGAGACCTATGGTAAAGTTCCTTATCAGCATCTTTGAGGATGATGCTAACAACAAACAAAAATCTTGACGCCATGCAAAAGAAGACGAAAAAAGAACATACGCCAATAAGTATCATCTCCCTTGAGACTCTCAGCATGCGCAAGCAACAGTTAAGGGACGACCTTGATGACTCCGAGGAGAAACTGGCTGACATCTGGACGGCTCTGTTCCGCAAGCCTACTGAGGAAGAACTGAACTCACCAACGAAAAGGGTACTCGCCACTATCACATCGGCATCGGCAATGATTGACGGTGCGCTACTAGGATGGAAACTGTACCGCAGACTCGGAGGCACCGTGAGTCTCTTCAGAAAGAGGAAGAAATAAGGCGAAGAAAAAGGACTGTTACGAAAGCTACCTAATCGCATTGCGAAAGCTACCTAATCGCAATGCGATTAGGTAGCTTTTGTTTTGCAATCTCTATGCTTTCGTAACGTGAATGCACAGAGAGCATATTGTAACACACTTAGGCACCACTGCAAGCTAATACGTCACTCACTTGCCGATATTATCTAGAAAAGATAAAAAATGTTTGGCGCACCCAGTTTTTTTTAGTACTTTTGCAAACAGAATTAGGACGGCAGTGCCCCGGCTCTATCGCTGGCATCCAAGTGGTGCGAGAGGAAAGTCCGGGCAGCACAGGGCGCTCCACTTGCGAAACTACAAGCTATTGGCGACAGTAGGTGAAAGGCAGAAGAAAACAACCGCCTCCTTTCGGGAGGTAAGGGTGAGAAGGTGGTGTAAGAGACCACCAGCCGGCTGGCGACAGTCGGGCTGTGTCTGCTGGAGGCTGCAAGTTCAAGTAAACCATCGTCATGTCAGGGCTGCCCGCCCGAAAGATTTTTCTTACGATGGAGGGTAGAATGCTAAGTCCGAAAGGACTAAACCTTTGCGGTGACGTAAGGGGTAGATAAATGATAGAGCACCTCTCTTCAGGGCGAGAGCCTTGGTGAGGATACAGAACCCGGCTTATAGGGACACTGTCTTCCTTTTTCTTTTTTAGAACGTCAGAGTAGCTGCGCAAGCACTCACTGCAGCTACAGTATTCATACCTCATGCAAGCTGGTACAAGAGATTACATGTGCCATTCATATTCTTGCTCACCACAATCTACGACAGATGAAGTTCAAAGACCTAACCAATACCTCCAGACTCTTCTTTCAGGCCTTATGGACTGATATATCCCAAAAGCGCGTCATAGACACAGCGAGCAGCCTTACTTATTCCTCGCTGCTGGCTACGGTACCCATCATGGCAGTAGTTTTTGCCATTGCCAGAGGGTTCGGTTATTCCATATACATCGAGAAATGGTTCACTAACACGCTTGCATCGCAGCCTGATGTGGCTGATACTCTTATCTCGTTTGTCAACTCCTATCTGAAGCATACGCAAAAGGGGGTGTTCCTCGGCATTGGTCTGCTGTTCATGTTATGGACAGTACTGATGCTGATTTCAAACATAGAGAAAGCATTCAACGACATCTGGCAGGTGAAAAGGCAGAGAAGCATATTCCGAACGATCACGGATTATATAGCCCTGCTCTTCCTCATCCCAATCGCAATAGTCATAAGTTCAGGTCTTTCTATATGGGTGGCAGCTCTAAACCATCAGCTGCACGATGTCATTGTGCTTGGTCCCATGATGTCATTTATGATAGAACTGTCACCATACGTCTTTCTCTCCATTGCCTTCACCTGCCTGTACCTCTTCATGCCTAACACAAAGGTGAGATTCAAGTCTGCCATACTGCCTGGAGTGATAGCAGGTGTATGCATGCAGCTATTCCAGTCTTTCTACATCAACTCGCAGATATGGATTGCTAATTACAACGCCATATACGGCTCTTTCGCTATCATCCCTTTCTTCCTGCTGTGGATGCAGACGTCATGGATTATATGTCTCGTTGGAGCGGAGATTTCATTCTGCCGACAGAATGCAGAAGATTTCATGTCTCTCAACCCTCTGGAGCCGAGTTTCAACTCAAGACTGGAGACGTCATGGCGCATCATGCAACTGGTAGAAGAACGTTTCAAGGCTGGCGATACTCCGCTGACGGCTATGGACATAAAGCGACAGACGGGGCTGCCGATGCGTTCTATCAACATGATTCTATATGATTTGCTACGCATCCGCTTTCTGGCAGAGATAGTACACGATGAAAAGGGCGATACGGCAAGATACCTACCTGCCGAGGACATGAACAATCTCACATTGGAATGTCTGCACGACAGACTAGCGGATCTCGGCGAGAAGTTGTAGACCTTAACCGTACCTTAATCTTCCTTACAAGGAGGATGATTTCATAACAGCAGAGCGATTGCCTCCAGGCAGAAAAAAAACGGGAAATGCCTAACCACACATTCGCTACCAACAGCGAACCGCCAGTCAGGCATTTCCCGTTTCTTATGTTTTTCTTTTTGGGCAGGATGATTCTGAAAGCTGTAACGAACCTTACATACTAAACGAACCATACATACTACAAGTTCCTGCGCTTGTAATAATAATACCAGTATGTACCGAAGTAAGCACTGCGGATTGCAGCCTCTCTCAAAGTACGTGTAGGCTGCGACCTCATGGTAGCAAGAAAGTCTGCATAGTCTGCCTTCATAGCATTGGCAATGAGAGTGTCTCCTATATTATACTTCTCGCAGTACATCACGTATGCTTCTGCATAATGCGTTGGCAGAGAATCGTTTATAGAATAATACAAAGGCAGTGCCTTGGCGAATCCTTTCAAGTCACGGTCAAGGAGATACGAACACAGCATATAGTCACTGGCTACTGCATTCACCGTTCCTCTGCGCATCTCCCTCTTAAGAAAATCACGCAGAGACTCGTCTCTGTCTCGAGGCACTATGCCTATGGTTCTCCACAGCAGAATGTCACTTCCTAAAAGGAATGTCACAGACTTGTCTTTCTGAGGCACAAGGGACGCTGCACCTCCTGTAACATCATATGTGAACAGCCTGTCGCCCATCTCTCCTTTATTTGCAAGAGCGAGTGCGCGCAGCATAGTGAGTGACGAGTCATTGTCATACTGCGGGAAACCCACCTCCAAAGCCTTGTCCCATTCCTTCTGCTGGCAGTACCTTTCCACCTTCAGGCGCGTATGCAGCGTGCGGTCTGTGTTTCCCATCATATATGTCAGCGACATCATGCAGACAAGTATAAAGATGTTCGTCCACCAAGGATGTGAAAGCAGTGCAGTGCTGCGTAATGGTGTCAGAAACGGTTGAAAACTCTTTATCTCACCTATCAGCAACGCATACAGTAGAAGCAGCACAGGCGATGCTATCAGCCATGCCAACGAGGTTGTTACACTGCTACCTTCTACATGCACCGCAGTCAGCAAGCCCAAGAAGAGGAAGGAGGGAAAGAATATCAGGGAGAAAGTACGCTGGGGCAACTTGACAAGCAGACTGACAACGAATGCCACCAACGAGAGTATCAACGTGATAATAGCAACGCCTACCCCACGGTGATAGTGTGTCTGTCCATGTGCCCACGCATTCTGGGTCATTGTCAGCAAATCTCCCTGAAAGGAGAACACATACGACACTATAAAAACTATAAAAATGATAGCACACACTACCTTCACAGTAGTGGTGCTATCTTTTGCATTATTTATCATGAATCAATCACTCATTACCACTAATGCATTATGCATTGTGAATTAATCTTTCTTCAGTCTCAGCACTACGGCAGAACGTGCAGGGACATAGAGTTTCAGCCACTCCTTGTTATCCTCTTTATACATCTCGTCAAAATTTGTGAGATGCGTCATGCTGTCGTCAGCAAATCCGTTGCCTCCGAAGTCTTTGGAGTCTGTATTAAGCACTACTTCATACGCCCCCTTCGGTACGAGGAAGCCATAATCCGTGTATGACTGCGTAGGTGAGAAGTTGAACACGAAGACGAGGTCGCCTCGCATGAACGCCAGCACCTGGTCACCGTCATTATGCCATATCTCTGTCACAGGTGTTTTGTTGAAATCCTTCTGGCTTTTGATCACCTCAAGCATCTTGCGGTCAAAGTCACCGAGATAGTGATAACACAGTTCCTTGTTGTCTACGAGGTTCCACTGACGACGTGCATACTTGTAGCTCCATCCGTTGCCTTCACGAGGGAAATCTATCCACTCTGGATGTCCGAACTCATTGCCCATGAAATTAAGATATCCACCATTGATAGTACCTGCCGTCACGAGACGTATCATCTTGTGCAATGCTATGCCACGATGTACCGCCTCGTTCTCATCACCCTTCTTGAAGTGCCAGTACATATCAGAGTCTATCAAACGGAAGATAATAGTCTTGTCGCCTACAAGGGCCTGATCGTGGCTTTCGCAGTATGACACAGTCTTCTCATCCGCACGGCGGTTCTTCACCTCCCAGAATATGCTTGAAGGTTTCCAGTCCTCATCGCGTTTCTCCTTAATCATCTTTATCCAGTAGTCAGGAACTCCCATGGCAAGACGATAGTCGAAGCCATAACCACCATTTTCGAACTTTGCAGCAAGTCCTGGCATTCCGCTCATGTCCTCTGCTATGGTGATGGCATTCTTGTTCACGTCATGTATAAGCTTATTGGCAAGTGTAAGATAGCAGATGGCATTGTCGTCCTCCTGACCATTGAAGTAGTCTCCATATCCACCGAAGTCCACTCCAAGTCCATGATTATAGTAGAGCATCGATGTTACACCGTCAAAGCGGAAGCCATCGAAATGGAACTCGTCAAGCCAGTACTTGCAGTTAGAAAGGAGGAAATGCATCACATTGTCCTTGCCGTAGTCAAAGCATAGGCTATCCCACTGGTTGTGCTCCCTTCGATCTCCCGGGTAGAAATACTGGTCAGGGTCACCAGCAAAGTTGCCTAGTCCTTCATTTTCATTCTTCACCGCATGAGAGTGAACAAGATCCATAATCACCGCTATACCGTTCTGATGTGCGGTATCAATAAGGTCCTTCAGTTCCTCTGGTGTACCAAAACGGCTTGACGCGGCAAAGAACGAGCTTACATGATAGCCGAAAGAGCCATAGTACGGATGCTCCTGTATCGCCATTACCTGTATACAGTTATAACCGTCTTTCTTTATTCTTGGCAGCACATTCTCCTTGAACTCTGTGTATGTGCCGACTTTCTCGGCATCCTGTCCCATACCGATATGGCACTCATATATTAGCAGCGGTGAAGTGCTCGGCCGGAAAGTCTTCTTCTTCCAGACATACTGCTCCTCTGGGTCCCACACCTGTGCAGAGAAGAGTTTCGTCTCCTCGTCCTGCACCACGCGGCGCGCCCATGCAGGGATACGTTCTCCTTGACCTCCATTCCACTTGACAAGCAGTTTGTAAAGGTCGCCATGCTTCAACGCCTTCTTCGGAAGCTTTATCTCCCAGTCCTGACCGTTGTCTAACTTTTTGAGAGCATACTTCTCCGTAGGCTGCCACTTGTTGAAGTCACCTATCATGTATATCTCCGTAGCATTAGGTGCCCACTCACGGAACACCCATCCTCCACGTGATGTATGTTGCAGACCATAGTATAGATACCCCGACGCGAAGTCAGAGAGCGTCACCTTGCCATTGCCCGTCAGGTGATTAATCATCCACTCGGCATGCTCATGCCTACCACGTATAGCGTCCTCAAAAGGCTCCAGCCATGGGTCGTTTTTCACTATGCCTATATGCTTCGGTTTAGGCTCTGTGCCCTCCGCTTTCTTTTTCCTTGTACAGGTTCTCTTGACCGTAGCCTTCTTTGTGGTTGCGGCAGCAGCCTTTACAGCGTTCTTCTTTGTTTCTGCCATTTGTGTTTCAGTATGTTAGGTGGGTTCTGAGGTGCACATGTATTATGCGTCACCATTTGTTATTAAGGTGGTTCTATTTCTGTCAAGACTATTTTTTAGTACCACCCATTATCAAGAGGAAGGTTTAAGCCTTTACCTTGAAGATGGCTTTCTTTATCTCAGCAGCATTGGATATGCATGGAGCATGCCCATCCTGCGGGAAGAATATTGCCATCATTCCAGGGCGGCAGGTCACATAGCTACTGCCAGGCACGTTAGGGTACTTAGTGATATCCTTCTCCTCATTGTACGGTATGTCCTCTGGCAGGTCCTCAAGCGGCAAGTAGCCGTATGTCTCTTCCTCGTCAAGAGGTATCTGTATATCAATCATCTTCTTGTGTGTCTCCATCACAGCCTGGTCGGGGGTCTTTCCCTTGGCGGTGGTGATATTGACAAAGAGGTCCTTGTCCTTTATATAATGCTTGCCTGGTTCAAGAGCATTGAGGTCATTCTCCTCCATAAACTTGACCACTTCAGCAAACAGCGGATTCATACCTACATACTCTTTCAGATTTTCTAATGTGTCGATTACCATAGTCGTATTTTTTTGTTAGTTTGTATTTCAATTTTTCCAATGTTCCTCACCTGCCTCGTTAGCAGAGAGATGCAGTTTTTATTTTTCGTGACGTATTCCGTTCTCATATGATCCCTTCGCAGTGACTTGGCCGTTACGATCCTTCTCCACGAATTCTCCTTCGCGCTCGTCATCAGCATACGTCCCCTCGAAACGCACTCCTTCCTTGTTCTCCTCTATCGCCTTGCCGTTACGCTTGCCATTACGATATATTCCCTTAAATTTGGAGCCGTCGGCATAGTGTATTATCATCTCGCCGTCAGGCTGTCCGGCCTTGAACTCTCCCTCGTACACATCACCGTCCTTCTTGGTCAACTTGCCATGGCCATTACGTTTATCACCCTTCCAGTAACCCACATAAGTATCACCATTACGCCACACGAAGGTGCCCATGCCCTCTTTCTCTCCTTCGACGAAGTGACCAGTGTATTTATCGCCATTGGCGTACTTGAAGATTCCCTCACCAGTTTTCTCTCCATTGGCGTAATCGCCCTCATATACATCACCATTACGGAACTTGTATACGCCCTTGCCGTTCTGCAAGTCATCACGCCACATACCGTTGTAGGTATCACCGTTAGCATACTTGAAGACTCCTTTGCCCGAACGTTTATTCTCTACCCACTGACCGTCATACGAGCTTCCATCGCCCCAGTCGAAGTAGCCTTTACCCCACTTCATATCGTTTTTCCATTCGCCGTCATAGTATGCACCGCCCTTGAATGTGTACCTACCCTTGCCCTGGCGTTTATCCTGCTGCCAGTTGCCGTCATAGGTATCACCAGTATAGTAGTACATTACGCCATGTCCTTGCTGGTAGTCACGGAACCAAAGGCCGTCATATCTGTTGTTATTCGAGAAATAGTATATTCCCTTGCCGTGTTGCTGGTCCTGGAACCATTGTCCCTCATACCTTTCTCCGTCTGTGAACATATATACTCCATGTCCCTGCCGTTTGCCTTTCACGTACTCCCCTTCAAAGGTGTCACCGTTAGCAAAACGCGTTGAGCCTTTTCCATGCGGCTTGCCACCGAGCATCTCGCCCTGATACTGTCCCTTATCATGAGTCTCGCACGAGCCAAGGACTATTTTCTGTGAATAACCCCACGCAGGGATCAAAAGCATTATAATTTGTAATAGATAGTATCTCACTTTTTATATTTAGGATTGCAGTTTACAAGCAGTGTGACCAGCCCAGCCACCTGCTTCATTTAGATATTAATGGTTCAAAATTACAAATTTATTTTGAGATAACAGCTATTATGCAACATTTTTTATCATAATTCTGCAAATTATCCGATGAATATTGCTACCAATGAATAATTATAAGTATCTTTGCATCTATATATAACATACAAGTATTTTTCAATACAGTCATTTCATTAAATATTACGACATGAAATATATTGCGATTATTCCAGCCCGCTATGCCTCAACACGTTTCCCAGGGAAGCCTCTCGCCATGCTTGGCGGAAAGACGGTTATCCAGAGAGTTTACGAACAGGTGAGCCGCCAGACGGACGCCACATGGGTGGCTACCGATGACGAGCGTATCTATAATCATGTACAGTCGTGGGGCGGCAACGTCGTCATGACGTCCACTAAGCACAAGAGCGGCACCGACCGCATAGAGGAAGCTATGGAAAAGATAGAAGCTGACGGCGAGTGCTATGACGTTGTAGTGAACGTACAGGGCGATGAGCCGTTCATCCAGCCAGAACAGATTGCATCTGTATGCCGATGCTTTGAAGACGAAAAGACACAGATAGCGACACTGGGTATCAGATTCGCCCCGCAGTCAGAGGAGACGGGCAAGCTATCGAGCGAAGAGGTATGGAAGTGCATTTCAAACCCCAACTCACCGAAGATTGTTGTCGACAACAACGGTTTCGCCATGTATTTCAGCCGTTCGGTAATTCCTTTCATCCGCGGGGAGGAGCAAGCCGAATGGAGCAATGCCTTCCCATTCATGAAGCATATCGGCATGTATGCCTACCGCAGAGAGGTGTTAAGGGAGGTTACGGCTCTTCCGCAGTCATCACTCGAGAAGGCAGAAAGTTTGGAGCAGCTGCGCTGGCTGCAGAACGGTTACATGATAAAGGTTGGCGAAACGACCATCGAAACGGTCGGCATTGACACGCCGGAGGACCTTAAAAAAGCACAAGAGCTGTTATAAGAAAGTATTCTAAATTACTTCAGGGTGGTTCTATGAGTAGTTATTATATTATTTTGAACACTTACTTAGTAACATCACATTCGTTTTTATCATCTTATGCATGAAGCAATTATAAACAATCTGTCTATTCTGCTTGAGCGCGGGGCATTTGGCACTACGCCCGAGGGCATGATGCTGCAGCCCATGTCGCCACACAAATGGCGTAAATTAGCAGACATTGCCGCCAGGCTGCACATTATGCGCTTCATTGGCAACGCAACGGAGGCAATGAAAGACGATACATCCCTGTCACCTACCCTGCTGGAAACTCTTGAGACAAAAGGTTACAAGACTGAAGAAACGGCTTTCGATTCCACCTCTGCTCATCTATTCAATCATTGGACACAGGAGCGACTGGACGATGCTCGAGAAGAGGAGATGAACTCCCACAACACCTCTGACGAATCGCTCATCCTGCTTGACATCATCATCAAGAATGCGGAATACGTTATAACAAACGACACCTGCATTGAGGGGATCATCATCATGGGACAATACATACGTGCCAACAAGGACAAGATTGATTACGACAAGCTGCGTTCATGGCTCGCCCACATAGGGCTTGTACAGATAGCCTCCATGGAAGGCAACATGCTTATTGACTGCCTACACTTCGATGCTGCGGAATTACCTTTTGTCATCAAGCCCTTCCATCGAGCGAGGAAACTGTTCATGCACAGCATCATAAAGGTATTCGGGAAGCATTCTTTCAGTAATGCAACACGCATGAACGTGGCCATGCTTGAGACTATCAGCCATCGTTTCATGAAAGCCATATCGATGGTGACTGATATTGAGGAATGAATCTGTCAAGGCTATTTTTTTAAGAGCCAGCCTTACTAAAAAAAAACTTGCCAACCGAACTTTTACGGTTGGCAAGTTTTTTTTTAATAATATGTATGCACCAGACTTATTTAGCGTATGCCACGCTTCTCGTCTCGCGTATTACAGTTATCTTCACCTGACCTGGATAGGTCATCTCGTTCTGTATCTTCGTAGCGATTTCACCAGACAATGCCTCCGTCTCTGCATCGGTCATCTTGTCTGCACCAACGATTACGCGGAGCTCACGACCTGCCTGTATGGCGTAAGTCTTGGTAACGCCAGGATAACTCATAGCAATAGCCTCAAGGTCATTGAGTCGCTTGATGTACGCCTCTACAATCTCACGGCGTGCACCAGGGCGTGCACCAGAGATAGCGTCACATACCTGTACGATAGGAGCGATGAGTGAAGTCATCTCCATCTCGTCGTGGTGAGCACCGATGGCGTTGCATATCTCAGGCTTCTCCTTGTACTTCTCTGCCAACTTGGCTCCATAGAGTGCGTGCGGCAGTTCGCTTTCCTCGTCTGGCACCTTACCTATATCGTGGAGCAAACCTGCGCGCTTGGCTTTCTTAGGATTAAGTCCAAGCTCTGATGCCATGACAGCACAGAGGTTTGCAGTCTCACGTGCGTGCTGCAGGAGGTTCTGGCCGTAGCTTGAACGATACTTCATCTTTCCGATGATACGTACCAACTCTGGATGCAGTCCGTGTATGCCGAGGTCTATGGTAGTGCGCTTGCCAGTCTCTATTATTTCCTGTTCGAGCTGCTTCTTCACCTTCGCTACAACTTCCTCGATACGTGCCGGGTGAATACGTCCGTCTGTCACGAGCTGGTGCAGAGCCAGACGGCATGTCTCACGGCGGATAGGGTCGAAGGCTGAGATGACGATAGCTTCTGGAGTATCATCCACTACTATCTCCACGCCGCATGCTGCCTCAAGCGCACGGATGTTACGTCCCTCACGACCGATAATGCGTCCTTTCACCTCATCATTGTCTATATGAAAGATACTTACAGAATTCTCAATGGCAGTCTCTGTCGCCACGCGCTGTATGGTCTTGATGACAATCTTCTTTGCCTCGTTGTTGGCATTGATTTTCGCCTCGTCCATTATCTCATTGATGTAGCTCTGGGCGTTTGTTCTCGCCTCATCCTTGAGACTGTCTACCAGTCGCGCCTTGGCTTCGTCAGCAGAAAGGCCTGAGAGCTGCTCCAGCTTCTCGCGTTCCTTCATCTGCATCTCTGACAGTTCTTGCTCCTTAAGGATGAGGAGCTTCTTGTCATTCTCTATACGCTGCAGCTGCTGGTCCACTTCCTGGTTGCGCTTGCCTAACTCTTCCTGCTTCTGGTTGAGGTTAATTTCGCGCTGTTTCAGTCTGTTTTCTGTCTGCTGTATTTTCTGGTTTCGCTGCTGCACCTCGCGCTCCAGCTCACTTTTCTTGTTGATAAACTTCTCCTTTACTTCAAGGAGTTTTTTCTCTTTCAGTACCTCGGCAGCTTTCTCTGCACTGGCAACCATCTCGTTGTACTTGCCCTGTATGACGTATCTGAAGGTGAGATATCCTCCCAGTCCGCCTATTATCAGTGCTGCGACAATAGCTATAATGGTCAAAATCATAGTGTCTTAAATGTGTTATTGTTTACTTAAAATTAAATCTTCAGTTATTAGTCATACACCTTATTAAATATATAATATGCACGCATTCTCACATCGCTTTTACTTTTTCAGTGCGTCCTCTATTTCAGATGTCAGTGTGGCGAGGACATCCGTAATAGGCGAAACATCATTCTTGCGGCTCTCGGCCACGCATCGCAGTGCTATATCTATCATTGCATAATAGATAATTTCCTTATCGCTTTTCAGTCCCTTGTACGCACTGAAATAAGCGTTAAGCCTGTCATTTATCATCTTTCCCGCCTCTCTATAATTCGCCTCTTGCTCTTTTGGCACCATGATGGAGATGGGGGTGTCATAGACATTGATGGTGATATGTTGTTTCTGTACGTTTTCTTCCATAGCATTCTGTTGCTGGAGAGCGACAGTCCTCACTGCCGCCTGCATGCATTCAAGGTGTCGTTATTTCTCGCTGAGCATGGTGATACACTGATTCACAGTTCTGATGAGCTTGCTTATTCTCTTCTTCGTGTTCTCTATATCAGCGTCCGCTATATTCAGCATTTTGGCGGTCATGAGTGCGTTATACTTCTTCTGCCCTTCTTCCACCTGTTTCTTCAGTTCAGAAATCTGCTTATCGCGTTCGTCCACCATAGAATACAGCTCCGCATTCTCCTTCTTAATCTCCTTATAATGGAGTATCATCTGGCGAACGCGTGTTGCGAATGTATTTATCTGTGACTCTGCTTTTGACATACTCTTAAACTGTTTAATGTGGCAAAGTTAACGATTTTCCGTTTAATTTCCAAGTAAAAAGCACACAATTTACGAGAAAATCATTCTGTTTACCGTTCCCCCTGCCGTTTGTCATATTAGCTCCTTACTTTTCAGCCGGTGCCTTTTCCTTCTTCGCAAGCATCACTACGTGATACACAAACTCGGTAATCCACTCCTGTGTAAAGCCCAGACGCTGGTTATATTTTCTCACGGAAGCGACAGCCTTCAATGTTCCCGCATCACTAAAGTCATTCTTCGTGAAGAGGTCGTTCACAGTTTTGGCAGTCATCGTGCGTATAGCCTTCGTGAATATTGACGGCAATCTCAGCTTAAACTTCATAAGGTTTCCCATCAGCATCATCGTATCCTGGGTGAAGTGCTGGAACTGTAGCATGTACGTCTGCACATCCTGTACCTTACGACAGTTTTTGGCTATGCTCTTGTCTATCTCGCGAAAGAAAGCATCGTCATGTCCGAACATTTCCTTCAGCATCTTGCGGCATGCGTTCTTCTCGCCTGTTCCGAGTCTATTATGCTCGGTATGCACCTTAAAGGTCTGCTTAAACATGCGGAGGTCAGGCAACATCGCTATATTGTTTATCCCCACTTGAGCCGCTATGGCTGCCTGGAAATAAACTCTTATGAGCATCATATAGTCCTGCATGCCTCCTACTTTCGCCGTATCATTGTCTTGTTTCTTGAAAAACGAAAATATTCCCATTGTTTTTGTTTCTTATAGTTTAACCGTCTGCAAAGTTACATAAAAAAAATGACAAAACGCCTCGTTTTTCCAATAAAAGGTCGCACAACTCTAAAAAATAATGTGATTGATACCATTTATATAAAAAAGTTTTTATAATTTTGCACTCGTAACTCTGATAATTGCATACATCACCCTTTTTTGAAACTAAAAAACAATTCACAACAATATGTTAGAACAATCAAATCCTGTAGCAAACGGCAGTGTCAATGAGGAAGAGCAGAACAGCAGTTTTCTGAACTTGCAGTTCTTCATCAAGACATTCCTTTTGAACTGGCAGTGGATACTGCTCTCCTTAATCATCTGTCTCGGTATAGCCGTCTTCTATATGCGCTATACCTCTCCAGTTTATGAAGTCACAGCAAAAATTCTCGTCAAGGAGGATGACCCGAAGATGAGCCGCGCAGCAAACCAGATTCAGGCTGCTACCAGTCTCGGCTTCGTGACGAACAGCGATGGCTTTGACAACGAGATTGAAGTACTCAAGTCTGTCAGCGTTGCCGAAGGCGCAGTACGCGACTTGAAGCTCTACGTGAACTATGAGAGCGAAGGTCGTCTCAAGGACCGTGCACTTTACTACAAGGACAGCCCTGTGCTCGCAGATATGGACATAGCTCACCTTGACACTCTCAGTGGCAAGGTGAATCTTGAAATCAAACGCAACGGTTCCGTATGCACTGTGAATGGTGAATGCTATACGGCATATTCCAAGGAGGCGATGACATTCGAGAAGTCTGGCGTGCTGCCACTGCGCATCCCTACAAAAGTCGGTGTCATAACCATCAGCCCCAACTACGAGTCCAAATACAAATGGAAAGACGGCAAGACCATTACCGCCACCATCTACAACCCGTCAAAGGTAGCCGAAGCGTATGCAAAGGCTATCAACATATCCCCGCTCTCCAAGACCACCACTATTGCGAGTCTTGACTTCAAGGACATACTCCCAGAGAGAGGCATAGACTACCTCAAGCAGATCTCTATCGTCTACAACCGCCTTGCCAACATTGATAAGAACGAGGTGGCTGTACGCACGGAGCAGTTCATCAACCAGCGTCTGGAGAAAATAAACACCGAACTGGGGCATACCGATGGTGCCATTGAGAACTACAAGAAGAATAACAACATGGTTGACCTCGCAGCCAATGCCGGACAGGCAGTCACCAATTCTGACGCTGCCGAGAAGGAACTCACCGAGGTTGGCACACAGTTGCTGCTCCTTGAGAGCCTTAAGGAATACATCAATATTCCTGCCAACAAATATCAGGCGATGCCTTCAAACGTAGGACTTGTAGACCCTGCTGCCACCGCCCTCATCGGCCAGTATAACACGGCAGTGCTCGAGCGTAACAAGCTCCTCGCCGCCGCTTCAGAGATAAGCCCGTCTGTAGTCAGCATAACAGCACAGATTGACGACCTGACAAAAGCTCTGAAACGTGCACTGGACCAGTCTATAAAGAATACGAAGATACAGCGCGACATGATGCAGCAGACCTTCTCCAAGTATTCTGCCAAGGTATCACAGACACCACAGCAGGAGCGAATCCTGACAGAGATAGGTCGCCAGCAGGAGGTAAAGTCAAGCCTTTACATCATCTTGCTCCAGAAGCGTGAGGAAAACTCCATCTCCCTCGCTGCAACAGCCGACAAGGGTAAGCTTATCGATGAGCCAATATCTCTCGGAAAGGTGAAGCCTAAGGGAGCAATCATCATGCTCATAGCTCTTATTCTCGGCATCGGCATTCCTTTCGGAATACTCATACTAAAGGAGATGATGCGCTTCCGCATAGAGGGGCATGACGACCTGGCGAAGCTCACCACAAGACCTATCATCGCAGATGTGGCGATAGCCAACGAGAGTGCCAAGACAAAGGGTGAGATTGTGGTGCGCGAGAATAAGAACGACCGTATGGAGGAGATATACCGCGGTATGCGTACCAACATACAATTCATGATGAAGGAGGGACAGAACGTCATAATGTTCACATCCACCGTTTCTGGCGAGGGCAAGACCTTCGTGGCTTCCAACCTCGCTGTCAGCTTCGCACTGCTCGGAAAGAAGGTGCTCCTCGTAGGTCTTGACATACGCCGTCCTCGCCTGGCTGCACTCTTCGAGCTGCACGGAGAGAACTCCAAGGGTATCTCTACCATCCTCACGAAGAGCAATCCGTCATGGGAGGACATCAACAGCCAGATTGTATCATCAGGCATCAACGACAACCTCGACATCCTCTTTGCCGGTCCTATACCTCCAAACCCTGCCGAACTGGTATCTCGCAAGTCTCTTGACGACATCTTCGCCATTCTCCGCGAGAAGTACGACTACATAATTGTCGACACCGCACCTGTAGGTATAGTTTCTGACACGCTTCAGATTGGT
>SAMEA104315434__coassemble_429_pt1 | contig 23228 bp, 21 predicted proteins | sample SAMEA104315434__metabat2_high_PE_014 | metagenome-assembled genome bin SAMEA104315434 (sample SAMEA104315434) | gut metagenome | biome: Monkey gut; feature: monkey-associated habitat; material: faeces | place: China | collected 2013
TGCACAGGATGCTCTCTCGCATGCAAAGGTAGAGGAGCGGCAGGTGGAGGAAATTTATACCTATACCTTCGCTTATCCACAGATGAATGCAGTAATGAGAGTTGTGAAAGATATGCAACCACGCATTGTCGCTCAGGATTTTCAGACTACGTGTAGCATAACTCTGTCTATCAGACAATCGCTGATGCCGCAGTTGCGACAGCGGCTGGAGAAACTTGCATTCTCGTAATAAAAATTTTACTAGGGTGTCCAGTTCTATGTTCCACTATTTATTTTTTACGACTCCAAAGTGTTGAAATACAAAGTGTTACACGTTTAAATAGGGCTAGTTTATAGTCTATAAATAGCAATTTGTATAAAGGTTGAAGTAGTTTGTCGTATGACCTCTGATTCTCATATAGTTAGACGAACATAAGTTTCTTCTTTACTTGAGAGCTGGAAAACTAAAATGGACATCCTAGTAATATATATACTTTTGTGTATTGTTTGACTATTAATTTTGGATAGTAGTAAGAATACCATTTTCAAAATACAAATAGTCGTGACCATCATATACCCATTGCTCGTGTACACCATATGAAGCTGATGTCCTATTTATATCTTGAGGTCTTCCCCATGCAGCACGACATTGTTCGGCTGTCATTCCGATTGCAACTTTTTTCTTTATAATTAAAGCTGCTATGTCCTCATCACATGCATATTTTTCCATAATACGTTCGATAGGTGTCATTTTGGCTCTTTTTTCTGCTTCTTCCTTTTTCCTCGCTGCCTCTTGGTCTTTAATAGCTTGCTCTTTGATTTTTTTTGCTTCTTCAAACTCTGATGATTCAGGATGGTAGCGCTTCAACATATCAAAATTTTTATTTATAGACGAATACTGCTTGTCTGTGTAATTTTGCCTAATCTCAGCTAAAAGCTTTGCAGGGCTGTATTTGTAAATATCCAGCTCTTTTTGAAGTTTAACATTAGCTTTGACTAAACTGTCAATTTTTTCATTAAGTGTCTTTATTTCTCCGTTGTTACAAGAATACAAACATCCACTTAGTAATAATATTGGAACAAAATGTAATATTTTCATAAATCTTTTTAGTTTGTTGCTATTAATTATACTTTATCTAAGTTTTCTATTAAATCACAATGCTCTGTCGTTTAATTAGTTGATCATTATTGAAGTAAATGGTTTTATCAATGATAAGTCGATTCTGTGTTACAGAAACGCTCTATAACATATGCCACACCGTCTTCTTCATTGGACTTTGTCACGAAGTCTGCTTTTGATTTCACTTCATCGGCTGCGTTAGCCATTGCTACGCCCAATCCTGCAAACTCTATCATTGACAAATCATTATATCCGTCCCCTACAGCTATTATATCTTCACGGGATATATGAATCATTGATAGCAGCCTGCCTAGGGATGCAGCCTTATCGATGCCGAGTGGCACACACTCCAAGAAAAAGTCTGCCGAGCGGTATACGCTGCATTTACCATCCAGCTTCTTTGCTATATTCTTTTCTAATACAGCAAGTTTCTCTGGTTTGCCAACAATGAGGCATTTGTTGACAGGATGTTGCACCTGCCTGACAAAATCATCATACTGTGTCAGTGGCATCTTGTTAATGAACGCCTCATGCTTTACGTATTCATTACTGATGTCGGTGGCTGCGATGCTTTCGCCTTGATATGTCAGAATTTCGAAGCCTTCAACTCCTTCTTTGGCTGCGCGATAGAGGGACGTAACGAGAGTCGGTGCGAGCTCCTGGTTGAACACCACCTCTTTGCTGTGCCATTCTGTTATGCATCCACCGTTGTATGCCATGACGTATCCACCGTACTTTTCTATCTCCAGTTCATCAGCTATTGGACGAATACCATATGTAGGTCTGCCTGAAGCTAATACAATGCGCATTCCTTTCAGCTGCGCCTTCATAAGTGCCGCTCTTGTTTTCTTTGTGATTTCTTTTCGGTTGTTTGTAAGCGTGCCGTCAAGATCGAGCACAATTGCTTTATAATTCATTTCGTTTGTTGGATGTTCTGATGTTTTGTAGTATGTATATTATATATATGGTCAGGCATCCCTACGTTCATTCTGATAAGTTTCGTTGGAGAAAAGTCCATCATTAACGTAGTCCATTAGCGAACGCCATGGCTTCCATACGCTTCTTTCCTGCCGGCTGTATAGAGAGAAGTGCCAGCAGACGGTCATCGCAAGCTATGTAACAATGCTTTTTTTCCTTGATGAATGTGCCAGGCTTGATGCCGCTGTTCGGAATTTCAGTTTTTTGTATCTTATAGAACTTCATCTCCATTACCTTTCCGTTAGGTAGCATTACTTCTCCCCATGCTCCAGGGATAGGAGAGAGACCTCTGATAAAGTCGTAAACTTCTTTCGCTGGTTTGTTCCATTCTATCTTGCAGTTGTCCTTGAACAACTTTGGAGCCTGATGTAGTACGGTGTCCGAAGGTATTATCTCTTCCTGCGGCATGGATTCCACCTTCCCTTCTCCTTTTATGATATCGTCAATGGTATAGAGTGCAATCTGTGCTCCGAGTTCCATTAGTCCATCGTACACATATTCTACGTCAGCTTCATCAGGAATTACAAATTTCTTTTGGCGGATGATACGTCCAGTGTCAATATCATGGTCAAGGAAAAATGTTGTCACTCCAGTTTCTTTCTCGCCATTGATGATAGCCCAGTTGATGGGTGCTGCTCCTCTGTATTGTGGCAACAGTGCAGCATGTACATTGAAGGTTCCGAAGCGTGGCATCGCCCATACTATCTCTGGGAGCATACGGAAGGCCACCACAACTTGTAGATCGGCATGGTATGCACGCAGTTGCTCTATGAATTGCTCGTCCTTCATCTTTATAGGCTGAAGGACGGGAATGCCATGCTCTTTTGCATACACCTTCACGTCTGGCTCGCGTAGTGTTGAGGCGTGTCTGCCGACGGGTTTGTCAGGTTGTGTCACTACAGCCACAACGTTATATTCGTTTTCTACCAATGCCCTAAGGGTGCCTACGGCAAACTCAGGAGTGCCCATGAATATTATTCTTAAATCTTTTTTTTGCATAGCTTCTTTCTTTTTAGTCAAAATGGCTGACTTCTATATGGATACTCTACTCATTACTCATGTCCGCCACCATCTTCCTGTATTGTGAGAGGAGGTGTGAGCGCGAAATATATCCGTAGAGATGTCCTTCTTTATCCATTACTGGTAGCTGATGGACGTTGTATCTGTCGAATGCTGCCATTACGTCTTCCATAGGATCTCCTAACCTCAGTATGGTGGGTGGTGGTGTCATCAGCTGCGCCACTCGGAAGTGGTGGTACAGTTCCGTGCGGAACACGATATGCCTCAGTTTGTCCAACTCTATCTGCCCCAACAGATTGCCCGCTGCGTCAAGTACTGGTAATAGGGAGCTGTGGCTCTTACTCAATGCATGTACCAGCTGTACCAGTTCCATATCTTTGTCCACGGCTACGAAGTCACGCTCTATTACAGAGTCAAGCGTCATCAGTGTCAGTACGCTTTTGTCTGTATGGTGTGTGATGAGCTTTCCCTGTCTTGCCAGTCGCATACCATATATGCTATGGGGTTCAAATGCAAGAATGGTTAGATATGCGCACACACTGACAATCATCAGTGGCATGAAGAGGTCATAGCCCGCTGTCAGCTCGGCAATGAGAAATACACCTGTTAGTGGTGCGTGCATTACTCCCGACATTACTCCTGCCATGCCGAGAAGTGCTGCGTTTTCTTCTGGTAATGATGGTCCCACATCATACATGTTCCATATTCTTGCAAAAAAGAATCCAGCAAAAGCACCGATGAACAGAGAGGGTGCGAATGTACCACCGCATCCTCCACCCCCGTTGGTGCTCGCTGTGGCAATGCACTTGGTAAGTATGACTCCTGCTACGTAGAGCAACAGTATATATGGTCCTCCTCCATAGAACATGGAGTGCTCCATGATACGGCTCCAGTCGGTCTCTGTTCCAGCCTGTAGCAGAATGTTGATTGCAGAATATCCCTCACCGTATAGTGAAGGGAATAGGAATATCAGAGTGCTCAGCATGATGCCGCCACATGCTAATTTCGCATATCTGTTCTGCATCATGCCGAAGACATTCTCGCATGCAGTCATCGTTCTAATGAAATATAAGGATATCATACCGCAGAATATGCCTAACAGTATGTTTGACGGCACACGATTCACCTCCCATGGGTGGACGATATGGAAAGTGAACAGCTGGTCATCACCAACAAATACATAGGTGAAGCAGGTAGCAGTGACACTGGCTATCAATATAGGCGATATGCTTGCCATTGTGAGATCTATCATAAGCACTTCGATGGTGAACACGAGTCCGGCAATAGGTGCTTTGAAGATTCCTGCTATAGCAGCGGCAGCACCGCAGCCGACGAGCAGCATCAGCGTTTTGTTGTTCATGCGGAAGCGCTGTCCGAGAGTGCTCGCTATGCTCGAACCAGTGAGTACTATAGGTGCCTCTGCACCTACGGAACCGCCGAAGCCGATGGTTATGGCGGACGCTACGACCGAAGACCAGCAGTTGTGACGTGCCAATCGACTCTTCTTGGTGGATATTGCATATAGGATACGAGTTATGCCATGAGAGATATTGTCTCTTACTACATATTTTACAAAAATCATTGTCAGCCATATACCGACTACGGGGAGCACAAGGTATAGCCAGTTATAGCTCTCCACCTCCATGCCTCTCATCACCATACTCTGTATCAGATGAATGAGACTGTGCAGAATGAATGCTGCTATAGCTGCAAATACACCAACAAAAAATGCGAGCACCAATGTAAACTGCTTGTCAGACAGCCGCTGCTGGCGCCACTCCAACAGGTCGTCAAATAGACGTCCCATTCTGTCGCTGCAAGAGCGGCAGAACCTAAACACTGGCACCTTTATACTTCTTGTCATGGCTTACACCTCTTTATCTTATTATTGTTACTTCTCCGTCAGGACGCAGACGTATGATTGATGAAGGCTGGTGTGGTTTGTGTTCGTTACGTCTGGCAAAGCAGACATAGTCTACAGCAGAGAGAATCTCTTCGGAAATGTCTCTGTAGTTTTGTGCGGCAGGCTCACCGCTGATGTTTGCACTAGTTGAGACAATGGGTTTTTGCATTCTGTAGCACAGCTCCCTCGAGAACTCTTCCTTCGTGATGCGCATTGCGATACTTCCATCCTCTGCAATAAGGTTCTTGGCCAGTCCGTTGGCGCCATCAAGAATTACTGTAGTGGGCTTGGTGGAAAGGTTCATGACATCCCATGCCACTTCTGGCACATTCCTAACATATCGCTGTATTCTGTTGTCGTTGTCTACTAGACATATCATTGCCTTCGACTCTTCACGGTGCTTAATCTTGTATATCCTGGCTACCGCCTCCTCGTTAGTGGCATCACATCCAATGCCCCATACTGTATCGGTGGGGTATAGGATAACTCCGCCTCTCTTCATTACCTCAACGGCTTTTTTAATATCTTCTTCAGTCTTCATGTTTTCCCTATATGATTATTATATAATGAGTCATCATCATATGATGCTTGCAGCTCCTAATACTGATGCTCCAGCTCCATCTATCGCAGATAGCATGAATTTTGCCTTTCCTTTGAATACTGGCATAATATTCTCGTTATACGCTTTCTCTATAGGGTCGAGCAACAGTCTGCCTGCCTTTGCCAAGCCACCAAAGAATATGAACGCTTCTGGTGATGAGAATGCTGCCATGTCCGCACACGCCTTTCCCATAATGGTGCCAGTATATTCAAAAATTCTCTTTGCCAATGCATCGCCCCTCTCAGCCGCCTTGGCTACTTCATAGGAGGTTATCTCATCGGTCTTTATAGTGCGCAATACAGAATATTCATCAGTTTCTGCAAGGAACTGCTTCGTCGTTCGCACAACTCCAGTTGCCGAACAGTACGTCTCGAGACAACCGCGTCTGCCGCATCCGCACAGGCGTCCATTTTCTCTCTCAACTATGACATGCCCCAATTCTCCTGCATTGCCATCACAGCCTACGACCAATTGTCCGTTGCATACTATACCAGAGCCTACACCTGTACCGAGTGTCAATACTATAAAGTCTTTCATGCCTTTTGCAGCACCGTATTTCATCTCACCTAATGCTGCGGTATTGGCATCATTGGTTATTTTTACGCTTATTCCATTCAACCTGTCACTGAACATCTGCGCCAGTGGTACTGCACCGTTATGCGCCCATGCTATGTTCGGGGCGTACTCTATGCAACCAGACAGAATGTTGCCATTGGGGGCACCAATACCCATAGAGTTGATTGTTTCTATGCCGCCCACCTTGTTGATTATTGTGTTCAATGCTAACATGCATGCATCTACATATTGCTTCGCATTCGCATAGCCCTGTGTCTTTACTGTTATCTCCGCTACAATGTTTCCTTCTCCGTCAACAATGCCAAATACAGAGTTCGTGCCTCCTAAGTCAAGGCCTATCGTAAACTGTTTCATCTTTACCCTGTTGTTTATAATGAAATGTGAATTGCAAAATTATAAAAAAAACTACACAATTGCAAAATTTTGAAAGAAAAACATTCATTTTCCTTCGTAAATGTTGCGTGAATAAAATAATAATGCTAACTTTGCGCAAACATCAAATATTAAAATTCATGAAAGAGAAAATTCAGAAAATTGCAAGCTGCCTCCTTGTAGTGCTTTTTGCTCTGATGCTTCATTCGTGTGAGGATGATGAGATAGCACAGCAGCTTGATGGTATCTGGGAAGGACAAGTGGCAAGCACTTACTTTTCGCATCGCTTCGGGGAACATACGGATTATCAGTATGTTGACATCGAATTTTATGCAGACCCGTACAAGTATGCAAAAGGCAATGGCATAGAATATGACTATTATGGTGACAGCTATAGATATTCCAGTTGTGCGTTCTCGTTCGAGGTGAGAAATGGTAACATCTATCTTGATTATGATGATGGTACCTCTGTCGCTATTCGGAACTACCGTCTTAATGGCAGCCGCTTTACAGGAGACTTCATTGATTACTGGTCTGGGGACTACCTCGCTTCCTTCGATTTTACAAAGGTCAATAACTGGCGGTACAAGAGAAGCTACCGCTCTGGAGAGGATACATACAAACTTGTTCCTAATCCTGCCCAAATCAAAAAATAGAAAACCTACTCGCAATCTCCATGTTTTTACAAGTAAAGACATGGAGATTACTTTTTTGTTACGTACATACAAGACTCCAGAATGCAAGGAAAATCCATAAAGTCCGACAGAATTGGTCGTTATATCCATGAACTCCCTGCTGGAACAATAGTCGATGTTGTCAATGACGCACTCAGGGAGAACTCTACGATAGTCGTCACGGCACCTCCTGGTGCGGGAAAATCTACTCTCCTTCCATTGACCATTTCCGCCAGTAGCACGGAGAGTGAAGGGAAGATAATCGTTCTCGAACCTCGCAGAATCGCCGCCAGACATATAGCTGGAAGGATGTCGGAGATGGTAGGCTCTACTGTAGGCGATATTGTGGGATACAGAGTCAGATTTGACAAGAAAGTATCTGCCAATACACAGATAGAAGTCGTGACGGAAGGGATGCTGACAAGAATGATAGTAGCAGACCCGATGATGGAGGGTATATCAACAGTTATCTTTGATGAGTTTCACGAGAGGAACCTTAACACTGACACTGCACTCGCATTGGTGCGCGAAGCACAACATACTGTAAGACCAGACCTAAAGGTTGTCATTATGTCTGCTACTATCGATGCGCAGCATCTTTGTGATGCACTGGACGCACCGCTAATAGAGTGTGGAGGCAGGCGGTATGACGTGGAGATAAAATATGGTGAGGATTTTGACGTACGAAAATGCGCTGAGGCAGTTGCTCGAACCATATTGACGGCATACCGCGAGACCTTAGGTAGCATTCTTGCTTTTCTGCCAGGACAGAGGGACATCACTGTATGCAAGGAGATGGTAGAAGCAGTGCTCCCCCCTGAGGTAAGAGTCTATCCGCTCTATGGACAGCTGTCGTTACAAGAACAGCAACGTGCAATATCTCCGGCAGAGGAGGGCTTGCGGAAGGTGGTGCTTGCTACATCCATTGCTGAGACATCGCTGACGATAGAGGGGATAACTGTTGTGGTGGATTCTGGATTGTGTCGCAAACCTATGTTTTCGCCTCGCAATGCGCTCAGTCGTTTGGAAACCGTGCGCATATCTATGGATATGGCAAGGCAGCGTAGCGGCAGGGCTGGAAGATTGGAACATGGCATTTGCTACCGTTTATGGACAAAAGCTACTGAAGCGAGGATGAAAGAATGCAGAACCCCGGAGATAGTGGAGGCAGACCTTGCGCCTACGGTACTTGATATTGCTGCATGGGGTGGTAACGACATAAGTAGAATGCTGTGGATTACATCGCCCCCGACAGCCCACGTCATGCAGGCGATAACGCTTCTACAGGAACTCGGAGCGTTAGATGACAAGTGTGAGATTACTATCCATGGCAGGAAGATTTCTGCCATGCCATGCCATCCTCGTATAGCTAATATGCTTACAAAATGTAGTTCTGTGGAAATGAAAGCTTTAGCTGCGGATATTGCGGCTTTACTTGAAGAGAAAGATCCGCTGCAAAACGGAGATGATGCTGACATAAACACACGTCTGCTCTTGCTGCGTGATGCACGAAGAAACGGTAAACCTGTCATATGGAAACAGGTTCTCCGTACGGCGGAACAATACAGGCAAATGATGCGTGTTAAGGAAGATAACAGTCAACCAGTCGTTTATGAATCAGGGAAACTTATCGCCAGTGCGTACCCAGAACGACTTGCAATGGCTGACGGTATGAACATGTACAGACTCGCATGTGGAGAGAAGGCGGCACTCAATCCTGATGATGATCTCCACGGTTGCAAGATGCTAGCTGTGGCGACACTCGACAAGAGAATCTTTCTTGCCTCTCCTGTGGGTGAGGATGTGTTTGCCAACTTTTCCAAGATCTGTGACAAGGTGGTATGGGACTATAGTCAGGGGCGTGTGTGTGCGGTGGAGGAAACAAAAGTAGGCTGTTTAGTTCTCCATGAAAGGCGTAAAGAGTCCGTTCGTGATGAAGAAGCATTGGCTGTCACGGTGGATGCTATCACTAAGGATGGACAGCGTCTGCTTGACATCAGTGAGAAATTGAAAAGGTTGCAGAAGAGAATTGCGATGGTTGGCAGATGGCATCCAGAACTGTTGTTGCCTGATATAACTACGGAAAAAATATTCGAGACGGCGGCAGAATGGCTACCTGCGTACGTGGATTTCCCTATTACAGCCGAAAAACTCAAGAAGATAGACATGGCTTCAGTAGTGTGGGGATGGCTTACATACGACCAGCAGTCGGAGGTTGACATTTTGGCACCATCACATATCACTGTGCCGACAGGTAGCCGGATTCGCATAGACTATCGCGTGGAAACCGATAGCCCGGTACTTAGTGTGCGTCTGCAGGAATGTTTCGGTATGAAAGAGACTCCTACTGTAGATAGGGGCAGGGTCCCTGTATTGATGGAGTTGCTCTCGCCAGGCTTTAAACCGGTTCAGCTAACTAAAGATCTTTCAAGTTTCTGGAGTGATGCATATTTTGAGGTTCGCAAGGAATTGAAACGTAGATATCCCAAACACTTCTGGCCTAACAATCCTCTAGAAGCAGAGGCCGTCAGAGGGGTCAGAAGAAGATAAGGAAAATGTCACGTTGCAGTAGCTATCTAATCGCATTACAATCGCTATGCTTTCGTAATACGATTAGCATGCATTCGTGATGCGATTAGGCCGTTGTCGCAGCGTGAGCAGTTTTTTATGAACTACCGTTAATTCATATTTATTTTTGTTATCAAGAGTGGAAGGGTGATATGATTGCGGTTTTTTTTAATAACTTTGCAGTGTAATAAGTATCAAAGCAAAAATAATAAGGAGGAATTTATCATGAAAGAGACAATAAAGGACATTATCAGCAGGAGAAGTATAAAGAAATATCAGAACCGTGGTGTGGACAAGGCTTTGATAGAAGATATAGTAAAGGCTGGTACATATGCCCCAACAGGTCGCAACAGCCAGTCACCTACTATCATCGCAGTAACGAACAAGGAATTGCGCGACAGGCTGAGCGACCTTAACCTCAGTATCATAAGGAGCAAGCAGTTGACAACAAGTTCGGGGGAGGCGGATCCGTTCTATGGCGCTCCCGTAGTATTGGTGGTGCTTGCAAGAAAGGATGTGCCAACGAGGGTGTATGACGGCTCTCTTGTAATGGAGAATATGATGCTGGCGGCTCACTCGCTCGGTTTAGGCTCATGCTGGATTCACAGGGCAAAAGAGATGTTCGAGACAGAAGAAGGCAAACAGATACTAAGGGAACTCGGCATAGAAGACGAGTTGGAAGGCATCGGCAACTGTATCATCGGCTATGCAGCAGATGATGCAGTAAAACCGCAGAAAGCGAGGAAGAGCGATTACGTGATATGGGCTAAATGAGCCGTTCAGAGTGAGAAATAAAAATTGCTAGTTTTCTTGTACGAACAGACCAGGGCGACGTTGAACTCTATTCTTGTAATCTCGTAATTCTTGATTTCCCAACCGTTACTTGACCAGACACAACAACCAAACAACAAAATTATCATGCCAACAGATACAGAGAAGGGTAGGGTGTTACAGGCAGTAGAGACCCTACGACAGATAGTCAAGGATAATATACTTCCTGACGATGAGGCAAAGGTTAGAAAGATAATTCTTGATGCCATAGCAAATAACAAAATATGCCGTGATGTGTTCGGATTAAATCCCATCCTAATGGCTGTGCAGACCGCATGTATTGCCGTTAGCGAGACAGGTCTCGGCAGGGATGGCTTGATAGCTATATTGCTACATCCCCTTACGCAGACAGGAACGGAGCATGATGATACGTGCTCCCTGACCATCAAGCAAGTAGAGGAGATTTTTGGCACAGGAGTGGCAGGAATCGTTAACGGACTGCACAAGGTTCAAGAGCTGTACAGTAGAACCCCAGTGATTGAGACGGAGAACTTCCGTAATCTTCTACTTTCTTTTGCAGAGGATATGCGTGTCATACTCATTATGATAGCCGATAGGGTGAACATAATGCGTGAGATACGTGATACAGAAAATGTAGAGGCGAGGACAAAGGTGGCGGAAGAGGCAAGCTATCTCTATGCACCACTTGCACACAAATTAGGTCTCTACAAGCTGAAGAGCGAATTGGAAGACCTTTCGCTTAAGTATTTGGAACATGATGCATACTATCATATCAAAGATAAGCTGTCTGCTACGAAGGCTGCTCGTGACAAATATATAGAGGATTTCATAAAGCCTGTGAAAGAGAGGCTGGAGGCTGCTGGACTGAAGTTCCACATAAAGGGTAGGACAAAAAGCATCCATTCCATCTGGCAGAAGATGAAGAAGCAGAAGTGTCCTTTTGAAGGAGTATATGACCTCTTTGCCATCCGTATAATTCTTGATACGAAAGTAGAGATGGAGAAGATGGAGTGCTGGCAGGTGTATTCTATCGTTACGGATATGTATCAGCCAAATCCCAAACGTCTGCGCGACTGGCTCTCCGTGCCCAAGAGTAACGGTTATGAGTCGTTGCATATTACTGTGCTTGGACCTGAGAAAAAATGGGTTGAAGTTCAGATTCGAACAGAACGCATGGATGAGATAGCCGAGAAGGGGCTTGCAGCCCATTGGAGATACAAGGGAGTGAAGAGCGGAGGCGGTATGGACGAATGGCTTACTGCTATACGTACTGCTCTTGAGGCTGGTGACGGCATGCAGGCTATGGACTCATTGCGTGGCGATCTCTATGAGGACGAGGTGTATGTATTCACACCGAAGGGTGACATACGCAAGTTACCAGCAGGGTCTACCGTGCTCGACTTCGCTTACCATATACATTCACGTATAGGTAACCAGTGTGTGGGAGCTACGGTGAATGGAAAGAACGTTCCTATCCGCTATACCCTCCATTCGGGTGACAGCGTGTCAGTCATCACTTCGAACACGCAGAAACCAAAATACGAGTGGCTCAGCTTTGTGAAGAGCTCGCATGCGAGAAGCAAGATAAGACTGGCACTGAAAGAATCTCAGGCAAAGGATGGTATATATGCTAAGGACCTCCTTGAACGCCGTTTCCGTAACCGCAAGGTGGAAATGGACGAGAGTTTGATGCAGCAGTTGATAAAAAAGATGGGCTACAAGGAGGTGTCGGACTTCTATATCGCCATTGCGACAGAACAGCTTGACACGTTGACCGTGATAGAACGTTATTTGGAACTGAAAAATGCTTCATCATCAGTAGTGTCAGCAGTTAGTGAAACAACTGCTCCGCGCTCTGCTGCAGAGTTCGTAATGCGTGATATAGAGAGTACATCGTCAGCTGCAGGCGTGGGAGGGAAGGATGGTGAGGACGTGTTAGTGATAGACCGCAACCTGAAAGGGGTGGAGTACACACTCGCTCGCTGCTGTAATCCGATATATGGTGATGATGTATTCGGGTTCATTACTGTTTCTGGAGGCATTAAAATTCATCGTGAGGACTGCCCAAATGCTTCGGAACTGAGGCGTAGGTTCGGATATCGCATAGTAAAGGCACGATGGAGTGGAAAGAGTGGTGGGAAGTATGCCATAACGATTCAGGTGACAGGGCATGATGATATCAGTATTGTGAACAACATAACGTCTATCATTGCAAAAGAGGAAAATATCACCCTGCGCAATATCCAGATTGACAGTGACGATGGCCTGTTCCGTGGTACAATTACTGTGCTGGTAGATGATACCACACGACTTAACTCCTTGATGAAGAAGATGAGAGGTGTGAAGGGCGTGAAGTCTGTAGGTAGACTGTAATATTTATGATTACTAAGTCTGTTATTTCAATAGTAAATCATAGGTAACCATCCGAAATTCTCTATATTGTAAATGATGAACATTGCAAAAAAAAGAATTGCAATGTTCGACATTTTTTATTCCAATACGGCGGATTTCGGATGGTTACTCATACACAGCGACTATCTATTTCGATAAGAAGTGATAGTCGCTGTAACTGCTATATATAGTGTATTGTTTGATTGTGCACTTATTTGTATTGTTGTGAATGACTTAATGGGGAATATCAATGCATTAAAAAAGATGTTCTATATGTCGTAGGCTTCTTGTTTCATATCTATGTATTCGCCTTTGGAATTATAGAAGCGGTATTCAAGGAATGCGAGTTCTTGTGATTCTATCACTTTTATTCCAAGTCCATATTTGAATTGCCAACGACGTTTCATGCTGAGAAGCCCCTTGTTCAGATATGCAGCAACGTATGGATGTACATATAAAGTGAATTTTTTTTCGCCGAGTTTCTTTACAAGATAGTCTACCTTTTGCGTGAGTGTATCTGTAAACAGAATGCTTGGTTGGATGGTTCCTTTTCCTAAGCATGTGGGACATACCTCTTCGACATGGACATCCATGGCTGGTCTCACACGCTGTCGCGTAATCTGCATTAGTCCGAATTTTGACAACGGGAGTATGTTATGTCGTGCTCTGTCTTTCTGCATATTCTTGCACATACGTTCATACAACAGTTGACGATCCTCTGCAAGATTCATGTCTATGAAGTCTACGATTATGATTCCACCCATATCGCGGAGTCTTAACTGTCTCGCCAATTCATCTGCTGCTCCTAGATTGACATCGAGTGCATTTGCCTCCTGTCCGTTGACACCACGTGCTCTGTTGCCGCTGTTGACGTCTACTACGTGCATTGCCTCCGTGTGCTCTATGATAAGGTATGCACCATGTTTGTAGTTGACAGTTTTTCCAAACCCAGACTTTAACTGTTTCGTTATATTGAAGTTGTCATATATTGGAACTTTGCCAGTATACAACTTTACAATATCTGCACGATTTGGAGCTATTTGCTGTACATACGTTTTTACTTCGTTATAAACAGATTCATCGTTTATATAGATGTTCTCGTATGTAGGATTGAACAGGTCTCTTAGCAGTGCTACTGCGCGACTTGTCTCTTCAAATACAAGTTGAGGATATGTGGTAGTCTTCTGTATTTTTTTTAGTGTCTCTTCCCAACGTTTTACCAACATATCCAACTCATCCTTTAGCTCTTCTATTCGTAGTCCTTCCGCTACTGTGCGCACAATGACACCATAGTTTTGAGGCTTGATAGATTGAATCAGTTGTTTCAGTCTTGCACGCTCTTCTCCACTCTTGATTTTTGATGAAACGTTTACCTTATTGCCAAAAGGCATAAGTACCAGGTATCTTCCTGCAAAAGAAATTTCGCATGTTAAGCGTGGACCTTTGGTGGAAATAGGTTCTTTTACTACTTGTACTAAGACATTATGTCCCACCTTTAGATAAGACGAAATAGCACCTTCTTTAGGTAAATCTGGCTGTATTGTAGCTTGTGAGAAAGGGTATAATGCTCTTCTGTCACTTTCTACCTGTTTGAGATATTTCTCGTATGAAGAATACTGTATGCCAAGATCCAAATAGTGCAAGAAAGCATCTTTTTCGTATCCTACATCAACGAAGGAAGCATTTAGCCCTGGCATGATTTTCTTTACCTTTGCCACATATACATTACCGACAGAGAATGATGCCTCACGGGGTTCATTTTGGTATTCTACAAGTTCTTTATCCTCAAGTAATGCAATGGATATCTCTTTCTCTCTAACGTCGATTATCACTTCACTTGTCATGTGGTTCGGTTTTTAGATAAAAAGAAAAGGGCAAGCGAATCATAAAGAATCGTCTCGCCCTATCTCTTAAAAAGATTGATATTGATTCGTCTAAGAATTATTTGCTCTTATGACGATTCTTTCTTAATCTTTTTTTACGCTTGTGAGTAGCCATCTTGTGGCCCTTCTTCTTTTTTCCGTTAGGCATAATTGTTATATTTTAATGTTGTTAAAATTTAGTCAATGGCGGTTATCTCTTCTCCCTTCATTTTCTGCTGGAAGCTTTTGGCTGGTTTGAACCCGGGATAATTGTGTGCAGGTATTATAAGGGTAGTGCTCTTTGATATGTTTCTGGCTGTTTTCTCTGCGCGTTTCTTTACTACGAAGGTACCAAAGCCCCTAAGGTACACGTTATCTCCGTTGCACATAGCATCACGAACAACTTTCATGAGCGCTTCAACTGTGACAGTGACATCTTTCTTCGCTACACCTGTAGTTGACGAAATCTCGTTAATGATATCTGCTTTTGTCATTGCTTGTTGTTATACTTTTGTTCTTTATGTGTTCTTTGTAATATATTTTTCCCAGTATAGCATTTTTTGTATTTTATAATACATTCTTTTGCCAAAGTGTTTGCAAAGTTACAAAAAAAAAATAATGTACGAAAATGTTTTGTATTTTTTTTGCTTGTTAGATCGTAATTTGTTGAATGTTAGGTGTAAAATCATGAAAAAGCCATGGGGAGAAGCTCCTTTACAGATTCTGTTATTACAATTTCTTTTAATGATGACATTATGATTCTTACATCCCTTTTATATCTCTTTTCACATTCGACAATTACTTGTCTGCACATACCGCATGGGGTGACGATATCCGATGTGTATGTGCCTATGGTATCTGTTGCTGCGAGTGCGATAGCTATTATAGGAATGTTTGGATACAGATTCTGCGCTGTTGCCAGAGTTGCTCTTTCTGCGCAGATGCCAACAGGATATGATGCGTTCTCCTGATTCGCACCTTTAATTATCGCTCCATTTTCTAGTAGCACAGCAGCGCCCACCTTGAAGTTGCTATATGGAGAGTAGGAGAGTTTGGTTGCCTCTCTTGCTTCGCTTACGAGTTTTGCTTCGTCTTCTCTTAGTTCGCTTATTAGTATTCTCTTCATAGGATATTTTTATGTGTTGATGGAAGCTCATAGTTATCTTTCGGGACTCCCCTTATCCGTCTCGTAACATCCTGCATCTGGTTTTTCTGCATTACGAGTCTTTCCCTTTCTGTCTTCCGGCAAGGCTGTTTGCGGATTTGCCATACCTATAACGGTTGTTCCTTCTTTGGGAGTGAAATTGTAGAAGAAATTTTCAGTATCAAACAGAATGAAACTGTTTCTTGCATTAGTCAGAGTGTCATTCACATCTTCAAATACGCAGTTGTCGAATATCACATTTTCGCGGTTTTCCGCTTGTGGCGTTCGTAACAGACTGTTAGCAAAGTGGAGTGTCAGATCTTTGTCTTCTGTTTCTGCCGTTTGGTATATTACATCATCAGCATATCCCTTTATGATACTGTTCTTGATGTCAATCTTAAGTTTCAGAGGAATGTCAGCTGTATTGAATGAACTGCCATATACAAATGCTGGTCCGCGGTTTGCATCAAAGGGATAGTACTGGACTATAGTAGAATTATTAACTTCAAGTTTTCCACCTTTCACGGCAAGACATGTGTCCTTGACGTTACTTATCTGTGAATTTTCAATAGTTACATAGCTATTGATGGCTTTTATTCCGTTCCCTTTAGTGTTGTGTATTGTGGAGTTTTTTATGATGAGCTTGGGCTTTGTAGATTCAAGTGAAGAATCGCATACTATGGCATCTGTTGCTCCATGTAGATCTGTATATGTTATCACGTTGTTGTATGATTTTGCACCAATCTTTATTCCGCCCCATTGTCCAGGGTTGTTGTCGTATGTAAGATTGCTCACCATGCGGTCCAATCTGTCACACCTAAGGACTATCTCGTTGTCTTTCTCGCCGTTTATATTCAAACTGCCTTTTACATTGAAGCCTGAGTTGCTGTGGAAGTACATTGTAGTACCCGGAGCGATAGTAAGAGTGGCACCTTCATTCACTGTCAAATCCCCGAATACTACTATAGGCTTTCCTTTTTCATTGCATATGGTCGTGTCGTTGTCCAAAGTGACATTCTTCAGTAAGAAAGCGTCCCATGACCATGCCTTGAGGTGGATTTGCTGTCTGATTCCGCTCTCTAACGTGAATACTAAGTCGTCAGACACTATTTGGGGCAGAGTGTCATTGTTATTATTGGATGTAAGTTCTACAAAAACTCGCAGCGAATCATTTTTTCTGAGTTCAAGGTCATTTACCTGCCATCCCGTTTTTTCCCCTAGAAAGGTACCATTTACGTTCACTCTGAATCCTGTCTGGTTTCCTTTGCTAAGCCTTACATTTCTTATTCTAAGTCCATCACCAGAGTTGTTGTGTACCATCAATATCTTGTGCGGTGATGGTAATGTGGAGAAAACAGTGTCAAAACTCAGTGTGTCCGTATCGAATCTAAGTATGCTGTTTGACGATGAAGAAAACGAATCATCGTCAGAGCATGCAGTGAATACGGCGGCAATGGTTATGCAGAATGCGGTCTTAATTATATTCTTCATTTTGACAATTTTACTTATGCTTTTTGGCTATAATAATGCAATGTTAGCACCTTTTTTGTCTGGGTGTCACATCTTACCTCTTGTGAAATGCGTTCTCCTACCATCCAGATGATATTACCTGTGGCATCCTCTACCAGTAGCTGTAGAGAACGTTGGAAATAATTGCGCTTCCTGTCTGTTATGTAGTCACTAATAAGCTTTTCTCCCTTCATTCCAAAAGGATGAAACCTGTCTCCATTCCTTATGCCTCTTATAGTGAGTGGAAACATGACCTTGTCTGCGTCAATGGTTATACGATACTGTTCCTTGCTAGGATGGAAGTCTGCAGTCTTCTCATCTATAGTTGCTTTTATTTTAATCTCTCCCTTATATATATAATATGTGCCAGTTTCTGGTAAGCTCGTTGGTGTTCCGAAGTCTTCTGCAAGAGTTTTTCCTATAATGAATGTTCCTCTGTCAGAAGCTATCGTCCATTCAGCGGAGTGCCACGTCCTGCCTGCCTGTACGTTGATATTCTCTGCTATCTGTTTGATTTGTCTCGGCGTGAAACCATGGGGGGAGAGTATGCCGAAAAGAGTCTGCTCAGGCGAAGGTTGTGCGAGCAATCTGCTTTTTGATATGGTAATGAGACCTTCGGCTGATTTTGTACAGCTTTTTATGCTGTGCTCTATGGCACAATCCACGATCTTTACTGACTCTGATACATTTTCAATCGTACGTGACATATTCTCCATTACGGCTGGATTTATTTCCTTCAGCATTGGGATTATATTGAGACGTATTTTGTTACGCATCACGTCATCCACAAGGTTCGAACTATCCGTGATGTAGTCCTGTCCGAACGCTGCAAGGTAGTCTTTGATATCTTCTCTGCTCACCTTGAGCATTGGACGTATTATATGTCCGTTACGTGGTTTTATGCCTTGCAGTCCCTTTATTCCTGTTCCACGGATGAGGTTCATCAGCATAGTCTCAACATTGTCATTGCGATGATGTGCTACCACTATATCAGCGGCATCAATGGCATTTCTTAGTTGTTCGAAATATGTGTAACGCAAATCGCGCGCCGCCATCTCTATGCTTACTTTGTGATGTGTGGCATACGCTCTTGTGTCAAAATGAGCGAGATGCAGTGTTACGCCCAGTTTTTCACACAGTTCTTTACAGAACTTCTCGTCGCGGTCGCTTTCTGTTCCTCTGAGATGAAAGTTACAGTGTGCAGCATGGACCTTGTAGTTTAGTTGCAGCATGATGCGCAACAGGCATACAGAGTCGGCACCACCTGACAGTGCTACAATATGTGTAGCGTCACTGTCAAGCAGTTCGTTCGCTTCTATATACTTTCTTATTTTTTCTACCATGTTCGAAAAGTTGTGATATGCCTCCTTGTATCTTTGGGAAAGAAGTGTGTGTCTACTCTACGTACAGTACGAGTCCCTTCAAATATTCGCCTTCTGGATGATATATGTTGATAGGGTGGTCTGCTGGTTGGTGTAACTGATGGAGTATGCGTACATTTCTTCCTGCCTGTGCCGCAGCAGTAAACACGGCATTGCGGAAATTATCCTTCGTAACTACCTGTGAGCATGAGAATGTGAATACTATGCCTCCCGGTTTGATTTTTTCGAAAGCCTTGACGTTAAGTCTCGTATATCCTTTGAGAGCATTTCGCAAGACGCTGCGATGCTTAGCGAACGCTGGAGGGTCCAATATTATAAGGTCATAATTGCTTCCTGCACGTTCAAGGTATTTGAAAGCGTCTTCACAGAACGCTGCATGTCGCTCATCGCCAGGAAAATTCAGTCCAACATTTCTATTTGTCAGCTCAATGGCCTTTGCCGAACTGTCTACTGAATGTACTATTTCCGCACCTCCGCGCATGGCATAGAATGAGAATCCGCCTGTGTAACAGAACATATTCAGCACTCTTTTCCCTTTCGCAAACTTCTCTAGTAGTGAACGATTCTCTCTCTGGTCCACAAAGAATCCTGTTTTCTGGCCTTTTAACCAGTCTACGTGAAACTTCAGTCCGTTCTCAAGTGCTACATCTTCTTCTGTGCCACCATATAGAAAACCGTTTTCCTGTCCGAGGTCCGCTTTGAATGGCAGAGTTGTTTCGCTCTTGTAGTACACATGCTTGATACGGTCTCCCATAACGGCCACAAGTTCCTTTGCTATCTCTTCGCGGAAGATATGCATCCCGACACTGTGCGCCTGCATTACAGCGGTTTTTCCATAGCAGTCAATTATCAGTCCAGGAAGGTTGTCGCCCTCACCGTGTACCAGTCTGTATGTATTGTTCTCTGGATTGTCTGCCATTCCTATGCTTATTCGCATCTTGAGTGCGGAGAGAAGTCTTGAGTGCCAGAATGCGTTGTCTATCGGTTCGTCCTTGAAAGTGAGTATGCGTACGGCTATACTTCCTACCTGGTAATGTCCGCGACCTATGAAACTGCCATCGTTGCATATTACGTCTACGATGTCGCCCTCTGCTATCCCCTTATCCATTTTCTGTATTGCTCCAGAGAATACCCATGGATGGAAACGTTTCAGACTCTCTTCTTTCCCTCTTTTTAAGTATATTTTCATATTTTACAAGTGTTCATTTGTTTTTTTTGTTTGATGTGCCGACGAATTGTTGACTGTCGTATTACAGGATTTGTGTCAACGAATTATCACTGGAAGTATGTCCTGTTTTATATGGATGGTTCTGACACTTCGACATTCGTCTCTGGAATTTCTACCAGATTATAGTCTCCTGTCTCTTTTAGCCTCAGATATTCTTTGTACAGCCTAACGCATGCCCATGCATCGGTGGCGGCATATCCCTTCTGCTTTTCCGTGAGGGTGTCGTTCTCCCAGTTGCTAAGCTGCTCTCTCTTTGATATCCTTTCGCCAAACAGGTTTGCGTACAGCTTTGCCAGGCTCATGTCCTTTATTCCAAGCTCTGTCATGTGCTCTTGCAGTTCGAAAAAACCTTTTGGCGTGAACTCCCCACGCTTGTGTAGGGACGCAATGTCATCATGCCATGACAATCCTATTTTTACGACATCGGTAGTTTCTAACAGACGTACTATAGCCGGGCACAATCCTATTCTGTTCAATCTGAATAGAAAGCAGGTATCCTCGTTGCTGACCTGTAACAGTGCCACCTTGTTGTGTCTGCCACGTTTGAAAACAGGTTTTGTCTCTGTGTCAAAGCCAAGAATATCAGATTTAATCAAGTAGTCCACGGCTTTCTCTGCTTCGTCTGGGGTAAGGACTACTATTATCCTACCAGGGAATAATACCCTAGGCAGTTCTCCTATCTTTGTTTTATCAAATTTTGTATATATTGTTTTGGACGCCATCTCGCGTTTTTTTTGTGGTGTGCATGAGGGCGGATTATGTCTGTCCGCCCTTGATGTGCCAGTTTTACATAAGTTAAGAGTTGTGCTCCCAATGTTTTTTGCAAAGTTATGAAAAAAATATGATATATCAAAGTCCTTGACTGTAAGTTCTTGTTTTATCATCACTTAAATCCTTCCGTATCATCATCATTCTTCATTGCCATCTTCGCTTCTTTCCATAGCTCGTCCATCTCTTTCAGCGTGAGGTCCTTTATATTTCGTCCCTGCTCTTTCGCTTTGCTTTCCACATAATTGAATCTTGATATGAACTTGCGGTTTGTACGTTCCAGAGCCGTGTCGGGATTTATATGATACAGTCTTGCTGCGTTTACGATGGAGAATATCACGTCTCCCAACTCTTCTTCGGCGCAAGTCATGTCACCTTTCATCAGTTCTTCCTTCAGTTCTTCTATTTCCTCAAAAACTTTCCCCCACACGTCTTCAGGTTCGTCCCAGTCGAAGCCGACGTTTCGTGCCTTGTCCTGTATCCTGTATGCCTTGATAAGTGATGGCAAAGAGCTTGGCACTCCAGAGAGTACAGTCTTGTTGCCGTCCTTCTCCTTCTGTTTTACTAATTCCCATATCTTACTCACATCTTCGGAGCTTTCTGCTTTCTTGTTACCATAGATGTGTGGATGGCGGAAGACGAGTTTTTCTGCTTCTTTTCTTAGTACGTCTGCCATGTCGAAACGGCCCTGCTCCCTGCCTATCATGGCATAGAAGACGAGATGCTCCATCACGTCGCCCATCTCCTTCTGTATTTCTACTGGATCATCCTCGATGAGAGCGTCACACAGTTCGTACACCTCTTCTATTGTGTGTGTGCGTAACGATTCGTTTGTCTGCTTCCTATCCCATGGACATTTCTCTCTTAGCTCGTCCTGGATGTCTAGTAGTCTTGAAAAAGCCTCGAGCGTTTCTTTTCTATTGTGCATTGTTGTGTTTTTTTAAAATGTGTCAAAACCTTCTTGTCTGCAAAGTTAGTCAAAAAAAATCAATATTATAAGGTTGTTGTCGTTTTATTGCGCTATGGCCTCAAAAAAAACGTCAGGTTCCTGTGTTTAATGCGAAATAATACGTAACTTTGCACTGTAATTTAGAACTATCTAACAATCAAGATATATTGAAAACAAATAGCAGGATTATATTGTCTATTGGATGCAATGCGTCTCCTGACGTTCAGATGAAAAGTGTTAAGGAGATACTGCATTCGCATTTTCCCGATATCATGTTTACTGATGTGATTGTCTCCGCCGCATATGGCCAATCAAGCACCGCTGCTCAGTACGCCAATATGATGGCGACTTGCACCACCGTTATGCCTATGGAAAAATTAGTTGCTTGCTTGAAGTCTATAGAAACAGCAGCGGGTAATACCAAGGAATTCCGTTCTCAGGGGGTCGTAATGATGGATATAGACCTTATGCAGTATGATGCTGTCCGCTGTCATGTAGACGACTGGGAGCGACCATATATAAGGAGACTTTATGCGTTACTAAAAAAGATGTTGTGTGTGTGCTTGTTGTTCGTAATTTGCAGCGTAATGTATGCACAGTCTGTCTCGGCTGCCCCCAAAGATAATGGCTCCGAACTGTTAGGCAAAGCCGTTGAATATTATATAGGAGGCAAATACCATGAGTGTACTCTTGTGTTCGAGAACTTAAAACGATATTATACTCTGACGCCACGTTTTCAGGCGTATCTTGGCTTTTCGTATTATAAAGAAGGTAAATATTCAGAAGCAATAGAGAGTCTTAAGTCCGCTATACCTCATCTCTCAGCCTTCTCACCTAAGGAACAGTCCGTTTATCTTTATGCTTGTGCAGAAAGCTTATTCTCGCAATACCGTTATGATGAAGCGGTGAAGTATTATGATCGGTTGCTGCCGCTCACAGAAGGCAATGATAAAGGGGATGTGCTTTTTCATAAGGCATTTTCCATATATTTGAGCAAGAAAATGGAGTCGATTGCAGGTGATAGCGTTCGCATAAGTGAGCTTTCCCCATATGTGATAGAATCTTATGATTTGTTTCGCAGCGCAGCAAGAATATATGAAGAAAATGCCTCGACTGCAACTTCTCTGCAAGTGGCGAGGCTGCGACAATGCGAGGCTGTTGTTAATGGTTTTAAGTCTAATTTGCTACCTTTTATACAGAATAATAAGACTTTATTACATTAATAAGTCTTTAGGAAGGCTGTTTGACAAAAAAAAACGAAAAATATTTTTGCGGAACGAAAAAAACTTACTACCTTTGCACTCGCAAAAAGCAAATGAGGGGTTAGGTATATATAAGTATATATAACATCTCAGTAAATGGTATGGCTCCGTAGCTCAACTGAATAGAGCATCTGACTACGGATCAGAAGG
>SAMEA104315434__coassemble_437_pt1 | contig 22661 bp, 11 predicted proteins | sample SAMEA104315434__metabat2_high_PE_014 | metagenome-assembled genome bin SAMEA104315434 (sample SAMEA104315434) | gut metagenome | biome: Monkey gut; feature: monkey-associated habitat; material: faeces | place: China | collected 2013
AAGCCTGTCTGACGGCAAGCCATTACGTCCTGGTGGTCACCGAAGATACAAAGAGAGTGAGAAGCCAATGTACGCGCAGATACATTGAATACGCAAGGAAGCAATTCGCCTGCAACCTTATACATATTAGGAATCATCAGCAACAGACCCTGCGATGCAGTGTATGTTGAGGTGAGGGCACCAGCCTGGAGCGAACCGTGCAATGCACCAGCAGCACCAGCCTCTGACTCCATTTCCTGGATAGAAACTCGCTGACCGAAGAGGTTCTTACGACCCTTGGCAGCCCATTCATCTACGTGCTCAGCCATCGGAGATGACGGAGTGATAGGATAGATAGCAGCAACCTCGGTGAACATATAGCTCACGTGAGCGGCAGCTGTGTTACCATCACATGTGATAAACTTTTTTTCTTTAGCCATTTTTCTTACTAATTATTAGTTAGTGATTATTATGTTGTTGAATTTTTTCGGGGATATATTGAAGTGCGATTGTCGTTCTATATCGTTAATAGAGCAATCCGAACATCCACAGCGGAACGCGATTGTCTTGCCCGACGGTGAGGTCGTATGTGGCGTACAACTGCTCCGAAGAGTTGCGCGAGCGTCGTATGTGGTTGGCACTGGTCACGTGGAAATGCTTGTCGTTGTCGATTATGTATGCTGCTTCGCGGTTGCCTTGGTTCACGGCGTGGTCTTTCCACAGCATATTGACGAAGAACGTCTCCATAACATCTTGCAAGTTTGCCACGATAGGGTAGATGCAATACATCAAGTTGGGGTTGTACATCATCACTTTTGACGGTTTCTTCGGAAATTCGTCGCCAGGATGATAGATGATATTGATAAGACGAGCGTCGGAGAGATACTTTATATAGTTCATCACCGTAGCGCGACTTGTCTCAATCTCGTTTGCTAAGTTGCTGATGTTGGGTGCTTTCAGTCCTTCGACAGCGAGCAAATACAGCAGTTTCTTTATCTTTGTGAGATATTTCAGTTCTATTTGTTTTATCAACAGAATGTCCACCTCGGTCATCATGTTCATGGTTTTGAGCAAGTTCTCCTCAAAGTTGCGATGCTCGAGGAAGAAAGGGTAGAAACCATGATGCAGATAACGTTCAAAGAATGTTGCTACATCCACCTGCTTTGTTATCTCTTGCGCTATCTCAACATGATGTTGCAGTATGTCATCAAGGGTGTAGATTGGGAAGGTGTTGTTGGTTTGCAAGTTGAGATATTCGCGGAAAGAGAAGCCACGAAGATTGTAACTCTTTACAATGCCATTCAACTCGGGGTTTTCTTCTTTAAGACGCATGACGCTCGAACCCGTGAAAACTATCTTCAATCCTGGGCATTGGTCGTAGCATTTGCGTAGTTCGCTGCTCCAGTTGTGCTGCTTGAACACTTGGTCGATGAGCAATACCTCGCCACCATGCGTGTAAAAGTCCATTGCGAAATCGGCTATTCCGCGTCCTTGGAAGTAGAAGTTGTTCATATTTACATACAAACAACGGCGGTCGTCGGTGTCGAAGTTTTCTTTGGCGTACTGCAAAAGGAAGGTTGTCTTTCCGATGCCACGTGTTCCCTTAATACCAATAAGACGGTCGCCCCAGTCAATCTCGTCCATGAGATTGCGTCTGACTGGTGCGTCCGTATGCTCTACGAGGTATTTATGTGTCTTAAAGAAAGCTTCCATGTGTGCAAAGGTAATATTAATTTCTTTATTTGCAAACTCTATATTGCAAAAACTGATTTTTTTTTGTTTTTTTGCACTTGCATTATTCTATGTGCACTATTATGCAGACCGCAGGTGAAGGGAGTAGGCTGTAAGCGTATTGTATTAAAAAACAAACGTGTTTATTTTGTAGTGTCTTCGATTTGCACTATTTTTGCAGTCGCTTACGAAAATTAGAATACAGAAAATGAAACTACACATATTCAATCCAGAGCACGACATTGCTCTTGCTGCCAATCAAGAGCGTTTCACCGCGCCCCATGCAGGCAGACAGTTGCGTGCTGATTTAGGCTTTATCCCTGCGTTTTGGGCAGCGGACGGCGACATGGTGCTTGTAGATGATGTTGAGGCTGCGTTCGAAGCGCGACGTCATCTGAATAAGTTTGGTGGCGATGTTGTGTTTGTCGGCATCAACGATTTGCAGCATCTCGTTCTTGACCGTGACGATTGCTTGCAGATAGAGCCGTGGGGATGGGATCGAACGATAAGGGAACAACTGCTGCGAGCCAACGAAAGTCTGGCTCATTTCGTGCCCTGTGATGCTACTCTTGATGCGATTCGCGAGATGAGCAGTAGGCGTTTTGCAGCCGAACGACTTCTGCCCTTGTTGCATGATACGTCCGATTGCACCGTGGGCGAAAGCCATTATTGTGCAACGATGAATGAAGTGATAGCGACGATGGAACACAATGGTAAGAGCGTTCTTAAATCGCCGTGGAGCAGTAGCGGTCGTGGTGTGCGCTATGCCGATATGAACGAACCCGATGAGCACTTGCGCGGTTGGGCAGCGAACATCATTCGTCGACAAGGTGGCATAATGGTTGAACCATTATATAATAAGGTGTACGATTTCGGACTTGAATTTGAAGCCTGCACCGACGGCACGATTGCTTTCAAGGGACTGTCGTTGTTCGCCACGCGTGGAGGCGCATACGTTGGCAACATCCTTGCCACCGAAGCCGATAAGCGCGATATGCTCTCGCGTTATGCCGACCTCTCGCTTGTAGATAGCGTCTGCGAGCGCATCCGTAGCATCCTTTCGCCCTTGATGAAAGGTGTTTATGTAGGTCCGTTCGGTGTAGATATGATGGCAGTTGCTCGCGAAAATGGCAGCGGATTCCTACTTCATCCATGCGTAGAACTCAATCTGCGTCGCACAATGGGACACCTCGCCTTGGCCCTCACGCCTACCATTGCCGAGCCACAGCGTATAATGAGCATCTACTATGCCGAGAAATATCGCATGAGAATACACGATACGACAGCCAATCTGCTCAATACCGGACTGGTATAATTTTACACGCGGTAGTTTTTTATACCATTCTTCTTTCAAAAAAAGGATGGCAAGGTCATTGATCCTACCATCCTTTTGAACTATGTGAAAGGAATGATTACTCCTTTTTACATTTAATCCATATAACTTCGCCTCCCATCGACATCTTCATCTCTGAAATGGTTGATGTAACGGAAATGATTTCATACGAAGCATACAACTCGCCACCAACGTAGGTGTTTACTGTGTTGCCCTTAGTTGACCAGGTGCCGCTACCTGTTCCGAAATATCCAGAACCGTAGTATGTTCCATCCGATTTGAACGATGCATATGTAGTCCTGAATGTCTAGGCAATGTAGTTGCCTGATTGACTCGTCTTAACATCAGTTATTTTCCACGTGCCAACAATGGCAGAGTTGTACTGATTGTCATCATCGTCGTTACTGCATGAGATAAATGCGAGTGATGTTACCGCAAGGGTAAGGAGTAAGAATAAATATTTTTTCATAATAGTTGAGATTAATCGTTTATGTATTACCAGTCTTCATTTTCATTTCCAGATAAGCCATTCTTGACGCACTCTTCAATCTTGTCCATTACGACATTTGAATAGGCATGTGCCATGACGAGGGCTTTACTAGATATCTTCTTGTGAGAATCCTTCTTGGCGAATGGGAAGCATTGGTCTAATGTCCAGTTCTGGTCGGAACGAGTTGGAATAGTGCCACCTATTGCTCCCATCCACCCACCTCCAACTGCTACAACAACAGAATAGAATGGAACGGTGTAGGTGACACGAACTTTGTTGTCCTTGATGTCGCATTTGATGACAGGTCTTAGATTTACATTGTAGGAGTTCGTTCCACCTGCATGTTGTGCAATTCTCTCAACATAGCCCTGAGCGATGATAGTTCCCAATTCCTTATCATTCAGTTTGATGACAGAATTGGCGTCATTGAAGGTTGCAGTGAACCAGTAGTTCAACAATACATAGAGTTGCTCCTTGGTCTTTCCATCTGCTGGTATTATCTGTGTATAGGTGATGGCATTGTTCTTGTCCAAGGTCAGTTGTGAGCCAAGATTGGCGGCTGCATCTACCCACTTCTCACCATACTTTTCCTTTGCGTAATTCTCCAATTCGTCTGCCCTAAGAATTTGAGCATTCGTTGTTGTGCTGGCAAGTAATGCCAAGAGCACGGCTGATAATAATTTCTTCATTGTTATAAGATGTTTATTGATGATATACTAAAATTCAAAACCTACTTTCAAAGTAATGGCCTCTGTGTCAAGTTTCCTTGGACTGCGGATATAGTCCATACTGGTAAATCCACAAATGGAGATACCTTCTTTTTGCTGAAATTGCGTATGGGTGCAAAGTAAAGTAATAATAATGCAGCCTATCTGCACAATAGTAAAATGTTTATAATAAAATATAAAAAGACAGGAAGAAAATCTCTTTCCTGTCTTTTCTGTTATTTCCAATTACAATCAATCCAGAGTAGTTCCACTACAATAGATAAATAAGTTTTATGGTTTCACTATCCATAATCTTAACAGTCTTCTATAGTAACATCAAACTTTATCTCTTGATTCCTAAAGATATTTACATCTGTGTCATACGTGATGGTAGATAGATCGTATTCCTTACGTGATTCTCCGGGGGCATTATATATCAGCCATCCGTTCATAAAGCCACCATCTGGGTAGATACAAAGTTTCTTACCTGCACATTCAAAGGCGAGAACACGCCAATGTGTCAGTGTTCTTTTTGGTTTGGAAACGACAGGGATGAGAGTGCCCTCTATTCCTTCATCGTATAATATATCGTCCACCAATTCGTTTGCCATAGTCTCTATCCATGCATCGCGGTCTTCTGATGATGGTTGGTTGGCACCGAGGTTGTCGCGCTTGCCTGTTTCTGAATAATAGCGTTCGACCAAGAACTCCAGAGTATATGGCGACCTTATCTTTCTGATAAAATAGCCAATGGTCTGTGTGCTCACAACAATGGCAAGAATACTCTTCATGTGCTCATCTTGATATGATATATTGACCACATCCTGACTGTGTGCTTTGCAATGAGCAACAAACTGTTCAAATATGCTCGACGCTTTCTCCTCTATGATTCCTGCCAGTTCAGAAGTCTTTATTATAGCAGCGTCATCATCACCAAGTTTGAATATCTTGGTAGTTCCATTCTCAATATCTATATTGATAAAGTCGGTAGCCGATGCGAAATTGTTAGTGCGGATATAATAGATAGTGCCGTTGCCCCAATTGTCGTTTAGCGTGATGTGGTTTGGATTGTTTGTAAAATACAATCTACCATCAATATATGCCAGAGGGTACAATCCATTGTTAGCAAAAGGATTTTTTATATGTAGTACCTCATTTGCCCAACCTTTAATACTTCTAACCATGTTAAGTACAGGAGTGCTCATCAGCTGATTGCTATTGTTTGCCACACAAAATGATGTTTGATTAGCATTTGGGGCGATACGGTTGAAGAACTGCCCCTTCCAGCAATGCTCTGTGCCCTCATATTCCCAGTGGTTGTAATCATCATCCACAAAGATGAACACTTCATTCTGAGAAGACGCCAATGCTCGTAGCATTTTAGCGAGAGAGGTCTCAGTAGCACTCTCACCGAACACCTTCTGGATAGGAGATGGCAATACTTTTCGGGCATCACGTTCTTCTTTTATCCATGCCTTGGCAGCCTGTATGTCGATATGATTGATGTAATGGAGGGTAAACTTGTCAATGAGTGCATCCTTGTTGCCTGTTTGTTCGGCTGCTTCTACAATAGATGCCGCACGTTCTATAACTGCTTTCATCAAGTCCATAGCAGCCAGTTGGTTAGAATAACCAGAACCGCCAGGATTAGCATCAAAAATACAAATATGTCCATTAGGCGTAATTGTAAAGTCGAGGTCTGTACGCTCAACATTCAATTCCTCTGACAAGGCTCTTGCAAAGAGCAATCCGAGAGTTATGAGCAGATCTTCTTCTTCATTGCGACTATTAATCCAGTCTTTCTGGAAATGGCGTATTCTAATCTCTGTGTAATCTGTTTGGATGGTATCGCCTAAAACTACATTGCGCTTGATGTAATCAGTATTGCCACATCCCAAACATTTATTCGGTTTCGGGCCTTTTTTCACCAGTGCAAAGTGATAATCTGGCTTATCCGTATCTTTTGATGCGATAGGATTCATTTCGTTTGGCAGTTTATCAGGGTCGCTTGATGAGGCTGCAGGCCAGCTTTCAAGTACGGTCTTTCCGCATTTGGTACAATGACAATAGCCAAATCCTGTACCTTCATTATAATACAGTATCTGACCGTTGCCGCTTTCTCTACTGCTACGGGTATCAAAGAGGTGTGGTTCGATACGATCCTGCTTCCATTCATCAGTTCCAATCAACTGAGCACTTACACGAGTATATACATTCTGGTCGAGAATACGACTTGCCGATTCATTCATGTCTGGAATAAATTCAGCAGGCTGCAACAAGTCGAGTTCTGTACTGGCACTAACTCTCCATTTTTCTAACGAGTCCAATTCCTCTTTTGTATCAATCACCACTTGCTCACGATTGAAGTAAAGTTTCTTGAACGTTACTTCTGGTTTGAAGAAGTTGGTGTATCTGATACCACGCACGATTCTTACTATACCGTCTCTTGCAATAGGATTGCCTGGTGCATATTGAGACAATGCTGTCCGAAGAGAGTATGAAGGGTTCGATGGTGTAACCAGTGTATATGATGTCTGTGATGAAGCATTTATATCAAACTCCACCACGTTCACTGGCATATTGGCATTAGGTGTAAAGCGATGAGTTGCCCAATATGAAAGCAAACGAGACGCTAATGGTTCAATGAACTTCATCTCAAAGAACGCCTGTTGTCTTGCACTCTTTGCCTTCTTGTATGGTTCTGCATAATCCTGGATGCGCAACTCCAGTTCTGAATAGCATTTCTCGTTCATTTCACGAGCTTTGGAAACGACATACTGAGGCGGACGACTACTGAAGATAGTGCCGTCTAACAGGATTCGTATCTTTCTTCTCAAATCATCACTCAGCGACTCACTGCATTTATTGTTGAATGTTTCATAAGGTGTACAAGTCTCGTCGCCCAATCCATCCAATGGACTAATAGGAGCATTATCTGCCTTTTTCTTAACCTTGAAGTGGTTACTTTCACCATCAGAAACAATCTGATAATTAGTATAGTAACTGATTACTTGCTCTGTGATGCTGCCACCAGCCATTCCAAAAACTCCAAATTCTCTAATGAGGAAAGAGTTAATATGGCGTTGTATCACCTGGGCACTATTCAAATCAACAGTAGGCGAATTGACTTTGCGCATGATGACATTCTCCATAGGATTCAGCAATGTTCTTATACCTACTGCGTCAGAACCACACAGTGTAACACAGGCACTACGAACCCGACCGCGTCGTCCACTACGACCGGCTCTTTGTTTATAGTTTGAAGGCATTGGTGGAACAGAAGTCATCATCACTAATTCCAAGTCGCCGAGGTCAACACCCATCTCCATTGTTGTGGAACAAGCAAGGATATTTAGGCAATGGTCTTTGAAGTCCTCCTGTACCTGACGGCTAATCATCTTATCCACCTGTGCTGTATGCTCTGCTTGAATGAAGAGTTGAGGAAATTGATGAATTTGAAGAAGACGATCAGAGAAAGAACCGTTTTCTCCCCATAAATCATTATTCCAGAGAATCTTACGATTATCTTTAGCCCATTCTTCTATAACCTCATCAGCAGGATTAGGATTCGTGCTATGGTTATGATAAGGGTAGGGGACCCATTTTTCATGAAGATCTTCCTTCAAAGCTACTGGTTCGTCGCCGATGACGTATGGAGAGTAACCATGGAAGGTAATCTCTACTGGGCGCAGACATTCTATATGATGTCTGCTACCTGTCTGGTTGGTGTCACACAAATATACATCATCATAGAGTTTGAAACCAAGTTTGGCAAGATTGAGTCGATAAGGAGTAAGATGAACTCCGTCTTTTACCTCGTCTTTATCTTTAACTTGTTTGCGCAACTCCGTGTCATAATGCTTACCATGTTCCAGTAATTCGTATTTTAACGTCAGTTCATTCCACATACAGTCAATAACATCCTGAATGTCTTGCTTGTAACTATTGATAGCATTTGCTATTGAAATATGCTTCTCGTTTGCAATCAGTTTTGCTAACAATCTGATGACACGCGATGGATTAGCAGCCTTGTCTCTGATGACTGGTTTGTGAACAGGACGACGCATTTCCTTTTTGGTGGCAAATCTCACTGTTTGGAATATATCAACAGCGTCCTTGTCATCCATTGTCAAGAACACACACTCACTCTGACGAGCAGTATAGTCCAGGAACAACTGCATCAAGGCGTGCCAATCCTTTTTAGAAATCTGATTTTCTGGTGATAGTTTACCATTGAACACCTCCACAGCATCTGGCAACTTTGAAGTCAACGCTGGTTGTAAGTCGGCATAGTAAGAGGCGAACAAGCCCATTGTTTCTGGAGTTGCAGCCGACAAAGGTCTGTGAGACAGATATTCCACCATGAGGGATAGAATATATTTACGTTTCGTTTCTGGCTTTATATTGCCAGTTTCATCAAGTTCAGGGCTCAGTTCAGAGCGTTCGGCAAACTGCTGACAGAAAATATCTGCCAGCCTATCATTGATAAGCACATCTAAAATGTCCTGCCATGACAAGAACTGATTAGGCTTCAGTTCATTGAGCAGTGTCTGAATAGCTTTTTCATCGCTACCTTCAAGAATGTCCAGTTTCTCTTCTGCATCCTTGTGCTGAGGGTCTTTTCTACCAGTGTTGTCGTAAATATTTTCAAAGTGCTTAATAGCCTCTTCCTTTGTCATACTACCAGCAGTAGCCATTCGGCATAACTCATGATATAATGTGCCATAAACCCACAGGCGTTCTTCTTCCAGGTTCTGCTTGATAGTACTGCGAGCAGCCATCTGGCGACTATCTACAAAACTGATATATTGCTGTCCCTTATGCAGGTATATCTTAGATTCATCTTTGGGCCTCCCCTCTGTCATCAAGTCGAGAGTAGAAGGGGCTATCAGTCTGGAGATAAAATCAGGAGCGACACGAAACTTCTGAAGTTTCTTTGCGTCTTCTTCGTCCGTTTGTATCACATCGGCATTGTCCTCGTCTGGCTTTGCCAGTTTCGTAAGTTTTGTGCCACAATAAGGGCATTGGCAATGAGCATTGGCAATGATTCTCCAACCTTTTGGTGCTGGATTGCTTGCGGTTACATTCAGCAGTCTGTTACCCTTAATAATATAAGGTATATTGTTGTCATATTCTACATTCTCACTTTTAGTAGTACCAAACACGTAGAGAGTTTTGCCACTATCTTCTGTATTGTCAAGGTCGAACATATCGCTATCATCCATTGTGATAGGCTGATAGCCAATGCCGTCATCATACTTCACTTCTTCTGCAATGGCAACATACTCACCACAATGCTTACAACGACTCATTTCCAATAAGGGGGCATCGTCTTTGCTTCTCTGTCCCGATTTGTTTTCCAAATACACACGGAAACTACCATCTTCGGTATAGTGTGCGTCAGCCATATCAACATACAGGCCATGGTTTGGTACACGGTAGAAGTAATGTACTTTCACACGCAAGTCTTCCAAACCCATATCTTCTGCTTTTTGGCACATCTCGTCCAGTCGCACCAATTTCTCCTCAATAGTCTCGCCGTCTTTTATCAAGTCGTCGAGTTTGATATATCCGTCATGATTATCATTGATAAGTTTGAGCCAATACTCTTTGTCCTCTTCTGGAATGACATCGATGCCTTTACGCTTACCATCCACATATTTCACTTGGTTAGTCTGCAATCCGGTGATGCCAGCAATAAAATTCTTTAGTTCTTCCTTGGCCTTCTCGCTACCATTGCCGATGGTAGCGGATGATGTTGCAAAGCGCACCTCGTCAGTAGTCACACCGTAGGCCATGAGCACACGTCTGATAAGCATGGCAATCTCTGCGGCTCCAGCACCAGTATAGGTGTGCGTCTCATCCAGAGCAATCCAACGAAGAGTACCTTCTTCCTCTTCTTTCTTTTCTTGTATAAGTTTTCTATCCTTATCACGCAGCAAGATATACTCCAGCATAGTTGGGTTTGTCAGCAGAATGTTAGCAGGGTGTTGGCGCAATTCGGCACGAGTGGCTATGACATGAGTGTATTTCTCTTCAATGACATTACCATCTTTGTCTCTGGTTATTCCACGGATGGCATCAATCTTACGGAGAACTTTTTTGTAGTTTTTATCCTCTTCATCAGGCAGGAACTCTGGCATATCGCCATTGTAAACAGCAAAAGTGAGATTTGTTCCTGCCAGCAGTTTTTCCATACGTGCTTTCTGGTCCTCCATCAGTGCGTTGAGAGGGTAGAGGAAGATAGCCTGCACCTGCTCAGGTATATGATGTTCTATCAGATCCTGCACAAGAGGGAGCATGAAACACTCAGTCTTACCCGAACCTGTTCCTGTTGTCACAACGATACTCATATTCTTGCCGTCAGGCGTCTTCTCCTTCAACAACGTTTTCCAGCACTGATACTGGTGCTCATAGGGTGGATAGTAAGTATTTTCGTTAGGCATACATTTCTGCCAGAGTGTCCCCACCATTTCTTTTGCCTCGGCTTCGTGTTCTGGATATACAGTCTCGTAACTGTTCATACATTGTACCAGTGGCATAGCATCCTTAGGAGCGAATACCTCAGGGATTATCTTCTTCAACTGATTGATATATCCCTTTTGGCTTTCGTTTCTTGCTTCACCGCACCACATTGCAGCAAGGGTTTTCTCTACTGCTGTGCGGTTGTTCTTATATAGTTCTGCAAATCTGAATTTTTGCTTCATATCTCAATATTCTAATTTTCGTTTGAAACTATAGCGTGGCTCATCTCGCTAAATTTATATCTGCACTCATCAAAGTCTTTCAGAAACTCTTTCAAGTTTTCATATTTTCCCAAAGCGTCTGGGTTGTCTTGTATGAGTTTGATAGCCTTATCTGCAACCTCCTCAATCTTTGGCCAGGCATCAAAAGTCCAGTATCTTCTTAGAAACTCTTTTAGGCAAGTCTCCTCTCGTTCATCCGTGCTTTTAGGTGTCTTCTGGAAGAATGTAGTTGCTGCTTCCTTCATCTTTCTTACCTCGTCAGCATCTTCCGCCAAATTTTCAATCTGGCTGATCCACGCTTCTCTTGGCAAAAGCATCCAGTCGAAGTGGAACTCTACGGCAAATTGATATAGATTTTCGATGTCGGTATCGGTTAGCAGATAATCACGCTTCTTGACAAGAGGGAGAAATATATCTCCAATTTGTCTGCCTGCTTTCACCACTTTTATGAGTGGATTGAAGAGGAAGAAGTATGTCTTATGCTCAGCCACTATCTCAAAGCAATATAAAGCATCGACTACTATCTGCGATTTCTTACCGCCCCAACCCGACTTTGCCTTTTTAATATAAGGTAAGGCATAATGTCGTGGAAACGAATTGGATTTCATGCTCTGGAATACGATGCTGTCGCCTGAGAGTTCGTTGCTGTTGGCCACAGCCACAGGATCGGTCTTGTAGTTCCAAGCATATAAATCTTTCGGTGCATCCAAAGCCTTTGATATATATACTTTCAGATAATCAAGAGGCGTCTCTTCCGTAAGTTCGTCTGCTGGCATCTCCAGTTTGTAGTTGTCAACAGAAAGATTAGGGTCATTGAATGTAGGGAAACCATAGAACAATCTATTGTTCTTTTTGATTTGATATTCCTTTACGCCATTTTCCGAGAAATCTCTTATCGAGAACTGGTTGCAGTTGATGAGAGGAATATGTATATCCTCTTCTTTGCCTGCGTAACTTACAATATGATTTTCCCCTTTGCTATCTTTCTGCGATAGTTCACGCATAATGACAGGACGATATACGTCCACCAATATTTGTGCTTGGTCGTTTCCTATTTTCAGTTGTTTGGTATCAGGCTCACGCACATCCAGCAACTTTGCAAAGTTGTCTTGTATGTCATCCACTCCTTCCAAGGTTGTACAGATACGCATATGCTCGAAATCGCGCCATATAGGTTGCTGCTCGGCAGAGGCAGGAGCGAATGGCACATAATACACGTGCGGTTTGAACACGATGCCCTTCACCGTCACTCTCAGGCGGATAGCACCTTGTTCGGGTTCTTCTTCGTTCCAATCCACATAGCGTGAGCCTTTCAGCCATTCCAGATCGTAATCTGTTACTGGTTCGCCTTCCTTTGAAGCACCTGTAGCATAATGTCGTACTTCCAAACCACAGCGTCCGAAAAGAACTGGGAGACTGTCTTGCTGCATCTCTTCGTCGTCGTAGTCGGTGTCGATATACTTATAGAGCACAAAGACATTATCCTTATACTTGATGGTCTTCAGATATTTCTTTGTGACAACCTGATATAGTCCGTTACGGTTGAAGAAGGGTGGCAATATCTCCTTGCCATCCGAGCCAACCAATATCACCTTATCATTGATAGGACACCAGCAATAGTCCTCGCCACATTCTTCTCCATTCCTATAATGCGCATACACCACTGGCAACTCTCTGTAAGGTTCTGCGAGATGATAGTCAGAAGAGAATATCACGGCAGTTGCTGCCTGTGCGTTCTTTCTCGTGCTGAACTTGTTGCTTGTCTTAGGCAGGGCATACACCTGCATATAGTCTGCTATATGCAGTTCTTGCACAACTCTTGTCACGGCAATGCTTGTGCCGTCTGCCTGATTTTCGTCGTACTTCATCACCATCTCTACCTTGTCGAAATGGCAAACAGGAATATTGGTGTAGGTGTTCTCGTCGATTTTGTTTACCGACAAGAACCCTGTCTTTTCGCTTCCTGTATTATCATATTTGAACAGCGGCTCCTCTGTTTTATCTAATTTCTGAACATAGCGGCCATTATCCTTGAATCGTAGATAAAAGCGTATTCTGCCCACTTCCTCTGGATGCTCAATTCCCCATTCTGGTTTCAGCAGTCTGTCGTAGCCTATATATTGTTTTTTGCCTCCGCCAATCTCTTCTGGCTTCAGTTTCACTCTTAGGTGGCGAACCATCTGGTTTCTGCTTGCAGTATAGGCAATCACCCATTCAAAGTCAAATTTATTTTTCTGTGCCACTTCGTCGGCTTCCTGAATCTTGTGGAGCAACTGCGGTATGCAGGTTTCTTCACGATTCATGTCTTCCTTGGCAAAAGGTGGTTCTTTCTCCTTGCTGAGAATACAGTCAAGGTATTCATACAGACTATGCTTGCGTGCTATTGACTCTTGGAAGGCTACGGCACGGTTACGGTCTTTCAGTTCGTCCAGTTCTATTTCCTCACCATGGAATATCTTGCAAAGCAGGGGTAGGAGTGCTTCGTTCTTATCTCGTTTTAGTTCTGCTTGTACAGCCAGCCCACCCAATACCTGCAACGACTCCAACCATCGATAAGAGGTTTTATCTGGATTAGTTGATGCGTTATAAACGAAGGTGTTAGCATCAATCCTTGCCAGTTGGTACAACTTCTTCAATTCATCGGTGCTAAGGGTTATAACCTTGTTGTCGTCCATGGTGTCAGCACCCTTATAAAAGCGTTTGTACCACTCTGCCAGATACATCACCAATATAACGGCGAAATCCTCACTTAGCAGATGATGATAATCATTGCTATGTGAGGAGATGCTGTCGGCTATAGCCGTTTCAAGGATGTAGAACTGTTCTAACGAGAGTCTGAGCACCCAGACGTAGGGGCGACCTATGTCTATTAGCCCCCTAAGTTGTTCTTGACACTTAGGCAAACATTCCAGCAGTTTTCTATCCTCTTCTGTATATGGAGTTGTTGCCATAATCCTTACCAGTTTTGCTTGACACTTTATTACTATTTTACTTTCCAATAGCCACCATTATCAGCACCAATACGCTCTATCATCCCTTCTTTCTTTAGTTTGGCTAATTGTTTCTTTATTCCATCTTCGGTAATACCGATAATTTTAGCCAACTCCTTTCTGCTCGTTTGTGGATGTATTCTAAGAATGTTGAGAATCTGTTCCTGGGTACTTGTCTGGGTACTTGTCTGGGTATTTTCTTCTGTTTTCTGGGTACTTTCTTCTGTTTTCTGGGTACTACAGTCTGTTTTCTGGATACTATTCAGATTTTCTTTTCTCCAGATTGTTACCTTAAATTCTTTACCATTGACGTCATTATCAATCTCGATTCCTGGATATTCTGCTAATATTCGCACGATACCCGAACCGATGCCTCTATAATGCAAGGCATTGGTGGCAAATGTAGCCATATATGGATTACGTTGGTAAGTTTTGCCATTACGAATATCCTGCTCGGTTAGACCTCCTGCCAACGCACCAGGACTGATAATCTCAACTCTGTTGTCAAAGATAAATATTCTTATTGGTGCAGAACGGAGAAGGTCTCTATGTACCAGAGCATTCTGCAATACTTCCTCCAAAACTTCCTCTGCAATTTCCAATTTGCCGAGTGTGTTGAATGAAGCTCCCTTTTCTTGTATGTTATGTAAATTTGATTTCAAGAAAGCCATGCTTTTTTCATATATCTGTGGCATATTACCGATAATCTCTTTGGTGTCACGATATTGAGTACCAGCAAGTTCGTTTCCAAAGAATGATACGGCTTTAACCATAAATGTAGGGCAGTAGTATTCCGGATGTTTGCCGAAAAAGAGATAGCCTGCAAGCGTTGGTATTCCATTATGGTTGAGCACGTGAATATTCATTAGCATCTGCTCAGCATTGTCTGATAGTTTATCAAGATTTAGGGCATATACTTTTTTCAGATAATCATTAAGTGCATAGAGGTCGAGGTCATCGAAGTTTGTTTCTGCCACTCCTGCTGCATCTGTCTGATAGTTGCCAGAGTCTTGAAATAGAGACAATATTTCTGAGTTTTCTGTTATACGTCTTTTGTCTGCTCCTTGTTTTACCCATATTTCTCCATTCAGATTTTTATAGGGTTTGTTCTTTCCTTGTGCCACACTGCATACCAGAAAATGCTTGCCATCAGCGCGTATCACATCGGTGGTGATGTAAATGGTAGGGCGTACTTGTTCGTTGGCAGCATTGCCCAGTTCTCGACTGATTGTTTGTATTTCATCATAAGACAAGCCTACCAGTTCGCCTGTCTTATCTTTAATGCCAAAGAATATCTGTCCGCCAAGGGTGTTAGCAAATGCAATCATCTCCTTGGCGATTTCTTTCTGCCCTGTAAACTGCTCTTTAAACTGGATTGTGGTGGTTTCACCACAATGGGCAATATCTTTTAATTCTTCTTGTGTCATTATTTTTTAATTATGGGTGTTTTTATAACGTATTCCTTTGTATTTTCTCTCTAACTCTTCCAGACTCATGCAGTTGCCTTCGCCTCCCTGCCCATGATGTATCATCCTGTGGCAGTTGGCACAGAGTGGCACAAGGTCGGTTTGAGAGTTCACCGTATGTTCGCCTTCCGTTTGTGAGAAAGGGAAGCGATGATGAATCTCAATATATTCGTCATCAATGTCGTATGCCTTGGCGAAATCAAAACCGCAACACTCGCATACGCTGTGCCCACCATGCAAAGCCTTATAATAGTTGATGCAGGCTTGTCGGAGTCTCTTGTTTCTCTTTCTGATTTCTGCTGGTTGTGCTTCGCTGGCTTCACCTTCCAAGTATATGGTTGATTCCACTGTTGGCTTGGGTGTAACAGGCGGTTCGGCTGCCGTCGTCACGGAAGGACGATTGGTGTCATCATATTCGCCATACACTGGCATTGGCACAGCATTTACATTCAGGGCTTTCAAGAATAGCCTGTACCATTTCAGTACCTCAGTGTATCGTGGTTCCACACTCATGTCGAGATTCTTCAAGATAGGGTGCGTCTTAATCTTCCTGCGAAATTCTTCTACCTCATCAATTTCTGTCATATCGTAGATAGACGCGTATTTGGTGCCAAAGTAGTCGTTGAGCGTATTGGGTATAACGCGCTCTGCCGTCTCTACGGTCTGACTTACTTCTTTAGCATCACCGTCAAAGCGTTCTGCGAGATAACTGCGGAATACTCTGCCAAATTGCTCGTGTGTGAAATCACTTTTATGCATATTCTAATCTTCCTGTTCGTAATAATACGAGTAGTCGATACCTTTCATAAAGGTTTCTCTATCGTTTATCTTGTCTGTCAATGCTGCTTTCAGCAACTGTTTTATAGGAGTGCTATCTGCTACACTGGCGGTCATTGCCGCCAAGTTGTCTTTTTTGTTCACCATGCTCCAGTCGATACATTTCTTGAGATGTTTCTTCAGCATGAGGTCGAGCCATATTCGTGTACTTCTGCCGTTGCCCTCACGGAAAGGATGTGCCACGTTCATTTCAACATATTTGTCGGCTATCTGCTCAAACGTTTCTTCGGGCATTAGTTCTATCTGTCGGAGCGTAGCTGGCAAATAGGCAGCCATAGCAAACTGAAAGCCTCCTTTGGCAATGTTCACGGTGCGGATATGTCCAGCAAAGTCATACAATCCGCCAAAAAGGTAAGCGTGTATCTGTTGCAGTCCCTTCACTGTTCCCACCTCTATATTTTCTATCATGCTACTTTCAAACAAGGCGTATGCCTTCGACTTGCTCTTGCCGTCAATGCTTTCTTCGCTGTTAGTGAGCCATGCCACAAAGCGCGAAGCCTTGGTGTTGGGAAAGTTGGCTGCAAGTTTGAGTATGCCATCGGTGTCGAGCACATCGGTCTTGTATCGCTTTCCGTCTTGCGCCAAAAGTTTCAGTTGGTTAGTGGCGCTAACCAACTCGTTGTTCTCCTTCTTCAGTTTGGTTTTCAGATACTTCCAATAGTTGCGGTTCCTGGTGTAGTCGTCTTGGTTGTTGAGCACACCAACGACATCCAAAACAGAAAACCACCATTTGGATAGTGTCTCGTCCCAAACGGCACGCACTTCGCGGTCGTTGAAGAAACGGATTGATACCTTCTGTATATTGTTATTGCTCATTGTATTCTTAATTTTGATTGCTTCTTTATTGACCATAAATTAGATAATATCGGTCTGTTTGCCAGCTAAGTATTTTCCTACTTTTTCTTAACCTCCCAATGGCCGCTATAGCCGCTGCCAACATATACAATATGAGGCATCTTAGCGATACGGCGCTTGATGGTTTTAGATGTCACGCCTATTTGTAATGCCAATTCTTCTGTTGTTATTTTAGGATAGACAGCAACTTGATATTCTATCCATTTATCTAAGTCATCACCTTGAGGGACACCTTGAGGGACATCTTGAGGGACATCTTGAGGGACAACTTTAGTATCACCCTGAGTATTAACTTCTTTTTCGACAAAGTTTATCTCTACATTAGGATGAGTTTTCTGCCATGCCATAATCATATTAGGGAATGTAACTCTAAGAGAGTACTTCAGTACTTCGCTTGGATTACTGCGATACTTCTTGCAGATTACTCCGATACTTAGCACAAGTACTGAGGCTTAATCGTACCAGTTGATGGCTTCCTCGTAGCTGTCGAACTTCATATCTTCAGTTACTCCCACTGTTTTGAGGGCATTGAGGATGAAGGCTTGCTCGTTGGGTGGGAGAGATCGGTCGCCTCGTCGTCGCTCAAAGTATGGATTGCGGCTCCAATGACTGATGCATATCGACATGAATCTGCTGTATTGGTCGGGGAACATACGCTTTTGGAAATTGCTGAATCCACGGGCGTAGGTCACAGGCTTGCTGTCCCGATAGTAGATACACGACTCATTCTTGCTGCATCTGGACGGATTGATCAGACGCAGATATTCTTCACGCTCCATAAGAGTGGCGTAGGCTGTCTGATGCAAGCAAGTGGCTGCCATGGGACAACCGCTATGCTCACATACAGGATAGCCTTGGGGTAGAGACGTATATTCTTTCTTTGGCATAATATGGTTTGTTTTTGATAACGTTGTTCTTTTAGATTTTCTCAATAAAGGCAATCTCATCTTCGGAGAGATTGTACATGGTGTAGAGTTCATGAATGTGTATCAACAATCCATTTGCCGTTTTTGTTGCTGCCCATGCGTGATAGTAGTCCAGCTGCTTTCAGGGTTGCAATGTGTTTTCTTACCATGCGTTCTGACATGGCAAGGGCTTCGGCAACCATTGCCGCTGATGCGTTGTTGTGCTCTCCGAGATAGTCGAGTACATTCCAAGTTGTTTCTGTTATGTTAGGATATTTATCGTGAACTTTATCGTGAACTTTATCGTGAACTTTATCGTGAACACTGTTCAATTCTTCTCCTTGGTGGTTCTTCAGGGTATCGAGTATTTCAGACAGCATGAAGTCGATGAATGGTCCGGAGTTGGCAGCTTGGTTGCTTGCTGTTATTGCGTCATAGTAGGCTTGCTGATTTAAGAACACCATATTTTCCACAGGCAGATGTTCGAACAGCGGATGCAGTTTGCCGAGAATAAGCGATTGCCACAATCTTCCCATGCGTCCGTTGCCATCGGCAAAGGGATGGATAAATTCAAATTCGTAGTGGAACACACACGAGCGTATAAGCAGATGGTCTTTGCTTTGGTTCAGCCATTCAAACAAATCCCTCATCAGATAAGGCACTCTGTTGGCTGGTGGTGCCATGTGAACTAATCCATGCTCGGAAAACACTCCCACGCCCCCATGACGGTATCTGCCAGGATTGTCGATAATTGCTTCCATCATCTGTGCGTGTGCCTTGAGCAAGTCTTCTTCCTTGAATGCGTCAAGGTGAGGATACATCTCGTATGTCTTGATAGCATTCTTCACCTCTTGTATTTCCCTGATGGGCGCAACGATGTTTTTGCCGTTGATGATGTCGCGCACATCATCCTCTGTCAGTTTGTTGCCCTCTATGGCAAGCGAACTGTGTATTGTGCGTATTCGGTTTGCCTTGCGCAGATGCAAGGCATCCGTTTGCTCAAGTCTAATGGCATAACGTTCTATTTGACCTGATATTTCAGCAATCTTATTGATTGCTTCCGCACTTATCGTAAACGGTGGTGTAAACATGATGTGACTTTTTATATAATACTTAGTCCATTGGCTTGATCATCTTCTCGATAAATTCAATCTCGTCGTCAGAAAGATTGTATTTGGAGTATAGTTGGCGGTCGATGTCAGAAATACTTTGGCTCCAGTCGATGTCGCTCTGAGACGTGAAGTCTTGGAGAGGGACGTATGCCCAGACATCAGTATGATTATGTTGAGTCACTTTTAGTATACCAAGCATCGTCCTCATAAACTTACTCTTTACATATTTTAAAGTAGCTTGTGCTTCTTCTTTGTTATCGAAAGAGCCAATGGAGATAAAGCTTTGCGTATAGCCGATTAACGGCTCGCCGATTAACGGCGTAGATAGTACCTCGCCTATTGCACCAGATCCGTTACTTGCAGGCAAGATTACTTTCCATTTCAGCAAGTTTTCATGATTGTCCAAAAATCTTTGCGGAATATATTTGTATATTCTGATGTTGTCTATCAGACCAATTATTCTTGCATCATCTGCTGTAGTGTTAAACTCTGTAAAGATGTCGAGCTGATTAAAAATAGATGTGGTAAGACGTTTCTCACGTCCGTTGCTTCCTATGATATTCTTGTATTCGGGATGTTCTTCGTATAGCGCATCAAGATTGAATTTGTTTTGGAGGTGTATAATGCCTATTATGTTTTTGAAATCATTGCGGTCCGTAACTTTATGAAGTATGGATGCAAGTTCCTTATAGGCAGTATATGTCTTGATAGTCCCATAGTTTTTGGCAGTATTGCGCATAGTTATAGCAACTCCGCCTTTGATATCTACGTTGTTAAATATTATATTTGAGTCTGATTCATACCTAACAACTTTGAAATGCTCATCGTTTAAGACTCGTTTGTTAAATTCGCTTGGGGTTTTGCCTGCATCAAACAAAAAACGTGCAGGTGTAATAAGCGTTACAAAGTCGCTTAGTTTAAAAGACGCATCCATGAACAAATGATATATCGGAGTGTCGCTTGTCGCTTTTTGTTTCAACATATACGGCGGATTACCCACAATCGCTTTAAACTTCATATTATTAATATCTTCGTTTTCTGATTTTGGAATTGAATTATATACATGCCAGAAGTCGTTGCCACGCACGATGTCGTTTTGGAAGAGTTCTGGCTTTGCACGGAGCACATTGATCATGTCGCACTCCAACGACTCACGACCATTAAAGAGATATGTTTTACTCTCTTTGGTGATATGCTCGTCGGCTGCTTTGAGCACACCAGCAGACACAAGGTCGGTTACAGGCACGTCGTGCTCGTAGCAACGCACATTCATGCGGATATCCTCGCGGAAACCAGCCAACGTTCGTTTGGTGATGCTTACAGCCATACGGGTGCGGCACACCACAAAGATGTTGTCCTGCAACACATCCTTCCATATTTCGAGGTCGTCGCCTGCTTGATGATAGTATTGCTCTGCATTCTGGCTCTTGCCACGCTCGCCAGTAAGATGTATTTTGCGCCACTCAGGTTCTTTCACGCTCTTGAAGAGAGAGTAAGCCATATAGAGAGGGTAGAGACCTGTCTTGGAGTTGATTTCAAGAATGCGAGCATTGTAATCGCCGAAAATATCCTTGGTCACCTCGTTGGTAAAGTGCAGTTGGTTGTTTTCATCCACGGTTACGCCCACTGGTCTTGCAGCATTGACATTCTCGCCATACTTGTTCTCCTCAGTATAAGGCACAACAAAATCCTCATCCCAGAAGCACCAGCCACCCACGGTATCGCTCATGTGCATATTGACCACACGCCATGGCGTAAGCACGGTCTCCTTGTCGGGGTTGTGGAAGTAAGAGAAGATAGTAGCAATCTTGGCAATGCGGTCCTCGGTGTTGAGACGGTCAGCCTCCTTCACCATCTGGCGTATGCGCTTGGCAGCACCAGTGAAGATGCTGCGGTCGAAGCAGTCTTTCAGTGTGTTGAACGTCTGCTTGGTAAAGCCCTTAGGCATAAACTCTTCCCACGAAGCCTGGTCGACGATTTCGTCGCTGGCAAAGTTGTCGATAGTGATCTCTTCGCCAGCCTCATCGTTGATTTCTGCACCATATACCAACAACGGAATACGGATAGCCACACCACGGAGCACAGACATACGAGCACGTTTTTCGCGGTTCTCTTCGTCGCGTTTTTTCTTTGCCTCGTCGGTCTTGTCGTCCTTGTCTTTGTTCTCCCATTTCTTCCATAGCACAGGATTGGTGAACGAACACCATTCGCCATTAAGCAGTTGGCTATGGCTGACGAAAAGGTAAGGGAATAGTTCGGAAGGAGCACACATCACCTCGTCCCATCCCTCATCTTCTGTCATAGGCTGTCCGTTATCGTCGAATTCGGCAGCCATAGAAGGGCGAGGAGGCAGGGTCTCGTTGGCAGATAGATAGTAAATGTACTTAATCTGCTCAGCATCAGCATCGCCCAAACCATTCTTGTTGACGGTGATTTTCTCTGGTTTCCACGCGTTTGGCATCGAGCCTAAGAGGTCGTGTACATCGCCGAGAGCCTTCTCCTGCTCAGGACTGAGATTCATCAGTTGGTCAGGATTGTAAAGCGAGTTGTCGGCATAGCCACTACGCACGGCACGCTCGATATACACATTAGATAGTTTCTCGAATATCTGATTAGCAGAGAAGTGCTTGCCCATCTCGCCTTCGTCCATAGAGAGCACAGGGCAGAGTTTGATGAAGGCAGCAAGATGCTCTTCCTCCTTCTTCTGCGTAAGCTTCATCTGCTTCTTGCCTTTTTCGGTCTGTGCATAGACAGCCATCTTGGCTGTTTCTGCCACAGCCGTAAGGGCACGGTCGGGCGCAAAGTCAAACACATAGCAGTCCGTCTTCTGACGACCTTCGAGCGTGGCGTGAGTCTGCACACGGAAGATGGTCTGCATATAGTTGGCGGCAGGAGTGTTCTCAGAGCCTTTCATGCAGAGCACGGCAGTCCATTCAGGAACACTCACACCCGTGGTAAGTTTGCCACAAGAGAGGGTTATGGTATAATCCTTCTTGGTGATATTCTTCTTGGCATTGCCACGTATATTGTCCAGCACATCAGCCAGCGCACTACCATTCTTATCCTCGATATTACCATCGCCAGCAGCATTGATGATATGGAACATTTCGCCAAATACGTCATGCCCTCGAAGCAACTGTTCGAGGGCAGCGGCTTCTTTCACACCAGGCAAGAGCCAGAAGGTGTGGCGGAAGTGCTCACGAAAATCATCAGTAGAGAAAGGGTAGAGGCTGGTGTCGGATTCTTCTACCAGTTTGTCGAGGAAGCGATTGATGGCTCTCTCGTGTACGAACTTGTCGACTTTCACCTTAGCCAATTCGGCTTGATATTCAGCCTTCTTTATAACATTAGGCTCATCGTCTATCAACTTCTGAAACTGTAGTTTGTCTTCCTCAGTATATACACGGAAGAACTCGTGAAACTTGAAAACCTCATTGTTCTGAATAGCCTGGTCGCGCAGCATCTTAGGCAACGTGAAGGTGAGTATCTGCATACGTGGCAGGTCGGCGT
>SAMEA104315434__coassemble_446_pt1 | contig 22302 bp, 16 predicted proteins | sample SAMEA104315434__metabat2_high_PE_014 | metagenome-assembled genome bin SAMEA104315434 (sample SAMEA104315434) | gut metagenome | biome: Monkey gut; feature: monkey-associated habitat; material: faeces | place: China | collected 2013
TAGCCATTGTAGTAACCTTCTTGCCATCGATGGCTGTTATAACATCCCCCTTTTCTAATCCAGCAGCCGAGCCTGCACCTTCAGAATCAACAGAGTTAACATAAACGCCATCGTTCACTCCGAGATCTACTTCCTTGCCCTGAGCCTTCTGTGAGTCGATCCACTTGCGTGCGTCAGAACCTGTAATACCAAGGTATGCACGCTGCACCTGACCATACTTCTTGATATCTGCCACAACTTTGTTCATGATAGTTGTAGGGATAGCAAATCCATAGCCACTGTATGAACCAGTCTGGCTGTAAAGCATAGCATTGATACCAACAAGCTCACCACTTGTATTCACCAACGCACCACCAGAATTACCTGCATTGATAGCGGCATCGGTCTGTATGAATGACTCTACACCGTTGGCACCAAGTGAGCGTGCCTTAGCACTTACGATACCAGCTGTTACGGTTGAGTTAAGATTGAAAGGGTTACCCACTGCAAGCACCCACTCTCCCACTTTCAGCTTATCAGAATCACCTATCGGTAGTGTTGGGAGATTCTTGGCGTTCACCTTTATCAAGGCAAGGTCTGTAGTCTTGTCAGTACCGACTATAGTAGCTGAGAACTCTCTGTTGTCATTCAACGTCACTGTAAGCTCATCAGCTCCTTCTACCACATGGTTATTAGTAACGATGTATCCGTCTTGTGAAATGATGACGCCAGAGCCTGTCGCTTCTTTCTTAGGTGTCTGCACCTGCTGCTGTCGCTTGCCCCCCTTGTTGCCCGGGTTGCCGAAGAAGCCGAATGGATCGAAGAAATCTCCGAAAGGATCACTCTCCACCTCTACGGTCTTTACCTTAGAGTTCTGCACATATCTTATATGAACCACGGCAGGCAAGGCCTTGTCGGCAGCATATGTCAGGTCTACTGGCTGACCAGCCACTGCAGCAGCAGGCTGCGCAGCCTTCACGGAAATAAAAGTTCCAGCTGAGAATGCGAGTGAAACCACGCACAAGGATGTCAATAAATACTTTGAAACGTTTTTCATCTTACTATTATGTTTTTATGTATAATTATGCGTTTTGCTTTAGTATTATTAATTCAAGTCATGCTTTTTTTGTTAAAACTCCGCTTGTTTCGGTTGCAAATTTATAAGCAAAAAACGTAATAATAAAATTTCCTCCCTATGTTTTTATCTTTTTTATAATTTGGAAATGTGTTCTTAACGTGAGTTTATTTTTCAGTATAACACTTTAATCCTTTTTAAAATGCGCTCCTACCTCTTCAAGTATTCCGCCACCATCTCTGCAGCACGCTCTCCGTCAACTCCTGCTGATACGATGCCTCCTGCATAGCCTGCGCCCTCTCCAGCAGGAAAGAGTCCTTCGATAGAGACGTGCTGCAGGGTGTCATTGTCCCTCGTAATGCGCACTGGGGCAGAGGTCCTTGTCTCTACTCCTATCATTACCGCCTCATTGGTAAGGAAGCCTTTGCGCTGTCTGCCGAATGTTTTGAAACCTTCACGCAAACGTCTGGCAATACCGTCAGGCATCCAGAAATGCAGCGGTGAGGATACGACTCCTGGTGCGTACCTGGTGCGTGGTATATCGTATGACAGCTTTCCATTAACAAAGTCATGCATACGCTGTGCCGGTGCCGTCTGTTTCATGTTGCCCTGCTGCCAGCAGAGTTTCTCCAACTGCTGCTGGAAGTGCATCACTCCCAATGCCTCGCGCATCTTGTCGGTACACTCCACATCGAGCGATGATTCAGCTGCAAGTCCGAGTGAGGGGATATCCTCTGGCCGCACTTCTACTACCATGCCGCTATTGGACCACTGTCCGCCACGGTTGCTCGGACTCATACCGTTGACTACAATCTGTTCCTTGTCTGTAGCCGCTGGAATGATAAAGCCACCAGGACACATGCAGAAAGAATACACTCCACGTCCGTCCACCTGAGTAACGAAGGAGTATTCAGCAGCAGGGAGCCACTGTCCCCTCCCCTTTGGCGAATGATACTGTATCTGGTCTATCAACAGCGACGGATGCTCAAGACGCACTCCCACGGCAATACCCTTTGCCTCTATGTCTATATTGGCAGAAGCGAGGTACTTATATACGTCACGAGCAGAATGTCCTGTGGCAAGGATTACCGGCCCACGGTATGTCTCTTCTGCCCCACTGTCGAGGTTAACGGCTTCACATCCCTCTACTTTCTTGCCTATAAGCAGCAGACGTGTCATCTTCGTACGAAAGCGTACCTCTCCGCCACTCTGGATAATCTGCTTTCTCATGTTCTCAATCACCACAGGCAACTTGTCGGTACCGATATGTGGATGAGCATCAGCCAGTATGCTGGTGGAAGCTCCATGCTGACAGAACACATTGAGAATCTTGGCGGTGTTACCACGCTTCTTGCTGCGTGTGTACAGCTTTCCATCAGAGTATGCTCCCGCTCCGCCTTCACCGAAACAATAGTTACTCTCGCTGTCCACCTTCTGCAGTTTCTTAATTTGCGCTAAGTCTTTCTTTCGTTCACGAACGTCTTTGCCCCGTTCCAGTACGATAGGCCTGACACCAAGTTCTATCAGCCGGAGGGCAGCGAAGAGTCCGCACGGTCCCTCGCCCACTACGATAACCTGTGGCGCATGGGACACATCGCCATACTCCACCTTCTCATAACCATCATCCTGCGGCAGCTCATTGACAAACACTCTTAACGATAGGTTCACATATACCTGACGCTGACGAGCATCGATACTCTTCTTCAATACCCTGACAGCTTTTAACGTTCTTCTGTCAAGCGACAGTTCCCTGCTGATATAATCCGTTATATTCTGCTCGCTGTATGCCACCTGTGGCAACACGCGAACCTGCACTTCCTTTATCATATATTATAAGATAGGTATTTATAAATGATTAAGTAGGTATTCAATTCTCAATAATGAATACCTACTTAACCTCACTCAGGACATGACATCCTTTTCTTTACTTGCTTGCTTCAAACTCCTCTATTATCTCTTGTGACGGTTTCGCTGTGCAGAGTGACACCACCCATATAGTAACAAGCGATACCATGAAAGCTGGCAGCAACTCGTAGATGCCCCACACGCCACCGACAGGTGCTATGAGATATTTCCATACGAACACCATAACACCGCCAGCCACCATGCCGCATACCGCTGCAGGGAAAGTGGTGCGTTTCCAGAATAGTGACAAAAGCACCAATGGTCCGAAAGATGCGCCGAAGCCAGCCCAAGCGAATGAAACGATGTCGAAGATGCTGCTATATGGATCCCATGCAAAGTAAACGGCAAGCACAGCTATCACACCGATAGTGAGACGTGCCACAAGCATGGATGTCTTTGCGCTGACCTTTACTCCAAGCACGTCACGCAGAATATTCTCAGAAAAACTTGACGCTGCCGTGAGCAACTGCGAGTCGGCTGTAGACATGGTGCTGGCAAGGATGCCTGCGAGCGTTATACCTGCAATGAGTGCTGCCAGAACGCCTTCGTTTGCAAGGACGTATGACAGTTCGATGATAGTGCGCTCGGCATCTGACGTACACTGGAAGTCATGTATCACACCTGCCTTGCCGACAGAATAGCCGACAATACCGATGGCTATAGCCACGAACATGGAGATGAACACCCATACGGTGGCGATGCGACGTGACAGCGGTATATCCTTCTCGTGCTTGATAGCCATGAAACGGAGCAGGATATGCGGCATACCGAAATAACCGAGTCCCCATGCCAGAGTTGATACTATGTCAAGAAATCCGCATGGTTTTGCCTGGTTAGTGCCGATATCATAACTTGACGTCAGTGACAGATATCCAGGCAGACGCAGTGCATTGTCAACCACACTGCTGATGCCATTAGACTGGTCAATGGCGAATATCATAATCACGATAAGAGCAATGGTCATAACAATGCTCTGTATGAGGTCGGTGGTTGACACTGCCATGAAGCCACCCATTATGGTATATGATATCACAATGATGGCACCTATTATCATACATACATGGTAGTCATAGCCAAAGAGGCTGTTGAGCAGTGTGCCTACTGCCTTGAAGCCTGATGCGGTATAAGGCACGAAGAACACGAGGATGACGATAGCAGAGATGCACATCAGCACATTACGCTTGTCGTGGTATCTCTTTGAGAAGAACTCAGGCACTGTTACCGCCTCCAGCTTGATAGTATACCTACGCAGACGTTTTGTAACGAATAGCCAGTTGAGATACGTGCCAATCCCCAGACCTATGATAGTCCAGAACGGGCTTGCAAGACCTGTGATGTATGCCAATCCTGGTATACCCATCAGCAGCCATGAACTCATGTCGGATGCCTCTGCACTCATGGCAGCCACCAACGGTCCGAGCTGTCTGCCACCAAGATAAAACTCCGAAGAGTCACTGGTCTTCTGCTTGCCATAATAGTACCCTACGTATATCATGCCTACGAGGTACACGATGAATGATAATAGAATTAATGTCTGTGTCATCTATGCTTTATTTTGTTTTACACTGATAATTACGCCAATAGTCTTGCCATGATGAGTGGCAAGACTATTATGGATTCTTATTCTATCCCTTTACGATTCTCATTACCTATTTCGCTGCCTCTGCTATCTTTTCCGTATTGTCTTCCGCAGTAACAGTCTTTGGTTCTGGCTTCGGTATAAAACCGAGTATCGCTACAAGGCAGCTCATCAGCGGACTGATGATATTAAAGAAGCAGAATGGCAGATATACGAGTGTTGGTATTCCGAGCACCGTGCTCTGCGTCATGCCGCAGGCTGTCCATGGTACGAGCACAGACGTTACCGTAGCAGAGTCCTCTGTAGAACGGCTCAGTAACTCTGGCTTATAGCCACGCTCAGCATACTCTTCGCGATAGATAGAGGCATTCATGATGATAGAGAGGAACTGGTCGCCCATCACGAGGTTGAGCAATACGCCAGATGTCACGGTAGAGCAGACAAGAGAAACTGTGTTTCTAATGCTACGCAGCAACATGTGTGTAATACTCTTGAGCATCTCGCTTGCTACCATACATGAGCCGAAGCACATGGCACAGAGTATGAGCCAGATAGTATCAAGCATGCCCGCCATGCCACGTGTTGACACAAGGTCATTGATGGCCTCGAAACCAGTGTCCACATTTGTCTTGGTATAACATGTTATCATGATACCCATGAAGAGACTCTTTGCACTGGCTACCGTCTCACCTGCTATGCTTACCAGCACATCTGGCTGCAATATCAGTGCGCAGAGGCATGCTGACAGCGCTGAGAGCAGCAGGGTGATGAGTGATGGCGTCTTGCGGTAAATCAGAAATCCAGTAAAGACAGGCACGAGGAGTGTCCACAGCGAGATATTGAAGCCATGCTCCAATCCTGTAAGATACTGAGTCACCTCCACTGTCTGTCCGTCATACCACAGTCCGATTATCAGATAGAGTATGAGAGAGATGGTGATGCTCGGCACGGTAGTGTAGAGCATATAGCGTATATGCGTAAAGAGGTCAGCACCTGCCACAGAAGAGGCAAGCACGGTGGTATCACTCATTGGCGACATCTTATCGCCGAAATATGCTCCTGAGATAATAGCACCTGCTGTATAAGGCGACGGTATGCCGAGTGCATCACCGATACCCAACAGCGCAATGCCAATAGTGGCGATGGTGGTCCATGAGGTACCTGTCATAACGGAGATGAGAGACGCGATAACGCATGCGCATGGCAGGAAGAACGTTGGCGACATGAACTGCACGCCGTAATATATAAGCGTGGGCACTACGCCGCTGATCATCCAAGTGGCTGACATCATTCCTATAAGAAGAAGTATGAGGATTGACACGCCAGCATCACCGACGGTCTTCTTTATCATTTCCTCGAACACTCCCCATTTCACTTTATATATAGCCATGGAGAGAGCCACGCACACTGCCGTTGCAGTCATGAGTGCCACCTGCGATGCTCCAGAGAGTGCATCATCAGGAAACACGTTTACCACTATCACTATTAGTGCTATGAGCACCGCCAACGGTATCACTGCCACGAGGGGGTGCGGATGCTTTGCTGTATTTTCCAATTCAATCAGTATTATGGTTGTTGGTTTTAGGTTGTTGGTTTTTGGTTATAGGTTGTGGGTCTTTCTTGCTTAGGCAAGCGGCAAAGCCGATTCGGATTGGAAGGTTTTCAAGGGTACAGACCTAAAACCTGTAACCAAAAACCAACAAACCTATAACCTATAACCCAAAACCTACAAACCTGTTCCTTAGCGAATTACTTACCCCAGTAATATGTGAAGCCAACGGTAGCGGCACGGTTGCCAGTGTGCTGACCTGCGATATCATGGTACTTGGCCTCCACGAGCCAGTTCTTGTTGATTTCCTTTGACACTGCCACGTCTGCATAGAAGTTGGCAGGAGTATAGAACTCGCTGTCGTATGCCTTACGTGAGTTGTAGAGCATTGTAGAGGTAAATCTCCAACCGTTATCCAGACTCACCTGTGGAGCGAGCTTGAGGTTCACGAAGTTGTTATACTTTGTCTCACCTGTCTCACCTGCATACACTGTCTTCTGCCAGTTATATGTAACACCGGCGGTAAGGCGCAGCGTACTCTTGTGCATATATGCTGTCACGCCTGTCTGAAGAATGTTGTCATGATCAATTTCTGCTGCCTCGAAGTTCTTGTGAAGGTTCTTCACAATTCCCATGATGTTGAAGTCCTGCTTCTGGTAAGTATAGCGCAGCTCCGTTGTGTAGATAGGAGACTCGAACACATCCTTTACATATCCAGCCCAGTCCTCACCAGTTCTGAAGAGTTTATATATCATTTCCGGACCGTCAAAACGACGTGTGAAAGTTGCCTGAACGGTGTTGTGTTCGTTTACGTTCAACCATGTAGACGCAGTGAAATGATTTGATGTAGCGGTATGGTTGAAGATGTTGTTCTTGAACTCGTTAGAGAAATAGTTTGTAGTAAAGCGCACGCGGTCGCCCACTGAGAGGTGGAACTTTCCACAAGTCCAGTCCAACTGACCATAGAAGTCCTCGTAGCGTGAACGACTTGTCACGTCAGAAACTCCTATTATCTCCTCGGTCTCAGCTGAATAACCAGACTCTACACCACCATTGATGTAAAGGTTCTTTGATATGAACGGTGCACCAAGCTCTATGAGTCCGTAAGGATTCGTGCTCATCACACGTTTTCCTGTAGAGTTATCATGATTATAATCCACGCCAGCCTGGAACATTACGTATGCGCCATCACCAAGGTCGCGGGTATAACAGTCATCAAAGTTGAATGAGCGAGAATATGTCGCTGGATTACCTATTACCCTTTCCCTGTTGTAGGTCTGGGCAGCTGTGATTATCATATTGTCCTTGTCGGTGATGTCCCAGTTGAAGTGGGCACGGAGATTCTCGTTGGTGGCATGTGCCTTATAGTCCTCGTCCACATACTTGCGGTTCTCAAGGTCACCGATGCCATAGAGGTGCAGAGAGTAGTTGTCGCCAGTCTTCCAGTCTGTAGCGAACACGCCACCCTGTCCGTATGTATCACCTTCCACAGCTACACGGCCTTCATTACCCTTCTCATTGCTGCGATAGTATATGTCTATCACCTGCTTCAGCGTACCGCAACCTTTCTGCACACCAGGGTTGGTGCACACCTTGATGCACTTTATCTCCTTTGCCTTGGTGTTCTTCACGAACGCCTCAGCATTCACCTGTATATTCATGTTGTCCACACGCACGGCATACTGTCCGAACAGTCTTTTCTGCATGTCATTGTTCGCTTCATTACCGATAACGGTTCTGCCGTCTATCGTCATCACGTCAGGCAGCATCATGAGAAGGTCAAGCACCGTCTCCTCACCGTTGAGATCCATCTCCTCCACATTGATAATGTAACGATCCGCACTGTGCTCTATCACAGCTGCGTTTGCCATATCAGCAGAGAGCAACATGGCGAGAGAGAGCAGCGCCGTGCCGCCCTTCTTTGTAAGATTTTGCTTCATTTCTATCGTAATAGTTTGTTTAATGTTTGCAAAGGTAGCAAAAAAAACAGAATTATGATGCTCATTTTGCAAAAAAAGTGTAATTTTGCAAAGAAAATGTTAGATTTCGGGTTATTGGTTGTGAGGCGTGGGTTGTAGGTCTGTCCCACAACAAACCGCTAATCCCAAAGACCAACAACCAACAACCCACAACCCAAGACCACAAACCCACAACCAACAACCATTCCCTGACCATGTCCTTTCAACCACGAAACATCACTGTCTTTGACTTTGACGGCACTCTCACCACCCGTGACACCCTGCTGCTCTTCATACGTTTCTGTGTGGGAACCAGACGCTTCATATGCGGTGTGCTACTCTTTCTTCCACTCATAGTACTTATGAAACTGAAGCTTTATGACAACAGCCGGTGCAAGGAGCACGTCTTCTCATGGTTCTTCCGCGGTATGAGTCATGCCGACTTCGCACGTTACGGACAGAGTTTCGCTGCAAGGGTGCGCTCTGTGGCTCGCCCCTCCACTACAAAGGCACTGGCTCAACACAGAGCGCAAGGCGACACCTTATATATAATAAGCGCAAGCATAGAGGAGTGGGTAGCCCCCTACTGCCGTTCGTTAGGCGTAGACCATATTCTCGCCACGCAAGCAGAGGTGGATGCCGACGGCATGCTCACAGGTCGCTTCGCCTCCCCCAACTGCTACGGTGCTGAGAAGGTGCGTCGACTGTTAGCGGTAGAACCTGATCGCGACAGCTATCACCTCACGGCATACGGCGACAGCAGCGGTGACCTCGAAATGTTCGCCTTAGCGGATAAAGCGGTAAGAGTTAAGAACTAAGAGCTATTAGTTCTTAACTACCTTCCTTTTCTTTCCCCTAAAACTGTTTCTTGCCAATGCCGACTCACAGTTTTGGCACAGCGGTTCCACCGCCCTATGATGGCGGAAGCCTTCCATCAGCGCCTGTGCACGTTCTGAGGACAGCACCTCATCGAGCGACTGACGGAACAGGTTGCCTAACACCACACTACCGTCATGGTCCAGACAACATGGCACCACGGTGCCATCGGCAAGCACTCCCACCTGCTTTATCAGTGCCTTACAGAAACGCTCAGACTCTCTCTCCTTCCCTGCCTCAGTGCTACTACCTACAGCATCTGGCCACTCAAACTTACGGTCAAACTCAAGGTATAGATTATCACAGAGGCGATAGCCATCTGGTCGCTCCGTCCATGGTTGTGGCACGTACAGCTCCATAAGTCTCATCACCTCTTCGTTCTCCCTGTCTCTACCCCCTTGGTTCCACAGGCGCAGCACCATACACGTTCCTTTCTCTGCCGCTTTGGTAGCAAAGAGCATCACCTTGTCCATATACTCCCCCAATTCTCCCCTCTCGTTACTCTCATGTGAATGCAGCGACAGCTGTATCTTGTGCGGCAGTGTCTCCATCAGTTCAGCAGCACGATGCAGCAGTGTGCCGTTGGATGTCAGCACGGTCTTAAAACCTTTCTCTCTCGCCATCATTACGAAGCGTGGCAGCAACGGATGCAGCAGCGGTTCGCCCATAAGGTGGAAGTAAAGAAAGCACGCCCTGCTCTTCAGTTGGTCAGTGACTATATCAAACTCCTCTTCGCTCATTCTCCTCGCCTCCCGTCCGTGCTTGGGGCAGAAGTCACAGGCCAGGTTACATACATTCGTTATCTCTATATAGCAGCGGTCTATCATGTTGTTCCGTTTTTTTTCTTGTGACTGCAAAGGTAATGTTTTTATTCATTCTACTTCAATCCCAAATGTTTCATAATGGATAGACTGTGTTCCTTTCGTGCAGAATATGCATAAGAGTTTTTACTGTTTCCTTTCATATAGCGATTCTATGCATTTTCTTAGCTCACCCTACAATGTTAGTAGCAAGCACAACCCTTATTCTTTTAATATATTTTATCTCGGTTATCATTTCTTTTGCAAAAATACAATTAAAGATTCATATAATGATAGATTTTACATATATTAAGTGATAAAAAAATCAATTTTCTTCTTTTCCATTCAATAAATAACCTGCGGCAGGGACTCGGCAGTTCTTACATCACCATTGCGAGTAAACATTTTCGTTTGTTGGTAGGTTAATACCTGCCCCTCCCAGTGGCACTCGCCTCATGAGCGGCTGTAAGCTTATGGGGCGGAGTATTCTTTTCCTCCGTCATTGTTATGCTCCGCCTCCACCTGTCTGCTCAAGCGTTGCGAAAAGGCTCCCTTACGGAGAGATTGCACATACTGCCATTTCCCAAATTTACCATTTTCACACTTTCACCAAGCGGTCCGTCTATTCGTTTGGCTTTCAGCATATTACATACAGGAATTGCAACATCTATCAAATCACGTTGCGAAAGCATTGAGATTGTACCGTGAAAGCATAGAGATTACACCGTAAAAGGATAGCTTTCGCAGTGCGGAAAGGCTGCTTTGGCGTAGCTTCCCAAATTTACCATTTTAAAGATTGAAGGGGTTATGGACAGTCTGACCTCTTACGACCTTCGGATTTCCAATAGATTTAAGTATGGTTCTAAAAATTAGCCTTGATAGACAAAAAAATGAAAAGGCGTTATTCCACCTATTCTTTAAATTTTACGGTGGTATTTTTTAGAACCATCCTTTAGCTCATTTTTAAATTTTCAAGCAGCTCTTCGTTGAAATACTTTATCCATGCCTCATAGACATCCTGAGCTGACTGTAAGGTTCCGACAAGAAAACCAGGGGTCTGTTCGAACTCAGAAAGACCGCGGTAGTAGTACATTTTGTGTTCGTTATCTATTATGAATGGCATAACATCATGTCGCAGGCATTCACGAAAAAGAATTAGACGCCCTACCCTGCCGTTCCCATCCTGAAACGGATGAATACTTTCAAACCTCCAATGATACTCTGCAAGAGTGTTGATGGTGACATCTTTCTGAGACATATACCACTTATGCAAGTTCTGCATCTCCTTAGCAACATCTACAGGTTTACATGTTTTATGCCCACCCACTTCATTTGCCAGTTTCTTATAATCGCCCACATTGAAGTATGCTTTTTGAGCATCAGCAGTTCCCGTCTTAAGAATGCGATGATACTCTTTTATTATTCCTTCAGATAAAGGCTCTTCTATAGTCTTAAGCAAGTAGTCGAAGACAACAAAGTGGTTTGTCGTCTCAATGATGTCATCAACTGGAACTGCCTCCTGATCCTTAAAACCAATTGTTCGAGTTTCAAAGATATATCGAGTCTGTTCCTCCGTAAGCTTACTACCCTCTATGCGGTTGGAATTGTAAGCCAACTGTACTTGAGTCTTATGATAGAGCCCGCCCTTACGGTGCGCCTGTTGTTCATCTATAAGGAATGATGTTAATTTGTTCATATAAATATTTTTATCTATATATCAAAAAGGTCTGATACTATCAGCACCGTAATTGCCGCATCGAATATCTGAGACTGTTTGAGCTCCTCTTAATCAACTCTTCCTTCGCAGATTGATTGAATTTCTTTGCCACAACTATTTTACGTATTATTTGTGCAAAGGTAATAATTATTTTCCAATTTCACAAAACTGTTGGAAAAATCACATTTTGCTTCATGATGTGAATGATAACAAAAGCACCGCATCACGCATCCGAAACGTTACAAATCATACATCGCACATCAAGAAACATACCTTAATTATAAGCGTAAAGGGCAAAAAAGTTACGGTTTTCTTGCGTAATTCGCAAAAAGTTGTTATCTTTGCGTCCGATTTCAAACAACAACTGAAATGATGAAGAGCATGAGCATTATAAGCAGCCTTATTATTGGTATTCGCCTTCTACAAGAAAGGGGAAGTGATAAGGTGTGCCTATAACTGCGAACTATATACAGCGTAAGCCTTTTTCACTTCCCTTACAGGGAGCGAAGAAGGCTTTTTCCATATATAACACCTATCATGCGGCATGCTCGCAAGGACTGCATTACAGAGAAAAGTAAAATAACAAACATATATAATTATGGCAGATAGATTGTACATTTTCGACACCACCCTGCGCGACGGTGAGCAGGTGCCTGGATGTCAGCTTAACACGATTGAAAAGATTCAGGTAGCAAAGGCCCTGGAACAGCTGGGCGTGGACGTCATCGAGGCGGGATTCCCTATCTCAAGCCCTGGTGACTTCAACTCGGTAATTGAGATTTCAAAGGCTGTCACATGGCCTACCATCTGCGCACTGACACGTGCCGTAGAGAAGGATATTGACTGTGCGGCAGAGGCTCTGAAGTATGCCAAGCACAAGCGTATACACACTGGTATCGGTACCAGTGAGTCACACATCAAGTATAAGTTCAACTCTACTCGCGAGGAAATCATCGAACGTGCCGTGCGTGCCGTGAAGTATGCCAAGAAATACGTAGAGGACGTGGAGTTCTACGCTGAGGATGCCGGCCGTACCGACAACGAGTATCTCGCACAGGTGATTGACGCCGTTACGAAGGCTGGTGCTACCGTATGTAACATCCCTGATACCACAGGCTTCCGTCTGCCTGGTGAGTATGAGGCAAAGATAAAGTACCTCTATGAGCACGTGGATGCTTTCGCTGCTGGCAAGTCTATTCTTTCCACCCACTGCCACAATGACCTCGGCATGGCTACTGCAAACACCGTAGCAGGTGTACTGGGCGGAGCACGTCAGGTGGAAGTGACCATCAACGGTATCGGTGAACGTGCGGGCAATACTTCACTTGAGGAGATTGCCATGATTTTCAAGACTCACCCTGACCTTGGCATCGAGACCAACATCACCACACAGCGTATATGGCCTACAAGCCGCATGGTGTCCACTCTGATGAACATGCCTGTACAGCCTAACAAGGCTATCGTGGGCAAGAATGCCTTCGCTCACTCAAGCGGCATTCACCAGGATGGCGTATTGAAGAACGCAAGCACCTACGAGATTATGGATCCTAAGGAGGTGGGCATAGAGGAGAACGCTATCGTGCTGACAGCACGCTCTGGCCGCGCTGCTCTGAAGCACCGTCTGCACATCCTCGGCATCGACATGGACCAGGAGAAGCTGGACAAGACTTATGAGAAGTTCCTGCAGATGGCAGACAAGAAGAAGCAGCTCGGTGACGAGGATCTGCTCGTTCTTGCTGGCGTTTCTTCTACCGCAGAGTCTAACCTCGTACAGCTGGAGTCTCTGCAGGTTACGAGTGGTAAGGGCGTTACTCCTATCGCTGCCCTGCGCCTTAAGGTGGCTAACGAGATATTCGAGGCTGCCGCTACAGGTAACGGTCCATTCGACGCTTCTATCAAGGCACTGAAACAGATTATCCACCGCAAGATGGAGCTGAAGGAGCTTACCATTCAGGCTATCTCCAAGGGTTCTGACGACCTCTGTAAGGTTCACATTCAGGTGGAGCACGAGGGAGCTGTTTACTATGGCTTCGGTTCTAACACCGACATCGTGACCGCCAGCGTGGAGGCCTACATTGACTGTATCAACAAGTTCAAAGTAGCGAAACTGTAATTTACATTAACACTATTATAAGCAAAAAAAACAGATGAATACATTATTTGACAAGATTTGGGACAAGCACGTAGTTCAGACCGTTGAGGACGGTCCTACCCAACTCTATATTGACCGTTTATACTGCCATGAGGTTACCACACCTCAGGCTTTCGACACCCTGCGCGACAAGGGCATCAAGGTGTTCCGCCCAGACCACGTTATCGCCATGCCTGACCATAACACTCCTTCTGACCAGCAGGAGGTTATCAACGACCCTATCGGCCGCAAGCAGGTGGAGACTCTGAAGGCTAACTGCGCAGAGTTCGGCATCAAGCACTTCGCTATGGGCACAAAGGACAACGGCATCATCCACGTGGTAGGTCCTGAGAAGGGTCTCTCACTCCCTGGCATGACCATCGTTTGCGGTGACTCTCATACCTCCACCCACGGTGCGGTAGGTGCATTGGCTATGGGTATCGGCACATCCGAGGTGGCTCAGGTGCTGGCATCAGAGACTATTCTGCAGTCAAAGCCTAAGTCTATGCGCATCAACATCGAGGGCGAGCTGCAGGCTGGCGTTACCGCCAAGGACGTAGCTCTCTACATCATGGCGCAGATGACCACATCAGGTGCTACGGGCTACGTAGTAGAGTATGCTGGTTCTACCATCCGCAACATGTCTATGGAGGGACGTCTGACTCTGTCTAACCTCTCTATCGAGATGGGTTCACGCGCTGGCATCATTGCTCCTGACGAGACTACCTTCGCTTACCTCAAGGGTCGTGAGTATGCTCCTAAGGGCGAGGACTGGGACAAGGCTGTAGCTTACTGGAAGACGCTGAAGAGCGATGACGACGCTGTATTCGACAAGGAGGTGACCTACCGTGCTGAGGACATAGCTCCTCGCATCACATACGGTACTAACCCTGGTGCTGGTATAGCTATTGACGGCACTGTTCCTACTCTTGAGTCTGTTTCTGAGGAAGAGCGCGCACAGCTCCAGTCTCAGCTTGACTACATGCAGTTCAAGCCTGGCGAGAAGCTGGAGGGACACCCTGTAGACTACGTATTCCTCGGTGCTTGCACCAACGGACGAATTGAGGACTTCCGCGCTTTCGCTTCTATTGTGAAGGGCAAGAAGAAGGCAGAGAACGTAGTAGCATGGCTCGTGCCTGGCTCATGGCTCGTAAGACAGCAGATTATTGACGAGGGTATCGACAAGATTCTTGAAGAGGCTGGTTTCGAGCTGCGTCTCCCTTCATGCTCTTCTTGTCTTGCAATGAACCCCGACAAGGTGCCTGCTGGCAAGCTCTCTATCTCTACCAGCAACCGTAACTTCGTAGGTCGTCAGGGTCCTGGCGCACGCACCGTGCTCGCAAGTCCGCTGACCGTTGCAGCTTCTGCCATCACTGGCGTTATCACTGACCCAAGAAAAATATAATCCCTACACACATCATGGCTAAACAGAAATTCAATATAATAAAGTCTACCTGTCTTCCTATTGAGATAGACAACTGTAACACTGATCTTATCATCCCTGCGCGTTACCTCGCTTCTACCACACGCGACCCGAAGTTCTTCGGCGACGCCTTCATGCACGACCTGCGCTTTGACGCTGACGGCAAGGCGGTGAGCGACTTCGTACTGAACAAGCCAGAGTTCGCTGAGGCTCCTCGTGAGGGAGTTCATCAGATTATCGTTGGCGGCAAGAACTGGGGTTCTGGTTCTTCACGCGAGCACGCTGCATGGGCTATCGCTGGCTACGGCGTGCGCGTGGTGATTTCTTCATCATTCGCTGACATTCACCGCAACAACCTTCTGAACTGTTTCGTGCTCCCTGTCATCGTTACTCCTGAGTTCCAGGCTGAGCTTTTCGACAGCATAGCAAAGGACCCTCAGACCGTTGTAACGGTTGACGTTCCTAACCAGACCGTAACTAACGAGGCTACGGGTAATTCACAGAAATTTGAGATAAACGGCTACAAGAAGTACTGCTTGGAGAACGCACTCGATGATATAGACTTCTTGTTGGAGAATCAAGACAAGATAGTAAAGTGGGAAAACAAAGAATAGAAATAATGGATTCGACACTCCGTGATGGCGAACAGACCAACGGAGTGTCTTTCCTGCCACATGAAAAGCTCAGCATAGCACGTATGCTGCTGCGCGATGTGAAGGTGGACCGCATAGAGGTGGCTTCCGCACGCGTTTCTGAGGGCGAGAAGGACGCGGTGAAGATGATTTGCCGCTATGCCAACCAACTGGGTAAGCTGGATGCCGTGGAGGTATTGGGCTTCGTGGATGGCACTAAGTCAGTGGACTGGATAGCGGACTGCGGAGGCAGGGTGATAAACCTTCTCTCCAAGGGTTCATACAGACACTGTCTGCACCAGCTCGGAAAGACCTTGGAGGAGCACGTGGCTGACATAAAGAAGACCATTGCCTACGCTCACGAGAAGGGGTTCACCGTGAACCTCTATCTTGAGGACTGGAGCAATGGCATGAAGGATTCGCCTGACTATGTGTACAGCATGGTGGAGAGCCTGCAAGGGGAAGGCATCAAGCGCTTCCTGCTGCCTGATACTCTCGGCGTACTGACACCTGACATGACAGGGGCATTCTTCAAGGATATTACCACACGGTTTCCGGATGAGTGCTTTGACTTTCATGCTCATAATGACTATGACCTCGCTGTAGGCAACTCGCTCGCTGCCGTCATGAACGGTGCTACTGGACTGCACTGCACCGTAAACGGACTTGGAGAACGCTGTGGCAATGCGCCGCTGGCTTCCGTGCAGGCTGTGCTGCACGACCAATGCGACATAGAGACGAACATTGAAGAAAGCATGCTCAATGAGATCAGTCATCTCGTAGAGGGCTATTCTGGCATCGCTATCGCTGCTAACCAGCCTATCGTGGGCGACAACGTATTCACGCAGGTGGCTGGAGTGCACGCCGATGGCGACAACAAGCATAACCTCTACTGCAACGCTCTCGTTCCTGAACGTTTCGGCAGAAAGCGCGAATACGCTCTCGGCAAGAACTCAGGCAAAGCCAACATTGAGCGGAACCTGCAAGAACTGGGACTGGAGCTGACACTGGAGCAGACCAAGCGCGTGACGCAGCGTATCACCGAACTGGGAGACCGCAAGGCTCTTGTCACGCAGGAGGACCTGCCGTTCATTGTTGCTGATGTGCTGAAGCATTCTGCCCCTGAGGACAGAATCAGACTGAAAGGATACATGGTGAGCCTGTCATACGGTCTGAAGCCACATGCCTGCATCAAGATTGAGATTGACGGCATGCGCTTCGAGGCTGACGCTACAGGCGACGGTCAGTATGACGCATTTGTAAAGGCACTGCGACATATTTACAAGGAGACACTGAACAGAACATTCCCTATGCTGGAAAACTATACCGTTTCCATACCACCAGGCGGTCGTACTGACGCTCTTGTACAGACGCAGATAACATGGCGCATGAAGGATGGCAAGACACTGCGCACCCGTGCGCTTGATGCCGACCAGACGGAGGCTGCCATCAAGGCGACCATTAAGATGCTCAATCAGATAGAGAGCAGCTATCCAGAGTCCGTTAAAGAGATAATGGCAAAAAACGATGAGAAAGAAAAGTAGGGAAATGAGCAGTGAATGGGCCTTGGAAATAATGCACAAGGCTCCATACATCACCGTTGGCTTCGTAAGAGCAGACGGCAGAGCGTACAATGTGCCACTGTCATTGGCAAGCACTGACAGCGAGAAGTGGTACTTCCACTGCGCCATGGAGGGCGACAAGCTCGATGCCATACGCTACAACCCGAATGTATGTCTCTCTGCCGTCACTCGCTGCCAGCCTACGGTAGGACCGAAAGATGGTAGCTTCACCGTACAGTTCAAGTCTGCCATTGCTTTCGGCAAGGCAGAGATAGTGACTGACGACAAGGAGAAAACGGAAGCGCTGCGCATCATCTGCGAAAGATTCCTGCCTCAGCACATGGATGCTTTCGATGCGAGCATAGAGCGTAGTCTCGCAAGAACCGCCGTAGTAAGAATTACCCTTACGGAGAAGCCTACCGGCAAACGTAAGGAGTATGATGCCAACGGTGACGAGATGAAGTGGCAACGCATGGAATAAACACACATACAATAGAAACGAAGAAGTGAGGGTAACGTTAAAAAAACGTTGTCCTCACTTCTTTTGTTTTACTACCATTCATCGCCTTGCGAAAGCGTAGCTATACGGTTAGCATGTCTTTCATAATGTTTCAAAAGAGAAACTTCATGAAAAATATCTTTCAATTTCAGTCTGAGTATCAATTCATTACTTACACTTATAATAGTATGACATTTCTTTTCGCAAAAAAATAGGCTCTTTGCAATTTTGGGTACACTTGGTGTTGAAGTCTAAGAGTGACTTTATTCACCAACAGCGAATCTCTTCAACGGTCTGTCATCAGCGACAATGTACTGGGAGGGCAGGCAACTTGCCTACCTGTTCCCATAACGCCAACCTAGTGGCGCAGGAATAATCCTGACCTCCATAGGCGTTCACCGTTCTTCACTATTGACAAACAGGCTAGAGGACGTATGCACCAAATTTTGCGAAGAGCCCAAAAACATTCATACCCAATTATAGAACTTACTCAGCAATGCCATAAGTAATCTTATTCTCATCCCACTTGTTCTTTGGACGCAAAGCCTCATCTGGATAACCAATAATGATACAATTCAGAGGTATCAAGTTGGCTGGCAACTTCAGTGTACGTGAGATTCCACCAACCTTTTTCTGTATAGGATATATGGTTGTCCAACAAGCACCTAAGCCCAAAGCATTAGCTGCAAGAAGGATATTTTCTGATACAGCCGAACAATCTTGCACCCAGAGTTCTCTGCCCTGCCCTTCAGACATACGCGTAGTATCAGCGCACACGAAAATGAACAGCGGAGTCTTCTTTATATCTTCTGCATGATACTTATTGGAAGCCGCATAACGCTCTATGCTCTTCTGGTCTTTGAGAACCACGAAGTGCCAAGGCTGCTTGTCGTTGGCAGTCGGAGCCGCCATGCCCGCTCGCAACAATGTTTCAATTTTGGAATCCTCAACGGGCTGCTGCTTGAATTTCCTTACACTAGTGCGCGTCATGATATTCTGTATAGCCGCTTCATTGGTCTGAGCTGCGCTGCTCTGTGCATAAGTCGTAGTAAAACTCATGGCTGCAAGAACAGCCATGAGTACTTTATTAAGTTTACACATATACTTGAATAGCATTACTTGATAATTGTAATAGCCTTAAGAAGGTCACTATCAGCGAAGGTCATAAATGCCGTGGCCACACCTGTGCTGGCATCTATCTTGTAGATAGTAGGCGTTATGGATGATGTGGCACGAGTAGCCTTCGACTTACCGCTATGATTCCAACCACCACCAGAACCACTCCCAGAACCACCACTCATACTTGTAGGAGCAGCAACGGGTAAATAATAGGCTCCTGCATAACCGTCACCCCAGCCAAATGATACTGTAGAAGCATCTGGCAGACCAGTGACCCATGTCAATGTCTGAGTATCCATATCCACCACAGCCATCTTACCTGAGGCATCCATATTGCCATACTTCGCCTTGTCTGTATAAAACTCAAGGAGGAATTTGCTTCCACTGATATGGAACGCCTTGCGGAAGCGGTAGCCATCAGCTGCTGTAAGGATATCAAACTTGTAGTTCTTGTCAAACTCTGTCTCTCCCTTCTTGATACGAAGGGCACCCACCCTACTGTCTTTGGCACTTGAACCAGAGAAAACATAGATGTTGCCATTGTCATCAGCACCACTTTGAGTGTAGCGTACAGAACGCTGTGCACCAACAGACGTACCTATACGGTCATCATAAATCACCTTTGTTATATTCAGCTGATAATCACAGATTGCCACTACCGCAGAGTCACGGTTACTATAGTTAAGGACCATAGCAATACGATTGTCGCCCATATCCACTATATTAGAGATGTTAGGGTTCACCTCATCTATTGCATAGTCGATTAGCTTAACGGCGATATTATTTCCTGAACCTGCAGCGTTAAGCACCATAGCATACGGCTGACTTATCTGTGCAGCGTAAGAGTAAGTGCCAAACGTACCTGTGTTACCGAAGGCTGTCACCTTAACAGGATCGGCAGACTCCGTCAATATACCATTAGCATATTTGTAACTGCGAATGCCAGCCTGCATACTGCCTATACCCTCTGCAGAAGCACCACGGGCATAGATATAGCCTGTGAAAATGTTGGTGGTCTTGTTGTAAGTGACCTGTGTGAAGCAGTCAGCACATTTCAAGGCATCGCTCGCACCATATACGCTCTGTTCTGTCTTTGTCGTTGAAAGGTCACTAAAGACCTTCATATAAACTCCACCTGCAAGGTCGGTAGCCGGATCACTGGATGTAACTATGAAACTAACATCTTTAGGGTCTACGGCTGGTATACCGCTATCACCTTCATTACCGTTGATGTTGTCGCCGGTGATGTTGTCGTCATCACTTGAGCATGAAGTAAAAGTCATGCCGACAGCTGTGAGCGCAAGGAGCGCAACTGAATAAAAAAAGTGTTTCATGTACTTTTAAGAAAATTAGTTGTTTATGAAATATTGTTATATTCTATATTGTTGGAATAGACAAAGAGGACGCCCTCCTTGTTATCTGTTAAGCTTACCCAATGTTCTGATTTCTGTTACACCTTTCAGCGTTACGCCCTTCTTTGCCTCACCCGTCTCTGGGTTGACAACATAGATGCTGGCATCTTGCCCGAACTGGGTGATAGGAAGGTAGATCACACCATCGGCATACATAGGAACGCCACCAGTCTCGACTCCCGATGTAATAAGATTCTTGGCAGGAATGCCACTTAGCCATGTAAACTTACGCTCAGCCATATCAACGATGGCAAACTGATGACCTGCCGTCATAGTATTGATACTCTTTTCGTTGTATATTTCAAGAAGGAACTTGCTTCCAGTCATATACCATACACGACGGAACTTATACCCACCAGCAGGTGTCTGAAGGTCAAAATAATAGTCCTTGTCAAACTCCTCGCCCCCCCTGTTGATGCGTAGTGCACCTGCCTTGTGGGTTGTAGCGGTGTTAAAGGCATTGGAGAAGACATATACCGTGCCATCATCTGTTTTGAACACCTCATGTAACACCTGTGAGCGATATTGACCTGCGGCATAACTGATGCGGTCGTCACGGTAAACATGTAAGACATTCAATTCCTTGTCCATTTTTGCCACCCACACACTGTCAGGGTATTTTACCTCACCTATGCTTGAACCATCACCCGTCCCCGTCTGATGAAACGCTGACTGCACCATTGCTGTGAGGAATGTGCCATCGCCATTGTCTACTATGCTAGAGAAGGTGACCTGCTGACCATTACCTGTAATGTCTTCCGTCCATATAGTCTTGGTAGTTTCCAGCTTCACACCACTACTGGTAATGTTCCAAAAGGCGAATGTAGCACCATCGTTACGCCTACCATCGGCAGACACCTGACCACCTACGCTCGTAATAAGCTGTCCATTAAAGAAGCCGTAGTTAGAAAAGCGAGTGTCTATGCGAAATTCTCCTAACTTACTAAACTGAGTGTCATCAGAAGTCCATCGAAGTCCATACCCCAGACCTGCAAACTGCTGCTGATATACCATACCGATGGCATCATGATTGTTAAACACCCATGTATACTCCGTCTGTGGCAGCTCCATGATATTGTTCTTGATGTCCAAATCGCCAGCCGTCAAGCTGTTTGTCTGCATAATGTACTCCGTTCCATTATCGGTTTTGACAGCTATAAAATATGCCCCTTTGCCATTCTGTACACCAACAGTAGAACCTCCGCTGCTATTATCAGACGAAGGAGAAGTCGCCCCCATTTCATCGTTGCCACTGCTGCAACTGGTAAGTGCCATGTTCATTTCGAAAAGTGACAAGAGCACCCCTGTCACTGCCATTTTCGACAGTGATAAACAAGTCTTTTTCATCTCAAAAACAGTTGTTATTATTTATTTAGTATGTGTTTTTTCTCTTTTGATAGCAGGTGTTAGAATTGCAAGTAGCTATCTCTTGTAGAACACGTAACGAAACTTGACATTGAAGTTTCTACCAGGTTTCTGCAAGCTATAATTGTCATAGAGCAACGCATTGGTGAAGTTATTCGCTTCTAAAGCAACATTGTATCTTCCTCCATGTATGGCATACACCAAGTTCGCATCTTGACATAACTGATTCGGAACATAGAGTTTGGCTCCCTCGCTTGCCCAAGAGCGGAAAAACTTATGCACATAGCGCAGGTTCCAACCTATTGTCAATCGGTTGTCCTCACCAAATACATTCTTAAAGGAATAGCTTGCATCTGCACCACCAAAGGTGTAAGGAAGGTTTGGCATACGGTCACCATAGGTAACAGATTCCGCACCAATGGAGTTGAGTCGCTCCTTGTTACGAGTATTCTGCATAGAGAAATTACCACCCACACTTACCACATCCTTATAATAGTAATGTAATCCTACATCCATACCCTGCCCTAATACCTTCCCATGGTTAGTGCTAACTGCCACTCCTTTCGAACCGATGGTGCGCATGATGTAATCACGTACCATACGATAGTTCAATCCCATATCCAAACTAACGGTATGTACACCGTTAAAAGTTCGCTGATAACCAATATTGATTCTACTCTAAAAAGTCGGACCATCCGACCATTATTAATATCGTATTAGT
>SAMEA104315434__coassemble_460_pt1 | contig 21818 bp, 18 predicted proteins | sample SAMEA104315434__metabat2_high_PE_014 | metagenome-assembled genome bin SAMEA104315434 (sample SAMEA104315434) | gut metagenome | biome: Monkey gut; feature: monkey-associated habitat; material: faeces | place: China | collected 2013
GAACGAAAAGATAGTTAAAAAATAATGAAAAATTTTCTAGAGTGTAAAACTTGGGTTAATACGCCAGTGCGTATCATTCGCACTGACGAGGAAGTGGCCGCCCTGCCTACACCGAGACAGCGCAGGATGAAGGGCAGCTTCAACTCGTTGACAGGAGAGGTGACTATCGTGGTGCCTAACAATGCGAACCTTGCAGACATAGAGAACACCTTTATCCATGAGGTGGTAGGCCATGACGGCCTGCGTGTGTTGTTCCCTGAAGAGGAGAAGTTGAACAATGCTCTTGATGAACTCTACAAGGTGTCGAACGACAGCATCAAAGGTGCTATTGACCGTATGGCGCAGAAGATGTACGATGCGGAGGTGGACCGTCTGCGTGAGCGGAAGCGCAAGGCGCATGAGGCTAATGGCGAGGATGCTGATGCCGCATACTATGCCGACATGGCAGATACTCATGCGGAGGCAGGAAACGTGATCAGTTCAGACGTGACGCCACGGAGGAGTATGGTGCCGACCTTGCGGGACGCATCGGTGAGAGTGGCTTCGAGAAGATGAGTACAGAGGAGCTAACGTTCTGGGGCAGGCTGAAAGCCATGCTCCAGAAGGCCCTTGAGAGATTGCTGAGCGGATTGAAAATCCCTGGCAAGCGTAAGTGGGGCGACAAGGAGTGGGCGTTTGTGCTGCATGAAGCCTGGAAGCGCAAGAAGAACGGTGGACGTCCGACAGTGTTTGACGCAGCCGATACTGAGGTGATGAGAAGAAAGAGTGGGTTTGGAGAAACTAAGTTCAGTGATGGGTACAAAAAAAGTGCTCGCACCAGCGAGGCAGCACTTAAGCACTTAGAGCCTTCTGATGCAGAGCACGATGCAAAGGTAGTACAAAAGCGTGAGAATGCCAAAGAATCACTTGAGAAAGTTGCAAAAACTTATGAAAATGTTTCTGACAGCAAGGGCTTTATCTCTGATTTGTCCGCAAGTCTTGGTCTGACAAGAGGCAAGACAGGAAGCGGCTATGGCTCGTTTACTTCTGCCAATGGCAGGACATTCTCCATCAGAGTGAGCAACCACAACATCAACACCTCTAACATTGAGGGCGAACCTGTTGAAAGCATAGTCATCAAGACCAAGCGTAGCCCTAACAGATTTCAGCCCACAGACGGAAAATTTGCCAATGAATACGTTTACTTCAAGGAGGACATAAAGAAAGCCCCGGCAGGAACATTGAGTTCCATTGCAGAAAGTATTTCAGAACTTCTTGATACGGGCGAGTTCAGAGACAAGACTGGATTGGCAAAGGAAAACCACAGCCCAGAAGAACCGTCAGACAACGGCATGATGTTCCGTGACGGCGACATGGGGCTTGACGAGACCATCACCAAGATGAAGCTCGACGCGGCTGCTGCCAATGCCGACAACTGGCAGAGCAAGCAGGAGGCGATGAAGGCTATCGGTGGTAACTTGAACAAGTTGCGCCAAGCCATGGCACGTCAGAGGGAGTATGACCTAACGACGGTGAAGAGCGTGACGGACCTTGCTCGCATTATGATGGACGGTGGTCTGCTTGGTGACATGAGCAAGTACGAGACCAAGCGTATACTCTCAGCCGTGGATAACGCCCACGGTCGGCAGGACGTGAGCGGCCAGTTGCAGAGTTTGATGGACATCATGGTGGACAATCAGTTGGGCACGGGAGCCAATGCCCTCGGCAAGCTTCTCTCTATCCGTGGCACCCGTGTGGACGCAAGAGGCATAGAGGTGCAGGGGCAGCTTGACCCTGACGGTCAGGCGATAGCGAAGGTGTTGAAGACGACGAAGGACTTGCCCCTTTTCATACGAAAATGTAAGGCTTTTTATTCTATAAAATTGCTTTGGCAGTAAAAATAACACTCACAAAGCAAAGGAAAGTTGCAAAAAAACTTACATTTTCATGGCGTTTACAATAAAAAGCTGTATCTTTGCAAATATTTAGAGGGTTTCAGATTTATCCCGGAACCTGTCAGAAGGCCAAAGGCGCAAGACTAAACAATTTAATACAAAAGAATAGAATCAATGGAAAAAAGACTTCTTCTTGGTGATGAAGCAATAGCACTCGGTGCTATACACGCTGGTCTCAGCGGTGTATATGCCTACCCTGGCACTCCATCAACAGAGATTACTGAGTTTATTCAGACAAATGCACTGGCTAAGGAGCGTGGCATTCATTCTCGCTGGTGTACTAACGAGAAGACAGCCATGGAAGCAGCTCTCGGCATGTCATACGCAGGAAAGAGAGCTCTGGTGTGCATGAAGCATGTTGGCATGAACGTTTGTGCCGATGCTTTCATCAACAGTGCCATCACTGGCGTACAGGGAGGACTGGTAGTACTCGCTGCCGATGACCCTTCTATGCACTCAAGCCAGAACGAACAGGACTCACGCTTCTATGGCAAGTTTGCTCTCGTCCCTATCTTAGAGCCGTCAAACCAACAGGAGGCATACGACATGATGAGCGTAGCCTTCGACTTCTCTGAGGCAATCAAGGAGCCAGTATTGCTGCGTGTAGTAACACGTTTGGCGCATTCCCGCGCAGGAGTGGTGGTGAAAGAGCCAAGAGAGCAGAATGGTATCAACATCTCTACTGACGCCTGGGTTCTGCTGCCTGGCATAGCAAGAAAGAAGTATGACGCACTCATCGGCAAGCAGGACGCCATGCAGATGACAAGCAACACTTCTGATTTCAACAAAAGCGAATACACCAACTATGAGAAGAAGGCTGAGAAAACAGGCATCGTAGCCTGCGGCATAGGTTACAACTACGTAAAGGAGGCCCTTGAGCTGCTACCAGAGGAGAAGCGAGCACTGTATAACATAGAAAAAGTGTCACAGTACCCTCTGCCAGAGCAACGCATACAGATGCTGGCGAAGGAGAGCGGCAAACTACTAGTAGTAGAAGATGGACAGCCAGTAGTAGAAGAAGGCGTGAAGGCTATCCTCGGCACAGACTATATAGTAACGGGCAGACTGACAGGTGCGCTGCCAAGAACAGGTGAACTGAATCCAGACTGCGTAGCTGCTGCACTTGGTGTGGAGGCTCCAGAAATACTGGATGAAGCAAAGAACCTAGCTGGCCGTCCGCCACAGCTGTGTCAAGGATGCGGACATCGCGATGTTTATGCAGCTCTGAACAAGGTTGCGGAGGAATATCCCGACCACAGAATCTTCGGTGATATCGGCTGCTACACACTCGGTGCGCTGCCTCCATTCAAGGCACTGTCAAGCTGCGTGGATATGGGTGCTTCAATAACAATGGCCAAAGGTGCCGCTGACGCTGGCCTCTTCCCTGCCATAGCAGTTATCGGTGACTCTACATTCACCCACTCTGGAATGACAGGGTTGCTGGACGCTGTGAACGATAAGTCAAACATCACCGTCATAATCTCTGACAACCTCACCACAGGCATGACGGGCGGTCAGGACTCTGCCGGCACTAACAAGTTTGAGGCTATCTGCCTTGGTCTCGGTGTGGAGCCAGAGCACGTACGCGTAGTGGTACCTCTACCTAAGAACATGGAGGAGATTACACGTACCATAAAGGAAGAGATAGAGTACAACGGTGTTTCTGTCATCATCCCACGTCGTGAGTGCATACAGACAGCTGCACGCCACGCACGCGAGAGAGCGAAGGCAAAGAAAGCTTAAATCGTCCGCATACAAGACAATATAACAAGCAAGAAATGAAAAAAGACATAATATTATGCGGTGTTGGAGGACAGGGAATCCTCTCCATCGCTACCATCATAGGCGAGGCTGCCACTCATGCAGACATCAACCTAAAGCAGGCTGAGGTACACGGCATGAGCCAACGTGGAGGCGACGTGCAGTCTAACCTCCGTCTCTCAACAGAGACCATTTACAGTGACCTAATTAAAAAAGGTGGTGCTGACGTTATCATCTCCATGGAGCCGATGGAGGCATTGCGCTACCTGCCATATCTGGCTAAAAATGGCGTAATTGTCACAAGCAACAAACCTTTTGTCAACATTCCCAACTACCCGAAAGAGGAAGATTTGTTCAATGAGCTTAAGTCATTGCCTAACAATGTGATAATGCTCGACATTGAAGATGTTGCGAAAGAGGCCGGCTCTATCAGATCAGCCAACGTTGTGCTGCTCGGAATGGCAGCGAAGTATATAGAGATTATTTCATCTGAGGCACTGCGTAATGCCGTTGCCACCATCTTCGCACGCAAGGGCGAGAAGGTTGTAGAGGCCAATCTGAAGGCGTTTGACCTCGGTGCTGCCGCCAAATAAAACATGAGAATAAGTAAGTGTTCTACTATTTCCAACTACCATGAACACTTACTTACCACTCCTTTTTCGTTTAGCGACGAGAGGAGCTGACATAACCATAATACGAAAAAATGTACAGAAGACCATTACCTGATTGGAAATCAGAATATCTCGACCCAGAACTTGAGACCATGTCGAGAGAGCAGATAGAGGCGCTGCAGGTGGAACGTCTCAAAGCTACTGTAAAGCACTGCATGAATAACCCCATATACAAGGAACGCCTTGAGAAGGCTGGCGTGACACCAGAGAACATCACCAGCGTTGACGATATACACCGCATTCCTTTCACCACGAAACAGGACTTGCGCGACACTTATCCGTTCGGCATGGCATCAGTGCCTCTCACAGAGTGTGTGCGTCTGCACTCTTCTTCTGGCACTACGGGCAACCCTACCGTTATTCTCCATACGCAGAAGGACCTTGACGAATGGGCTAATCAGGTAGCTCGTAACCTCTGGATGGTAGGTCTACGTCCTAACGACGTATTTCAGAATTCATCTGGCTATGGTATGTTCACTGGCGGACTGGGATTCCAATATGGTGCAGAGAGACTGGGCATGCTGACAATACCAGCTGCAGCGGGCAACTCTCTGCGTCAAATTAAGTTCATGACAGACTTCGGCACCACTGCGGTGCATGCCGTGCCATCATACGTGACTCGTCTGCACGAGGTGATGATGGAACAGGGCATTGACCCCCGCAAGGACACGAAACTGAAGGTGCTCGCCATCGGTGCAGAACCTCATTCTGAGGAACAGCGCAAGCGTATCGAGGAGATGATGGGTGTTAAGGCTTACAACTCATTCGGTATGTCAGAGATGTGCGGACCTGGTGTAGGCTTCGAATGTAAGGAACAAAATGGTCTTCACTTCTGGGAGGACTATTACATCGTAGAGATTGTTAACCCTGAGACCCTGGAGCCTGTGCCTGACGGAGAGATAGGCGAACTCGTGCTGACCACCATCAACCGCGAAGCCATGCCATTGCTGCGCTACCGCACACGTGACCTTACAAGAGTATTAGGACGCAGCTGCCCATGCGGACGCAATCATGTGCGACTCGATAGAATGAAGGGACGCTCGGACGACATGATGGTGCTGCGTGGCGTCAACATCTTCCCTATCCAGATAGAGAAGATTCTGATGCAGTTCAAGGAGCTGGCCAACAACTACCTCATCACGCTGACAACTGACGAGCAGAACGACAACATGACAGTAGAAGTTGAACTGGAACAACTCTTCACCGATGACTATCAGAGACTTACCGCTCTTCAGAAATCAATTACTAGAGCACTGAAGGATGAGATTCTCCTCACTCCTATAGTGAAGCTAGTGCCTAAGGGTACTCTGCCTGTAAGTGATGGCAAAGCTGTCAGAGTGATTGACAAGAGAACAGTTTACCAATAAACAAGAAATACGCAAAGAGTAGGCGTTCATAGACTTTCTACATATATTGAGAGTCTTTGGACCCTACTTGTTTTAGTTTACAAACAAATTACTACCTTAAAATTTACAATCATGACAATAAAACAACTTTCCATATTTATCGAGAATCAGAGCGGTGCACTGCTCAAAGTTCTGAAGATGCTGCGCGACAACGGCATAAGTATCATTGTCAGCACACTGGGCGACACTGATGGTTTCGGTATCTACCGCATTATATGCAACGACACAGAGAAGGCTTTCAAAATTCTGCGTGATAAAAACATATCAGCCACCATCAGCAACGTATATGGCATACGCCTAGCAGAAAACAAGCCGGGGGCAGCAGCCGAGGTTGTAGAGATGATGACAGAGGGAGGCGTGAGCATAAAATATATGTATTCTTTCCTCTATGCAGGCAAGGGTATAATAGTCTTCAGACCTGACAACAGCGATAAGGCTGAAGAGACCATCATGCTGAAGAAACTTGATTATATAACAGAAGAAGACCTCGCACATCAGGGTTAAGTAATGGTTGGTGGTTTAAGGTTATAGGTCTGCCCTCTCCCAAAAACTAAGTAACCACTCAACCAAACAACTAAACGACTAAACAACCAAACAACCAAACAACCAACATGTTCAAAACCTTAACAATCATTGCTGCTACCATACTTGCGGCATCATCAGCTAACGCAGAGAATAACGTTATGGAGAATGGCAGCGGTAATACCGACATGGCTATTCTTGAAGAACACAACACGCTGGTCAACGCACCAGCGGAGAGCAGCGACAAGGACACAAAATACTGGGCGAGCACCGTAGCCTCAAGATTAAAGGTCATGGGCTACGCCCAGGCTGGATATACCGCCACAATGCCAGAGCATGGACAGAACTCCAACTCTTTTGAAATGAAGCGCGTTGTGCTCATGGTTGGTGCAGAGATAACGCCACAGTTCTATGCCTTCTTCATGCATGAATTCAAAAGCAAGGAGATGCAGGAGTACTATATGGAGTACAGACCATGCAAGGAGTTCAACCTGCGCTTCGGTCAGTCCAAGATTGAGTACACCATGGAGAACCCTATGTCGCCCACTGTATTGGAAAGCATAGGCCCTATGTCACAGGGGGTTTTCTGGCTCTGCGGCAGCGACCCTCTGATGAACAATGCATCCGGACGTGACCTCGGTCTCATGGCTTATGGCGACCTATTCCAAAACAAACTGCGTTATGTTGTGGAGGTTGTAAATGGCGGACAGATTAACACTGCAGACAAGAACAATCAGAAGAACGTAATTGCAAAATTAGAATACAAACCAGTTCAAAACTTCCGTGTATCTATCTCTGGGCAAAAGGGTTATGGCTACGCCGTCAACTCATCGTTCTACAACCCTACCGTGCGCATTAACGACACCTACAAGCAGAACCGTTATGCTTTCGGCATGGAATGGAAATCAAAGAAGAGCGGCAATGATTATCACAAAAAACGCTGCGCCATGATTCGTACTGAGATGCTTGGCGGTAAGGACGGAGACTGCAACAGCTTCGGTGCATACGTCTCATCTGCAATTCCAGTATACAAAGGCCTTGACATAGTAGCAATGGCAGACTACATGAACTATAACACGGACAGCAACCTGAAGAAGACAAACCTCATGGCGGGCGTGCAGTACTGGATATTCAAGAAGTGCCGCTTGCAGGCGCAGTATACCTACAGCATTAAGAGCGATGCTATGAAGGCTATTCAGGGCGACAACACAAGCACTCTGCAAGCACAGGTACAGGTAGCTTTCTAAACGAACCAAGAAGACAAACATCACTAACTCAGTAACTATGCTTATCAAGATTATACTCACCGTAATATTCCTCACCATCACTGTGGGCGTAGGAATATACTCACGCCAACAAGCAAAGTCGGTAGACGGCTTTGTGCTCGGTGGCAGGTCCGTTGGTCCATGGCTCACAGCCTTCGCTTACGGAACGTCGTATTTCTCGGCTGTAGTGTTCGTAGGCTATGCCGGACAGTTCGGATGGAAATATGGACTTTCATCCTCATGGATAGGTATCGGTAACGCTATCATCGGTTCGCTATTGGCATGGCTTGTCCTTGGACGAAGAACCAAGATTATGACACAGCACATACAGAGCCGCACAATGCCTGACTTCTTCGGCACACGTTATGCTGACGAATGGCTGAGGGTCACAGCATCGGTCATTGCATTCGTATTCCTTATTCCTTACACAGCAGGTGTGTATATGGGCATCTCAAAACTATTTGAAATGGGATTCAACATCCCTTACGCATACTGCGCAGTAATCATGGCAGTACTCACTGCTATATATGTAATTCTTGGAGGATACAAGGCTACCGCTATCAATGATTTCATACAAGGCATCATCATGATATTCGGCATAACAACGATTATTGCTGTAGTGCTCAACAACCAGGGTGGACTGTTTGAGGCCATACACAAAATGACGGAGGCTCACCCTACTGTTCACGACATGGAAGACAAATCAGGGCTGTTCGCAAACTTCCAGACGGGTGACTTCGCTTCATGGTTCGGTCCTGCGCCGCTTAGTCTGCTCGGTGTTGTAGTGCTAACATCACTCGGCACATGGGGACTACCACAGATGGTAGGCAAGTTCTATTCCATCACTGACGAGGCTGCAATAAAGAGAGGTACTATCATCTCCACTATCTTTGCACTCATAGTATCAGGCGGATGCTACTTCCTCGGCAGCTTCGGCCGCCTCTTCCCTGAGCCATCATTCAGTCTGGAGAAGCACAAGTATGCGTATGACAGCATAGTACCCTCTATGCTTGAGACACTGCCAGACATTCTCATCGCACTGGTAGTGCTGCTCGTATTGTCGGCATCAATGTCTACACTGGCGTCGCTGGTGCTCACATCTTCATCAACAATGACACTCGACCTTATATACCGCGACAAGAAGTCTCTTGACGGAGAGGTCGAAGGCGGTGAGATTGACGATGTCGTAGCAGAGAAGATAGAGAGGAGAAAGGTCGTGGTGATGCGTGTACTCATTATCTTTTTTATTGCACTGTCACTGATGATAGCACTCAATCCTCCACAGTTTATTGCACAGCTAATGGGTATTTCATGGGGTGCACTAGCAGGAGCATTCCTCGCCCCATTCATGCTCGGGCTTTATTGGAAGGGCGTTACACGTGCTTCCGTATGGGCATGCTTCGTATGGGGTGTAGGCATTACCGTGGTGAACATGCTCGCTGGCAATGCTATCCTTAACCCTATAGACTGTGGTGCTGTGGCTATGCTGGGCGGATTCATCATAGTGTTCATTGTCAGCCTCGTCACTCCAAAGATGAAGAAGGAGACTATAGACAGCATTTTCAAGTGCTACAAATAAACAACATAAAGCAATATAACAGAAATGGCATCACTACAGGAGATTCTTAGTAAAGGTGACCGCTTTGCGGCATCGTGTGACATGAAGATTACAGAGATAAGAGAAGGTTATGCAAAGGCGGAGGTAAAGGTGACTGAACGACACCTTAACGCTGCAGGAGTCTGCCAGGGTGGAGTGTACTTCACACTGGCAGACCTTGCATTCGCTGCGGTAATGAATTCACATGGTCCAATAACCTTAGGCATCCAGAATAGTATTACCTTTCTTAAATCAGCCAAAGAAGGAGACACGCTGACAGCAGAAGCGGAAGAACTGATGAATCATCATAAATTGCCATTCTGCGAAATAAGAATCAGTAACCAGTTAGGCGAACTACTTTGCGTAGTTACTGGTTCTGCTTACAGAAAGAAAGAGAACTTCCAGTTTGACGGTCTGATGGGCGAATAAGACTAACATTACAAGAATATAGCATTATTATTCCATAACCAGCAATGCCTGCCAAACAGAAAATATTTCCCAAAAGATTTATTAACCCAATACCAAAAACTATGATACTAAACCGAGCAATGGAATGCATGGACCGCGAGTCTATGCGCAAATTACAGACAGAACGTCTTATCAAAACAGTGAAGACTTGTTACGAGAAGGTGCCTTTCTATCGCAAAAAGATGGACAAGATGGGCATCAAGCCAGAGGATATAAAGTCCATTGACGACATACATCGCCTGCCTTTCACCACAAAGCATGACCTAAGGGATGAATATCCTTTCGGACTGCAGGCAGTGCCACAAAGCGAGATTGTAAGAATACATGCGTCATCAGGCACTACAGGCAAGCCTGTCGTCGGCACATACACAAAGAATGACCTACACATGTGGGCAGAAGGTGCTGCCCGTGTGTTCGCTGCTGGAGGCGTAACAAAAGGCGACATAGTACAGGTAAGCTATGGCTACGGACTCTTTACTGGCGGCCTCGGAGCGCATGATGCAGCTGGACTGCTCGGTGCGGTACAGCTACCAACATCTGCTGGTAACTCTGAAAAGCAGATTATGCTGATGAAGGACTTCGGGTCTACTGTATTGGCATGCACACCTTCATACGCCCTGCACCTTGCGGAGGTGATAGAGAAGAGCGAGGTGGTGAAGAAAGAAGACCTTAAACTGCGTGTAGGTTTCTTCGGAGCTGAACCTTGGACTGAGGGCATGCGCAAAGAACTTGAGGACAAACTGGGCATCAGAGCTATGGACATTTACGGTCTGACAGAGATGTGCGGTCCTGGTGTTGGCGGTGAATGTGAATGCCAGAACGGCACACACCTGTGGGAGGACATGTTCTATCCTGAGATTATCAACCCTGACACGCTGGAGCCTTGTGAGCCAGGAGAGTTCGGAGAGTTGGTTTTCACATCACTCTGCAAGGAGGCGATGCCTATCCTTCGCTATCGCACACGTGACCTTACGCGACTTATCTACGACAAGTGTGAATGCGGCCGCACTGCAGTAAGAATGGATAGAATACTCGGTCGATCTGACGACATGATGATTATACGTGGCGTTAACGTTTTCCCAAGCCAAATTGAAGCTTGTCTTACAGAGTTCCCCGCATTCACTCCACAGTACTTCATCACGGTCGACCGCAAGAACAACGAGGACACATTCGACCTTGACGTAGAACTGCGCAGCGAGTACTTCTCCCCTAACCCTGCAAAGCAGATGCCTCACATCAAGCCACTCTATGACCGCATTGTATCTATGGTAGGTATCAAACCTAACATTCATATCAAGGAGCCTGGGGCTATCGCACGCTCTATAGGCAAGGCGAAACATGTAAACGACAAGAGAAACTTCAAATAAACACAGAAGAAATAAGTGTTCAGAACTATTACTTACAATAGTTCTGAACAGCTAATTATTCATTAATCAAATCAATATGCCACTGAATAAAGATATTGTAACAAAAGCTATCGATGACATGCAGCTTGGAGATTTCTCACAAGCTACTATACGCGACATACAGAGTTTATCAAAGACCTTGGAAGAGAAAACAGGTGAACCCGTCATACATTTGGAAATGGGTGTGCCAGGACTTAAGCCTTCTGAGATAGCACTGAAAGCGGAACAGGAGGCTCTTGCTAACGGCTGCGCCACAATATACCCTCCTAACGGTGGTATTCCACGCATCAAGAATGCAGCGTCACAGTTTGTTAAAGCATTCATCGGTGTTGATATAGAACCTCTCTGCTGCATCCCTACAACAGGATCCATGCAGGGAACATTCGCCGCTTTCACTGCATGGAAACATGCTTTTACAGATGCTGACACTTCAAAGGGCGCACCTACAGTGCTGTTCATATATCCTGGTTTCCCCGTACAACAGACACAATGCGAGGTAATCGGACTGAAATACATGGGCATTGACATCCATGACTTCCGAGGCACAGAGCTCATTAAGAAACTTGAGGAGATTGTACAGTCCAACAACATCTGCGGTATTGTTTATTCCAACCCAAACAATCCTTCATGGGTCTGCTTTAACGAAGAAGAGCTGGCAGGCATAGGAAAGTTGGCTACAGAGTATGACTTCATAGTACTTGAAGACCTTGCTTACTTCGCAATGGATTTCCGTCGTGACCTTTCACATCCTTTCCAAGCTCCATTCCAGGCCACTGTAGCACACTACACGGACAACTATATGCTGTCAGTGTCAGGCTCCAAGGCTTTCTCGTATGCAGGACAGCGCATCGGAGTTTGCTGCATCAGCAACAAACTCTACCATCGTGTATTCCCTGCACTAAAGAAAAACTTTGGCGTAGGCGAGTTCGGAAACTTCTTTGCCAACCGACTGATGTACACATTCTCAAGCGGTACGACACACAGCGTTCAACACGCTATGGCTGCACTGATGGAGGCGGCATGCAGTGGGGCATACAATTTCCTTGATGATGTAAAAGAATATGGCAGACGTGCAAAATTCATGAAAGACGTTCTGCTCAACAATGGATTCTATTTGGTTTATGACAACGATATGGGAGACCCTCTTGCAGACGGTTTTTATTTCACAGTACAGTATCCTGGCATGACCGACCTGCAGCTGACAAGAGAACTGATGTATTATGGCATAGCAGTATATCCCCTTGATACCATGGGCTCCACACAGCAGGGAGTACGAATCTGTACTTCATTCTTTGCAGACAACCAGCATGAACTGTTCAAGAAGAGAATCGAAGAATTCAAGGCAAATCATTAAAGGATAATCCCCCAAATTAGCCTTGACAATTCACTATCCCTGATATAGTTTGTGAGATAGGCTTAGCATTACTATATCAGGGATTTCTATTACTACAAGAAAGCCCGTTAAAAGTTAATTATATGTAAACATTAAGTCCACGAACTTGCTGTTTGCCTTTTTTTTTGTAACTTTGCAACGATTTATAGTGTATTGCGAGAAGCAATACTCTTAGTAGAATCATCAATTACAACTTCAACATCAACATAATGAAGAAAGTTCTTTTTGTCAATCAAGACATCACCCCTTACGTAGCAGAAACAGAACTGTCACTGATGGGACGCATGGCACCACAGAAGGTGCAGGAAGCAGGATGCGAAATCCGTACATTCACACCTCGCTGGGGCAACATCAACGAACGCCGCGGACAACTGCATGAGGTTATCCGACTTTCAGGAATCAACATCCCAATTGATGACATAGATCACCCACTGATTATCAAGGTAGCAAGCATCCCCGCTACAAAGGTGCAGGTTTATTTCATTGACAATGAAGAATTCTTCAACAGAAAAGCCCAACTTACTGATAAAGATGGCAATATGTTTTCTGACAATGGTGAGCGTGCAGCATTTTTCGCACACGGTGTCATTGCCACCATCAAGAAACTACGTTGGGTTCCTGACGTAATCCACTGTCAGGGTTGGATGTCCGCTCTTGTGCCACTTTACATCAAGAAAGCCTACAGCGAAGAGCTTGGTTTGGGAGGGGTAAAAGTCGTTACTTCACTCTTCGACCAGCCACAGCAAGAAGTTATGGCAGACAACACAAAGGCTTGCCTTGCATATAACGATATTACTACTGACGGACTGCTTGCAAAGTACGATGACGCTATAACAAGTCAGGAGCTTGAAAAGTTAGCCATTGACTATTCAGATGGCATCATCAAGGCTTCAGCAGAAATTGACAGCAACATCATGAAATATGCGGAAGAGACAGGAGTAAAGATCTTGGACTGTCAAGACGAGAAATTCGCTGACGACTACGTTAAATTCTACGAGAATCTTTAAATTTGAAGATAGGATTTCAAATTCAGTGATGGTAAAAAATTGTCTTACACAATTTTACGGTTCCGATGTTTCGTTGCAGAAGCTTATCTATTTCTTTTTCAAGTATGCTCTCTGTCACAATGATGACATAATCCTTCCACACACCCATCATCAGAATAAAATAGTCTCGTAAAAACGAAAGCAGCCAGAAATACAGATATGAATTGTTAGATATTCTATTCACCATTACCAAGAATCGAAAATCTTTAATAAAGAATGAAGCACTCTTTCTACACAATATTGGCAATAATAGCAATGGCAATATGCTCTTGTGACGACACTACCGACACACTAGGAATGTCACTCACAAGCAATACCAACAATGTCAGCGTAAGTGCCGACTCTTTCTTTGTAGAATCACATTCTATAAAAGCAGGAGATATTGTGTCACGTTCGTCAGACGGTTATACAGGACACATCAAAGACCCGGAGACAGGCTCATATGTCACCTGCAACTACATGACTCAGTTCACTACTATGGGAGACTACCAGTTCCCTAGTATTGACAACCTCGTTGTAGCCGACTATGACGAGAGCCAGCCAAAAGCAGATCAGGTAAAGGCGGATTCATGCAAACTGATATTATATTTCTCTGGTTTTTATGGAGATTCCCTTGCTTTGATGAAAGTCATGGCCCACGAGATGAGCAAGCCATACGAAGAAGGAGTGACATACAAGACAGGATTCAACCCTATCAGCGAGGGAATGATAAGAAACGGTAACGGAAGCATTCACGAGGAACTATCATATACCATTTCTAACAGAATATATTCTGACGCTCTCAGAGGTTCTACTTCCTATACTCCGAATATAGTCTTTAATCTGAACGAAGAATACACGGACAAGGACGGTGTTACATACGACAACTACGGAACTTACCTCATGAAAAAGTTCTACAACTCAGACACCAATGGAGCTTTCACTAACGGTTACCAATTCACCCACGAGATATGTCCTGGATTTTACCTTGAGAATATTGGTGGAATAGGAGCCCTTGGCACAATTGAGACTTCTCGTATACTTGTATACTTTAGAAGTCTTGTCAACGGTAAAGAAGAGACGGGAATATCATCTTTCGCTGGTTCAGAGGAAGTATTGAGGAAGACAACCATCATGCAGGATGAGGATGCCATTGACAGACTCGTTAATGAAGAGTCATGTACATATCTCAAGACTCCTGCAGGAATCTTCACGGAACTAACACTTCCAATAGACAGAATTATCTTAGGCCGTGATAATGACGCAACAAGTCATGAAAACGACACTCTGAACACCGTACGACTGTTCATACCGAGGGTAAACGACACTTCCACCAGCGACTATAAACTCCAGATGCCCAGCACCCTCCTGCTATTGCCAACAGACAGCGTAGAGAATTTCTTCGCAAACAAAAAGTTAGCAGACTCACGCAGCTCGTATATAACGAGTTACTCTTCTTCTACTAACGGTTATACTTTCGCCAATATCTCCCAGCTTGTGACAAAGACATACAAGGCTCTTGGCGATACTATCCAACAGGTCATTGATGCCAAGAAGAGAGAAGCCGGGGTAAGCGAGCTGTCAGCAGAACAGGAAAAGATTATAAAGAAAGAGGTGGCAAAGAAATATATCTCCAACCACCCTACATGGAACCGTGTGACGGTTATTCCTGTAGAGACCACCTACTCTACCCTGTCGTCAGGTTCATCCATCCTTACAAAGGTGACTTATGACATGAAGCTCCGCAGTACAAAACTGAAGAAAGGTTCCAACACCAACGGAAATATAATGTTAAACGTTATATATTCAAAGTTCAAAGACTAACAGCACGACATGGCAGACAATTTTCTGGAAAAGCATCGTGACGAGTATGAAAAGCGCAAGGCACGATGGCTGGCAAAGAAGAAAAAGACAAACCTTATATATTTGGATGTAAAAAACAAAACCACAAACCAATAATACAATGATTAAAATACAATTTCCTGATGGTTCAGTACGCGAATATGATAATGGCGTAACGGGCCTGCAGATTGCAGAGAGTATCTCACCAGCTCTCGCCCGCAACATAGTTGCATGTGGTGTAAACGGTGAAACGACAGAAATAAACCGTCCTATCAACGAGGACGCGACTATAGCACTCTATCGTTTTGACGATGAAGAAGGCAAGCATGCATTCTGGCATACCTCAGCCCATCTGCTTGCAGAGGCTTTACAGGAACTTTACCCTGGCATACAGTTCGGTTTCGGTCCAGCCATTGAAAACGGATTCTTCTATGATGTACTTCTCCCTAACGGCGAGATGATTAAGGAGGGCGACTTCAAGAAGATAGAGGACAAGATGATAGAGCTTGCACGCAAGGACGAAGCCGTTGTCCGTAAAGATGTATCCAAGGCAGACGCCATCGCCCAATTCAATGCCATGGGTCAGACATACAAGGTAGAACACATCGAGCAGGATCTCGAAGACGGCACTATCTCTACATACACCCAGGGAGCCTTCACCGACCTCTGTCGTGGTCCACACATCGTTTCTACAGGTATCATCAAGGCCGTAAAACTCACGAGCATAGCAGGTGCGTTCTGGCGCGGTGATGCCAAGAGAGAGCAGATGCAGCGTCTATATGGTATCTCATTCCCGAAGAAAAAGCTCCTTGACGAGTATCTCGTAATGATGGAAGAGGCCAAGAAGCGTGACCACCGCAAAATCGGCAAGGAAATGGAACTCTTCATGTTCTCAGACCGTGTAGGCAAGGGACTTCCTATCTGGCTACCAAAGGGAACAGACCTTCGTCTCCGCCTTCAGGACATGCTCCGTCGCATACAGAAGCGTTTCGGCTACTGCGAGGTTATCACTCCGCATATCGGTTCAAAGAACCTATACGTAACGTCTGGCCACTATGCCCACTATGGCAAGGACTCCTTCCAGCCAATCCACACACCTGAAGAGGACGAGGAGTATATGCTGAAGCCAATGAACTGTCCTCACCACTGTGAGGTATTCGCAAGCAAGCCACGCTCATACCGTGAACTACCATTCCGCTGCGCTGAATTCGGTACCGTTTACCGTTATGAACAGTCAGGCGAGCTTCACGGTCTAACACGCGTACGTTCATTTACACAGGACGATGCACACATCTTCTGCCGTCAGGACCAAGTGAAGAGTGAGTTCCTCCGTGTTCTTGACATAATTCAAGCCGTATTCTCTATCTTCGGCTTCAAGGACGATCAGGTAGAGTTCCAGATTTCGCTTCGTGACCCTAACAACAAGGAAAAGTACATCGGTTCTGACGAGATATGGAGCGAGGCAGAGCAGGCTATCATTGATGCTTGCAAGGAGAAGGGCTTGAACGCCCGTACAGAGCTTGGCGAGGCAGCCTTCTACGGTCCAAAACTTGACTGTATGGTCAAGGACGCTATCGGCCGTCGCTGGCAGCTTGGCACTATCCAGGTGGACTACAACCTCCCACAGCGTTTCTGTCTGGAGTACACCGCAGAGGACAACTCCAAGAAAACCCCTGTAATGATTCACCGTGCACCATTTGGTTCATTGGAGCGTTTCACCGCTGTGCTCATCGAGCACACTGCAGGTCACTTCCCTCTTTGGCTTACACCTGACCAGGTAGCTATTCTCCCTATCTCAGAGAAGTACAACGACTACGCTGACAAGGTACAGCAGTATCTTGAGAGCGTTGACGTTCGTGCTATCGTTGACAACCGTAACGAGAAGATAGGTCGTAAGATTCGTGATAACGAAATCAAACGTATTCCTTACATGGTCATCGTTGGCGAGAAAGAAGCAGCAGATGGCACAGTTGCCATGCGACAGCAGGGTGGCGGCGAGCAGGCAGTAATGTCTCTCGAAGACTTCGGCAAGCGCATCAACGCTGAGGTTGCCAAGATGCTTGAAGCAATGAACATCAAGCCACAGGACTAACATTCAATCCTAGCACAAAATACGATTGTAAGATATAAACGCCATCAAGATATAGGGCTATATACTGTAAAGGTAAACATTATTATAGGAGGTAAACGCATAAAAAAGCGTTTATCTCCTATTTTCGTAAAGTAAGAACGAGATTTCGCCATTACAAAACAGCCAAGTAGTTGTATGGTAACAAAAAAAGCAGTAAATTTGCATAAAATTTAGAATATGCGATATAAAACAATATTACTTGACCTCGATGGCACCCTGATGGACAGTGGTGAAGGTATCATGAAAAGCGCACAGTACGCCCTATCACGTATGGGGGTAAAGGTAGACGATTGGCAGTCACTCCGTTTCTTTGTAGGTCCTCCGCTTGAGGACTCCTTCATTGATTTCTACGGTTTCAGCAAAGAGAAGGCGCACGAGGCTGTCATGGCTTACCGCGAAAGATATTTCACGATAGGAATGCTCGAGCAGAAGCCATACGATGGCGTTATGGAGTTTCTCGCCACACTAAAAGACATGAAACTTACACTATGCCTTGCCACAAGCAAGATGGTGAAACAGTCACAGTTCGCCCTTGAACATTTCGGACTCGGCAAATACATTGAGCATATCTTTGCCCGCGACAATGCCGGCTTGCTGCACACTAAAGCCGATGTAATAAACAGCGGACTAACAGCACTCGGCATACAGGACAAGAGCAGCGTACTAATGGTTGGCGATCGTAAATTCGACATCAACGGTGCCAAAGAATGCGGGCTTGACTCTGTGGCAGTGCTGTATGGCTACGGCAATCGAAAGGAGTTTGAAGAAGCAGGAGCGACATACATCTGCAAGGACTTTGGTGATATAATAAAGGTGATAAAAGACAAGCAATGATATACCCAGACAATTACGAGAAGAAAATAGGCTTTGAAGAAATCCGTCGTATGCTGAGAGGCAACTGCCTCTGCACCATCGGTTGCGATGAGGTGGATGCCATGACATTCATGACAGACGGTGATGAGGTGGCTTACCGACTCTCAGAAGTCCGTGAACTACGCCGCGCCTTGGAAGAAGAAGAGGATTTCCCACTCCAGTTCTTCTTTGATGCTCGCCAAAGCGTAGCACGTTTGCGACTGAAAGGCACACATTTAGAAGAGCAGGAGCTCTTTGGACTTATGCAGTCACTGCGCACCATTGGTGCGATAAAGGAACGCCTTCGACCAGAGGTGCCCACAGAAGAAGACGGTCCACAGCCAGCAGCAGACTACCCCGCCCTATGGGCATTGGCAAAAAGCGTACGCACCTTTCGCGATGCAGTGCGATGCATCAGTAACATACTTGATAAATACGGGCACATAAGGGACTCGGCATCCTCCTTGCTATACCATATCCGCCAGGAGATGCGCCAGATGGAAGGCAGCGTATCACGTACACTAGCCTCAATCCTCCGCCAGGCGCAGCAGGACGGTTTCGTAGAGAAAGACGTTACGCCTGCCATGCGTGACGGCAGACTCGTCATCCCTGTAGCTCCTGCCATGCGCAGGAAGATACAGGGTATCGTACATGACGAGTCCGCAACAGGCAAGACCTTGTTCATCGAACCAGCAGCAGTAGTTGAGGCGAACAATCGTATTAGGGAGTTAGAGGCAGACGAGCGCCGTGAAGTGACGCGTATTCTCGTGGAGACAAGTGATACTCTTCGCCCCGATACCGATGGCATACTGCAATCCCTGCAGTTCCTTGGTAAGATTGACTTCATACAGGCCAAGCTGAAATTCTCTGAAGAATTCAACTGCATCGAACCACAAATCAAGAACCGACCATACATTGACTGGATAGGTGCCATACATCCACTGTTGCAGAAGAGTTTGAAGAAACAGTCAAAAAGCGTAGTACCTCTCGACATAACGATAGAGCGCGGACTGCTCATCATCTCTGGTCCTAATGCTGGCGGCAAGTCCGTATGCCTAAAAACAGTAGGACTGCTGCAGTATATGCTTCAATGCGGCGTAAGCGTACCTGTCAGCGAGCGTAGCACCATGGGCATCTTCTCCAACATAATGATAGACATAGGAGACGAGCAGAGCATTGAAGACGACCTCTCAACTTACTCCTCGCATCTTCGTAACATGAAGATGATGATAAAACACTCCAACAGCAGCACCCTCCTTCTTATTGACGAGTTCGGCACAGGTACCGAGCCGCAGATAGGCGGTGCTATAGCTGAGGCGGTACTGAAACAGTTCTGGACCAACAGAGCCTGGGGCGTCATCACCACCCACTATCAGAACTTAAAGCATTTTGCAGAAGACCACAAGGGAGTAACTAACGGTGCCATGCTATATGACCGCCGTGAAATGAAGGCTCTCTTCCAGTTACAGATAGGTCGTCCCGGTTCTTCGTTCGCAATAGAGATAGCCCGCAAGACGGGACTGCCAGAGGAGGTAATCAAAGATGCGTCAGACATCGTAGGTCAAGACTACATCCAGAGCGACAAATACCTTCAGGACATCGTACGCGACAAAAGATACTGGGAACAGAAACGCCAGACAGTACACCAGAGAGAGAAGGACATAGAGCGCACCATCACGCGCTTTGAGGCAAGCGTAGAGGAGATAGACAAGGAGCGCAAGGCTATCCTGCGTAGGGCCAAGGAGCAGGCAGAGGAACTGCTGCGCGAGGCTAACCGACGGATAGAGAACACCATACGCGAGATTCGCGAGGCGGAAGCGGAGAAGGAAGCGACCAAACGTATCCGCAAAGAGATGGCTGAATTCCGCGAAGAAGTGAACGAGATTGACACCAAGGCCAACGATGCTCTGATAGAGAAGAAGATGCAACAGATTCTCGCACGCCGCGAACGCAAAGAGAACAGAAAGAAGGAAAAAGCCGAAAAGGCTCTAACCCCTACAGCCACTCCACAAGCAACCACAGCAGGGCAGAATGCCGAGACTGACGAGAATGTCTTCATGCGCGAGGGCAATACCGTTCACATCAAGGGAACTAAGAGCACTGGCATTATAGAGAGCATACAGGGCAAGAACGCCATCGTGATTCTCGGTGACATGAAGACTAAGATGCCTCTCAGCAAACTAGAACACGAGAAAGACAAGCCGCAGGAGCAGGCCATTACGGCAAATACAGCAGCAGTGGCACGCATCACACGTAACGTCATTGACGAACACAAGAACAACTACCGTCAGGAGATAGACGTAAGAGGCATGAGGGGCGATGAAGCCCTGCTTGCCGTACAGCGGTTCATTGACGACTCAATCCTTGTCGGTGCCAGCAACGTGCGTATACTACACGGCAAGGGCAACGGCATCTTGCGCCAGCTGATACGCGAGTATCTCAGCGGCATCCCTAATGTGACTGACTACCGCGATGAGCACATCCAATTAGGCGGTGCAGGTATTACGGTGGTAACTATTGGCTGATTCATACACTTTACATAAGCAAAGCGGTCAGACACATTTCCCATTCAGGAGATAGTGTCTGACCGCTTTGCTTGTATGGTAGTTCCCACCCCACAAGGCTCCTACAAATCAATACTTAGGCAACTTGCTGAAAATCTTCTTGCCATGTATGTAATACTGCGCCAGCAGACTGAACGATGTCTTTCCCGGCACATTCTCCCCCTTCCTCTTCTTCTGTATCATCGCCCTTTCAGCATCAAAATCATGCTTCCATGCATTGAAGTCACGCCTTGCACGAAGCACAGCCTTGAAATCACCTACGCTACGCCCCAAAACCAGCATCTGAATAGCAGCGAGGTAGTCCAGGTACTTACGGATGCGCATCACGCGTGGCAGTTCTACGTCAGAAAGATTCTTATACAGCATAGTCAGATTGTTTCTGAAGTTAAGATACGTCTTTCTCGGATTACCTTTCGGTAGAGTTCCACCGCCCAAATGATATGCTCTACTCTTCGGTACACAGACTATACGCCTACCCATTATGTTAAGTCGCCAGCATAGGTCTATCTCCTCGTTATGGGCAAAGAATCTTCCATCCAGTCCACCAGCCTTCCAATAGTCTGCCGAGCGAATTACAAGGCAAGCACCCGTAGCCCACAATACCTCCTGCTGATAGTCATACTGCCCATTGTCCTGCTCCACAGTATCAAAGATGCGCCCTCTGCAGAAAGGGTAGCCATACTTATCCATGAAACCTCCACAGGCACCAGCATACTCAAAGCTGTCTTTGTCATACTCTGCAAGCAACTTAGGTTGGCAAGCCGCCACTTGCTGATGAGCATCCATAAACTCTATCAGCGGTGTGAGCCAATGATGGGTGACTTCCACATCGCTATTGAGCAATACATAATATTCGGCATCTATCCTTGAAAGTGCCCTATTATAGCCTTCAGCAAAACCATAGTTCTGCTCCAAGACGATGGTCTTCACTTGCGGATACTGTGTTTCGAGCATGTGCATGGAGCCATCGGTAGAGTTGTT
>SAMEA104315434__coassemble_471_pt1 | contig 21433 bp, 19 predicted proteins | sample SAMEA104315434__metabat2_high_PE_014 | metagenome-assembled genome bin SAMEA104315434 (sample SAMEA104315434) | gut metagenome | biome: Monkey gut; feature: monkey-associated habitat; material: faeces | place: China | collected 2013
ACCTCACGCATTACGCCACGCGCCACAGCTACATCCTTGAGCTGAAGGTGCTGCCCAAGAAGGACTTCGACGCCAAGGGCGAGGCGCAGTGGGCTGAGGCAGTGGAGCAGATAGAGCGTTACGCCGCCGCACCGAGAGTGGAGGCACTGCGCCAGGGCACTACGCTGCATAAGATTATCATGCAGTTTGCCGGAGGCGAGCTGATGAGAATGGAGGAAGTGTAGTTAAGTGTTAAGTATTAGTGATTAGTGATTAGTGATTAAGTGTAGTTAGGTGAAGGTGAAGCTGAAACTTAATACTTAACATGTAGCTTTACTTAATCACTAATCACTAATACTTAATACTTAGATAAGCTTAATCACTAATCACTAACACTTAGTACTTAACAACACTTAATATTCTTGCAATGAACAAAATAACAAACGATATGGAACAGACCCCGAAACAGTTGCCTTATGGCGTTTCAGACTTCGTGACGGTAATGGAGCAGAACCTCTATTACGTAGACAAGACGATGTATATCCCGCTGCTTGAGGACCAGCCGCGCAACATCATCTTCATCCGTCCGCGCCGCTTCGGCAAGAGTCTCCTCTTGAGCATGCTTCATACTTATTATGACTACCGTTATCGCGACAAGTTTCAGTCCCTCTTCGGCAGTCTGTGGATAGGCAGTCATCCTACGCCCCTGCATAACAGGTACCAGGTGATGCACCTCGACTTCTCGCAGGTTAGCGGCGGCATCAGCAGGCTGGAGGAGAGATTCGACCAATACTGCTGCATCACGTTGGACGGCTTCGTCAGACGCTACGCAGACCAGTATCCTGCAGAGATATGCGAGCGTATAGAACGTTGCGACAATACCGCAGGAAAGCTCGCCTTGATACACGACTATGCCAGTGAGCAGAGATACCCACTCTACCTCATCATCGACGAGTATGACAACTTCACCAACGTGGTGCTCAACGAGCAGGGCGAGGACGTGTACACCGCCATAACGCATGCCGACGGCTTCTACCGTGACATCTTCAAGAAATTCAAGGGCACTTTCGAGCGTATCTTCATCACGGGCGTCAGTCCTGTGACGCTTGACGACGTGACGAGCGGCTTCAACATCGGTTGGCACATCTCCATGAACCCCGACTTCAACCAGATGCTGGGCTTCTCCACAGAGGAGGTGCGTGACATGTTCACCTACTACAAGCAGGTAGGCAAGCTGCCAGACCATTGCGATGTGGAAGCTATGATAGGCGAGATGCGCCCGTGGTATGACAACTACTGCTTTGCCAAGGGTGCGCTGCATACGCAGAGCCGCGTGTTCAACAGCGACATGGTGCTGTATTACCTGCGCAATTATGTGAGTTCGGGCTGCGCTCCAGACCAGATGGTAGACCCCAACACGAAGACGGACTATAACAAGATGAAGAAGCTCTTGCAGCTTGACAAGCTTGACGGCGACCGCAAGGGCGTGATACGCACCATAGCCGAGAGAGGGGAGATAGTAGCCACGGTGGAGGAGACGTTCCCCGCCCGTTACCTTACCAATCCCAATATCTTCACCAGTCTGCTGTTCTATTACGGCATGCTGACCATCAAGGACACGAGGGGCGACAAGCTTGTGCTCGCTATACCTAACAACAACGTGCGCAAGCAGTACTATACCTACCTCATGGAGCTGTTTGAGGAGAAGGCAAGCGTGGACATAGGCAGACTGACCGACTATTATTACGACATGGCATACGACGGCAGGTGGCAGGAGGGGCTGCGCTTCATGGCAGATGCTTACAGCAAGGTGTCGTCCGTGCGCGACGGCATAGAGTCCGAGCGTAACCTGCAGGGTTTCTTCATGGCATACCTCAACCTCAACAACTATTATTACACCGCCCCCGAGCTGGAGCTGAACCACGGCTACTGCGACTTCTTCCTCCTGCCGGACCTCACGCATTACGCCACGCGCCACAGCTACATCCTTGAGCTGAAGGTGCTGCCTAAGAAGGACTTCGACGCCAAGGGCGAGGCGCAGTGGGCAGAGGCAGTGGAGCAGATAGAGCGTTACGCCGCTGCACCGAGAGTGGAGGCACTGCGCCAGGGCACCACGCTGCATAAGATAATCATGCAGTTTGCCGGAGGCGAGCTGATGAGAATGGAGGAAGTGTAGTTAAGTATTAAGTATTAGTGATTAGGGATTAAGTGCAGGAGTGCAGGCAATGTTCGGAGTGACACCGACAGACTACGCAGCAAGAAGAAAAGAGAAGTGATACGACTTCTTTTTGGCACAATCATTACGCAGTCTCAACTTTTTGTTGTATCTTTGCATCTGTATACGCTCCGCATACCTGGAAGGGCGGCAGAGCAGCGTATGCACATCCCACCGAAACACATAATAAACCCTAAACATATTTCTACGCTATGAGCAACAGACAGAAGCGTTTCTTCCTCACAGAGGAGCAGATTCCAAAGCAGTGGTATAACATCCAGGCCGACATGCCTAACAAACCGCTGCCGCCACTTAACCCAAAGACCCACGAACCGCTCGGTGCAGAAGACCTCTACCCGATATTCGCCAAGGAGCTGTGCCATCAGGAACTGAACACTACAGACGCCTGGATAGACATCCCTGAGCCAGTACGCGAGCAGTACAAGTACTACCGCTCCACACCGCTCGTACGTGCCTACGGGCTGGAGGAGGCACTCGGCACACCAGCACATATTTATTTCAAGAACGAATCCGTAAGCCCAGTAGGCTCACACAAGCTCAACTCCGCACTCGCACAGGCCTACTACTGCAAGAAGGAAGGCATAACCAACGTCACCACAGAGACGGGCGCCGGCCAGTGGGGCTGCGCACTGTCATACGCTGCCAAGGTCTTCGGCCTCGAGGCTGCTGTGTACCAGGTGAAGATATCATACAATCAGAAGCCGTACCGTCGCTCCATCATGCAGGCATACGGGGCACAGGTCACACCATCGCCATCCATGTCCACACGCGCCGGAAAGGACGTGCTGACAAAGGATCCTAACAACCAGGGTTCACTCGGCACTGCCATCTCAGAGGCGGTAGAGCTCGCCATGACAACGCCTAACTGCAAGTATGTGCTCGGTTCCGTGCTCAACCACGTAGCACTGCACCAGACCGTAATAGGACTGGAGGCAGAGAAGCAGATGGAGATGGCAGGGGAGTACCCCGACATCGTGATAGGATGCTTCGGAGGCGGTTCCAACTTCGGAGGCATCAGCTTCCCATTCATGCGCCACAACATCCTGGAGGGTAAGAAAACACGCTTCATCGCCGCAGAGCCAGCAAGCTGCCCTAAGCTGACACACGGTGTGTTCCAGTACGACTTCGGCGACCTCTCTGGTCTCACACCGCTGCTGCCTATGTACACCCTGGGCCACAACTTCATGCCAGCAAACATACACGCTGGCGGACTGCGCTATCATGGAGCCGGAATGATAATCTCACAGCTGAAGAAGGACGGCTACATGGAGGCTGCCGACATACAGCAGACGGAATCATTTAGGGCAGGCATACTCTTCTCAAAGACCGAGGGCATAATCCCCGCACCTGAATCATGCCATGCCATCGCCACTGCTATACGCGAGGCCAACAAGTGCAAGGAGACAGGCGAAGAGAAGGTGATCCTCTTCAACCTCTCAGGCCACGGACTCATCGACATGAGTGCCTACGACCAGTTCCTCGCAGGGTCACTGCAGGACTATGAGGTGTCTGACGAAGATGTGCAGAAGAACATCAGCGAACTCGAGAAGATTATTTAAGGTAGGTTTTAGGTTAGGAGGTTTTAGGTTTTAGGTCTTTAGGCCTTCGGGTCTTGAGTCTTTAGGTCTTTAGACTTGATTTCTACAGAGCTCTCCTGATTCATAATAGAAAGCCGCCCACAGCCCGTAGCCGTTTTCGGTTACTGGTTGTGGGCTTTTTCGTATTGCTGGTCAATAGAACCGCCCGCTATCTTTGTGCGCTGCCGTTTCTACGGCAGACGTCCCTGCAACCCATAACCCACAACCTCCAACCCGAAAGACCAACAACCCATAACCCACAACCTCCAACCCAATATGTTATTTTTTATTTAATTCCATTGCATTATGGATTTTTCTTTGTACCTTTGTAAGTTGAAAAGGTATCTTCGGCAGCCACCTGCCGGGGGTGAAGAGAAAAGCAATATACATGATAGAGATACGCACCATATCCGCTCCCAAAGACATAGAGCGATTCATAGACTTCCGTACCCAGCTGTACAAGGCAGACCCTTGCGCCGTGCCTTATCTGTTTAAGGACGAGAAAGAGACCATCATGCCCGACCGCAACCCCGCATTCGAGTTCTGCGAGGCAGAGTACTATATGGCGTATCGCAACGGCAAGGTGGTAGGCAGAATAGCCGCCATCATCAACCATCATGCCAACGAGAAGTGGGGCAGGAAGAATGTACGCTTCGGCTATTTCGACTTCGTGGACGACAAGGAGGTGTCACGCACCCTCATCGCCAAGGTGGAGGAATACGGACGCAGCCATGGCATGGACACCATAATAGGACCCATGGGCTTCACCGACCTTGACAGGGAGGGCATGCTCATCGAAGGCTTTGACGTGATGGCATCCATGCACGCCAATCATAATTACCCCTACTACAAAGACCACATGGAGGCACTCGGCTTCACCAAGGACAACGATTGGGTGCAGCAGCTCATAACAGTGCCCCGCGAGGTGCCCGCCAAGTTCGCCAAGATAACATCCATGATAGCGCGCCGCTACAACATCGTGCCGCGCAAGCTCACCAAGGACGACCTTATGAAGCGTGGCTACGGCAAACGCTTCTTCCATATACTCAACGAATGCTACAAGGACCTCTATGAATTCTCAGAACTCTCCGAGAAACAGATAGACAACCTCGTGAGGGAATACATCTCCATGGCAGACCTCAACCTCGTCACCTTCATCTTTGACGAGAACGTAAAGACCTCAGACCCTACCGAGAGCATGATAGGCTTCGGCGTAAGCTTCCCGTCGTTCTCCAAGGCACTGCGACGCACACGCACCGGCAGACTGCTGCCATTCGGGTGGGTGCACCTCGTGAGGACGCTCCTCTTCCACGATACAGACACGGTGGACCTGCTGCTCATAGGCGTGCTGCCAGAGTACAGGGCCAAGGGAGCCAACGCCATACTCTTCGACGACCTCATCAAGTGGTATCTCAAGTACCACTTCACCCATGCCCTCACGCTACCTATGATGGAGACCAATGAGGGAGTGCTCTCGGCATGGCAGTACTTCGATGCAAAGACCGTGAAGCGGCTGAGAAGCTACAAAAAAGAATTAGGAGTTAGAAGTTAGGAATAAAAGGAAGGAGACATGAAATGAAAGACATAGAAAGCAAGTATGATGGCAATGTGACATCGAAGACAGATTCTGTAGTGAGTTTGACGAGCAAGTCTTCCTTGCATATAGAGTCAAGAAAAGATTGGAAGATTCTTTCTGATGCAAGAAAAGCTGAAGGAGCTGCTGATGTTGTGGCTATGGCAGGTGTCTTCTCTAAATGTGGGAGAGTAAAATCTGGTGATGAAAGATTGAATTATCTGATAAGGAAGAACCTATGAAAGTCTTTTTGGATACGAACATCTTGATAGATTTTCTTCTGAAACGTGAAAACGGAGGGGCTGCTGCAACAGATATTATGTTATTAGGCAATTCGCAAGTCTTGGATTTGTGTCTCACAGATTTGACAATTGCAAATGCCGCATATATAGTACGTAGGGAATATGAAATGTCAGAGTTCCGGAGAGTGTTGCTGGTTCTGTCAAAATGTTATTCAGTTGTTCCTATAGGAGAACATGCTGTTAATAAGGCTTTGTCAGCGGAGTGGAAGGATTTTGAGGACTCAATGCAGTATTATGCAGCTGTAGATGCGGCTTGCGAATGTATAGTGACAAGAAATGTAAAAGACTTTTCTCTGTCAGAGATGCCTGTGTATTCCCCCGATGATTTCCTGACAATGCTGAGGAAGTAAAGGAGTATAAAAAAAGTCATAAATAACGACATGGTAGAATATACTGAAGAAAACATACGAAAGTTATCTGACGTTGAGCATATCCGCACACGTCCAGGCATGTATATCGGTCGCCTGGGCGACGGCACCCATGCAGAGGACGGCATATACGTGCTGCTGAAGGAGGCTATCGACAACTCTATCGATGAGTTCCGCATGAATGCCGGCAAACGCATCGAGATAGAGCTGACTGACAACAAGGCCATCTCCCTGCGTGACTACGGACGCGGCATACCGCAGGGAAAGATGATAGAGGCGGTGAGCCAGCTCAATACTGGTGGTAAGTACGACTCCAAAGCCTTCAAGAAGTCTGTCGGCATGAACGGCGTGGGTATCAAGGCGGTCAACTTCCTCTCACGCAGGTTCGAGGTGAGATCATACCGCGACGGAATGGTACGCACGGCCGTGTTCGACCGCGGACAGCTCGTCAGCGACACTACGGAGCCAACGGAGGATGAGACAGGCACCTACATATTCTTCGAGCCGGACGAGACGCTCTTCAAGCATTACTCCTTTCAGAACGATATAGTGGAGACGATGCTCCGCAACTACACCTACCTCAATACAGGTCTCGCCATCATGTTCAACGGAAGGCGCATCCTTTCCCGCAACGGACTGGAGGACCTGCTCAAGGATGAGATGACTGCTGAACCACTGTATCCTATCGTCCACATGAAAGGCGAGGATATAGAAATAGCCTTCACCCATACCAACCAAAATGGCGAGGAGTATGACTCCTTCGTCAATGGACAGCACACCACGCAGGGAGGCACACACCAGTCGGCATTTAAGGAACACATTGCCAAGACCATCAAGGAGTACTTCGGCAAGTATGAATATGGAGACATACGCAACGGCCTCGTGGCGGCGATAGCGGTCAACGTGGAAGAACCTATCTTCGAGTCGCAGACCAAGATTAAGCTCGGCTCGCTCACCATGTCGCCAGAGGGAGTGTCAGTGAACAAATACGTGGGAGACTTCGTCAAAACCGAGGTGGACAACTACCTGCACCGCAACCTCGACATAGCCAACGTCATAGAAGAGAAGATAAAGACTTCCGAGAAAGAGCGCAAGGCCATGGCGGGAGTAGCGAAGTTGGCAAGGGAGCGTGCCAAGAAAGCTAACCTGCACAACCGAAAGCTGCGCGACTGCCGTGTGCATTATTCCGATGCCAAGGGTGACCTGCGTGAGGAATCATGCATCTTCATAACAGAGGGCGACTCCGCAAGCGGCAGCATCACGAAGAGCCGTGACGTCAACACGCAGGCGGTATTCTCACTGAGGGGCAAACCGCTCAACTGCTATGGACTGACCAAGAAGGTTGTATATGAGAACGAGGAGTTCAACCTCCTCCAGGCAGCACTCGACATAGAGGACGGACTCGACACCCTGCGCTACAACAAAGTCATCGTTGCCACAGATGCCGATGTGGACGGAATGCACATCCGTCTGCTTATCATCACCTTCTTCCTGCAGTTCTTCCCCGAACTGATAAAGAAAGGACACGTCTATGTATTGCAGACACCACTGTTCCGAGTGCGCAACAGACGCACTAAGATCAAGAACAAGAAGGTCATTGCCGACGAAGACGCCAAACTCAAAGAGCGTGGCGAGAAGCCCAAGGACTTCATCACCCGTTACTGCTATTCAGAAGAGGAACGGCAGCACGCCATAGCCGAACTGGGACCGGACCCGGAGATAACCAGATTCAAGGGATTGGGAGAAATATCACCCGATGAGTTTGCCGGCTTCATAGGTCCCGACATACGCCTTGAGAAGGTGAAGCTCCACAAGAGCGACGAGGTGGAGAAGCTGCTGGCATACTATATGGGTAAGAACACCATGGAGCGTCAGAACTTCATCATCGACAACCTCGTGATAGAAGAAGATATACCAGAAGAAGACATATACGAATGAAGATAGGCAACATAGACTTGGGCGAACGCCCCCTCTTCCTCGCACCGATGGAGGACGTTACCGACATAGGCTTCCGCCGACTCTGCAAACGTTACGGAGCGGCAATGGTCTATACGGAGTTCGTAGCAGCCGAGGCACTCGTGCGTTCCGTCAAGGCCACCGTGCGCAAGCTCAATATATCCGATGACGAACGTCCCGTCGGCATACAGATATACGGTCGCACCGTGCCCGATGTGGTGGAGGCGGCACGCATCGTTGAGGCTGAGGCGCATCCCGATGTGATAGACCTCAACTTCGGATGCCCCGTGACGAAAGTGGCAGGAAAGGGTGCTGGAGCGGGCATGCTGCAAAACATACCGCTGCTCCTGGAGATGACCGAGGCAGTGGTCAAAGCCGTCAGCACACCCGTTACAGTCAAGACCCGTCTGGGATGGACGAGCGAGAAACTCGTCATAACATCCCTCGCACGCCAGTTGCAGTACTGCGGCATAAAGGCTCTGACCATACACGGACGGACAAGAGCGCAGATGTACACTGGCAGCGCTGACTGGACACTGATAGGAGAGGTGAAGAACAATCCCGAGATTACCATCCCCATAATAGGCAATGGCGACATTACATCCCACGAAGAGGCTGATGCCGCCTTTGACAGGTACGGAGTAGATGCCGTGATGATAGGTCGCGCCACCTTCGGACAGCCATGGATATTCTCCCGAGAGGCATGTGGCAGCGGTGAGGGAGCACTGACAAACTCGCAGAAGCTCGACATACTCCTTGAACTGCTGCATATCAACCAGGAGTATATAGGCGATGATTACCGTGCCATCCTGCATACGCGCCGCCATCTGGCAGCAACGCCTATATTCAAGGGAATACCCGACTTCCGCCAGACACGCATCAAGATGCTGCGTGCCAACACCGTAGCGGAGCTGGAAGATATACTCAATGAGATAAGGGAGATAATCTCTTAAAGAAAAATAACTAGCATCTATAGAAAACTTAGACTTTCAAGACTTTCTAGAACTTCTATAATATCTAGAACCCCTAGAAAACCCCAACCAATATGGAAAAACTGACAATAGTAAAAGTAGGCGGAGCCATCGTAGAGGACCCAGAGCAGCTCGCTGCCCTCCTCACCAACTTCTCCGCCATTGAAGGAAAGAAACTCCTTGTGCACGGTGGAGGACGTCGTGCCACAAAGATAGCAGCACAGTTAGGTATAGAGAGCCACATGGTAGGCGGCCGCCGTATCACTGATGGCGAGATGCTCTCCGTAGTGACAATGGTTTATGGTGGACTCGTAAACAAGAATCTTGTTGCCAGCCTGCAGGCGCATGGCGTCAATGCACTCGGACTGACGGGCGCAGATATGGACGTGATACGCTCGCATAAGCGTCCGCTCAAGAAAGTGCGCATGGACGATGGCACCGAGCAGATGGTGGACTTCGGCTTCGTGGGCGATGTGGACCGTGCTGATGGCGACCGCCTCGCACTGCTCCTCGACAGCGGCATCACCCCCGTGGTGGCACCGCTGACACACGATGGCAATGGCAATATACTCAATACTAATGCCGACACCATGGCGTCAACAGTGGCAAAGGCACTTGCTGGCAAGTATGACGTGACGCTCATCTTCTCCTTCGAGAAGAAGGGAGTGCTCTCCAATCCAGACGATGACGACAGCGTGATACCAGTAATCACACGTGAGCTGTATGACAAGTACGTGGAGAACGGCACCATCTCTGGCGGCATGAAGCCAAAGATAGAGAATGCACTTGAGGCGGTAGAAGCAGGAGTGAAGAGAGTGATAATCACCCTCGCCACACAAATAGACGGCAATCACGGCACGGTGATACAATAATGTATTATGGCAGGAACTGACTTCCAGTCACTGCCATAAACAATATATATAAGGTGGCATTAAACCGCCCTTAAATTACAATCCACAACCTTGATAGATGTAAAGCGCGACATATTACCCATGAAAAATGTCATGTACCGCATGGCATTGCGTCTTGCGCCTAATACACAGGAGGCGGAAGACATCGTGCAGGACGTGATGATCAAGTTGTGGAACATGCGCGAACGCCTTGAGGACGTAGAGAACCTTGAGGCGTTCGCGTTGCGCATGACGCGCAATCTCGCCCTTGACAGACAGCGGATGCACATCAACAATACAGAGAACATAGATGATATAGAGGCAGAACACTTTGCCGTCACGGAGCAGAACGACCGCAAAGAGCAGGTGGAAAGCATACGCAACGTGATGCTGCAACTGCCAGAAAAGCAGCGCAGTGCCATGCATCTACGTGATTTCGAGGGCTATTCATATAAGGAAATAGCCTCTATGCTCGACATGACTGAAGACCAGGTGAAGGTAAACATCTTCAGGGCGAGACAGTATGTTAAAACGAAGTTAACGTCTTTTAACTAAAACCTTTGTAACTTTTCATTCCTTTCATCCGTCATTGTAATAGAAGGGGCAGGGAAAAGCCTTGCCATTAATATAAACTTCACAATAGCAAGACAAAATGACAATGGATTACACATACATAGAGCAACTGCTTGAGAAGTACTTCTCGTGCGAGACATCGCAGGGTGAGGAGCAGGTGCTCCGTGCTTTCTTTGCACAGGAATCGGTACCGGTTCATCTGTTGTCATACCGCGAACTCTTTGCTGAGTCAGCTCGCTGCCATGAAGAGGAGACCCTCGGCAGTGACTTCGATGCTCGTCTTCTTGCCGCCCTCAGCAGTGAGGAACAGCACGAGCCCGTAAAGGTAAAGGCGAAGATAGTGACTATGCAGCGCAGGTTGAGACCTCTCTACAAGGCTGCGGCATGTGTGGCGGTAGTGCTTGCGCTCGGTCAGGCGGCGCAGATGCCGTATGCTGAGAGTGATGAGGCACAGGAGAACGTGGCAGTAACGCATCCTCAAGTACAGAAGGAGGAGAATGCAGTGGCCAAGAGTGACTCCGTTACCAAGGCTGACAAGACCATGGTAGTGCCAGTAGCCAATTAAGACAAAATTTTCTATGCTTTATAAGATATCCTATTAAAACAATTCCAAAACATCGTTAAAACAATCCTGCTGCCTAACCGTGAGGCATAAACAGCAGACGCAATCTTTTTTAAGAGAATAATGGGAAGACGTTCAGAGCCAATAGCTCTGGGGTCTTCCCTTATTTTTGTTGTTTAGTTGTTTAGTTGTTTAGTTGTTTGGTTGCTTGGTTGCTTGGTTGACGCAAGCCGTAGAAACGACTGCGCACGAGGATAGCGGGCTTGATAGGAGCAAACCAAATAACTAAACAACAACACAACTAAACAACCAATCTACCAAACCTTTGTTATGTCACTGCCTTTAAGTTGCTATTGGTGGAATGAGGAAAAAGTAGTACCTTTGCAGTATGAAAAGAAAGATAGCAGTCATATCACGTAACAGTCCGCTGGCGTTGCTCCAGGTGGAAGAGACGGCACGCCTTCTTGATGCCGCTGGGGTGGAGATGGACTTCAATGTCATCACCACCGCCAGCTATGGCGACAGGCATAAGGATGTTTCGCTGATGCACCCGTCACTGCCATCTGACTTCTTCACCCGTGAACTCGATGCAGCGTTGCTTGATGGAACTGCCGAGATAGCGGTACACTCCGCCAAGGACTTGCCTTACCCCTTGCCTGCCGGCATAGAGGTGATAGCACTGACGGAAGCGGAGGACAAGAGCGACTCGCTCGTGGCACGTAACGGGCTGACCCTTGCCACTCTGCCGAAGGGCAGCAAGGTAGGCACCAGTTCATCACAGCGCAAGGCGGAACTGCTGCAACTGCGTTCCGATCTCACCGTGGTGCCGATAAGAGGGACTATAGAAGAGAGAGTGAAGCAGGTGGAAGATGGCACGGTTGATGCCTTGATAGTAGCCACTTGCGCACTAAAACGGCTTGGCATGGCGCATCTCGCAACAGAACGTCTGCCATTCGCTACTCACCCGTTGCAGGGCAACCTCGCTGTGACAGCGGCGACGACAGTGGCAGAGGATGTGCGTGAGGCATTCGCAAGAATAGACATCCGTCCGCGTTATCGCACCGTGCAGCTCGTGGGCTTCGGTCCTGGCGACCCAGAACTCATCACCGTCAAGGGGCAGAAAGTACTGGAGAAGGCTGCCGCCATATACTATGACGACCTCACTAACGAAGAGTTTCTCAATCAGTTTCCTGCCAGGAAGATATACGTAGGCAAGCGTTCCGGTCGCCACAGCCACCAGCAGGACGACATAAACGAACTCCTTTTCAAGGCAGCCATAGAGCCGCTGCATGACAAGGACGCTGACCCATCGCAACCGATAGTACGCCTGAAGGGTGGTGACCCGATGCTCTTCTCGCACGGCAGGGAAGAGATAGACTACCTCAAGCAGCGCATGGTGAGCGTGGAGGTGATACCAGGTGTGAGCAGTGGCAACGCCCTCGCATCGCTGACGCAGATACCGCTGACGCACAGAGGTGTGGCAAGGTCTGCCGCCTTCGTGTTAGGTCACGCCAAGATACCGCAGAACCCTGATGCCGACACGCTCCTTTATTATATGGGAGGTTCGAACATCAGTAATATCTCGCAGATACTCCTTGCCTCAGGCAGAGCACCTGAGACCCCCGTGGCCCTTGTAAGCAATGTTTCTCTGCCAACGCAGCGCACGCTGATTTCCACGTTAGGTGAACTGAAATGGGCTGTGTACAAGGTCACACCAGTGCTCATGGTGGTAGGAAACGTGGTGCAGTTTGTGGAGAACGACCGTCTGCAACAGGTATATTACACAGGCACTACGTCACCGAAGGTGCGCCAGCAGTATGACAAAGTGATATTCGCACCGCTGATAAAGATAGCTGACAGCGGTATAGAGCAGCCCGATACCGAGGACTATGATTGGGTGATATTCACTTCACGCTATGGCGTGCGCCATTATCATCATGACATAAAGAATGTGAAAGTGGCGAGTGTAGGTCCCGTAACGAGTGAAGAACTGCGTAAGAGGGGAGTAGAGCCCGACTTCGAATCGCCCACGGAGTCAGCCGAGGGCATAGTGGAGTTCTTCGAGGGGCAGCCTCGCAGTCGCATCCTCCTTCCGCGTTCCGACAAGGGATTGAAGGCTCTGACCGAAGGACTGCAGCGGCATGAGGTGACGGACCTGCCAGTATATCGCAATACTCCTAACGATGAGGCAGAGGTGCAGGACCTTACTGCTATAGACAAGATAATCTTCACTTCGCCCTCTACGGTCAAGGCATTCAGAGCCTTGTATCCTGATGCTGATCTTACAGACAAGCTGCTGGTAGCGAAAGGGAAGACGACGTATGGGGAGTTAGTATGAGAGAGGACCTAGAGGACCTAGAAAATCAAGAAGATCTAGAAATTCTAGACCACCAAACCACCAAACCACTAAAATGCAACGCTTCAGACAATATAGAACCACACAGGCGGTGCGCGACCAGTACGCTGATGTCACGCCCTTCCAGCCTTCAGACTTCATATATCCTTACTTCGTGCAGGATGGCAAGGGGATAAAGGAGGAGATAAGCACTATGGAGGATGTATACCGTTTCTCCATCGATACGCTGCTTGATGATATAGCAGAGCTTGTAGAACTGAAAGTGAACAAGATACTTCTCTTTGGGGTGATACCTGAGGAGGAAAAAGACGAGCGCGGTACCGCTGCTTACAGTCCCGACAGTATCATCTGCAGGGCGGTGCGAGCCATAAAAGCACGCTTCCCAGAGGTTACGGTGTTCACTGACATCTGCCTTTGCGAATACACCAGTCACGGCCATTGCGGTCTGCTCTATGAGGACGGCAAGCCGATAGCCTACGATGAGGAACTGCAGGCATTACGTCGCACGGGCTGTAGCTGTGGTAGGTCGCACGAGAATGTGGTGATAGACAATGACTCCACCCTGCCGCTCCTTGCCGAGATGGCATATCAGCATGCCCTTGCTGGTGCTGATTTCGTGGCTCCGTCAGCCATGATGGATGGTCAGATAGAGGCACTGCGACAGAAGCTTGACAGCAATCCTGCCACCAAGGCAACGCGCATCCTTGCTTACTCTGCTAAATATGCGTCAGCATACTATGGTCCTTTCCGTGATGCGGCAGGTTCCGCTCCGGGCTTTGGCGACAGAAGAAGTTACCAAATGGACTATCGTACTCACGACCAGGCACTCCAGGAGATAGCCGCTGACATAGAGGAGGGTACGGACTGGATAATGGTGAAGCCGGCTCTTGCATACCTTGACATCATATACAGGGCGGCACAGCAGTTCCCTGACTATCCATTGGTGGCATACCAGGTGTCTGGCGAATACTCCATGCTGATGAATGCAGCGCGCCAGGGATACTTCGACGAGCGCAGAATATTCGACGAGTCACTGACTGCTATACGCAGGGCAGGGGCGCAGTATGTGATTTCTTATTACGCGAAAAGGATGTTTAAAGGTTAAGAGGGTTGTAGGTTTAGGGTTGTAGGTTTTAGGTCCGTCCCTTAACCTCCAATCCGAATCGGCTTTGCCGCTTGCCTAAGCAAGAAAGACCCACAACCTACAACCCACAACCAAAAACCAACCACCATGAATTTTCTTCCGATAAACATAAACATCTCAGGTCGCAAGATAGTGATAATAGGTGGCGGAAGGGTGGCACTGCACAAGGCTACCATACTTAGTCGCTTCACTGACAGTGCCACGGTGATAGCCGCAGACTTCAAGGAGGGTTTTGAGGCTCTGCCCTTCACTCTTGTGAAGAAGGAGTATGAGCCGGAGGACCTTGACGGTGCTGCGCTGGCTTACATCTGCACAGAGAACCACGACCTTAACCAGCGCATTCATGACGATGCGCATGAGCGGCATGTCCTCGCAAGCGTTTGCGACAATCCTGCTTTATGCGACTTTACCTCACCTGCTATATTCAAGAAGGAGAATCTCACCGTGGCAGTGGCGAGTGATGCCCGGGAGGTAAGACGGAGCATAAGTATAAGAGATAGCATAGAGGAGAACTTTGATACGATAGAGGAAAAGGCCAGGACGCCGAAGAGGGTGTATTGAGGTAGGGAACTCTGTAAAAACTGGGATTTATAGAGGGGCTAGATGTTCTAGAAGTTCTAGAAAGACTAGATATTCTAGAAATACTAGAACTGGTAGAAATACTTGAAATCAAATAGAATGGATAAACAAAGATATATCTTCACTTTCGGCAGTGCGGACAGTGCGTCAGCTTCGGGAGTGCGTCTTGAGACGTGCCAGCGCGAGGAACTGTATTGCGGTGATGGCGATGTGACCGCCCCAGCGGCCCGCCACCTCTTCCGGGTGGCGGCAGGACTGGAGTCGCCGCTCCTTGGCGAGATGGCGATACTCAACCAGATTAAAAGTGCCTATGAGGAGGCCTTGAAGCAGGGCAAACTGCCAGCGGGCATCAACCGTCTCTTTCAGACTGCGCTGCACGTAGGTCACAGGGCGAGAACGGAGACTATGATATCACGCGGTGCGGTGTCGTACTCGCAAGTCACGGTGGACATCCTCTGCCATGAGATGCCGGACTTAGGGGAGAAGACAGTGAGTATAATAGGCGTGAACGACCTTACGGAGTCTATCCTCAACTTCCTCACCGCCCGTGGAGCGAGCAACCTCATCCTTGCCAATCGCAGTCTTGACAAGGCGTCGGCCCTTGCAGAACGCTATGGTGCTGCAGCACTGCCGCTGACAGAGAAGCACAGGCTGCTGCATCTCTCTGATGTGGTGATAAGCGCCACCTCCGCCCCCCACACGCTGATACACCGCAGTGACTACGAGCCGACCGACCACCGCCAGCTGCTCTTCGACCTTGCCAATCCGCAGGATATAGACCCAGAGGTAGGACGGCTGATAGGCAAACGCCTCTACAACCTGCGCGACATAGAGCGACAAGCACAGCAGAACCTCCAACGGCGGAAGCAGGAGGCAGTGCGCTGCGAGGAGATAATAGAAGAAGAGATAGCTACGCTGATGGCGTGGCAGGAATATAGAAAAAGGAGAATAGGATGAACGAGAGACCATTGAGCATACGTGCCTTTGACGAGGCACAGAAGGTGATACCAGGTGGTGTCAACTCCCCCGTGCGCGCCCTGCGCAGCGTAGGGGAGACACCGTTGTTTATAGACCATGCCAAGGGCGTGACCCTTACGGACATAGATGGCAATGAGTATACAGACTTCTGCCTCTCATGGGGTGTCTTCATCGTAGGTCATGCCAACGAGAGGGTGGAGACTGCGGTGCACGCTGCCGTAGGCCGTGGCACCAGCTACGGCATCCCGACACTGGTGGAGACGGAACTGGCAAAGACGGTCAGCACCCTATTTCCCACCATGCAGAAGGTGCGCTTCGTCAACTCTGGCACGGAGGCGGTGATGTCTGCCATCAGAGTGGCGCGAGGATATACGGGGAGAAACTACATAGTGAAATTCTCGGGCTGCTATCATGGTCATGCCGACCACTTGCTCGTAGCCGCAGGCTCGGGAGTAGCCACCTTTGGCATCAGCAGTTCGGCGGGAGTGCCCGATGGCTTCGTGCAGTACACCCTCGTAGCACCTTTTAATGACAAAGCAGCCGTGGCAGAGCTGTTCCGCGAGTATGGCGACCAGATAGCCGCAGTGATAGTGGAGCCAGTGCCCGCCAATATGGGTGTAGTGCCCGAGAAAGAGGGCTTCCTTCGCTATCTGCGTGACATCACCCGTGAGCACGGCTCGCTCCTCATCTTCGACGAGGTGATAACGGGCTTCCGCCTCACCCTCGGAGGCGCACAGAAATACTACGGCATAGAGCCTGACCTCACCACGGTGGGCAAGATAGTAGGCGGTGGCTTCCCAGCGGCAGCCTTCGGCGGCAGGGTGGAGATAATGCAGATGCTCGCCCCCGATGGTCCAGTATACCAGGCAGGCACTCTCAGCGGCAATCCCGTGGCGATGACGGCAGGCCTCGCCACCTTAGGCATCCTCTCAGAAGAAGGCATATACGACAGTCTCAACGCCAAGGCGGAGCGGTTCATCGCTGCGCTGCAGGAGGCTGTGAAGGATAAGGGCATAGTGATAAGCCACGTGGGCAACATGTTTACCCCTTACTTCACCCATGGTCGCCAGCCAGAGAACTTCGATGATGTGAACGCCAGCGACCTCAAGGAGTTTGCTCGCTTCTGGCGACACATGTTCCACCACGGCATATACCTCTCCCCGTCACAGTATGAGAGCAACTTCGTATCGCTGCAGCATACGGAGGAGACACTGCAACACGTGGTGGACGTGGCGACACATTTTGAATAAACTGCGTAACGTGCAGATAGACAGAGAGTAACGAGGTATGTATCTAATCGCAGTATGAAAGGTCGTTAATCGCGCCGCAAAAGCATACTGTTCGCAGTGTGAAAGCATACCAATCGCAATGCCCATGCAATGATAATATAAAAAACGACACAAATACCAGAATAAAATGAACTTCAATATCTTCAAGCGAAACAATGATGTCACAGCGGCAGCCGATGGAGAATGGCACAGCCTCTTCTCCCGCCTTGACCATTCGGGCATCGTCATCAACCATCTTGACATACATATCGGTGATGCGCATATTCTGAAGGACGTGAGCGCCGTGATTCCTAAGAACAAGATAACCTGTATCATAGGTCCTTCAGGTTGCGGCAAGACCACTCTGCTGCGCACCTTCAACCGTCTTGTAGACAGCATAGAGGGAGTGCGCATCGATGGCGACGTGATGCTCGGCGAGCACAACATAGCGCAAGCCAAGGGTGCTGACCTCATCAACCTGCGCCGCCACGTAGGACTGGTTCCGCAACGTCCGTGCCCTCTGCCTATGTCCATTCAAGACAATATAAAGTATGGCTGCCGCATCCATGGCATCCGCGACAAGAAGCGCCTTGACGCTGTGGTGCAGCACTATCTGAAGGCCGTAGGCCTGTGGGACGAGGTGAAGGGGCGTCTTGACGCTCCTGCCGTAAGTCTTTCGGGCGGACAGCAGCAGAGGCTGTGCCTTGCCCGTTCGCTCGCCGTGGAGCCCACCGTGCTGCTGGCAGACGAGAGTACATCAGCGCTTGACCCAATCTCCTCACGCAAGGTGGAGCAGCTCTTCGTGGACCTGAAGCGTGACTACACCATCGTCATGGTGTCTCACAACCTACAGCAGGCCATGCGCTTGGCGGACCACGTCATCTTCATGTACCTCGGCGAGGTGATAGAGACCGGCACAGCTGCCGACGTGTTCAACAATCCGCAGAACGACCTGACAAGAAGATATCTTGATGGAAGCATCAGTTAAATTCATAATGCATAATTAGAAACTCCCCATGCGGTATGTGTTGCCGCATGGGGAGTTCGTTTTTCACAGGCATTTAGGAAATAATCATGAGAATGTTGCTATGCCTCAGTAACAGAACTGTTACACTTTATGTTTGTGCTTATATACAAATCTCATAATGAGAAACAAAATACATACGATTATAAAAACGACAACCAGCAACACTCCCAAAAGTGGTGAAATGTATCCGCTAAGGAAATGCTCGCTATCATCAGTATTCTCTTTCCTCTTGATAGAATTAGTCTTAGGGGATTTCGTTTCGGTGAATTCAAAACTATTGATAATCTCTTTTTCTGTATTGTATATATTTTGTTCCGTTTCCCTATTCGATATAACAAGCACTACCACCTCGTTCCAATTGTAAATTTCGTAAGAAATACAATGTACTGTACCGGCATTATTGTACCCCCTTCTGAGGTACTCCAGCCTAAGTGCTGGAAAACCATTGACAGACACTCCACCATAATCCAGTACCTTCAGAATATTCATTCCGTTAGCAGATAGAGAAGAGTCAAGTTTTTCGACTATATTTTGAATTTCTTCGTAATCAACCTCTATACTCTCACCGTATTGTGGGAAGTCTTCCTCACCACTATAGTAATCCACAATTATTCGTGAATACAGTTTGTAAGCATTAGCTTCGTGTTGGTTCAAACCTTTTTGCTGCAATACAAAGTGCTTTGCATCTGTGGTGGACTCTACGTAAATTTCATTGTCTGTAGCTTCGTAAGTATTGATTGTTTCAACATTTGTTGAGCCGTCATACTCTGACATTTTCTGTACTTCAAAGTCGTTAGGAACATTAAATGAAAATTGCCCCTCAATGTTATACTTCATGCAGCTTTGTCCAAAACTCATGTCTACATACAGTAACAGTATTGACAAGAAACGTAAAACACTCATAACTCTATTTTATTTGCCATTGTCGCTCCCTGCCTTGAGCCATTCCTTCCATTTTGCAAAATACTGTGCAAGAGCTACCAACAATGCCATAAGCACTCCGTACATTATAATATATCCACACAGTGGAGTAGCAATCAGAACAACTACGGGATATATAACGAACGACAAGAATAGACGCTTGTTTATATCTTTCTTTATTTTTGCATATACATTCTTTCTTAGGAAATTCGGAATTAGATAGTCAACTTTGAACTCAGATTTTCCTTTATCTGATATCCATGCAATGGTAATTGTGTTCAATAGTATGGATATAGACAAGAGAGAGGATATTCCAGGATTTGCCATATAGGCTGATGATGTATTCTCTTCCGCTATGAAGAAATATAATGTCACAATGGAAGCAATCAATAATGTCATGTTAAACAAGGCTATATTTCTCGCCTGTATATTTTTACATGTTTTATTTGAAATACGACCTATATTCAGCAATAAGACTGTCATAATACAAAATATCATAATACAATAAGGATAGACAACCTTATATTTCCATTCGAATCGTTTTTCATACGTTTTAACTTCCAACTTCTTGCAGAAACTGTCGGACAGTTCATCCATTTTTTTTGTAGACTTCGTCTCCAGCATGTACGTTCTTTCATTTGCACAGAATATCACTCGCTTGAGAGGAATTACATCCCTTACACAGTATGAAATTGCCCTGCAACCATCAACAGTATCCTCCGTGACAGAAATATTGTATACTCGTTGTAACTTGTCTTTAATTGAATCCAGTATAGTGTTATAGGCTTTACTTTCATCATCATATTCTAATATTTTATCACTTATATCGAAAGTACTGAAGCATTGATAACAGTTATATCTTATTTTTTCATAGTGCCTATCATAATAAAAACCATAATAATAATGGTCTTCTTGAATCATGCTGTCTTTCTCATATGAAGAAATTATCTTGCCAGCAGGAAGCACACCGATATCAGTATTTAACCATTTATGCTTCAATGTGTCACTTCCCAAGGTATTTGAACCATATACAGCGATTCTCTCATCGGCATAATACTTATAGGACTTGTTCGTATATTTTTTCCTCTCGCCATTTTTTGTTTTAAATTCTGCAAATTTATGTTTTGAGATATTGATATACTCTGACGGTTCATAATGCCATTCTCCCTTTAATCCCCTTTTTTCTTGCCCGTTCCATTTATTATATGTGCCATGCCATAGTCTCAAGGGAGAGTAACCAGTAATAAGGTCAAGAGCCCTGATACCGTATAGATAATCAGTATAATAGCATATAGAGATGCTTGCTATGATTATCATAGCAGTACACAGTATCTTCTTTGTTAAATTTACCGCATTGGGGTATAGGGAGGGCTTCCCTTTGATTTCTTTAATCTCCATATCAGTTCCTTTCAGATGCTTAATCTCTGATATATAAATTGTGCGTTTGATTTCTTTTCCTATTTCGCTTAGGCAATCCTTATGCTACTATTCATCTGAATCATCGTAGTATTTTGCAGACTCCCCCCATTCATTCTCTTCTTTACGTGAATCACGTATTGCTAAGACTAAAGAAAATATTGCAAGGCAGAGAAAGTGTATTATTAGAACAATAGCGACTGTTAAATATGGGTAAATATCATATAAAACAACTGGAGGCCAAAGATTAACTAAGAAGATACCAAGCACAGTCTTCCAACCAGAAGAGCCTAAATCATGCCCTCTCCTAATAAACAAAGCAAAAGTAGGAATAAAAGTAATACATAATAATAATAATATAAGATCCGCAAATACATTCTGCATAGTATCTGCTGTAGACAATAGTCCGAAAGTCAGGAGTAAGAATATACAAAAATTGATAAACAGAGGTTTACAGAATTCTGCACGACGCGAACGGGCACTATAATTGAAAGCGTACTTGAAAAACATAACATAGCTTTCATAGAAAGATGGTGAAGGATAACTTTTCATATTCTAATTGCGTTTAAAAATTGATAAATTACAAATATTTTTAATCGCAGAACTTTCTCCTTGTTAAGTGCATTCTTCTTTGATGTCTGTCTTTGTTAACAAGTAACTCTACATACCCAAATTAACATATGAAAAAACGTGGAGCCAGCTCTGTCACTCGTTCCACTTGTTAAGGCCTTCGCATTGCCCTGTTCGTCGAAACGAG
>SAMEA104315434__coassemble_481_pt1 | contig 21138 bp, 20 predicted proteins | sample SAMEA104315434__metabat2_high_PE_014 | metagenome-assembled genome bin SAMEA104315434 (sample SAMEA104315434) | gut metagenome | biome: Monkey gut; feature: monkey-associated habitat; material: faeces | place: China | collected 2013
TTGTAGTTCCCTCATATGTTGAACTATGAGCCCCTTACAGGGGCACAAGGTGGTGACGCGTTGTTTGGGTTCATAGGGGCAAGCCCCTACGCTGGACTATGAGCCCCTTACAGGGGCAGGGAGTGATTTTCATCATTATATTCATCACTTGAAATGTCGAATGAACCAAATAAAAAAGGCGCACAACCAAAATTCTTTAATTTCAGTTGTGCGCCTTATATTAGTTATAAAATCTACTTTAATCTATCTTACTTCACCTCCTCGAAGATTATTACCATTGAATATCAACAGGTTACAAATACATGGTGCAAATATGAATGTTTATAATGACAAGCAAAAGTAGGAAAAAATAAGAAAATCAAGAGAGGTGCGAGTGAGCTTTGTTTAGATTTGTGTGTTACCACAAATGAAGGAACATCCTTTTTAAAGTGAACTTTTCTCACCAAATTGGTGGATAAACATAAAATATTAGATGCTTTCTGCATGATTGTCGTGTTTTATAGCTACCTTTGTAAGCAAAACACATATTCGAATATGGCAAATAGAGAATTGAACAGGCTAAAAGTGGTCCTTGCCGAGAAGAAGAAGACCAACAAATGGCTTGGCGAACAACTGAGAAAAGACAAGACCACCATTTCTAAATGGTGTACGAACACCTGTCAGCCAGACTTGGGCAGTCTGATGAAAATCGCAAAGTTGCTTGAAGTTGAGGTTACAGACCTTCTTAGGGAGGATAATATTGATTGATAAGATGAATGCAATAAATAACAACATTCCGTTCTCTGTGGATCGTAATGACTATAGCGAAATACTGCAACACGCTGTCGCTGTGATAGAGCATACTCGGACAGAAATTGCCAAGCATGTCAATGTCACTGTGGCTTCCGCTTATTGGGAGGTAGGCAAATTGCTTCATGAACGCAAGATAGAAAGCGGACATGGTGATAGTGTTGTAAGGCGACTATCAGAAGACTTGAAAGAACGCTATCCCAAGATGGGACTTTCCACTCGCCAGCTGTGGAACATGAAGAAATTTTATCTTCGATATGCAGGGCATGATGAAAAAGTGCTACGCTCCGTAGCACTTTTGCCATGGTCGCACAATCTGCTCATCTTGAATAAGAAATTGAGTGACGAAGCCACATTGTATTACGCACAAGAAACGATAGAGAAAGGTTGGAACCGTGACTTGCTGCTTAATGCCATCAAGATGAATATGTATGAGTCGCAGTTGGCAAAAAAGGTAGACAACAATTTTAGCCGCACGCTTCCTGCCGAACAAGCAAACTATGCCAATGTGGTGTTCTGCAGCAGTTACAACCTCGGCTTCTTGGGAGTGACAAGTCCTATCTTAGAACTTGAACTTGAAGACCGACTTATGAAAGCCATCACACGCTTCCTTATGGAACTCGGCAATGGCTTTACGTTCATTGGCAATCAACATGTTTTGGAATACAACGGCAAAGAGAGCAAGGTGGATATGCTTTTCTTCCATCGTGGCTTGCGATGCCTTGTGGCTGTTGATTTGAAGATTGGTGCATTCAAGCCTGAGTATGCAGGAAAGATGAACTATTATCTTTCGCTACTCGACCGACTTGAACGTGGCGAAGGCGAAAACCGCTCTATCGGCATCATCCTCTGTGCGGAGAAAGACCGTGTGGAAGTAGAACTTGCTCTTGAAGATATGGGCAAGCCGATTGGTGTGGCAGACTATCAACTGATAGTGCCAAAGAAAGAATTAGAGGAAGTCCTTACTAATGAGATTAGAAAATTTGGTGAGGAGAAGGAAAGTAAAAAAGAACAGGAAAGCATGTAATCATGGCTGAAATAAAAGAATTAAAAGAGTTTGAGCAAATAGGTGAAAATGCTTGCATCGCATTGGGGGATGCTATTACCAAGTTGCAAAATCTTCCAGATAAAAAAACAGTTCAGACAAAATGCGTCTGAACTGTTTTAAATTATTGTTTATATCGTTATAAAGAGTTGCAAGTACTGTTACAAAGTGCTCCGCATACTGTAACAAAGCCTTTTTGTGAACTCTTACTTCTTCTTTACAGGGTCGCACGTGAGACCTATTCCGAGCTTCTTGAATATCTTGTGGTCCACCTCAGACAGCATTACCGTAGAGTGAACCTGACAGCCACGGAGGGCAGGCAGCTGTTCGAGAGCCTTGCGGCAGTTGTCGTCAGCCTGGCTTAGGACAGAGAGAGCCACGAGGACCTCATCGGTATGCAGGCGTGGGTTGTTGCCGCCGAGGTAGTCAATCTTGGTCTTCTGGATAGGTTCTATCATATTCTGCGGTATAAGACGCACGTTATGGTCTATGCCAGCCAGATACTTCGTGGCGTTAAGCAGCAGTGCTGCGCTCGGGCCGAGCAGTTCCGTTGACTTGGAAGTAATCATGGTGCCGTCGGCAAGCTCAATGGCTGCGCATGGAGTACCCGTCTCATCGCGACGTTGCTTGGCAACGGTTGTAACCTTGCGGGTAGCAGTTGTTATCTTAGCCTGATTGAAGAGCATCTGTATCTTCTGCACTTCGCTCTCGTTGTCGGCACCATTGGCGAATTTGTTTGTAGCGGCATAGTAGCGGCGTATAATCTCGTCCTTTGACGCTTCGCAGCATACATCATCGTCACTGATGCAGAATCCCACCATGTTCACGCCCATGTCCGTAGGAGACTTGTATGGGTTCTTGCCGTATATGCCTTCGAAGAGAGCGTTGAGAACCGGGAATATCTCTATGTCACGGTTGTAATTGATGGCAATCTTGTTGTAAGCCTCGAGGTGGAACGGGTCAATCATGTTGACATCGTTAAGGTCTGCCGTTGCAGCCTCGTATGCAATGTTTACCGGATGCTTGAGAGGGAGGTTCCATACGGGGAAGGTCTCGAACTTGGCGTAACCAGCTTCCACTCCGCGCTTGTGCTCGTTGTAGAGCTGTGAGAGGCAGACTGCCATCTTGCCGGAACCAGGTCCTGGGGCTGTAACGATGACGAGCGGACGCTCAGTTTCTACATAGTCGTTCTTGCCGAAGCCTTCATCGCTCGCAATGAGTTCCACATTGTGCGGATAGCCGTCGATAAGGTAGTGTACGTAAGACTTTATTCCGAGGCGTGTGAGACGCTGGCGGAATGCGTCGGCAGCATGCTGGCCGTTGTAATGTGTGATGACAACGGAGCCGACAAAGAAGCCTCGCTTGTTGAACTCGGAACGAAGGCGGAGCACATCCTCGTCGTATGTGATGCCGAGGTCGGCGCGCACCTTGTTCTTCTCTATGTCTTCAGCACTGATTACTATTACAATCTCTATATGGTCGCTGAGTGTCTGCAGCATGCGCAGTTTTGAGTCAGGCTGGAAACCTGGCAGCACGCGGCTGGCATGATGGTCGTCAAAGAGTTTGCCTCCAAGCTCAAGGTAAAGCTTACCGCTGAATTTCGCTATACGTTCCTTGATATGTTCGGACTGAATACGGATGTATTTGTCGTTATCGAAACCAATTTTCATTTTTAGTAAGTGTTCTAATACTTTGCCGCTTCTTTTTAGAGGCTTTTGTTAAGGTTTACCATCTCGATAGCAGAAATCATTGCGTCAGCACCCTTGTTGCCCGCCTTTGTGCCAGCACGCTCTACCGCCTGCTCTATGCTGTCGGTGGTAAGGATGCCGTTGAGCACTGGTATTCCGCTTTTCATGGCAGCTGTAGCGATGCCTTTTGCTGACTCGTTAGCCACCATATCGAAGTGAGGGGTAGCACCACGGATTACTGCACCGAGGCATACTACAGCGTCATACTTGCCTGACTCCGCCATCTTCTGGGCGGTGAGAGGTATCTCGAACGCTCCAGGAACGTATGCAAGGGTGAGGTTGTCGCTGTCACCACCATGGCGAACGAAGCAGTCCTCCGCTCCAGTGATGAGGTGTGACACGATGAAATCATTAAAACGAGAGGCTACGATGCCTATCTTCTGGCCTTCAGCAACCAGCTTGCCTTCTACTATCTTCATATTGGTTGAATTTGTATTTGTATCTTATTTTACGTTCTTTGGCTTCTTGACGTGCAGCAGATGTCCCATCTTTGCGTACTTGGTGTACATGTAGAACTCGTCCTTCTCGTTGCAAGTCATTTCGATAGGCTCGCGTCCTACCACCTTGAGGCCGAAGCCATCGATACCCGAAATCTTCAGTGGGTTGTTGGTCATGAGCACCAGCTCCTTTATACCGAGGTCGGCAAGGATGCTTGCTCCCGTGCCATACTCGCGCAGGTCAGCAGCGAAGCCTAATGCTATATTAGCCTCCACGGTATCCATTCCCTGGTCCTGCAGGTGGTATGCGCGCAGCTTGTTGATAAGTCCTATGCCGCGCCCCTCCTGTCGCAGGTAGAGCAGCACGCCCCTTCCTCGCTTCTCTATACGGCGGAGAGCTTCAGCAAGCTGCTCGCCACAGTCGCAGCGAAGACTTCCGAAGGCGTCGCCTGTAAGGCACTCGGAGTGCACTCGGCAGAGAACCGGTTCAGGAGTGGTGATGTCTCCCTTCACGAGAGCCACGTGATGCTCGCCCGTAACCTTGTTGATGTATCCCACGGCACGGAATGTTCCGTACTTAGTAGGCAGCTCGGCGTCAGTCACTCTCTCGATGAGCTTCTCGGTGCGTCGCCTGTATTCCACGAGCGACTTGACCGTAATGCATACCAGTCCGTGGTCAGCCGCCAGCTGCTTCAGTTCCTTTGTGCGCATCATGGTGCCGTCCTCGCGCATCACTTCGCAGCATAGTCCTGCCTCCACGAGTCCTGCCATGCGGCAGAGGTCAACGGTAGCCTCGGTGTGTCCGGTGCGGACCAGCACACCGCCCTCTCTTGCCTGCAGGGGGAACATGTGTCCCGGACGACGGAAGTCGATAGGTTTTGAGTTAGGGTCTGCCACGGCGCGAGCTGTGATGCCACGTTCTACGGCAGAGATACCTGTAGTGGTGGTGATATGATCCACGCTGACGGTGAACGCTGTCTGGTGGTTGTCGCTGTTGTGCATCACCATTTGCGGCAGGTCGAGACGCTCGCATATCTCCTTGCTCATAGGCATGCAGATAAGACCTTTGGCAATGCTCGCCATCATGTTCACGTTCTCTGTGGTGGCGAACTGTGCCGCACATATCAGGTCTCCTTCGTTCTCTCTGTCGGGATCGTCTATGACGAGAATACATTTGCCATCCTTCAGGGCTTCGAGAGCCTCGTCAACGGTATTGAACTGAAATTCTTCTTGCATAGTATTTCTTGTTGGTCGTAGGTAATGTTTTTACCTGTTGTTATAATCTTTTTACCTTTTGTCTTTGGGGCTTGTTCTTTTTGTGGTCTTTCCTTTTACCTCTTGTCTGTGGAAGTCCTTGTTTTCTTGAGTGTCGCTTGTTGCCTTCAGCTCATGAACTTGCGGTAAATACTCATCTTCTCTGCCTCGCTTCTGTCAGTGGAGTCCTTGCTGTCGCCCTGCGCAGCAGGCTGTGGTGCGAGCATCTTCTCCACGTATTTCGCCACCACGTCGTTTTCAATGTTGACCGTGTCGCCCACCTTTGCGTTATGAAGCGTCGTTGCCCCCTGCGTATGCGGTATGAGAGAAACGGCGAATATCATTCCCTCCACCTTCGCTACGGTAAGACTGACGCCCTGAATGGTGATGCTTCCCTTCTCTATAATATACCTCATAAGGGTGGGGGAGCATTCAAACCATAGCCATACAGCGTTGTCGTCCTTTGTGCGTCGGCAAATCGTAGCGGTGCCGTCCACATGCCCTTGCACTATGTGACCGCCAAGACGCGACTGCAATGTCAGTGCTCTTTCGAGGTTCACCTCGCTCCCTGGCTTGAGAGCTGCGAGCGAAGTGCGGTGCACGGTCTCAGGCATTACATCGGCAGTGAAGCCCGTAGCGGTGATGGATGTCACCGTAAGGCACACGCCATTGGTAGCGATGCTGTCGCCAACCATGGTGCCCTGCATCACGAGAGATGCCTCAATGTCGAGCGTCACGCTCTTAGAGCCGCGGCGTACCGCCTTTACGTGTCCTATTTCTTCTATTATGCCTGTAAACATTCTTGTGTTTCTGTGGTAGTCTTGTTAACCAGTCCGCTGATGAGGATGTCGTCACCCACGGGCACGACTACGCTGTCTGTCAGTGTGATGGCATCCGCCATCATCTCTATTCCTTCGCCCTCCACAGGCGTTTTAGCTGTCTTGCCACCTATTATCTTGGGTGCTACGAACGCCATTACCTCGTCTATCAGTCCCTCTTTCAGCATGGCTTCGCTCAGTGTGCCGCCGCTTTCGAGCAGGATGCTGTCAATCTTCTCCGCCCCAGCGCGCTGCACCAGTTCGGTGAGCGTATTGCAGTTCCACAGTACTACGCCAGCGTCTCTGAGCATCTGGAGCTTCTCCTCGTCCGCTCCGTTGGCGTAAACCACCACTGTCGTAATCTCCCTTGCGGTGCTTACCAACTGACTCTCCATAGGGATGCGCGCCTGCCTGTCGGCGATGATACGTATAGGGTGGCGCACCTCATGTTCCATCAGCCCCATATCCTCCAGGACTTCCGGGCTCAGTCGCACGTTGAGCATAGGGTCATCGGCAATCACCGTGCCTATGCCGCATAATATTCCTGCGTTCACTCTGCGCACCTTGTGTACGTATTCCCTTGCCTTCTTGCTCGTCACCCATCTGCTGTCGCCTGTGGTAGTGGCAATCTTTCCATCGAGCGTCATGGCCCATTTTGCCGTCACCCATGGCATCCCCGTGGTGATATACTTCAGGAACGCCCTGTTCTGCGTGCGCATCTGCTTCACCAGAGGCTCCGCCATCGGTAGCCCTTCCATCACGTCCACCTCGATACCTGCATCCCTCAGAATTCTTATTCCCTTGCCTGCAACAAGAGGGTTAGGGTCGTTCAGACCGACGACCACACGTGATATGCCATGCTCCATGATGGCATCGGTGCATGGGGGCTGGTGACCCTCGTGGCAGCAAGGCTCAAGAGTGACATAGAGAGTGGCACCTTTACAGTCCACCCCCTTCTCTTCTGCATCCCTAAACGCCATGCGCTCGGCATGCAAATCACCGTATTTGGCATGATAGCCCTGTGCTATAACATCATCGTCCCTTACTATCAGCGCGCCTACCAGGGGGTTAGGGTTTACCCTTCCTTCGCCTTTCTGCGCCAACAGCATGGCATCTTGCATCAATAATAAATCGTCGTCTGTTATCATCTTGTTGTTATTGTGGTCGTAATCCACATAATAATATAGTTTGCAAAGTTAAAGATTAAATCTCAAACAGCAAAATTTCATGCTCCTTTTTTGCTTTATTTACCTAAATATAAGGTACGTGCAGAGAAGAATGTGTGTTATTTCTTGTGAGACTGAAATAAATTTCTTACCTTTGCCGAACTATTTTTGAGTTGAGGGCGGCATCTCTTTGTGCCTCCCTTGATAAATAAGCATTACAGACTACAGTATGAAAAGAATATCAACGGTACTGCTGGGCCTCGGTCTTGCAGCTACCACCATGGCGCAGGAACCATCCCTCTCGTATATCGATGACGGAGAGTGCAGCATTACGAGAAATGGAATCTTCAACCATGTAGACGCTGCCTTTACCGTGGGTACCACGGGTTTCGGCTTTGATATAGCCACACCCGTGACCAACTGGCTTAGGCTGCGTGCTGGCGGCACCTTCCGCCTGTCAAAGAAATATACCGCCACTCTGAGCACGGAGATAGCGGAGAATATACCCGAGGAGGAGCAGACACGCCGCTTCGAGAAGCTTTCTGGTCTGATGACCTCATTCATGGGCACCGCTCCGACACGCACGGTGGAACTGGAGGGCAGCGAGAAGATGAACCAGTTCAAGTTCCTCGTGGATGTATATCCGTTCAAGAACAACCGTCACTGGCGTGTGACGGCAGGCTTCTATTACGGCACTGGCACCATCATCAGTGGTCATAACACTCCACTGAGCGTCAATACCCTTGCTGCGGTAAGCTCATATAACATGATGTATGACCTGGCGCGCCAAGGGGAGTTTATGGATATGACCGAGCTGGGCATACGCATAGACGATGATATGGAGCGCCTAATAGCAGATAAGATATGCAGCTGGGGAGCCACAACGGATGCTAACGGCAATTCTACGTATGCAGAGTACGGCATCAGCATGCCAATAGGCACGTATGCACATGACATCATAGCACAGCAGGATATATACGATTCAAAGGGTAATGTCATATACCGCAAAGGCGAGGTGATACGCAAGGCGGACGAGACAGTGCGCCTTACACCAGACAAGGATGACATGATACGCACGGAGGTGAAGGTGAACAAGTTTAAGCCATACCTCGGCCTGGGCTATGAGTTCTTCGCTTCCAAGGATAAGCGCAGCAGCATCGGCATCGATGCCGGCGTGCTCTTCTGGGGCGGCAGCCCAGTGGTGGAACTGCAACTGCCCGTGGGATTGGACAAGAATGGCGACATCATGACGCAGAGTATAGACCTTGTGCGCGATGTAAATAATGTGCCAGGCGACCTTGGCGACCATGTGAAGACTGCCAAGAACTATACCGTCTACCCCGAGATAAGCATAAGATTCGCAAGACGTCTGTGGTAAGGCAGATGTATGTTTATAACACAACAATACCTTATATAAAAAGTATAGATGAAAAAGAGTATAATGGCTCTTGCACTGTTGGGGCTCTCTGTCACCGCCAAGGCGCAAGATACGAATATACAGAGAAACGGATGGTTCAACCATTTTGATGTGGCGTTCACCGTGGGCACCAGTGGACTGGGCTTCGATCTCGCCACCCCGATGAGCGAATGGGCACGCCTGCGCATGGGAGGAGTGTTCCGTCCGCTGTACCGTTATGACGCAAGCTTTAATATGGAGGTGGCAGAAGGACTGTCAAAGACAGAACAGGACTCGCGCTTCGAGAAGCTCTCCACAACGCTGCAGGCACTGACAGGCAAGACGCCTAACAGAACGGTGGACATGCAGGGCGACCTGAGGATGAACAACTTTAAGTTTCTTGTAGACATATTCCCAGTCAAGAGCTGCCGCAAGTTTCATGTCACCATGGGCTTCTTCTATGGTAATGACGTGATAGTGGACGTGCAGAATACCCCTGAGAGCGTAAGAAACCTGGAAGCTATCAATGCCTATAATGCCATGTACCATAAGGCATTGGCAAAGGAAAGCCTTATAGACCTCGGCTCGCTCGGCATAGAGAATGGTGGCGGAGCCAACTTCGAAAGTGCCAACAGACGTCTGCGCTACTGGGGAGCGAAAGAGACTGGAAGCACGGAGAGAGGATATAACGATGGCGACGTGCCGAGCGAGATGAATGGGCTGCTCGGTATCGAGCCGTCAAACAACAGATATTACGCTGAGTACGGCATGTCGCTGCCTATCGGCACCATGAAGAAAGACCTCATTGCCGAAGAGGATATATACTATGACTATTCCGAGGTGCTTGATAATCCGTACTATGCCGTGAAGAATGGTGAGAATGTGTTAGTGGAATACCGTACCGATGCCAATGGAGTAGAGAAGAAGAAAGGCAACCTGAGATACAAGAAGGGCGATGTGATACGCCGGGCCGGAGAGACGCTTCGCTTCGTGCCAGACGAGAACAATAACATCACCGCAGAGGCGCGAGTAAACAAGTTTAAGCCGTACATAGGCCTTGGTTTCGACACACCCATAACGAAGGACAAGCGCACCAGCATAGCCCTGGATGCCGGCGTGATGTTCTGGGGCGGCAAACCGAGCGTGGATATCAGCACACCAGTAGGCGTTGATGCCGAGGGCAACAAGGTGTACTGTACCGTGGACCTTGTGAAGGACGTTACGAACCTACCGTCAAACGTGGAGAGATACGTCAACTCCGTGAAGAAATACAGTGTATTCCCAGAGATAAGTCTGCGCATCTCGCAGCGACTGTGGTAGGACAAGCGGTGCAATATGCACCAACTTACAATTTGAAGGCAATCCTTTCACGTTGCGATATGATAGCTTTCGCACTGCGAAAGCATAGTGATTGCACTGCGAAAGCATAGCTTTGGCAGTGACGGGAATGGCGGTTGAAAACTGTAAGTGAATCATGTGTATTTGCTTACGGATTGTAAGTTTTTATATGTGTAGGCTCCCGTTGCACCAAGAGAGGAAAATGCTCTCCGTCCCATTTGGAAAAGATAGAAAGAAAAATGGCATACAGCCGTCTGGCAATAGTCGGGCGGCTGCTTTTGGATAAGCGCAAGAATACGATAAGGGGGCATGCGGACCGTGATTTTTCCACAACAAAATTATAAAACTATTGTGCGAATAGGAAAGTTTTATTACCTTTGCAATTGTTTTGATAGATGAAATATATGCAACGTAAAACCAGACTACTACTCTCACTACTGCTTGTGTTCACAATATTAGGGGAGGCTGCTGCAAAGCAGTTTACCTTGGTGATAGACGCAGGTCACGGCGGTCATGATGCCGGTGCATTGGGGTCTTTCTCCAAGGAAAAGGACATAAACCTACGCACAGCACTGGCATTCGGAAGCTATGTAGAGCGCAACTGCCCCGATGTGAAGGTAATATACACACGCAAACGCGATGTGTTCGTAACGTTGCATGACCGTGCAGACATCGCCAACAAGGCTAAGGCGGACCTCTTTGTCAGTATACACACAAACTCGCTGCCAGGAGGAAAACTGGCAAGAGGACTGGAGACATACACCCTCGGTATGCACCGTGCGGCGGACAACTTTGACATAGCAAAGCGAGAGAATAGCGTAATTCTCGTGGAGAAAGACTATAAGGAACGCTATCAGGGCTTTGACCCCAGTTCGGCAGAGAGCTATATCATCTTCGAACTGATGCAGGACAAGAATATGCACAAGTCCGTGGAACTGGCAAAGCTGGTGCAACAGAACGTGTGCGCTGAGGCATCGCGCCCGAACAAGGGCGTGAAGCAGGCGGGATTCCTCGTCTTGAGAGAGACCGGAATGCCGAGCTGTCTCATAGAACTCGGCTTTATCTCCACGCCAGACGAGGAAAGACTGCTCAACGATGAGACGCAGGTGGACAATATAGCGCGTGGCATATACCAGGCGTTCTTCGCCTACAGAATGAAATATGACACCACCGTGCGCTCACCTTTCAAAGCACCAGAACAGCCAGAGAATGCTATACCCGATGTGATACCAGAGAGAAAGACTACAAGGGCAGCCGCAGACCAGCAGGAGAGGAAGGTGATACAGCCAGAGAACAAGGCGCAGGAGGTAGAGAGAAAAAATGAGACGAAGAGGGAAGAGGTAGAGAAGAGCATCGTGGCGGACGACGGGAAACCTGTCTTCAAACTACAGGTGTTCGTAGCAGAGAGAGTGCTCCGCTCCACAGACTCGCGCTTCAAAGGCGTGAAGGATATGCAATATTATAAGGAAGGAGGTATGGTAAAGTACACCATGGGAGCTTCCACAAATTATAACGAGATATACAGACTGCGCAAGGAGAATATGGAGAAATTCCCAGGATGCTTCATCATAGCCTTCAAGAATGGAGAGAAGATGAACGTAAACGAGGCCATAAGGGAGTTCAAGGCTAACAGATAACGACCTTGTCCATCCCAGAAAACACGAAACAGACGGCGCGCTGCATGGTCGCCATCATAAAAGAAGAAACTGATGAAAACATATTTTACAAAAGAGGTAAAAATAGCTCTCGTGGCTATAGCGGGACTGATAGCACTGTTCTTCGGCATGAACTTCCTCAAGGGACTGTCGTTGTTCAGCAGTAATGATACATATTATATGACCTTCCCCGATGTTAAGGGACTGTCTAACTCTACAGCCATATACGCTGACGGCTATAAGGTAGGTACGGTGACCTCCATTAACTATGACTATGAGAAGTCTGGCAACATCACCGTGGAGGCATCGCTTGACAAGAACCTGCGTGTGCCTGCCGGATCAAAGGCAGTGATAGAGACCGACCTCATGGGCAACATGAAGGTGTCACTGCTCCTCGCCACCAATCCACGTGAGCGCATAGAGCCGGGCGGCACCATACCGGGAGTGGAGGAAAACGGACTGATGAGCGGAGTGGCAGAGATGATGCCGCAGGTGCAGGCTATGCTGCCAAAGCTCGACAGCATCGTGACATCGCTCAATACACTGCTCGCCGACCCTGCTCTGGGAAGCATGCTCCATAATTTGGACGGCATGTCGGCAAACCTCAAGAAGTCTACTGCGGAGCTGAACACCATGATGGAGGGTGTCAACAGAACACTGCCGGGAGTGATGCAGCACGCAAGCAACACCCTCGCCAATACGGAGGTGCTGACGGACAACCTTGCGCAGATAGACCTTGGCGGCACTATGGCAAAGGTGAACCGCACACTTGACAATGTGGAGAAGCTGACGCAGACACTCAACAGCAACGAGGGTACACTCGGACTGATGATGCACGACAAGACGCTTTACAACAACCTCAACAGCGTGGTGGGCAATGCTGACTCGCTGATGATTGACCTCAAGGCCCACCCCAAACGCTACGTGCACTTCTCTGTCTTCGGAAAGAAAGACAAGTAAATGACTTGTTTGCCACTGTTGAAAATCTTACGGCAGTGCCATGACCTTGATATTACTCTTATATCACAACCCTGTAAAAGAATAGAGCATTTTGCTACAAGATACTAAGGCACTCTGGCTCTCATGCCAGAAGTATATACATGCGAACGTATCTGCCGAGGAATACGGCAGACTGTTTGAATATGTCACGTTGCAGTCATATAAGGTTGCAACGCGAACACTTGTGTTGGCTGTGCCGAGCTCGTATATATGCGAGGAGATAGAGAAGAAGTATCTTGACGTGATGCGTGTCGCCATCTTCAACACCTTTGGCAAGATAAACCTCGACTGGGCGATAAAAGTGGTGGATGACCAGCCAGACAGTAGAGGAAAGGCACTGATAGTGGATAGCGGCGAGAATGCGGACGACATGCCTGCACCAGACGCTATGCGCGCAGAACGAGGAGCAGAGGCTCCAGGCACAGGCAAGGTGGTGGGACTGCCGCCGATAGATTCACATCTCGATGCACGACAGACGTTCAGCACATTCATAGAGGGAAGCAGCAACAAGCTGTCGCGCTCCGTTGGACTGTCAATAGCAGAGCACCCCCAGGGCACGCAGTTTAACCCTATGTTTATTTTCGGACCCTCAGGATGCGGAAAGACACACCTCGTCAACGCAATGGGAAACCACTGCAAGAAAATATATAACGAGAAAAGAGTACTATATGTCAGCGCAAGAACCTTCCAGGTGCAGTACAGTAATGCAACAAAGGAGGGAAAGATAAATGACTTCATAGGCTTTTACCAGACTATCGACATGCTCATCGTGGACGATGTACAGGAGTGGATATCAGCCAAAGGTACGCAGGATACATTCTTCCATATATTCAACCATCTCTTCCGTAACGGCAGACGAATAATACTTATCAGCGACCGCCCGCCGGTGGAACTCGAGGGCATGAACAAGCGCCTCTTGACGCGATTTTCGTGCGGACTGCTTGCAGAGATGGAGAAACCCAATGAGCAGTTGTGCATAGACATACTCAGAAAGAAAATAGCACGCGATGGACTGAAGGTGCCAGAGGATGTTATTCGCTATATAGCACAGAAAGCAAACGGATCCGTCCGAGATCTGGAGGGCGTTATAAACTCGCTACTTGCCTATAGTATCGTGTATAATTGCAGCATAGACATGAGGCTCGTGGAGAGGGTAGTGCAGCGCGCTGTAAAGACAGACGGAACACCGATAACGGTGGATGATATCCTGGAGAGAGTATGTCGCCACTATGAGGTGACACCTAACTCCGTAAAGGGACGCTCAAGGAAACGCGAGTTCATTGTGCCGAGACAGCTCACCATGTACCTCGCAAAGAAATATACCAATATGCCAGCCTCACGAATTGGTCGCATGATAGGCTCCAGAGACCACAGCACAGTGCTGCATAGCATAGATCTCATGGAGAAGAAACTAAAGGCAGACAAGGAGTTCGCTGCCGAAGTGGAGCGCATCGTGAAGGCAATGGATCTGAAGGCGGCAGGATAATGAGGACAGGCATCGCTGCTGACATTGCGTGATGTGAGTGCAGGTGCGTTGGCGGAAATGCACTGGGAGTGCAGGCTTCCAGCCTGCGCATGAGCAAACATAGTATATAATCGTGAGCAAACATAGTATATAATATGCACGAACACCCCTTTAAGTAAGAAGCAAAAAGAATATAACAAGCTTGTAGACTGTGGGCAGATTGTATTGATAAAAAATACAGTCTGCCCACAGTGGCGTAAAGATGAAGTTGTGAAAAAGTATCAAAAATACGTAAAATAAAACCTTAAAAAACTCTAAATTGCTGCAGGATTGTTAACCAGACATTGCAAAGTGTGAAAAGAAAGTTGCCTGTTTCAAGATTTTTTTGTACCTTTGCAACTGAATTTTGTGTAGAACTTTTGTTTCGATATAGCTTGCACTGTGGTGCTGCTTTGGGACAATCTAAAAAAAGGAGATACTAACCAATGAGTCTGAAAAAGATACATGTAATTTTGACAATCGCATTATTAACCATTATTGCCGTGCCAGCAATGGCTCAGGATTTGCTCGCTAAACAGGCACCTGTAGACAGACGCATGAAGATGGTTGATACATTGATGCTCCGCCCCGCAATGGAGAATGAAGAAGCAAGACTTACTGTCAACGCACTCTATGAGGACTGGAACAATAAATACGCCCACCGCGCAACAGAGTTGCCTGACTCTTTCCGCATAAACCTCAAACATTTCTGCATGCCTACTACGAGTAGGGTCGTGACAAGCAACTTCGGTGCAAGATGGGGAAGGGCACATAAGGGTATGGACATAAAAGTCTATATTGGCGATACCATCAGAGCCGCATTCGCAGGCAAGGTGCGCATCGTGAAATATGAAGGGGCTGGCTACGGAAAATACGTGGTGATAAGACACCATAACGGGCTGGAAACAATATACGGACATATGAGCGACTGGCTCGTAAAGGAAGATGAAGTGGTAAAGGCTGGACAGCCTATCGGACTGGGTGGTAACACTGGTCGAAGCACTGGTTCACATCTCCACTTCGAAACAAGACTATGCGGAGTGGCGCTGAATCCAGCTCTTATGTTCGACTTCCGCAACCAGGACGTAGTAGACGACTACTACATGTTCCGCAAAGACCAGTATGAGAGAGAAGGAATGGCTGCAAACGAGCTTCGCGGAAAGGTTGGCAACGGTGGATATGTTGCTTCTGACGTACGTGGCGAGACCATGATGGGAGGAAAGCAGATACTCACTGCCAAGAAGATGGAAGAGAAGCACGCCGAGATTCGCTACCACAAGGTGGCTGCCGGAGAAACTCTTTACAGTATAGCAAAGCGTAGAAAAGTGACAGTAGACGACCTCTGCAAGCTCAACCACCTCACCAGAGACATCAAGGTGAGGCCAGGACAACTGCTGAGATATAACTAAGCGGTTCCTCAGATATACTCAAAGAAGGGGTATGATGCAATATAGCATATAGTGAATTAACAAGCAATAAAAGAACGTGAGAAGTAAAAGGAAAGATGAATAATCGGACTTTTTACTTCTTTTTTTATATAATAGAAAGTAAATAACTTGCTTATTTGCGATTTTGTTAGTAATTTTGCACTTTGAAGTGACGAGGTGGCAAAAGCCGCAGCATTTCGCTATAATAGAACAAATAAAAAATATATAAACAAAAAAGACAATGGAAGATAGAACAACCCTTAACCGTAACCTTGCACAGATGCTCAAGGGCGGAGTTATTATGGACGTTACAACACCTGAGCAGGCACGTATAGCAGAGGCTGCTGGCGCTTGCGCAGTAATGGCTTTGGAGCGTATTCCTGCCGACATCAGAGCAGCAGGTGGCGTAAGCCGTATGAGCGATCCTAAGATGATTAAGGGCATTCAAGAGGCAGTGTCTATCCCTGTAATGGCAAAGTGCCGTATAGGCCACTTCGTTGAGGCACAGATTCTCGAAGCAATAGAGATTGATTACATCGATGAGAGCGAGGTACTGTCACCTGCTGACGACGTGTACCACATCAACAAGCGTGAGTTTAAGGTGCCTTTCGTATGCGGAGCAAAGGACCTCGGCGAAGCACTGCGTCGTATCAATGAGGGCGCAACAATGATTCGTACAAAGGGTGAGCCAGGTACTGGCGATGTTATTCAGGCTGTTCGTCACATGCGCATGATGCAGAGCGAGATGCGTCGTCTCGTTTCTATGGCAGAGGATGAGCTCTATGAGGCTGCAAAGCAGCTTCGCGTACCTTACGACCTCGTGAAGTATGTACACGAGAATGGTAAGCTTCCTGTAGTGAACTTCGCTGCCGGTGGTGTCGCTACACCTGCTGACGCTGCGCTCATGATGCAGCTCGGAGCAGAGGGCGTATTCGTAGGAAGCGGTATCTTCAAGAGCGGCAACCCAGAGAAGCGCGCTCAGGCTATTGTGAAGGCTGTTACAAACTACAACAATCCTAAGATTATCGCAGAGCTTTCAGAAGACCTCGGTGAGGCTATGGTAGGCATCAACGAGAGCGAGATAGAACTGCTCATGGCTGAAAGAGGCAAGTAATTAATATTGAAAGCTTGCTTAATGAAGAAAATTGCTATAATGGCTCTGCAGGGAGCCTTTGCCGAACACGAGCAGATGCTGCACCGACTGGGTGCGGAGACAATGCAGATTCGCAACCTTGCGGACTGGAACGATTTTCTCGGAGAGCCTGGACTTGCAGGAGACTTCAAAGGCTTGGGACTTGTAATGCCTGGTGGTGAGAGCACCGCCATGATGAGGATAATGCGTGATGAGGAGCTCTTCGAGCCGCTGCAGAAAGCTATTCGTGCAGGACTGCCGGTCTTCGGTACTTGCGCAGGTCTCATATTGCTCGATAAGGTGCATCTCGACACAATGAATATCACCGCGCTGCGCAATGCATACGGACGTCAGCTCGGCAGCTTCTACACCGAGTCTGACTTCAGGGGCATAGACAGCAAGGTGCCGATGACATTCATTCGTGCGCCATACATCAGCGAAGCTGGAGAGGGCGTGGATGTACTCGCGGTTGTAGATGGTCGCATCGTGGCCGCGCGTCAAGGCAAACAGCTCGTCACTGCATTCCATCCAGAACTTAATGAGGATACAAGGGTGCACGAATACTTCCTTGGTTTCATTGACTAAGAGAATATAACACAGCGTGACCGTCATTCTTTCGGATGGCGGTCACTTGCATAATAGGAGTAACAATGAACAAACCTACATTTTCAATCATAGTTCCTGTCTACAATACAGAAGCTTACCTGCGTGCCTGTCTTGACAGCATCGTGGCGCAGACATACGCCGACTTTGAAGTCATCATGGTAGATGACGGCTCGGATGATGGCAGTCCTGCGATATGCAAGGAGTATGCAGAGGCGGACAGTCGTTTCTCTTATTACTTCAAAGAGAACGGGGGTGTCAGCTCAGCACGCAATCTTGGCATAGAGAGGGCGAGGGGAGAGTGGCTGCTGTTCGTTGATGCTGATGATATACTCAATCCATGCTGTTTACAGACTCTCAATAACATGGATGTAAAAGCTGATATCACCTTTTTCGGTATGACACTTTTTAATGAGCGAGGGACTATTCGGACGATACATCCAGAAGAATGTTATTCCACTAATCGTTCAGAAATAGAGGCGGCTATTTATTCTTTGAAATGCGGGAAAAATGGAGATATCTTCGGTTGGACGTGGGATAAAGTGTTTCGCTCCGATATTATCAAAAGGTATTCTGTTTCTTTTGCGGAAGACATTTCTTTTCGTGAGGATGAAATCTTTACTTTAGACTACTGTTGCCATATTGTGAGTTTGAGGGTAATGGATAAGTCCTTATATAACTATCGTATACATTCTTTTGGATTGACATCAAGAGGTCTGAGTAAGAAAGAATTTCTACCTTCATCAATACGGTTAGAGAAAAGCTTAAAGTTCTATTCGCATTTAGGGTTGTATGAGCATATATTAAACAGCGTTACTGATTATCGGGCAAAAGATATTTACTACAGTCCTCTGCGTTCTTTATCTGGTAAGCTTCATGCTTACGCTGATTTTGTTAGCCAACATCCGCAACCAGCTGTTGAGTGTAAAGTGAATCACCTTACCCAGTATCTTAAAAGAGCGTATTGGTTAGGCTTTATATATTGTCTCATAAGAAGGCTGTAAGTTATAATAATTATTTCTATACGTCAAAAACAAAAGCCCTACGAGAGCGCACGATGCATCTCGTAGGGTTACTTGTGGACTACTTCTTTTTCCTCAAACCTGTCAACCATATCAAGTTTCTGAATATACCGTTGAGATACTTGCCAATATTCATGCCGTAGATGTGTGGCGACTTCATCATTGTATTAAGGTCGTGAAGCCCCGCATGTTTTACAAGAATCTTCCTCCCCGCCCTTTTGTCTCGCTCCACTTCCTTACATATAATCTCCTTGTATGGTGAGTTGCTTCGCTCAATGATGCTTATAGCCAAGTCGCACTGCATGGTCCAGCCGCATATTTTCTCAGGAATATAGGAATAATCGCATCCCGAGATATTCTTATCCGTATTACGGAAAGACATTAGGCGCAATGGCGATGATGCCACTCCTCCATGCTTTGCGAGAGTGAATATGGTAGAACAGTCAGATCCCCACGCCATGGGTTGGTTGACGTATCCCCCTATCTCCTTCAGTTTCTCTGTTTTTATCATCCACTCACTCATAGTCTGACGGTTGTTACCGCTATGCAGATGCCATATATACTCAGTTACATCTTCGTGTTCCTGGGCAAGTGGGAAAAGACTAGTGACATTACCTTGTGCATCAATCTCTTTGACGCCACTTCGGAATACGTTGCATTCCGGGTATTTTTCCGCCAGAGACACCAGTGTGCTGACAAAGTCCTTGTCATACAGGTCATCGTCGCACAGAATGCAGATAAAGTCACCTTTGGCATATTTCAGACATTCGTTCCAATTGCGTGAAGGGTCCTTGCTTCCTACGTTTTCCTTGTTGACGTAGTATGAAATCCGCTTATCACTGAACTTGTCTACAATAGACTTTATGTCATAAGGCGACTTGTCGTTCACAATGACGACCTCTATGTTATGGTAAGTCTGTTCAAGTGCCGATATGATGGCTTGCTCTATGAAGTAAGGCTTGTATGCAGGAATGGCTATGGTGACTAAGGAATGTTGCATTATAGTGTGATGCTATTGTAGAAATTGAGTCTTGTGTCAAGCATTTCCTTGCTGTTAAGTGACGTTGATATTTTTTTTATGGCGTTTGTGGTGATAAGCCTTTGTAGTTCTTGATTGTTCAACAGTTCAATGATGGCATCTGCAAAATCGAGTGGTTTGTCTGCGTACATGACATCCTTTCTGTTCTCTAGCATAAGTCCTTCGCATCCTTTGCTTGTCGTAACAATTGGAGAGAAAGACATCATGGCATCAATAGCTTTCATCCTCGTTCCACTTCCGATTCTGATGGGGATGATTGAAATCTTGCCGTTGATGAAACTACTGATGTCTTCTACGAATCCTGTGAATATGATGTCAGGGTAGATGCTCTTTATAATCTTCTTGCTGTTGTCGTTCCAGTTGCCAGTAACGTATAGTTTGGTGTCCTTGTTATGGTTTGAAACGGCAGGCATTACGTTGGAGCAGAACCATGTTAGTCCCTCAATGTTGGGTATATGGCTGCTATTTCCCATGAAGACGAGTTCATTGGCAGGTTTGAAATTCAGTGCTTTGTTTGTTTGAAGTGACGCCATGGTGATAGCAGGCGAAATGTAAATGTCGCTATTGGGCAGCAATTTCTTCAGAATATTCCTGTCGGTGTTTGTTAGAACAATGATATGGTCGTATTTAGACAGGTTGTAAATTTCTTTAGCCTTTTCTTCCTCAAGCATAATCCTGTCATGTGGCGTGACGTCATTCATTACACTGAGCTCATTTTCGTTGTGTATGAAGCGGATTTCATGGTGTACGAATACGGTTTTGGTATTTTGAGGAAGGATGTGTACTAGTGGCAGGTACTCGTAAAATTCGATTTGTGTTATTTCGAACCCTTTGAGTGTCACTTTCTTCACAAAGTTGAGAAAGCCTGGTGTAAGTAGGTTAATATTATTGAAAAGTGTGGAATTCTTCCTTATAATAGTTTGTAGGTTCTTACCTTGTTGTCGGTCAATCCTGCGGTTTATTTTTCTTTTCAAGGACTGCTGCGTTTTATACATCCATTTGCACGACATAGCAGTAAGCTTTCCCATGCTGGTAGATTTTATGTATGCTCTGAAGTCATCGTATGCAGATTCCTTCCTTGCATCATATGAACGAATGTCTACATCGTTCCATACTGCTTTAAGTCTATTGACATTCTCTTCATCGTTCTTGCATCGTATGGTGAGCAGTAATGTTACACTGTGTTTTTTCCTTATTTCGTTAACCATATTGAAGAAAGCCTGAGCTCCGCCGGAATTGAGCGGATATGGTATCCAGGGAATGATAAAAAGAATTTTCATATTGCGAATATTTGCTTGCAAATTTAGTAATAAATTCATTGTTTAGCAAATAATGACTGTGAAAATATGTTAAATACGGGTGTGCAATGGTGTGTACTTCATGACAAATTAGTATCTTTGCCCTCAAAAACAGATTCTAAGGTTGTCAAGGCTATTTTTTAGAACCATCCTATATTAAATAAACACAGAAAGTAAGAAATGTCGCCTACGGTTTCGGTTATTATACCTAATTATAATTATGCGGATTTTCTGCAGCAGCGCATAGAGAGCGTTTTGAACCAGACTTTTACGGATATAGAAGTCATCATTCTTGACGACTGCTCGACAGACAACAGCCGAGAGGTGATAGAACGTTATCGTTCAAATCCTCGTGTGTCTCATATAGTTTATAACGAGAAAAACAGCGGCTCAACCTTCAAACAGTGGTGCAAAGGCTTTGAATTAGCGAAGGGCGAGTACATCTGGATAGCTGAGGCTGACGACTTC
>SAMEA104315434__coassemble_488_pt1 | contig 20987 bp, 1 predicted proteins | sample SAMEA104315434__metabat2_high_PE_014 | metagenome-assembled genome bin SAMEA104315434 (sample SAMEA104315434) | gut metagenome | biome: Monkey gut; feature: monkey-associated habitat; material: faeces | place: China | collected 2013
CTGCTGCGTTTGTTCGTTGAATGTGAAAACAGGAGTCAGATAGAGTGTCTTGTTTCTGAACGAATATGTCTTGCCCAACTCATATTGGTTGTCGTTATCGCTCTTGTCTATCCAGTATACTAATGTATAGCCGTTTTCGGTAGCTTTGTTGTCATCATCCACGTTCTTGAAGAAAGTATAGTTTGACGGGATGGTGAATGAACGCACGTTGGTTATTGGAGTTGGCTTGATGCTCATGGCGTTGTTGTAGTCAGCAGTTTCCCCATTGACTATTACTCCTGACATGTCAAAATAAACAGAGCCAGTCTCGCCAGGCTTTAGGTGTACTACCAGGCTCTTCTTCTTCGTGCCTATGGTGATGGCATAACTGTTGGCATGGGTGTCCAGCTTGGTGCCATCTTCCTCCCAGTAGTCCACCACGCATTCCGACTCTATCTCGGCTGATGCAGTGAATACTGAACCCTCTGTAGCCCAATTCTCTATCTCTGCCACCTTGCCGTCAGCAGCCTTCTTCTCATTATAGAAGTTCGTGTATATAGGAGACAAGGATACTGTGCCGCTGCTGAGGTCAGAAGACTTCAGCGTCAGTTTGTAGAGTGGGAGATAGTCGTAGACAGCCTCTATTGTTGCGATATCCGTTGTCATGGTATACTGGGCTGTCAGAGTCTCCACACCGTTGGCGTCAGTTTCTTTGGTCGCTTCAAGTGGGGTGTCACTGCCCTTCAGTCTGAAGCCGGTTATTTTATAACCATAGTCCGCCTTGCCGGTGATTTTCACCTTATCACCAGCCTTGAAGCGTTTGCCTGTATTGGAGTGGGTGGCGGTGGAGGTTATCTCCACTGTTCCTGCATTCTTCGGGTCCTCATTAGGAAGGTCATACTGGACGGTGCTTTCTATCACGTTCTCGCTGGTGGCGTATGGCAGTACGGGGTATGTCACGGTAATGTCCTTGAAGAATCCCCATGCCTTGCCGTTGCAGCCTGCCTTGTTGATGAGTATGTCCACGGTAGTGGCGTCGCCCTCGTATTTGAATGTTACGCTCTTGGTCTTGGTCTCTATGGCATCGGTGCCGCTTGAAAGGGATACGCCGTATTCGTCCTTGATGGTGACTTCTGCATCATCGTTCCCAGTACCGAAGTTCGTCTGTGTATTATTGTTTTCATTGTCCACCTTGTCAGAGGCATTGACGGTGATGGTCATGCCGTATATGGCAGGAATCTTAAGAATGGTGCCATTGTTCATCTGTGCGCCTTCTGCATCGTTGCCAAGACTGTTGATACGCTCGTCTGTGTTTGTTATCTTGCCGCTGTGGGTGTCCAGCAGCAGTTTGAGGTCATACGGCTCTCCGCTTACTGATGCAGTTTCGGTGTACAGCATGGTCATAGGCTCCTTGTTGTTCATGTTGATGGCAGGGGCGTACCTGTGGTCAAAGCGCCATCTTACCTCTATTGGTTCATCTGTCTCAGTGATGTCAATAGAGTTACGCTGCATCTTCGGTGTGAGCGTCACGTCAGCGTCAAAGGTGTATGTCTTACCTTCTTCATAGACAGTAGTGCCATCGGTCCATCCGCGGAAAGTGAATCCGTCAAGGTAAAACAATGCGTTGGATGGCATCGTTGAAGTATGTGCTATAGGGTCACACATCGTCTTGGCTGGCATGCTGCCTTCTATGTCCTCGTTGCCCTTTTGGAATGTGACGTATACGGGAAAATAGTTGCGCAGACCTATGCTGTGGATATATGTGTCTTGTGGTATGCTGAACGTCAGCGTGGTGGCTGTGCCTCCCTTGTACTGGAATGATGCTATGCTACCGTCAGTGGCTGACCTTGCGGGGAAGTTCGCCACCTCATTGCCGTTTGCATCCTTTACGATGATATTACCGTTGTTGTTGGTCTGCGAGCATAATCCCAGTTCGATTGTGGCGGATTCTGCTACACCAAGGGTAATTGTGGCGTTGGCGGAGAACTTCCAACCATGCCCAGTATTTTCGTATGCTCCCTCCTTGCTGATAGTAATCAGTTCGTGGTCTTCCTGATACCAGTAGTTCTTCGTAAGGTCGTAGATGTAGTCGTTTCCTAATACTGCTTTTTCTATCTTGGTTATTTTTGCATAGAGGTCTATGTCTGTTGTCAGTATGATACCTTCTTCTACCTTGGTGGCGGTGGCGCTCTTGTTACTGAACCATCCGCGGAACGCCTCATCGCTGCCTATGGTCAGTCCGTCTTTCGCTCCCTCGTTGAATTTCAGCTCCGTGTTGCCTTGTGCTTGTTCCTGGAATATCTGGTTGCCGTCGGGATCATAGTATGTTATGTTGCCTTTCTCTATAGGCAGACAGGCTTCAGCATAGAAATATGGGCAGTAGTTTCCGAGAGTGAACGTAAGTGTGGCTGCTTCCTCCTCGTTATATATATATGTAACGTTGTGCGTGTCTGACTCCTTGTTGTCACATCCTGGTGTCTTGATATCAATGTTTATGGGCATACCACCGTTTATAGATACTGTTGCAGACTTGCTGTTGTATTGACAGCTACCGATAGTGAACTTGACTGGACCGTCAACATTTACCGTCAGCTTGCCGTCTTGTATGCCGTGCTGCGCATCGTGGTAAGAACCATTATCGATAGTAATACCGTCAGGTACGTATGTTGTGAAGTTTTCGTCACGGAAGTTTATCTTGCAGTTGTTGAAGTCGCGATGAATGACATCTGTGATTTTCAGTGATGTCATAAAAGCGTTTTTGTTTGTACTGAGGTTCTCAAACTTCAATTGTACGTTTTTGCGTGATTGACCGTCTTTAGTTATGTCTTTGTCTATGGTAGTACCAGTTGCGGGGGAGGCATAAGCATCAGAAATCACTACCCAGTCAGTGTCACCATCTCCCTTAACGGATAGTTTCCATCCGCGATTATTACCTGTCGCTGCGTGGATGTATTTTACGTGGCTCACACTTGGAATAGGGTCGGTGAGGATATATGTTGTCTGGTTTCCTGCACTCTTTAGGAAACCTATGGTACATGGAGGATATTTAAATTTGTTGTTATTGTCAACTCCTTGTGGCTCGACAGATACCTCGCTTAGGTGGAAAGTGACATTTTTTTTCTTTACCACATTTTCCTTGCCAGTTCCGCTTGCTTTAAGTGCGTCCCAGTCCTGGAAGTCGGTATCGATGATTACCTTTTCAAGGTCTGTACCGCCGTCTGCCCATGCGTTCGTGCTGCCGGCAGTCATCATAATGAGTAGGATGACTGCTGACAGAAGCTTGGTGGTAAGTATGTTGGTTGTTGTTTTCATATATCTTGAGTTTATGGTTGTTCGCATTACTTCTGCACCATCACCTTCACGTTGCCGAAGAGGTAGATGCCAGGCATGAAGCCGCTGTATACGGCAGAGCCTGGACGCACGTCGAGGATGCGGTAGAGCTGGCCAGTGGCAGTCACTACATTGAGCGTCATGGCACGGCTGCTCTCTATACGCACTCTGTGCTCACCGATAGGGATGACACGGAAGAAATCGCCAGACGCACCGTCTTCTTCGCTGTCGCTCACCGTCTCTGGCACAATCCTGTCGATACCGCTCGCCTCAGCGATGTATACTACAGAAGCCCTGCGTGCCTCCGAAGCCTTGGCGGCAGGGGCGAGGTATGTGCGGAATGGCATAATGGTAGAGATGGATGAGGCATCATCGAAAGCCGTTCCGGTGCTGTTCATGCCGTAGACGCTGCCGTCCTTCACACTCATTGCGGAGAACGTGCCCTGATGGGAGTAGCCCTCCACAGCGGTTTCCATAGTGCCCGTCACTGGGATGACTACGGTGCCAGAGACAATAGCAGAGGTGTTGTCAGCACCATAGGCGTTGAACGTAATGCTCTGTGCGGCAGCATTCCTGCGGATGATGCTGTTGTAGAACACGCTGGAGAGGTCAAACTCATAGTAGCGGTTGCCAGGGAAACGCACGATGTAAGGGATGTTGGCTGTAAGAGGCAGGTAGTCCTTGTAATCGTGAGCCTCAGCGTAGTAAGGGTTAGAGTTCTTGTTGTAGAGCATCTTCTCATAGGTGTCCACGAAGAAGCTGTTATGGTAACTGTAGCTGATGCCCTTCACGCCAGCGGCAGCGAATAGTCCGTCGGCGGTGCCGGGACGCTGGAACGTAGCCTTGGTGGTTGTGCTGCTGTTGTTCACAGCAGTCAGTCCGCGCAGCCAGTATTCGTGGTGCAGCGTGTGGATATTCTCCGCTGGGTTGGCCCGCTCTTCTTCTGTAGGCGTGCCGTAGAAGTGCGTAATCTCACCATTGAGCGATGCTACTGCCTTGTGTACGGTGAACGGGAGGCATATACCGTCCCATGCGCCAGTGTTGTCATCGGCGTAATAGAGCGGTTTGCGTGTGTACCATGCGTGGTTTGTCACTGCGAATGGGACAGGCACGCAGAGGTTGTTGTTGGTGCATGCATCGCCCTCGCTGTTCTTGTTTCTTGCATCACGCTCGACAAGGTGGAATAGGGAGGTGGCAAACGAGTTACTGCCCATGACTGAGGCCGTGATGTGGTGGCCGTTGATCAGTGCCTCCTTGGTGTCCTCATCGTAGTGTAATGAACTTTCCGCCACGTCATACGCCTCACTGTTATTGTCTGCATCAGAGCTGTTGGCATCGGTGTAGACAAGGAGGTTCTTCGTGACCCCGTCCTTTATTATAAGGTCATGGAAGACGGTGGCATTGTCCATCAGAGGTGGGTAGTACACATTCTCGCTCTTGCCGATGGCTGGTGTCATGTCGTTCTGACAAGTGAAGTCGATGGCGGTAGTGGTAGGAATGTGTACGTATGTGCCCATGCTGATATTGCCTCGCTCGTAAGCATTATAGTGGAAGGCATTGAGGGCGGTATCGCCATAGTAGCCTGCGGTACGGTAAACACGGTTGGTCATGTAGCCCGTCTGATGTGAAGCCACAGTGGTGGGGTAGAGGGCAGGGGATGACTGTAGGGACTGTCCCCAGAAGAGGAAGTCGTTCATCTCCTCCGTGCCGTTGCCATAGTTGTTGAGCAGTGGCAGATAGTTGCCCGTGCGTGACTCCGGCGTGTCGCTGGTGGCATAGGTATAGTTCTGGGCACGAGCCTTGTCTATGGCGTGCGTCTTGTCATGACGTGTCTCTGCCTGCTCATAGTTCGGCAGATCACTGTCCTTACCAGTGCGCAGGTATGTTATGCCCGTGGTCTTGCCCGTGATGGCATCGGTACGGTTGGCATACTGGTAGTCGCCGTTGGCATAGTAGTCATATACGTACTTCAGTGCCTCCATGTCTTCAGCGTTGTCGGTATTGTTGCTGTAGCGGGCACGCAGGTAGTACTCGTTGAGGTCGTATGCCACGCGTCCGTAGCGGAAGTCATCGATGCTGTAGCCCGTGTCGGCAGTGCCGTCCATGTGGTATGCTACAGGAGTGCCGTTGGCAGCAACCTGCGCCAGTGGGGCATACTCATAGCAGCAGTGGTAGTTGGCAATCCTGCCATCGGCATCAACAGCATTGTTGGATATCTTGCCCGATGAGAGACCGAGGTTGTAAACATTGCCCGAAATGCTGTTCATGAGACTGTTACCTGCCTTTATGCCGCTGATGACATGTCCGTTGCCATGCAGCGTGCCTGCAAAGTCAGCGGAGCCGTTGTGGTTCTCGTTGGCAATAGTAAGGTCGTTAAGCATGACGAATTGGGCGTTAGCGCCATATCGTGATGCACCGCTGTTAGTGCCTATGGTGTCAACGAAATTGATGAACGCAGTGAGGTCTCTCTGGTCAGAGAGATAGATGCGTGGTTCGGCAAAAGGCTGTACGGACGAGTCGCCCTTCTTTACTGCCTCCTTGAACTCCGCTGCCCTCATTATGGCCTGCGGCAGGTGCAGGTTTATCTTGGAGTTATGAGGGTCCATGCGGTGGTAGTTATGCACGGTGAGGGTGTCCTCGTCCTGAATCTTGAGGGCGAAGATATCGTTAAGTCCCGGTGCGTTCATCGTCACGCCGAGCTGTATGCCGTAGCCGTTCATGAAGTAGTAGGCTGGAATCTCGAGGTAGTCCTCCGTCTGGTTATAGTAGCACCCCTCGAAGAGTCCCTTGCCCTCCTTGTCCGACTGGTTGAAGGCATCGTACCCAGCGGTGGTCATGACATCCTTTGACCATGACTTCTTGTCATCGCCCACGAAGCGCCATTTGCCGTTGGCATCCTTCTCGCGTTTGCCGATACGCCAGTAGTATCCGTTGACGGAGAAGGCTTGGTCGGCCTTGATGGTTACGTTGTTCTTCCTGACACGTATTCTCTCGCCAGGGAGGGCACAGTTCTCAATGGTGATGTTGCCAGAGATGCTCGGTCCCTGTATGTACTCTATGGTGAGGTCTATGGTGTAGGTGTAAAAACGAGGGAGCTTGCAGTAGAATGTCTGGTCGTTGTCAAGTACTACGTTCTCCTTGCTCACAGGAGTGAAATTCTCGGAGTCCTCTTTCTTGATGTAGAAACTGTCAGCTTCTTGATAGAAGTTCGTGTCACCGCTTCTGTAGTAGTATGTCTTGTCAGCAGAAAGGGTGACGTCTTTTTCCACCTCTACATAATTGTTGTCAGCATCCTTGTAGTAAAGTCTGCTGATGGCAAGCTTGCTCGTAATCTGTACTGGCGTTCCGTCCTCCTTTGTCTCCATGGCAGGAGCGTAAAGTTCCAGTGTGGCTTTGCAAGGTTCGGAGAGATGCTTCTTGTAATAGTCTTCATCGTTCTCAGGGTTGTTGTTTACCTTGTCCACGAGTTTGAAGATTATCTTCGCATCGCCATTGTTGAGGGTGGCGGGGATATTCTCCTTCGTGATGGTGTAGTTATTCACGTCTGTATCCTTGTTCTTCATGTTCAGGCTTGCCACGAAGCCGTTCTCACCATCGAATGTGGTGGAGTTGGATGCACCTACATAGAGCTGGTAGCGGTTGTAGACATCGGTGACGGATGGGTCATAGTTGCGCTTTTCGAGGTCGCAGTCATAGTCAGATGCATGTGCACTGTAGAGTTTCCATCCCGTAACCTTTACCTCCTCGCCACCTTTCAGTCCTGCGAGAGCCACGATGCCGTCATCGTTCTTGCTCTCGAAAGAGATGGCATTCTCGGAACTGTCAAACGTATATCCCGTGATATGTGCGTTGTAGTGGTAGTTGAAGCCTGTGACGTACCAGTAGTGCGCCTCCGCTTTTGCTTCTCCAAGAGAGTAGGAGATAGGGAAACAGTCGTCCACCACGAAGCGTCCTTCGCTCGTTTTGTAAGGGAATACGAAGTTGCCTGTGGTCTCGAGGAAGTCCTCCGTGGTCTGGGTGTCGTCATCGTAGGCAGGACGCTTGTGCACATTGTCGGCATATACGTAGCCGCCGCCTTCGTCCTCGCGCACATCGATGAGGTTCATCTCTATAACGCCGTAGACAGGACCGTAGTAGAGATTCTTCGTGCCGTCAGTGAACTGTTGTGCGTTCTGCACCTTGAGGGCATAGCCAGAGGCAATGCCTATCATGTTCTTGGCGGTACCGTCGTTACGCTCCTCGAACTTGGTGTCATTGGAGTGGTTGTCAATATAATCCTGCTTCACCGCAATGTAGCTCTTGCCTTCAGATGGCTTGCCATAGCGGTCATGCCACTGGTCGGTGAATGCCACGTTGGAGTTGAGTGCTCCCACGTAGTACACGTTGTTAGCGAAGCCCATATAGTTGCGTGAGCGTGCCACCGTGTTACTGACGAGGGCGCTGTCGGCCGTCAGCTCCACGTTGTTGGCAATCATCTGTATTTCTCCCACACGCGATATAGAATAAGGAGACTTGTCCGTAGCATCCGTAGCGTAGTCGCGCGCTCCGAGCAATGAGAAGCAGTTGTCGGTAAGGCGCAGTATGTCCATACGCTGGAAGGTGTTCAAAATCTTCGGACTCTGTACCGTTGTCCCTGCAAAGCCATAGCCAGTAAGGTCAGCGCAGCGGAAGCCTTCGGCATACGATAGGTGGCCGTCGCCGAAGATACCGCCTTCGTTGTCGTATTCATATACGTCGTCACCCACCATGCGCTCAGGCTTCTCGGTACCACCCTTGTAGAATTTGCCAGCCTGTTTGATATAGTGGTAGCTGTAGATGGTGTCGCCATTGGCATCGGTGTCAGCCTTCTTGTAATAGTACTTGTTTAGGTCTTGGCCGTCGTCCACATTCGCCACCTTCATGTCCTGACGCGAGATAGTGATGTGGTCGCGGTCTGTATCAGTAGTGGAGACGTTGCCGTCAGAGCTGCTTGCAGCAGGCTTCTCCGTGCGGTCGGCAATGAGTATGGTAGTGTTGCCGCCAAAGCCGGCTGTAGTGCCGCCAGGCAGTGCCTTCAGTTCAGCGATGTGTGCCTCGTTGGTGGTGAAAGCATTGTCGAGGTTGTACTTGTTATTGAACTTCAGCACAGTAGTGTTTTCCTTCTCTCCTGTCGCACTTTGCAGCAGCGAGTAGCCGCCGCCATATACCGCCTCGCCAATGACGATGTTTATCTTGTCCCACCCTATGGCAGGGGCAGCGGCATCGTGCAGGGTGAAGTAGTTCTCCTTGCTGTCAGCCGTGATGTCTTTGTATGAAAAGGTAGAACTGTCATACTTGCCGTCGATGTCGTCATAGACAGCCTGTGATACAAGGTCGCCCGTGACGAGATGTATCTGTTGCTTGATAGTCTCTGTCAGCAGCGTCTTGCCCTCTGGCAGACTGCTGTCGATGTCCTTGTTCTCCTGGTCCGCCCTTTTCATATGGTAGCGGCCGCTCTCATGCAGCTTCACCTCATAATATTTAGGGTAGCCCACCTTTACGTGGGTGGAGCCCCATACGTTACCAGAGTAGGAACCACCTGTTACAGACTTGTAGATGTGTCCGTTGAACACCTCCACGTTTGTCACGCCTATCAAGTTACCTTGCTGTCCGCCACCATATATGAAGTTGGCGGAGGTGCCCGTAGCACCGAATGTGGTGGCATCATTGTCAGGCTTGGTGCATGACTCCCCTTCGGCAACCTTGATATTGGTGTTGCCGAAGACAAAGCTCTGCTGACCATAGCCAGCACCATAGACGTTGAGGGCAGAGTATTCGGCGTTAGAGTCTATAAGTTCGTTGGATCTCTTCAGCTTCGCCACGTCCTTGCCCTCCAGCATGTCGCTCTTGAGGTCTATAGTGATGTCGCCGCGCACAGTGCCGGTATAGTAGCATCCGCCGTATACATTGCCGCCCTTGTAGGCATCGCCAGTATCCTCAGGACTGAACTTACACTGCACGTTGAGTTTGATGAACGGATATGCAGACTTCGCCAGTCCGAGCAGATAGCCGCCCTCGTGGGTCGCCTTGCCCTTGTAGTCGTAGTTGGCATTGTTACATCCGCCCACGATCTTGTTGGTTATGGTGAGTCCAGCAGGGAAGGTATAGTCAAGCACATTGCCTATCTTCTTGTTCGTAGCTCCCGCCTCGTAGTCGCTCTCGGTCATAGGGTACACGTTCATGTTGCCACGGTTGCCGCCGCAGCAGAAAGTGCCGATGGTGCAGTCTTCGAGCGTGGTGCCCGTCTCTGTATCGTTCCATGTCAGCTTGCCCTGTATGTCCGTCTCCACAGGCTGGAAGTAGAGGTCTATCAAGTGAGGGTAGACGGTAGGTCGGTCCTCGTTCTTCGTAGGCAGATAGAGCGTGCTGATACCCTTGTTCGATGGGTCTCGCATCCAGTCGATGGTATCGGCGAGGTCCAGTTCCTTGGAGAAGTCGTAGACATCACCGTTGAGCTTCTGGAACTTGTTCATGAAGTCGTTGTCCTCTGATGCGGTGAAGAGGGCGTTGCCGTTGCATCCCATGAACACACGACCTATCTGCACATGGCTGCCGATGTTAAGATTGATGTCACCGACGGTAACGTCGGCTCTTACGGCAGCCTTCTGTACCTTCATGACTGTGGCAGAGTTGCCGCCACCGTACACGTCACCTTTAATGACGACACGGTTATCCTCGTCAGTACCCTTGATAGAGATGCTGACCTTGTTTGTCATAGGGCGCCATGAGTTGATGTTTACAATCTTCGCTGCATCGCTGGCAGCCTTGTATGACGGCATGTTGTCGCGCATTGGTACGGTGTACACCAATGGTTCTGTCTCGGAGTCGGGGTCGTTAGGGTTGAGAGGGTAGTCCTCGTTCACTGTCACCTTGGTGTTGCCCTTCTTGTCAAGGGCATAGAGGTAGTCACCGTTTCCAGCACCATAAACGTTGCCGTAGATATGTCCGCCGTTGATGATAATCTTTGTTCCCTCACCGCCATTGTCCTTGAAGTATCCGTTGTTGTCGAGCGTCACGTTGACATAGCCCGACACATCGTTGCCTCCATAGATGTCTCCATGGATGTAGATATCCTTGTTGGTGAAGCCCTGCGGCTTGTCCGTAGAGTCATCGCTGGATGCGGAACTGTCAGTTGATGCGCTGTCAGTGGTGCCGACAGTGATGTTGGTGCTCTTGTTCACATCGCCCATCAGTCCGCCACCGAAGATGCTGTTGCAGTCAATCGCCTTCAGTTCAACATTAGTGTTGTTTACCGTATTGTAGAAGCCGCCACCGAAGATACGACGACAGAAAACACCGCCATCGCCCTTCACGTGTGTGTCGCCCTCCACCTTTCCGGAGTAGCCGCCACCGATGATGTCCATTACGGAATAGCCGCTGAGGAAGTGCATGTACTCGTTGCCATCCACGATGTCGTAACCTGTGATAGGACCGCGGCGTGCCATTGCCACGTTTATGTTGGCATTGCCGCTGATTACTGTATTCTCACCGTAGCCGCCGCCGAATACGCAGAAGTGTGGTGAGCCAACCTTGTTGTAAACCTCTCGCCATTCGTTGCTCTCGAAGAAACGGTCGGTAGTATTGCCTGGCACCACCTGCGTGTCATCATAGAGCATACCCTTGGTCATGGTGAGGTAGGTGTTGTTTTTCACGGTGCATGCCACGTTGCCACCACCGTAGATATTATGGTTTATCTTAAACTTCTTCGTCAGGTGGTTGTACTGTGGGGAATATGTTATTCCGTCAACGGTGGACGTTGGCTCCCATTCCCTGCTGTCGGGCAGCCAGTATGACAGCAGGTTCATCCTGCCGCCTACTATAATCATGTTGGTGTTGCCTGTTATGTCGGCAGACGTAATGTTTACTACCTGCTGGTTGTCGACGGTGGTGGTGTCACAGTTGCCCCATCCGCCACCGAATATGTTGTGGGCGAAGACACCGTTGTTGATGGCAACGATAGTGTTGCCGTATATGGTACCGTTCTGGCATCCACCGTACACACGGTTCCACAGGTATGGCATTATGCCCGTGTTGGTGTCATCATTAGGATGGCGCATGTTGGTATAATCGGCAGGGTCGTAACTTGTGCTGCCGTCATCGCTTGTCTCAGTGGCACAGTAAGGATATGCCATCACAGGTCTGTCAATGATGAGACATGCGTTACCCTTTATGCCGCCAAGCTTCGTGTAGTCAGCGCACTTGTCCGCAGTGCGACCATTGCCGCCAGCGAAGACGTGGGAGAGGATGTTGCCGCCGCGTATGTTGACCATGGAGGTATGGTTCGCCTCGTCCTCGTAGGCACTATGCGTGAACTCTTCCGGAGCAACCTCCGTGGTGCCGACGTTTGCCACGTCACCGCCGCCGTAGACATTACCGAATATGAGTGTGCGGTCCAGTTTCTGTTCTTCGTGGGTGAATGTCTCACCGTATATGTGCACCTCCGTCTTTCCCCTTACAATAGCCATGTTAGGGAAATCAACAATCTTGTTGCCAGTGAAGGCATTGGAGAATGACTCCACGCCTGCACCGCCGCCATACACGTCCTTTGCCACGTAGCCAGACTTGATGAAGAGCTTTGACTTGCCCGATACCTCACCGAAGTTATAGTCTTCCCCGTTTGTAATCGTGCCGTAAGGCTTTGCTCCCAGACCTGCACCGTAGATGTTGCGGCACTGCAGTTCGCAGTCGCTCTCCACATACGTGTTGCCGGTGACGTAGCCAGAGAAGCCACCGCCATGTATCTCCATGAAGGTGAGGCCAGGCACACCGAGAGACCACGCCATACGGCTCATGCGGTAGCGGAGGTAGGTATACGGGTCATTATCCGTACCATCGGAGTTGCCGCCAGTGCCGCTGCCGTAGTACAGTTTCTTGTCTTCTTTCGATACTTTCTTGAAGTCTTCGTACATGGCGTCCTCTTTCTGTTCAAATGCCACCATGTCGCTAATCTGGTTCAGATAGCGGAAGCTCTCGCCCTTTATGCTTACAGGGCCGGAGCCATCGCTCTTGATCATTGCTCCTGGTCGGGCGTAGACGTATGCGTTCGCCACCTTGGTGTTGGCACCATATCCTGCACCGAATACAGAGAACTGCGGGTGCGAGGTGCTGTTGTAGCTGAGATACCAGCACAGTCCAGGCAGGGTGGTGCAGTCGAGCAGACTGATAGTCTGGTTGTCAGCATCGGTTAGGTCGGTGAGCGGTGAGTGGTTGAGCACCACCACTGCGTCGCCGGTATTGGTCTTCACAGTGCCGTCCTCACCGTAGGTACCCACACGGCAGGCGCGGTTGCCACCACCGAAGATGTTGTGGTTCTTCACGAAAGCGAGGCTGTCGATGTCGAAGAACTCCTGCGTATCCTTGTCGCTCTTTATTTTTGCGATGGCAGCTTTGGCCTTCGGCATTGTTATGTCGTCAAGTCGCTTTGCTTTCTTTATGGCAGCAACAATCTGCTTGAACTCCTCCTCGCTGTCGCATATCTTGTTGTCTGCAGCGTTGGCACCGACCCATGTGGTGACGTTGCCGTTTACGTCCGCCCACTGGTTCCATATCCATGAGCCACCGTCTATCTGCACCTTCGTGTTGCCGAGTATGTCGGCATAGGTGCCCTCGTTTTTGGTGTCCTTCTTGCCGAGCACCTGTGCGAGGGTCTCAGGGTCAGTGGATGTTGCCCTGCTGTCGTCGGTGGCATCCTGGTCAATCTTCACGTCACCGTATCCGCCACCGAAGATGTTGAGGCCGAGTCTGCCGCCCTCTATGTGCACGAGGGTGTTGCCGTCCACTGTGCCGTAGGCGCAACCACCGTATATGCGGTTCCATACGTAAGGTATGTCGTTGCCCTGCTGGTCGTAGGTGTAGTCATCGAATATATTGGCGTTGGTGTTGGCGATGTGTACAAGCGTATTGCCGTTAATGCGGCCTACGTTGTAGTACTTGGCAGACTCGGCAAGCTTCACTCCCTTGCCACCGCCATACACGTTGCCGAAGATGTCACCGCCAATGATGTTTACGAAAGTCTTGTAGCCTGAAGCCTCGTATTTTATGAACGCACCGTTACTCTGGTTCAGCACCGACTTGCTCTCTGGCTTTGCCGTGTAGTCGGTGTTGTCGCTTTCCTCACCAACGTTAGCGAGGTCGCCGCCGCCGTACACCTTGCCATATACCAGTGCATCGTCAGACACCTCCACCATCGTGGTGCCCATTACTCTTGCCACGTTGGTGAAAGGCTCGTCAGCGGCATTCTGCTGCTGCACACCAGCGCCTCCGCCGAACACGTCACCATAGATGTGAGCACCCTTTACGTATACAGTGGTGTTGCCGCCAACTTGTCCTGTGGTATTGTTATCGGCAGACTCCGGGTTGCCGAAGCCACCGCCATATACACGGTGGATGAATGTCTTGCCGTCAACCGTCACATCGGTGTTGCCCGCTACGGTACCGGCAAAGCCACCGCCAAGCACGCCGAGGATGGTGAAGTTAGGAATACCCATGGAGTTGTCAAACACAGGCTTCTCTATTGTAGAGCTCTTCGGAGCCTGGCTGCGTGCGCGTGCCGTGGCGTTGTCACCGAAGTCCACGGTATTTCCTTTTGACAGCTGGTCCGTATTGTCGTCCACTTCGGCATTGTATATACCGTAGTCGCCCTCTACGTCGACCGTCACGTTAGTGCTTCCCACCTTCGTGTTGGCACCCTGTCCGCCACCGAAGACGTAGAAGTGAGGGTTCTTGTTGTCAGTAAAAGACACCTTCCATTCCTTGGTGTTGAGCAGTGCGAATGGGGTAGTACCTTTCTGTACGTTTACGGTGGTGAGTCCAGTGCCGTCTTTTAGGTTGCCATCATCATCATACGTACCGACCTTACAAGCAACGTTGCCGCCGCCGTAAATATTGTGCGTGTTAAGAAATTTTTTATCATAAAAGTATTGTTTGCCTATAGCGATGTCGGCAGCGTCAGTTGAATTGGGATTCCATGTAAGTAGCTTTTTATTCTCGCTGTCCCACATCTTGTTCCAGATGACGTTGATGGAGAAGTAGTCTACCAGTTTGTCGTCCTCATCCTCCTGACCGCCCAGGTCTTTTGCCAGTGATACGAAGGTGTTGCCGAGCACGTCGGCAGAGGTGTTCACCGTGCCGTCAGTGTTCAGCAGTCCCTGGCCTCCGCCGAACAGCTCACCTGCGAAGTTAGCTGCATAGATGTTCACATGAGTGTCACCAGTTACCTGTGCGAGGTTGCCGCCACCGTAGATGTCACCATATATATAAGGTGCAATTCTTGAGTCGCCAGTGAATGCCACGCTGGTGCTGCCGATAATCTTGCCTACCTTCTCTGGACTCTGTGTGGTGTTGGCGTCACGCCCGTTGCCACCAGCGAATACAGAGCCACGAATGTCGGCATTGTTACCAATAAGTATGTTAGTGGCGGTCTCATCACTATGCTCATATTCCACCACCGCCATGTCGCCGCCGCCATAGATGTTGTCATAGAATGTTCCACCATTGATATTGACAGTAGACTTGCCATAGATGCGCGCCATATTGTCAAGTGTGCTTTTGGTGGAAGTATCTTTAAGCGTAGCGTCCGCCACGCCGTAACCACCGCCGAATACAGGGCAGTGGAACTCGCCACCGTTTATGTTCAGCTCCACGTTGCCGTATGTCTTACCGAGGTCGGTATAGTCGGCAGGTGTGCCAGTGTATGCATTTGTTGTGTAATAATAGTCAGTGCCGCGTCCGCCTGCGAAGATTCCGTTCTTGCAGTAGAACGTGCCACCATTGATGGTAAGTGTTGTTACGGTCTCTCCCGTATTGCCATAGATGTTGCCACCGTCCTTGTTCGGGGAGTTCGAGTTCTTTGACCAAAGGCCACGGCTCATGTATCCGCTGCCACCGCCGTATATGCCGTCAATCTCGTTACTCTTTGTTCCGAACACGCCACCATCAATGATAATCCTGGTGTTAGTCTTTAACGGGTCCACATCAGTGTAGGTACGGCTGTCAGCGTTGTAGCAGTTATAATGAATCAAAGAAGCCTTGGCATTCTCGTATTTGCCATAGAGCATGATAGAGTCGTTGCCGCTCCAGTATGGGATTCTTTCGTCACTGGTATAGTGCTCATCATTACCGATACCGTTTGTACCACCTGCTCCAGCTCCGAAGATGCCGCTGATGACCATATTCTCGTCACCTTTAAGAAGTCCGAAGGTGCCACCCTTTATGTGTATGGTGCTATAGCCATAGAATGGGTTGTCAATAGAGCCAGTGCCGTCAAAGGAACGACCGGCACTACCTCCGTACAGCTCCACCACGTTTATACGTCCGTTGATGTCGGCAGAAGTGTTGGTCTCAGAATTCTCTGGGTCGAGCAGTATGTTGGCGCGTCCCATGTATGTGTTGTACGGCATGTATTGTGTGCCGTAATTCGTAGTTGAATATGTCACATCTCTCTTCGCACCGAGAGTGCCGCTGACTATACGTCCTATGTTGCCGCTCTTGATAACGATGTCCACGTCACCGAACATCGCACCCTCATGGGTACCGGCGAGTATTATGCCGGCATCATAATCTGAATTGTTGTTGTTGTGTTCATTATTGAAGGTGCGGTTTATGTCCATTGTTATGGTGCACTTTACAGGCATGTTATAAGTGCCCATAAAGCCGTTGTTGCCCTTGTATTGTCTGCTTCCTGCGCAGATGGCGGAGTAGTAGCCCGACTTGAAGGTCATGGTGAATCCCTCCCTGCCGTGTGGCATGGCTTTCTCCATCTTCCTCAGTTGCTCCATGCTGTTGAGGGGGTAGAAGCGTCGGTCGTTGAGCAGTCCGCCGAACACCTGCAGCGAGGTGGTTCTCGCTCCGTCAATAGTTCCGTAATCAGGCAAGTTGAATCCTGCAAATCCTGTCATCTGTACCCCGTCACCCATCTCAAGGTTGTTGAACTGACAGTATATGATGTTATAAACCTGTCCGCCAGTAGTGTAACCGAATGTGATGTTTTCAAAGCGTGTGTCGCCCCAAAGCGGGAGGCCTATTTCGCTTTTACCTATGTATATCACACCGTTATAGTCCTTTTCATCCCAATAGCTGGTAATGGTAGCGTTGCGTCTGAGTTTGGAATTGGCAGTCCCCTCCCAGTCAGACAGTTGCATTTCCGGTGCACCACCAGTATTGTATGTAGGAATTATGTTGAAGCCGTTAGTGGAGTTGTTCGTCACGTCAGCACTGCTTTCTCCCATCAGTACTATGATGTTCTCGTCCCATGTGGCTTTCTCCTCCAGCTTACTGTAAGCTCCCTCCCATGTCAGCATAGGTTTGTCTTCAGAGTAGCCCCATGAATCGTCAGCTTTTCTTGCCTCTTCCGTCTCGGTATTGTCAGTGTCAGTAGGCTTGAGGTACACGACAGTAGCGGTGTACACCCATTTTTCGAGTATCACCTTTCCTGCCTTGTTCTTCACTATGATGTGGCATGACAGCTTGTCATGGTCAGACAGAGAGCTGCCCGGAGTGTATGAGGCATCAGTGGCTCCCTCTATTTCTGCGTTGTTCTGCATCCACTGATAGGAAATGTCGAGGTAGTCATTGTTCGTCCATACGTTGTTCGTCACCTTCACGGTGTAAGTGCCCGGTGTGGTCTTGGAGTCGAGTGTGGCTGATATTCTCAGTGCCGGCACCTTGAGCGAATTAGAAACGGAAGAGCCATCCTCCAGTTCGGCATATACATACCTGTCATGGTCCGCATAAGGCAGAGTGCAGGTATGTGCGAGCACCTCGTTGCCGTCGGCATCCGTTATCTTGGTCCAGTTCACCCTGTCGGTGGAAACGTACCAGTAGTATTTCTCCGTTTTATCTTCATGGCCGGGCGTGGTTGCGGTCAGCACATCGCTCTCGCCACGTATAATATCTATCGTGGTTGAGCCATAGTCGAAGCCGTTGGTGTCAGAGTACACCCATGTGGCGAGGTCGTCAAGATTGTTATTCTGAATGTATAGATTGTTCTGCTGCACGAATGTGGAGCTGAAGTCTGCCAGCACCTTCTGCGTACCGTAGGTCTGCACGTTGCTGCCTGTGTATGTGTCAGCATAATACCATGTAGACTGCATGAAAGCACTGATGTTAGCGGTGGAGCTTGCCGTGATGGCCCCCCAGCGGTAGTTGGCACTCTCGTTAGTTGTTATCGTAGCCTTGTGCACATAGATGTTAGTAGGGAAGACATGATATGAGTTACTGTTCGCACCAGTACCGTTCTGTCCTATCAGTCCCGCTATGTAAGCCGTCTTGCCGTTGGTTGTGGCGTTCTTCATCACGTCAATGTCCACCCCTACGGAGATATTGAATATCCTCGTCACGTTATTGCCGTTCACGTTGCCAATCAAGCTGCCGTAGCGGAACTCGAACGGTGCGGAGTAGCTCTCCTCGTTGTCGGTTATGACACCGTTGCGTATGATGATATTGCTCAGCTCCACGTTGGCGGAAGTCTCACCGGCAATGAGTGCGATGTTTGTTCCCTGACCTGCCACTGTCGCGCCTTTCACCTTTTCTATCCTTGCATTGTCGAGAATGAAGTTCGTCACGGTGCAGAAGCCCGCCTCATTGGCAGCGTTGCCTTTCAGGTATGCGAACATACCGAACGAAGTCCATTTGCCGTTGTAGCCATCCCAGCAGATGCGCATGTTCTTTATGGTCTTGCCCGCACCGTTCAGTTTGCCGGCGAACCATCGCTGGTTGATATAGTTCGTGGTGCCCACAGGTTTCCACAGTGCGGAACCGAGGTCAATGTTGTCGCTCAGTTTGAAGTATGTGCCACTGAAGATTCCGTTGGTAGAAGAAGCGTTGTTCACGTCACGTGCCAGTTTCGCCAGTTCGAGGTCGTTGCTGATGATGTAAGGGTCTTCCTTCGTGCCCGTACCGCTTGCGTAGCTGTCGGCATACAGGTCCTCCGAGTATGTCAGCGGAGTGATAGTGGTGCTTACTGTGCTCTCGTGAGCTTCGCCGTCTTTCGTGAAGTTGATGGTCACCGTGCCCTCTTGGTCAGTGTTCTTTAGTGGGAAGGTGATGCTCAGTCCCTTGGCGTCAGCAGCTGTAACGGGCTTGCCGTCCACTGTCCATGCCGTGGCGGTAGTGTAATCAAGGATGTTGCCGCCGAGTGTCAGCGTAACTTTCTTGGCAGCCTTGTCCACCGTCTGGCTGACAGAAGCCTCGATGCGCTCCGTAGTGAAAGCGAACTGGTTCTTAGAATACGTCCAGTAGTAATGGTTGCTGTTCAGTCCCTTGTCGTATATGAATGCGGTGCAGGTGTTGGCGAACGTGAAGCCGTACGCCTGTGCGTCCTTTTGGCTGCCGTATGCAGTGCTCTTCTTCTCCGTTATGGCGTTGGCATAGAAGTAGGTGGACTGCTGCGCTGTGGTAGGCACCACTTTTGATGATGCTACGATGGTACCGAAATTATATGAAGAGTTAGCCTTTGTGTCAAACTCGCCAAGGAAGTACAGGTTGGTGGGGTATATGTGGTAGGCGTCAGTCTTCTGCGTTGACTCACAGCTCGCCATGATGCCTCCCATGTAGACAGGCACACTGCCAGTGTCACCGTTCTTGAACACGTTGATGTCCACGTCGGCAGCGATGTTGAATACCCTCACCACGTAGTCGCCACCTACATTGCCTATGACGCCGCCAAGGCGGTACTGTACCTGATTCTGAATGTAGCCCGAAGCAGTGTATGTCTCGTCGTTGTCGGTAATCCGGCTGTTGCGTATTATGATATTGCTTATCTCCACGTTGGCATTCATCTCGCCCACTAATGTGCCGATATTCATGCCGTTGCCCAGCAGCGTGGAGCCTGTTGCCTTCTCCAGTGACGCGTTGTCAATTACGAGGTTCGTCACGGAGCAGAAGCCCGCTTCGTTGGCAGCATTGCCCTTCAGATATGCGAAGAAGCCGTAAGCCACCCATGTGCCGCTGTTGCCGTTCCAGAGCATCCGCATGTTCTTGATGGCATGGCCGTCACCGTCCAGTTTGCCGGCAAACCATCGCTGGTACTTGTAGTCGGTAGTGCCGACAGGCTTCCACAGGGCATCGCTGAGGTCAATGTCCTGTGTCAGTTTGAAGTATTTGCCACTGAATATTGCTCCTGTGCTCGTAGCATTGTTCACGTCGTAGGCCAACTTTGCCAGTTCGAGGTCGTTGGTGATAAGGTATGGGTCATCCTTTGTGCCTGAACCGCCGCCGTAGCTGTCAGCGTAGAGGTCTTCGGAGTAGGTCAGTATGGCGATGGTGAAGTTTAAGGTCTTCGTTGTGGATACATTGCCGCTCTCGTCCTTTATTTCTATCGTTACCTTACCCGTAACCTCCCTCTTGTTATTGAAAGGCACTGAGAGAGAGAGTTTGTCGCTGCTGATGGTATAGTCCGCCCCCTCCTGGTCCACGGTCCATGTAATGGTGCTGTTCTCCGGTGCGGTGACAGAGAGTACGGTGTTCCTGTTTTCCTTGTCAATATTCTTCACCATTGACACGGTGTTGTAAGTAGGCACACCGTTAGACATATTCCATGTCTGCAGGTCGGTGCGCTCCCCTATGTATTCATTGGCAAGTTTCTGGAAGTCATACAAGAAGTCAGTGGTCCTGCCCTCACCGTTGCTGATGGCAGATGTCAGCTCAGAGCCGTCTGCTGTTGTTGGTGTGTTGACATAGTAGCATTTGTCTATCGTATAGCCCTTGCCACCGTTATGTCCGAGTATAGGAGCAATGTCGGTGAAGTTACGCTGCTGGTCCACCTTCAGCGTACCTACAGCGAACACGTTCTTAATGGTAGGATTACTGTTGCTCTCCGCAGCACCGAGGAAGAGGGCGAACCATGACTGCTTCAGACCGTTATCGCTGTAGTTATTGATGTTTGTAAGGTCTATGTCCACATCCACATAGCAGTTTGCGAAAGTAGGGGTGTCGTAGATACCGCCCACGAGGCCGCCTATCAGGTCCCATGCGTTCTGCTGCGTGCAAGTGGTCTTGAGGTCGATCTTGGAGTCGCGCACTATGATATTCTCTATCACGGGGCTGTTTCTCGTAGCACCGGCGAGCACACCTACACGTCGTGCACCACCACCACCGAGGTTGCCGGAGTTGTTGGTGAGGTAAGCATCGGTAAATGTCAGGTTTTTCACGCTGCCGCCCTTGATGAAAGAGAAGAAGCCACTGTTCTCCTCGCCGCCCCATTCACGTGTCATGTGGCTGATGGTGTAGCCCTTGCCGTCAAAGTGGCCAGAGAAACTGTTGCCAGGGTTATTGCCACTTCTGTTACCGATAGGCAGCCACCAGTGGCCGCTGAGGTCGATGTTGTCGCCCAGTTCCACGTATGCTTTCATGTCCTTGCCGCTGGTCACGTTAGCTGCAAAGTACGCTAACTGTGCAGCGGTATTGATGATATACGGGTCTGCCTGCGTACCAGAGCCTGCGGCATAGCCGCTTGCTTTGTACGCATCCCAGTTACCCGTCTGTGCCCATGCCGTGGTAACGGTCATGAGCATCAGTGTCATTATAGCGATTAACTTTGTAAGAATAGAATGTCTTGTCATTTTGTTCATTACTTTGTTAAGTTTTCTATGGGGGGCAGGATTATTCCTGCGTTTATATGGGGGGGGCAGGATTATTCCTGCGTTTATATGGGGGGGCAGGAT
>SAMEA104315434__coassemble_491_pt1 | contig 20938 bp, 16 predicted proteins | sample SAMEA104315434__metabat2_high_PE_014 | metagenome-assembled genome bin SAMEA104315434 (sample SAMEA104315434) | gut metagenome | biome: Monkey gut; feature: monkey-associated habitat; material: faeces | place: China | collected 2013
TCTTTAGCGGACTATAGAAATTGCGCATTACATTGCGCAGCACTCCGAGGTTCTGCTCCTCATGCACCACATCGAGCAAGGGGGCGTCATACTCATCGATGAGCACTACCACCTGCTTGCCCGTCTGTTCGTAAGCGATGGAGATAAGGTCTTTTACCCTCAGATTGGAGTCAATCTTCTCGCTTTTGTAACCAAACAGTTTCTCCTGATCGTCCAATAAGTCTGAAAGGTACCTCTCCAGCTGTTCCTTATCAAGATGCTTGCCGCCACTCATGTCAAAGTGCAGTACGGGATAAGACTCCCATTCCTTCTCCAGCTGTTCCATCGCCAGCCCTTTGAATAGGTCCTTCCGACCCTCGAAGTAACTCTGTAATGTAGATACCAGCAAGGACTTGCCGAAGCGCCGTGGGCGGCTGAGGAAGAAGAACTGCCCGCTAGTGTGCGTCATGTGATATACGTATGCCGTCTTGTCAACATATACGTTGTCAAGCTTCCTTATCTTCTCAAATGTCTGTATGCCTATGGGGTAAAGTCTTTGTGCCATATCTCGCTCACTTTTATATTTTCTGCAAACTTACAAAAAAATATTGAAATATAAAAGGCTGTCCGCTCTATATTTTTAGACTTTTACAATTCCTCTCTTCGTTGATATGTTGTTTGGACTGTAATATATAAAAAACTCCCTGACATCTTTTGGATGCCAGGGAGCTCTTTTACAATTTCAATAAGTCAGTGTATCGCTTTTTACTTCACGAATACCTTGCGCACTGTGCCATCGCTCATCTCCACGATGTTGAGTCCGCGCTGTGGCTTGCTGATGCGCTTGCCATCTATGGTGTAGCGTGCCACGACAACTGGTGCACCACCTGCCTCTACGGCACTAATGCCGTCAGCAGCTGACTCTACCTTGACGCTTACTACGGAAGTGGTCTCTATGCCGTTAGAGCAGAAGGCTACCGTTACCTTTGACGAACCAGCATTGATGCCACTTATGACGAGTTTGCCGTTCTTTACCACAGCCTCTACATAGCCCTTGTTGCTAATCTTCTTCACGCTCTTGACTATGGCAGCCTGCATATTGTCGGCATCGGTAGCCACAGTAGAGAGGTCTACCTCCACACTCTTGCCTTCCGCTACGGTAACATCGTCCATAGCTGCTGCAACTGGGTCTTCCACGTCAGGGAAGACGAACATGCCTGGGAACCAGTAGTTCTTGCCGCCATTATTGACGGTGTCATCCATCGGATACTCGCCTACCTTCTCTCCAGCAGCGTTATAGCGGTGCACGATGTAGTCGTTAGACCAACCCTTGACAAGGGTGACGAGAGCATCGTCTGTCACTGGATCTACACGGAATGAGCAACCGTAGATGTTGCGTCCGTCGGCATTGGTGAAGTCGAGATATTTGGAGAACTCGTCTTTGTCGATGTCATATTTATACACGAGGTAGGTGCTCCAGCCAGATACTGAAGTCCAGTAGATTACGTTGTGCTGTGCGCTGGCGCAGAGTCCGTCTGGTGTCCATGCAAACTCTGATGTAGCAGGATTACCTATGCCATCAGGAAGGGTGATGTTCTCGGCTGTGCCCTCTGCAAGGTTCAGACGTGACAGACCACCATTGCTCTTACGGCTTGCCCACAGCTGACCGTCCTTCGACATTACGATTGATGCGAACTTGCCCTCGATGGAAGAAACCATCTTGTCTGTTTCTGGATCGATGACAGCGATTCCGTTATTTGGTGTTACCGCATACACATAGTCATTAAGGCGCACCATGTTGCCACACTCACCGCTGATGGCGTTACCGTCGGCATCAGTCACCAGACCTGTTATCTCAAGTTTGTCAAGGTCAAGCACGTATATGCCCTTCGTGGTACTGACGTATCCCTTGCTTGGCGTAACGCCTACGAAGCTGCGGGCGTCGGGATTGGCATTGGCATCGATTACAGGTATCTGAGTGATGAGCGACAGCGTGCCAGCATCGTAGACAGAGATGCGTCCGCCTTCTACTGTCGCTCCTGGGTCCTTGGCCTGCTTGGCGGTGACATACAGGCGATTGCCATAGAAGGTGCCAAAGCATGCGGAACAGCCGATGTTAGAAATAGCCTCATAGGTCCATGTGCCGTCATTGCCAAGATAGTTGACTGTTGAGTTTCTGTGACCGTACCAGTCTTCGTTTATGACAAAGGCGCCCTTCGTATAGCCGCCTGTGATTGGTGAACCATAGTCTACATTCTCATCGTATGGAGTGCTGGCTCCGCCTGAGAAACTGGCGAATATCCATGCATCTACGCATCCGTCGGTGAGCTTACGTCCAAAGGCTCCCACACCACTGAAACCAAGTTCGGCAGCGGTATTTGCAGCTACATAATAGCTCCAGTAGCCCTTGTTCCACCCAGAGTTCCAATGGTCAGTAGGGTCTACGACATTGTAGCTATCGAAATTGTAGCTGCCAGTGGTGTAGACGCCGTTGCGAGCATAGACTACATTGTCTGAAGCATCGGTAACAAAGAAGTAGTTGTCACCGTTGAGGTCGTAGCCTAATCCGCCAATGGCAGAGTCATAGGCTGTGCCATCCATTGAGAGTACATAGAAGGCAGGGTCTGCCTTGGCTATTTCCTTGACCATGTCTGCACCCGTCTTTGTAGTGTTACTGTCCCAGCGGTAGCCCCATACGATGGTCTTGCTGTTCTCCACACCGTCGTTCCAGTGAACGGCGAGTGCCGCGCGGTTGTCGCCTGTGCCTACCCAGCGCTGTATCTTGTCGAAGTCCACATAGGTAGGGGTTGCCATTGCCATGACGGTGCACACCATGGCAAGGATGAATGAAGTAAAGATTTTCCTCATAGATAATTGTTTTTTATGTGAATAAATATTTTATGCTGTGATACTACACGTTATCCTACAACAAATTCATAACCGTCACACAACATTTTTTATGTCATGAGACTGCCACACTTGTCCATCATATCCGATACGATGGCACGACAAGTAATACTCTTTCTTATGGTTTTACGACAGCGGCCCATCCCTCGGGGCACGTCTTGCCGTATGTTGCAAGGCAGGTCTTCTGGCTTACCGTTGGGCAGCAACAGCCTTCCCGCGCTTCCTCACTATTCTATACATACTAAGAAAGCAGCAGTGGCTCTTCTTGTTGCTGCCGGATAAGACGGCACACAGCAGCGGGACTGCACGGGAGTCGCACCCGTTTCCCTTTTCACCGCCCTCGATTTCTCGAGGCGACACCATTGCAATTGCAAAATTATAGAATATTTTTCATTTGAGCAACAATATAGCAGAGTTGTATATAAAAAAAATGACATTTCTCAATGTCAGACATGGAGAAATGTCATTTTTATCAGAACGATACGGTGAATGCGCATCCCAGGACGAAGCTGTTCATATGCTTCTTGACCGTAGAACTGCGCTTTGCCAGTGTGAAGTCTGGGTACTCACTTTGCATAATATCTTCAAGGAAAGAACTAACCTCTGGAGACGATACAGCAAAGAACTGATAAGGGTCGTACTCCATGGTATATTTTTTATGAGAGTAGTCATAATCCAGGAACAGTTTCCAGGAGAAGTTGGACTTGTAGGCATACTTGATTGATACACCGGTGCCGCACTTCATGGTGTTGTTGCCGCTAACTGTCATGTAGTCATAAGACGCATCGTAGGTACGGTCATTGCCATTGGCATCCTTGATATAGCCTAAGCCTCTATCACTGAGCCCTACCATCTTGCCAGCAAAATGGGCACTCACCTCTAGGTCCTGCATGATACTCCTGCCAATCAAGAGTTTTGTACCCAACGCCCAGCGACGTGACAAAGGGATATTGAAATATGCGCCAAGGTCGGCAGAGAACTCCGTAAGGTGGTCGGACTCAATGGTGATATCGTGAGTATCATACCACTCCAGCAGATTGCTGTCCTCCATGAGAGAGGCCATGGAGCTTTCTACTGACGCTCTTTCTTTTTCTGCGAAATCGCTCCATCCCTTGATTGGGGAGCTCTTCACGCGCAGACGACCACCTATGCCTACATACTTGTTGAAGAAGTAGGCACCCTCCGCACCTACCACAGTGGACGTGCCGAACTTCAATTCTATATTATCTGCACTGTCATCAGAGTATGCACTGAGGTCCTTGCCCGAGAATGTAAGGTCATGCGTTCCAAGTCCTACACCCATGGAGATGTCGAAGAATGACGGATGCTCAAATACATCATCAGTAGTGGCAAGGTCGTTGCGCTTGAGGTGCTTGCCCTTGAACATGATATCACCCAGACCGTAGGCAAGTTCCGTGGAGAGTATGCCGATACCTGCGCCAGACAGCACATCGCTGACCCAGTGGCGGTTGTTGAGCACGCGCATCACGCCAGTGGCGGTGGCCATTCCATAACCGAATACGGAATACCAGGGACTGCGCGTCAAGCCATACTCCTTATGTAGGATGGTGGCACTGACGAAAGCCGTAGCGGTATGACCGGAAGGCCATGAATTACGGGTGGAGCCATCTGGTCGCATCTCCTTGGCTGTATTCTTTATCGGGTTGACTATCGCGGCCATTATGCCGTAAGCCATGGCACTGTTGACAAGGAAGCGCAGATGGTCGCTCCTGCCTTCCACACCGGAGAAGTTCAGTCCGAGAGCCAGCACCGCTGGGACAAACTGAGTATAGTTGTCTATCTCACTATGGAAATTGGTAAGCAGACGGGCACGCGAATGATTGTTGTTATAGTCTTGTCTGAAGCTTGCCTTCTCGCCTTTGGCTATGATGCCTGCAACGAAAAGTGGGACACCGACATACGTCATGTCATCCTTGAAGCGGTATGGCTTCACTTCGCGGCCATACTTGTTGGTCCACTCATCCACTTGTTGGTTCAAGGCACTGGTCTTTGGCGCCTGGCGCAATAACACGGAAGTGCTGTCGTCACGCAATGACAACGGCTTCACCTGCAACGTATAGGCTGACAGGTCAATCTCTCCAACAGCCATGATTTTAATCACTGCCATAAATATTACGGCAAACAATGCAATGCATCTTCTCATTATTCTCTGTATTAGTTTTATCTTTTTATCTGGTACTATTTCTGAACCGAAGAACTGTTAGAAAATGCAAAGTTACTAAAAAATATCGAATTATTCATTAAGTAAGTGTTCCAAATCGTTTCTATGGCTATAAGTACATAGGTAACTATTGAAATAGAGTTGCTCCCGTACCGACAACCATTAGCGCAACTTAAGAAAAAAAAGAAACCGTCATCCAGCCAGACCACTGTCTGCGGATGACGGTCATGTGATGTAACACATCATATTACCTAACTATAATCAAACATTTTTCTTCTTTCGGAGGCTACGGCACCATGTAGGTTCCGCCTTTACTTTCTGGTGCAAAGGTATTGATTTTATATCATAGAGAGGGAATAAAAATGTAGCAAAGAGGTGGTAAATATACGTCATAAAACAAAAAATCTCCGGAAATGTGTTCCCCTCCTCACGGAGAGTCAGAACATTTCGCGGAGTGAATAGTAAAAAATTACTACCAACTATACTACGTACTAACTAACTATCTAACTCTTGTCAGAAGCGACATCGTTGCCTTCTGATTTCTGATGCAAAGATACTTATTTCTTCGGAAAATAATATCTCTTCCAAAAACTTTTGTGCTTTTTGTGCGATTTTATTGCGCTAAATCAATATTGTGAGTGCAATATAATACCTTTTTCAAGAAAAAAAGAGTAACTTTGCACCATAAGTAAGTGTTCAAAATTATTTTTACATTAGTTTTGCTCTATTTGGATGCAGCTGCACCGCTTGGTTGATGGAGCAATGTCCTCATTGTGACTGAAACCAAGTGGCGCAGATGTGACAAAGAGAGTGAAAATAATGTAGAAATATACACTGACTTATGACAATATTGCTATATTAAAATAATTTTGAATACTTACTTATATGGTTGTAGATTTGAATCTGAACCACTACAAGCACACTTACAACACTTACTTATATGGTAAAGATAGAAATGTCATGGGGCAATGCCCTGGCTGCGGAATTCAGAAAGGATTATTTCAAACAGCTTACGCAGTTTGTTCATGAGGAATACAAGAACGGCATCTGTTATCCTCCAGCCAAGGAGGTGTTCAACGCCTTTAACCTCTGTCCGCTGAACGCGGTGAAGGTGGTGATATTAGGACAGGACCCATACCACGGGGCGGGACAAGCGGAAGGGCTATGCTTCTCCGTAAAGACGGGGGTGCCCCTGCCGCCATCGCTTGTCAATATTTTCAAGGAAATAAAGGATGACATCGGCGTGACACCTGAGGTTATCACCTCGGCAGAAGGCAAGAAGATGTATGACGGCAGCCTGCGACGCTGGGCGGAACAGGGCGTGTTCCTGCTCAACACCACGCTGACTGTGCGCGAGCACCAGGCGGCTTCGCACCAGAGACATGGATGGGAGACATTCACCGATGCCGTGATTAAGAAGGTGTCTGACCAATGTCCGCACGTGGCGTTCATGCTATGGGGCGGACCTGCACGCAGCAAGAAGAGACTCATCGATACCTCAAAGCATCTCATTCTAGAGGCGGTGCACCCCTCACCACTCTCTGCCAACAGGGGTGGATGGTTCGGGAACCACCACTTCTCATTGTGCAACAGATGGCTGGAAGAGCACGGACTGGAGAGAATCAAGTGGTAATCTTCAGAACCAGCCATGTAGGATTGACATGTATCCATGATATTTCCAAAGAGAAATATCATGGATACTATCATGGCACTATACCTTGATTATCAAGACTTTACACACAAGCATGATATTATGACATTTCTTTTCATCAAAAGAAATAATCTAAATTTCCGCAAAGCTTGGTGCATGGAGGTGAGGTTGTCCTAACCTCACCATGGCGATTTTTTCCTTTTCGTTTACGAACATGTTAGGACAACCAGTCCATAAATGAAAAGAAAAAAGGAGTGCGAGGAATTATTCCCCGCACTCCTTTTCTATTGGTTATCCGTTATTCTTCTGCAATATTTTCTCTTCTATTTCTTAATATTCGCAGCCAGCAACATTATACATTCTGTCGCCCTTTACGATGACAATCTGACCATTTACAACGTATTTCTTGACTGCTGCATCATTATTCTCCGCAGAATCGTTCACTCCGTTAACGCCAGTAAAGAGTGAGCCTGCCTCCAACTTGATGCAGTCATACATGAAGCCACCGTTCTTGCCGTTGCCGGACATGGTGAGCTTGATGGTGTTAGAGCCTTTCTTCAGTGAAGAAGCAGGGAAAGTGGTCTGCATCAGCGCATGACGGCCACTCTGTATGGCACTGCGGTAGATGGCGGCATCGTTATAACCGCTCTTCCATGTGCCGCGAGTCACACCATTTACTGCGACCGCAACTGACGCACCTGCATTGGTGGTGCCTGCCAGTGATGCCGTGAGGCATGCAGTTCCGCTGTATGTCTTGTCAAGTGTGAAGCTTATAGTCCATGTGCCTTTCTTTGTTTGGGCGTAATACCAGTCGGTCTTAGGGTTACTCTTGCCTATCACATAGGTCAGAGACTCTGGCGATTTCTCCCACTCTCCATACTGGCGCATATCGTCACTACAGTTAAACTCGCTGGAGCGGCGGTCGTTCTTACCGATTATCCACAGCTGATTGTCATAGCAAGTCGGTGTCCACACTACGTTGCCGAGGGTCTGTTCGCCCTCCACTACGGTGATATCATCCTTTTCAAGCATATCGGTGACGTCGCCTGCCGTTGCATAAGCATAGAGGGTATAGTTGCCCGGGCGCACATTCTTTATTTCGAAATCACCGTTTTCGTCCGTCCTTGTCCAGAACTGATAGCCGTGTGTCTGCGCTACTGGTTCTACTCCTTTCTCCTGTGCGAGGACTATGCGCACACTGTCGTTACGCTGACCTGTCGTTACAGTAAGATGTCCCTTAACCGTTCCACGCACCTTCGGGTAGAGGTCGTTGTCAAACCACTGGAATGGCCACTCTTCTTGTTGTGCCAAAGACATCTTGCGAGCGTTGGATATAGGTCCTGCTATAGCCGGACTGTTATAGTTAGTATAGATGAGGAAAGGACCGTACAGTTTCTTCTCGCCATCATTCAGCACCATGGCGGCACCTCCAAGGTGCTCGCCTTGCAGCATCTGGATGGTGATAGGAGACTTGCTCGTGGCATGGACCATCAGTTCCTGGCGGTCTACTCCACCGTTGATCCACTCGTAAGAGACTGGTATATTCCATAAGCCATAGTACTTGTTGGACAGTCCATGGATGGTGTCACGCTCTATATAGTTAGCCCAGTTGTACTTGGTGTATATGCTGCCGTCTGCCAGCTTGTATGTCGCATCCTGCACGGTATTCTCTTCCTTCTCTGCCACTTCCATGGCGGAGATGGTTGGTATGGTGCCGTTCATGCGCCAGTCTACATAGCCTTGCAGCATGTCGGGGGCAAGGCGTGAGCATACACGAGCCTCCTTGATTGGCTCGGAAGCAGAAGTGGCTGTACCTGTCGCTATGACATACACATACAGACCTGTGACGTTCTTGCGCATGATATAGCCTACTTCAAAGATGGTGTTCCCCGATGTGGAGCTGTAGAGCACCTCACACATCTCCGGAGTGTTCTTAACCACCTTTATCTTTGATGGTGAAAGGCCTTTGTTTCCCTGTGCGGTGGTATAGTCAAAGTACACACCACTTGACGAAAGAAGTTCGTGTGACTGGTTGAATTTCATGCTGCTGACTTGACCGTTGGCACCAATGACAACCGAGAGCTTGCCGTTCTTCATTGTTGTCTTCATGCCATCAACTGTCATGCTTACGTCTGTAAACGTCGCTGCACCAAACATAGTGACAGCAGATAGCAGCATCATGAGCAGTAAAGTAAAAGTCTTTTTCATCATATCATTATACATTTTCGCCCCGTAAGAGTATGATTCCTACGGGGCGAAAGTTTCTTATTGATTACTGATTAACAGTCTGTCATTACTTGATCTTTGCGCCTGCAGCAGTATATTCACCATTAGAGGTGATGATTACTACCTTACCATCCTTTACAACAGCCTTGGTCTGGAATGCACCGTTAGCATTCTCTGCGACACCGTTGATACCGTCTGGGTCTGGTTCTGGCGCATCATCAGAAGGATAAACTACGATAGCGTCAAGACCTGCGTTTGCAGAACCGCCAGCTGTCCAGATGAGTTCTGTTGGCTCTGTTACTTCGAAGAGCTCAGACTCAGCCTCAGTCCAGTTGGTGCTTACTGCTGGAAGCTCGATAGGAGCAACGTCTGTGTTGCCAAGCTTGAAGGTTGCTACGTATGAAGGTGTGCCGTTTGCGTCGAACAGGATCGCTGCAATCTTGTATGAACCTGGCTGCAGAGTAGCGATAACGATGTCGTTCTCGTTGTAAGCAGCCTTACAGTTAGAAGAACGTATCGCCATGTTTGCATGACTGCACTCAGATGTTCCCTCGATGTCTTCAGCCTCCTTGCAGAGTACTGCACCCTTCATCTCGGTTGCCTTGTACTGCATGTTGATTACATCCTCTTCACCGATTGTGTATGAAGTAGTGAAAGGTGTACCCTTCACACCATTTGTGAAGACATCACCGTCAGCGTTAGCGAGCCAGTAAGAGTAGTTAACCTTTACCTGATCGTTTGTATATGCAGTACCAGTAGCAAGTGTCTTGAGGATTACACCGTCTGGATCTACCGCATTGACAGTATAGTTAACCTCCTTCTTTGCCATTGATGCTGGCCATACGCTGATAGTATTGTAGATTACATTAGCACTCTTCAAATCGAGATCACCATTCTCGGTCACCTTGATCTTGTACTCTGTTGCAGTACCTGTCAGTGTGATTTCTGATGTGCCATCAGCAGCAGTACCGTTAACGATAGTAATCTTACCCTTGTTCTTGGTAGACCAAAGAGCCTTAACTGTTATCTCATCGCCAGCAGAGCAGCTTGGGATTGTCAGTACTGGTGCGCCTCCACCGAGCTGGAGCTTGCCGTTATTACCGCTTGGAGTACCAACGAGAATATCATTGTCATTGCTCATAGAGAACTGCAGACCGTCGGTTACAGCGAGTGGTTTGTCAGCAGCAACGAGAAGAGTGCGGTTGCCATCGGCAAACATCTTTGTTGAAACTGAGTAACGTCCCTTTGATGAAGCATTCCAACCACCAAAGCCGTCATCTACAGACTGCTTGAGTTCTGCTGCATCTTCATCTGTCAGAGTGAACGACCACTCACGAATTGTCTCGATACCAGGACCTGTTGTCTCGAAGTTTATCTCATAAAGCTTCTCGCCTTCCGCAGCAACCTTGCTGAGAGCCTCGTATCCATCAACTACAAGTGAAGTGATATAGAACTGGTATGCAGTATTCTCTGCGAGACCATTCTCTGCACATGGGAAGTCGGTGTAAGAGAATGTGATACCATCATATACAGTTCCTGCAACCTCATCGAACATGCAATCGTCTGCTGAAATATCACCGAGCTCTACAGGACCGAAGAAACCTCCGATTGTAACCTTGGTGTCTGGGTCAAGATTAGCGAACTTAGGGAAGGTGATACTGAAGCCTGTTGATGCAGGACCGATCTTAGCACCGTCCTTCAAAGAGAAAGCAGGCTCACCGAGCTTAGGGTTCTTGTCTACTGCTGTCTCGTCCTTAACCTCTGCCTCTATAAAATAAAGGTGGCAGCCCTTGGTAGCAGTGAGCACAACATCTACATACTCGTCTGCGCTCTCAGGGATTGTATATTCAAACTCCTGGTATTCTGTAGCTGTCTGTGTAGTACCTACCTCTGCACCGTTCACCTTCACAGTGAAGCCGCGTGCCTCAGAAGTACCACCAGGAATGAGCTTGTGTGTCTCTACGCCAATCTTGAAAGTAGAACCAGACTTAACGTTAGGCACGGTGATAGTAGACGCTGCTGTCATAACCCAAAGGTATGAACCAGAGTGATATGTACCCCAGTTGTTACCGTCAAGGGTGTTTGCATAGTTGAAAGCGACACCAAGACCGTATGCACCGAGGTTCGCATGACGAAGTCCCTTCATCTCCTTGATGGCAGAACCGCCCGCTACGAGGTCACCGTTTGCATCTGTTACAGGATTGAGAGACCAACGAATCTCGTCGCCAGTGATATAGTTCTTTGATGCACTCTCTGCTGTTGTCCAGTCCTCTGCGCCAAGAATCTGTGTCATTGTAGCCTCAGAAAGTTTAGAGAAATCCCAACGTTTGATGTTCTTGTCGCCCTCGTCAATGATGATAGAACGGATGTCAAGACCTGCGGAAGGAGTTCCTGTGAGACCTGTAGAGAACTGCACAACACCCGCAGCCTATCCTGGAAACGTAACAGTAACAAGACCTGACTCGCCAAGGAAGATGATAGAGTTTTCACCTGCCTCGTTTGTTGCATTCTCAACAAGGAAACCACGATCAGTTGCTGTAGCGTTTGCTGACTGTGCGGTGAGAGCTATCTTCTGACCAGCCTTCAGCGCAGGTAGAGTAAAGCTTGCGCCTTTCTGCATGCGGAAGCCTGTTACCTTGTAAGCAATAGCATTCGTTGCAGCGAAATCGCCGAATGAAAGGCCTGCGAACTCCTTGAGAACAGTTCCCTTTGCCGTCAGTTCACCCGTCATTTTGGCATTAGTTGTCCACTGTGTAGAAACGCCTTCTGACACAGTCTTTGACCAGTTGGCATCGTCTTCATCAAGAAGTGCGCGCGACTCATCGCTGACACCCTTTGTGAAGTCCCATGTTTTACGACTCTGTGCATTTGCGCCCAAAGCGAAAACAAGTACCAATGCTGTAAGAAGAGTAAAGATTTTCTTCATAGATTGATAGTTTGTTAGTTATACAATTAAATTAAATATGTTGCTATTCGAAAAATAAATATGTCGTCATTCGTAATCAAAAAACCACGTTCACACATGACTTTTTTACTTAATACTACTTTGCGTCTCTACTGTTCAGTGATTAGTTTTCGTATAGAATATGATAAAGTTTGGTGCAAAAGTAATAAAAAAAAAAATAACTGCAAAACATTTTCGCAGTTATTTTCAATATTTCTGTTTAGCAGCACAATAGAGTTGATAATATCTTTTTCCTTATTACAAGACTTCACATTGCGTTATTATCGGTTAAAAGTATTTCATTCCATCCGATAAAATGGACTAAAAGCCCTGTTTCTTCACTTCCTCCGCCGCCTCGCAGAGTATGTTATACCATTGTTCGCCGAATCTGCGTATGAGTGGTTCACGTAGAAACTTGTAGACCGGGAGCTGTAGTTCCTCGCCCTTCTTCACTGCATCCTTGCATACATCCCATCGGTTGTAGGTCAGTGCCACCATGCCATTCTTCAGTGCATTCTCTCTGATAGGATACAAGGCACATGAGATTGGCTTGCACCATTTTATCTTTCCTGCTCTGAATGCACGCTCATAAGCGCACAAGCAGCAGTTTTTTACGGTTCCATCGGGTGTATCAAGGTCTTGATAACACGTAAACACGCAGTCTTTTCCATTGACAATAGAGGTAACAAGATCTCCTTCCTCATCGGTATATGCTACTCCCTGCTTGTCTATCACGGCTTGTGCTGAAGCAGAAAGGTCGTTCCATACAGCATCGAGGTTATCCTCTATTTCCGCCATTTCATCGAGGGTAACGGGTGCTCCTGCATCTCCTTCTATGCAACATTCGCCCTTACACTTGGTGAGGTCGCAGCAGAAGCATTCGGTAAAGATATCCATTGATACCAGTTTGTCTTCTATCTCTATTATCATGGTGGTTTAGTGGTTTAGTGGTTTGGTGATTTGGTTAACCGCTATCTGATTGCTTGTAAACTCCAACTGCCTATCTGTTCTTTTGCAAATCCTACAGTTCCAGTCCGTTTCTGTAATCCGACGGACTTACTCCCACATTGTCTTTGAAGTACTTTCCGAAGAAAGATTGCGTAGGGAAGTTCATCTCTGCCGCAATCTCACTAATGCGCTTGTTGGTATGGCGCAGCTGATTCCTTATCTCAGTGGTGACAAATTTGTCAATCCATTCATTCGGCGAACGGCGGCTTACGGCTGTTATTGCTTCACAGAGGTACTTTGGCGATAGTTCCATCTGGCTGGCATACCATTGCACCTGGCGCTGCCGGCGGTAGTTTCGCTCCACCAATTGTATGTACTGAACGAATATTCGCTCCGCTCTTGAGCGTTTATCCTCCGTTTCTTTCACTGGCATTGCCTTCTCATAGACGCCTCGCATGTCATAAATCATAGCGAGAATGAGCAATCGTGCCACGTCAGTGCGGTACGGATGCTGCTCGTTGTCCACGCATTTTCTTATCTGTGACATGTAGGTGCGCAGTGATTCCAGTTCAGCCTGCCCTATCTCGAACTGCGGATGATTATGCGTCAGGAGGAAGAGACTGCTCATATTGCTTATATCCTTCAGTATTTCCTGGAGCATCTTGTATGAGAGGAAAAAGCCGATTCCATCGAAGTCCTGGCTAAAATTTATGCTATCTACGACAGATTCGTCCGTTATCACCATGATGTTGTTATGGCATATCACGCGTTTCTTCTCGTTTACCGCAAGCGATGCCACGCCGTCCGTGCATACTCCCATAAACATACAGAGGGAGAAACGCCTTGCAGCGGCAATGGCAGGAAGTTTCTTCAGAGTATCAACAAGCACCAACTCATTACCTATATGTGGCAACTTGTATTCATTCACGAGCCGTTCCATCGTGACAGGTGTTATGTCTTTTGTCTTCATATTGTATGTTTAATGAGTCTGTTTATATTATCTATTGTAAGCAGAAAGCCTTGTTTCACAATTCTTCAAGCACTTTTCGCGCAAACATAAAACTTGGAGGCTTCTGCTGTCAACTACATTTTCTGTCGTTACAACCTGCAGAAGCCTCCAAAATATGATTTCAAGGACAGCGTTATGCGTCGATGTTAGCGTAAGTAGCGTTCTCTTCTATGAACACGCGTCGCGGCTCTACGTCGTCTCCCATTAGCATGGAGAAGACTTCGTCAGCGTCTGCTGCGTTCTGAATTGTCACCTGCTTGAGCAGTCTGGTCTCTGGATTCATGGTGGTATCCCAGAGCTGTTCTGGGTTCATCTCACCGAGACCTTTGTATCGCTGTGTGTGTATAGCGTCGGGATTGCCAGCTCCATACTTGTCGATAAAGTTCTGTCGCTGCTGCTCTGTATAGCAATACTCCTTCACCTTATTCTTATATGAGCACATATAGAGTGGTGGTGTGGCGATATAGAGGTGTCCTTCCTGTATCACCTTTGGCATGAAGCGATAGAAGAGGGTCATTATCAGCGTGTCGATGTGTGAGCCATCGACATCGGCATCTGTCATTATGATAATCTTGTCATAACGCAGTTTCTCGATATTCGCCTCCTTTGAGTCTTCGCCATCTACTCCGAAGCGTACTCCGATACTCTGAATGATGTTCATGACAGACTCTGCTTCGAACACCCTGTGCCATTGAACCTTTTCCACGTTAAGGATTTTACCGCGCAAAGGGAGTATGGCCTGTGAGTAGCGGTCACGTCCCTGCTTTGCGGAACCGCCTGCGGAATCACCCTCGACGAGGAATATCTCGGAGGTCTTAGGGTCCTTATTCGAGCAGTCAGCGAGCTTACCTGGCAGTCCTCCGCCAGTCATCACGTTCTTACGCTGCACGCTTTCACGCGCCTTTCGTGCTGCAATACGTGCCGTTGCCGCAAGGACTACTTTCTCACATATCTGATGTGCCTCCTTAGGATGTTCCTCCAAATATGCTCCCATTGCCTCGCCTACCGCCTGCTGCACGGCACCGCTGACCTCGCTGTTGCCCAGTTTCGTCTTCGTCTGACCCTCGAACTGAGGCTCAGCAACCTTCACGGAGATGATAGCGGTAAGTCCTTCACGGAAGTCATCCTGTGCTATCTCCAGCTTGGCTTTCTCTATCTGCTTGCGCAGCTGGTCGTCATTGTCGGCATATTTCTTCAATGAGCGTGACAATGCGATGCGGAAGCCTGTCAGATGTGTACCGCCTTCAATGGTGTTGATATTGTTGACGTATGAGTGTATATTCTCAGAATAGTCATTATTGTAGAGCAGTGCTATTTCAATTGGCACGTTATTCTTCTCTGTTTTCAGATAGATAGGCTCTCCGATAATAGAGGTACGGTGACGATCCACATAGCGTACGAACTCTTTCAGTCCCTCCTTTGCGTGGAAGACTTCTGGTGTACGGAGCTTTCCCTCTGCATCTGGACGGAGGTCAGTAAGCGTTATCGTGATGCCTGCATTCAAGAAGGCGAGCTCACGCATACGGCTTGCGATGATGTCGTATTTATATTCCGTTGTCGTGAAGATGCTGCCATCAGGCCAGAACTGCTGTCTTGTGCCGCGTTTGTCTGTCTCTCCTACGATTTTCACATCATATAGCGGCTTACCCTTAGCATATTCCTGCTGGTATATCTTACCATCGCGGAACACCTGTGAGAGCATATGTGTTGACAATGCGTTAACGCAGCTGACGCCAACGCCATGGAGTCCACCAGAAACTTTATACGATCCCTTATCGAACTTACCTCCGGCATGCAGCACTGTCATAACGACTTCGAGTGCGGACTTATGCAGTTTTGGGTGTTCATCCACTGGAATGCCGCGTCCGTTGTCTTGAACCGTAATAGAATTATCTTCGTTTATAGTCACTTCGATATGCGTACAGTATCCTGCCATCGCCTCATCGATAGAATTGTCCACGGTCTCGTTTACGAGATGATGAAGACCTTTCTCTGATATATCTCCGATATACATGGCAGGTCTCTTGCGAACCGCTTCGAGTCCTTCAAGCACCTGGATGCTGCTACCAGTATAATTGGTTTCGTTGTTCTGTATTTCTTCCATTTGACATGTATTTTATTTTCCATGCAAAGTTAATAAATTTATCCGAAATACACAAGTTTTTCAAGTGCGTTTTTCAGCCATTCCGCAATGGTTTGACGTGCTTTCTCACATGGTCCATCCGCCTCCCTGCTGGCTGTTTCCCCTACACACCATCACAATGTTTTCTTTTCTGCCGCAGGAGACCGATTTTGCCGTTTTACAAGTTGACGCAAAAGCTATTACCTAACGAAAAATTCCATATATCAATACTATTCTCTGGTACTGACATATGGATATATAGAAAAAGGCTGTTACCCCTCGCGGGCTGCAGCCTTTTAATAAAAATTATTATGGAAACAATCTTGTGTTCTGATTATTTACGCAAGCTTCTGAATGTATGCAGAGAGCTTAGACTTGATGTTCGCAGCCTTATTCTTGTGAATAACGTTGTTCTTAGCGAGCTTGTCGAGCATCTTCTGTACTGCAGGATAGAGCTTTACAGCCTCTTCCTTGTTCTCGATAGCACGGAGTTTACGAACTGCGTTACGCATAGTCTTAGCGTAGTACTTGTTGTGAAGAGTCTTTTTCTTGTCCTGACGGATTCTCTTCTCACATGACTTGTGATTTGCCATTTTTGTTTAATTGTTTTGTTTTTGCCTACCTTAATATGCAGACAGATTAATAATATTAGCTTATGGGTCTTGCGTCTCTTGGACAGCCCTGGGCGGGTCTGGCGAATTTCCAAGCGGAAACTCTTTCTTGACCCTCCATCACCTTATCACTTTCGTTAGCACATCACTGCGCGATGATGGATAATCTTTTCGTTTGGTAGCGTGTAGGGGAGTCGAACCCCTCTTGCAAGAATGAAAATCTTGAGTACTAACCGATATACGAACACGCCAAACCGGAATCAAATTCGTTTATTATTACGCAGCACAGCGCAATTCCGAATTTGCGAGTGCAAAGGTACGAATTAATTTTCATATTGGCAAATTTTATCGGATTATTTTTCATTTATAGTCATATTTTTTGTATTTTTGCAGTGCATTTGCATTAAAAACCCGATAAAATGGACAACAAAACCCGCTGCATAGTACTCCGAACAGTCAAGGTCGGCGACAATCGTATCATTGCGGACCTGCTCTGTCGCGAGTGTGGTCGTCTCTCTGTTGCGCTCCCTGTAGGGCGGCGTTCCACGAGTCGCAGTCTGTTCCAGCCGCTTACCGTTTTGGAGATAGACTACGCTATCTCTCAAAGCCAGCAGCTTGCGCGCATCAAGGATGCCCGTATCGCCATGACATACGTGTCGCTACCGTTCGATGGCATCAAGCTGTCGCTCGCCTTCTTTGTCGCAGAGTTTCTATCGTTCTGCACCCGCGACCTGCACTGCGACCCCAATCTCTATGACTTTGTGGAGCAGAACCTGCTGTGGCTTGACACTTCCGACATCGGCATGGCTAACTTCCATCTCATGTTCATGATACGCATGGCTCGTTTCTTAGGATTCTATCCTGACACGACAAGTTTCTTCCCTGGTGCGTTTTTCGATTTGCGTGAGGGCGTCTTCTGTCAGCATGCGCCATGCCATAGTGACTTTCTCAAGCAGGAAGACGCTGGGCGCATGATGCTTCTCATGCGCATGATGCCTGCCAACTTGCATCTTTTCCGCCTTTCGCGCGCCGATCGCAACCGCATCACGGACTTCTGTCTGCGCTTCTATCGTCTTCACATTCCCTCTTTCGGGGAGATGAAGACACTCGACGTACTGCGAACGTTATAGGTTGATTCTTGGGCGCGCCCTATAAACAGCAAAAAAACTCCGCAGAGCCTCAGCCCCACGGAGTCGCAGTTTTTATATATTATTCTCTTTACGTATTCTCGTCACAATCTTATTTGCCCCACTGGTGAGTGCGAGTGCCTCGGGATGTTCCTTCACGAAAGACTCGATATGACGCACATACTTACTCTCCAGAATCTCGTTCACGGCAATCAGTATGCCAGTCTCCTCCACATCTCCGAAGCCGTCATTTATAGCTGTACCGAAGAGCTTCATCGTCGGGGAGAGGTTCATGTAGGCATTCACCAGCGGTGGAATGTTGAATCCTAACGCCCTGATGCCTCCGTTCAGTATCCTGTAGTCTTCTTTGAAGTCCCTTCCACAAAACACCTGCGCCAGTTCCTCTTCTGGTGTATCGAGCTTCAGCGGGTTCATCGGATAGATAAGTCCCTCCTTGTCGTCGAAATGTTTCTTTAGGAAATAGAGTATCATGTCGCGCCCGAAGCGTATATAGCTTGGATACATGGTCATCTTTCCGAAGAAATACCTCATGTTCGGGTTTATCACCGTCAGTGCTCCCAGTCCGTCCCAGAGGTTGTCAAGTGCGAAGAGGCTCTTGGCTCCTCGCTTTGAGCTCTGGTATTCTGGCGTCACGAAGGAGCGTCCCAGCTCTATTGTGTATGGTGCATATTCCTTTATGAATTTCTCCGAGAAGCGGAACATATGGCTTGTGGCAAGTATCGGCTGTCCCTCAGCGTCATACTCCCACTTGTCTCCCATTATATAGCGATAACCTCCTATTATCTCTTCTGCTTCAGGGTTCCACACAATGAGCTGCTTGTAGCAGTTGTCCGAGGTATCGAACTCATCAATATCCACCTCCTTACCTGTTCCTCCGCCAGCCAGACGGAAGGTTATTTCGCGCAGTCTGCCTATCTCGCGCATCACGTTCGGTGAGTCATGAGCCGTAATGATGTATATCTCGTTATGACTTTTGTTGGTCATGCGTAGCTGCTTCTCTGGTGTCAGCTCTTGCTTAAGCAATTCCAGCGGTACTGGTTGTATAATTTCTGCCTCCATTGACGGATATTTTTTGTTATACGGGTGGTTCTATTTCTTTTCCTGTTTTTCTTTCAACTTGTACACTTCCTGCTGCACCCACTGTGCCCACTGCAACGGTGTGCGGCTTTTGTCAAACGTCTGCCAGGGTATAGGTTTGCCTATATAGAGGTCGAATGTCTTGCCGCTGTTGCGGAACATCTCGTCTGAAAGAAAGAGCATCGCAGCGTTAAACTTCAGTCCGAGCTTCTTGCACAGGTTGGCTATTCTGTAGAAGCGATTAGAGTTATGCCCGCTAAAATACATCGGCACCACGTCTCTCCTGGTCTGCACGCTCTTGACTATGAAGGTCTTTGTCCACGGAAGGTCATGTATCTCACCGTTTTTCTTCCTCGAGCAAAGCCCAGCAGGAAACAGCAGCATGTGGTGTTCTGATGCGAATCCCGCCTCCACCATCTTGGGAAAGTCCCTACTCTGTCGCCCCGTCTTATTGATAGGGATGCAGAGCGGTGCCAGCCCTGGGAGGTTCATCAGCAGGTCGTTCACCAAATAGCGGAAGTTGTCATTATAGTGTTCGCCTATTATCGAGCCTATGGCTATGCCGTCTATGCCGCCAAGCGGATGGTTGCTTACAAAGGTGTAGCGCTTAGGGTCGTCCGCGGCCGGCAGGTTCTCCATGCCGTGCACACGCACCTCGTTATGCAGATGCCTCAAGGCATGCTTCAGCCACGGTGTACCCGTTTCCTCACGTGCGTCCCACAGAAATACGTTCAGCTCGTCCTGGTGCAACGTTTTCTTAAGCCAGCGAACGATGAAGCGCGGCACGCGCTTTGCCTTTGCGCCCAGTTTGGACTCAAGTATCTTGTCTACGTCTATAGTCTGTTCAGTTAGTTGCATCCGAGTTTATCACCTTATTATATATATAGGCGCATACCGTCCCTACCTTTCTCTCTGCTGCGGCAGCGCATAAAACATGATAAAAAATTTTATCCAAGGCAAAATTACAATTATTTTTTCAATTTATAGCACTTTTATACTACAAATCGCCCTCTCTCTATATGCTTTTATCATTTTTTAAGGTTATTACTCCATGCCTGTAATTTCTTCGTTACATATTCCTTCAGTCCCTCATCTCCCAGTATCTCCACATCGTCATACAGTCCGAGTATGAACCTCCCTATCCCGAGATAGCTGCACACCCCGAGCTCCAGCAGCCACCGTCCGTCTTCCTGTTTTACGAAATTACGCTCAGATTCTGGATATTCCTCCAGCATCACATTGTGCGACAGCTGACCCATAAGCAGCGTCACTTTCTTTATCTCCTCGCCCGAGAATGCGAAGAGGTCCACGTACACCCTACGGTGCTCCGCCTCATACGCCCACTTCTGCTCAAGTCTCTCAACGCCTTCCATGCGCGACAGGCGGAACGTCTTGTTCATCCCGCTCTCTATCTCATAGCATCTTACGTCCTTGTTGTTGTTAAGAAACAGGAACGGCTCCACGAGTCTGTCCTTCACCGTATGGCTGTTCGGCGATGAATAGCCTATGATTCTCACGGCATTCTTTTCCTTTATGGCATCATATATCACCCCTCTCATCTCCGTAATCTTCTTCTGCAGAGCCTCATCTTCCAGTATTTTGAAGTCATAGAATTTGTCAAGCTTGCCGTGCAGCGAGCGCAGTCTGCCACTCTCCATTCCTGTCTTCTCTATCAGCTGACGCATCAGCACCACCTCGTCTTCCGTCAGCTGCACAAGGTCATACAGTCGTTTGAAGAACCAGCTCTGCCTGCTCAGCGAATAGAACCTACTGCTTTTCTCCACCTTGAAGCCCGTCTGCTCGAAGAACTCTATGTAATAATAGAAGCTGCGCCTTGAAATCTCCAGTTTCTTGCACACCTCGTCCACCGTATACTGCCTATTCTGCGTCAGCAGCAACAGCAGTTCCAATTCTCTTTTCAAATGGTCGTGTCTCATAAACGCATATGGTTTTACGAATGCAAAGATACGACAAAATTTCGAGATTCCTTCGCTCTCTTCTAACAAAACGCCCTCACGCGCTGCTTAATCTGCGTCCTAAAACGAGAAAAGGACACCCCATAGGATGTCCTTATTCTTCATGCGCTTCAAGATGGGCTTGAACCAACGACCCCCTGATTAACAGTCAGGTGCTC
>SAMEA104315434__coassemble_514_pt1 | contig 20306 bp, 8 predicted proteins | sample SAMEA104315434__metabat2_high_PE_014 | metagenome-assembled genome bin SAMEA104315434 (sample SAMEA104315434) | gut metagenome | biome: Monkey gut; feature: monkey-associated habitat; material: faeces | place: China | collected 2013
TTTTGACATAGGGGCAAGCCCCTACGCTAAGCTATAAGCCCCTTACAGGGGCGGAGTGTAGGTTAATGACCGAGGAGACGGGGGCAAAGACCCTACGCTACATTGTCGCATCCCTTTCAGGGACTTGTCACGCGAAATATCGGATGAACCATATATATTATGTTCGTAATGTGCAGCCTTTACTCCGCCTTCCACCAATCAAGGTTGAAGAGCTTGCCGCCCTTCTGGTCCTTGAAGGACTTGAAGACGAGGAATACATCGTGTTTGCCACTTACTGGCGTGGTGACAGGAGCGGTGAATGTCTGCCATTCCTCCCATCCTCCAGTAGGCTTCACGCCAACGGCAGCGAGCAGCGAGCCATCCTCCTTGTCAAGACGGAACTCGATGGTGCCACCCATGAGAGGCGAAGCAGCGCAAGCAGTGATGCTCTTCGCACCACGACTGAAGTCCACCTCACGCACCTTCAGCCAGTCGCCGTGGTGGATATCGCTGACCCAGATGCGCGGATTCTTCTTGTTCCACTCGGTCTTCACGCCCTTGCTGAACGCCATTGTCTCACCCTCCACACGGTTGTAGGGGTTGAGAGTGGCGATAGGGGAGACGCCTTCACGTGTAGGCTTTATCTCAGGCAGAGAGCCATCGGCATTCCATTTGAACTCCTCCACGCATGCGCTGCGACCGAAGCCACCGCCGCCAGGCAGCCAGCCCGTATGATAGAAGAAGTAGTCATGTCCCTTGAAGCTTACGAGACCGCTGTGGTTGGTGAACGACTTAGTATCGTTGGTCTGCTTCATCACCTCTCCAGCGTACTTCCATGGGCCCTGAGGCTTCTTGCTCGTGCTGTATGCTATGCACTCGGGAACGCCGCCTGCGGCATACATCATGATGTATTTGTTCTTCTTCACCTTGTGAATCCATGGACCCTCGGTGTAGCGTTCCACTGTGGTGTCACACTTCACCTCGGAGGCAAGGCTTATCATGTCCTCGTTAAGCTTCACAGAATAGAGACGCGGGTTGCCCCAGTAGAGGTATGCCTGTCCGTCATCGTCAATCATGACGGTAGGGTCTATGTGGTCCCACTTACCGTCCTCGTAGAGTGGTTTGCCCAGGGCGTCGCGGTAAGGACCCTCCGGTTTGTCAGCCACTGCCACGCCGATGGCCATGCCACCGCTGATGGTGGAGTGGACAGGAACGTAGAGATAGAACTTGCCGTTACGCTCAATGCACTGCGGAGCCCATGCCCTGCTGTCCGCCCATGAGAAGTCGCGGAGGTTGAGGGGGCTGCCATGGTCCTGCCAGTTTACCATGTCGGTGGTGGAGAAGAGGCGCCACTCGTTCATCCAGAAGAAGTCTGCACCGTCCTCGTCATGACCGGTGAAGACATAGAGACGGTCGCCGCTCACCATGGGGGCAGGGTCAGTGCTGAAGCAGGTCTGCGCTATAGGGTTCTGCGCCATGGCAGGCGTGCAGACCATGGCGGCTGCAATGGCGAGGGATTTTATACAGTTGAATATGTTTTTCATTTACTTTATCACCTTTTTATTATTGATAATGTACACGTTGCCGCTCTTAGGAGAGTCTACTCTCTTGCCGCTGAGGTCGTAGACAGGTGCGTTGGCGTCAGCGTTGTCGTCGGAAGAGACGGTGGTAACGCCCGTCTTGCTGTCAACGGTTATGGTCATTGTGGCAGTGCCCTTGTAGCCCTTGTCGTCCAGTGCCTGCACTGTCAGAGTGTGAGTGCCGTCAGAGAGGTTCTTTATCTCAAGGGCGTATGGCGCTTCTGTGGCTCTGCCTCTCAGGCGGTTGTCTACATAATAAGACACCTGCGTTACCGTTCCATCCTCGTCGGTCACGTCAGCCGTGGCGGTGAAGGTGTTGGGGGCAGGCTCACCTGCTACGGGATACTTCACTGTTACCTTCGGACCTTTCTGTACAAGCGAGTAGTTCTTGCAGAATTTCCATATCTCGTCGCCCGTATAGAGACCGTCGTTGCTCACCCAGTGACCCTTGTTGGCGAGCTCCATGAGCACTACCTTCACGCCGTTAGTGCCGCCCGTCCACTCCTTACGGGTGATGTGGGCGTAGCCACCGTATGACTTCGTGACGGTAGGCGTGGTGTTACAGCCGTTGCGCTTAATCCATCCGTCGAGTATTCCCTGCACTTTGTCGTAGGTACATACATCATCACCGGTGCCGTGAGTGTGGATAATAGGTACGGGACGCTTGCTGACGAAGGTGCCACCGTATATGGGATAGCCACTGATAGGGGCGAAGGCGGCAATCTTGTCGGCAATCTTTGTCATGGCGTGATATGTGAACATACCGCCCATGGAGAAGCCAGAGAGGTACACACGGTCGCGGTCTATGCCGTAATCCTTCACCATCCTGTCGATAAGGGCGAGGACAAAGTTGATGTCCTGGTCGCCAGAGATGTCCCATGCCTTGTTGATGCCGTTAGGGAAGACGGTCACGAACTTCTCTTTGTCGGCTATATTCTCTATCTTCAGCATGCCCTTCTGGTATGCTGCGTCCTGGTTCATGCCGTGGCAGGAGATGAGCAGCGGGCGGTTGGTGCCGAGATTGGAGGGCACATACTCAAGGTAGTTGCGCGTCTTGCCGTCAACTACTATAGTCTTCTGTGCCATCACTGACGCTGCTGTCAGCAGCATCAGGATGGCGATAGATACGAGTTTCTTCATTGTGCGATAGTCTTGTGTCCGTTGATAATGTATATCTGCCCCTTGTTCATGGTCTTCACGCGCTGGCCCTGGAGGTTATAGATGAGGTTGCCAACAGGAGTCTTCGCTGCCTCCTCTGCCTCTACGCCCTCTACTGCGGTAGCGTTGGCATCGTTGGTGAGGAACACGTTCTTGATGCGGATAGGCTTGCCGCCGCTTGACCAGAAGCCAGCTATGTAGATATGCTTGAGGTTAAGGGCGGTGGAGGTGCCGTTCTTCTTGAGACCCTTGAGCACGATGACCTTCCTTGTGGCGGTGGAACCGATGTCTGCAATGCCTGGCTGTGACCAGTAGGTGTTCTCGTCATACATGCGGAAAGATGCTCCAGCGTCCTGCTTCTCATACAGTTCTACCACGAGGTACTTCCATGCGCTGATGTCAAGTCCGATGTTATACTTCCATCCGCCGAAGCCATACTGACCCGCGATGAATGTGCCTGTAGTCTCATCGAATGTGCCTTTCTCCCAGATAGTAGGGTCGAAATCATCGTTGGTCAATGGGAAGGAGGTGGCATTGAGAGTTACCTGTACCGTCTTGCTGGTGCCGAACTCGTCCGTTACGGTGATGTTCACGTCGGTAGAGCCGTCTTTCTTTATATGGATGATGCTGCCATCATTGTAGGCTACGTCGGGATTGCTGAAGGAATACTCCGCAGTGGCAGTCACGCAAGCCTTGTGGCCGTCAGCATAAGTGGCGTCAACAGGGATGGTGGCGATGCCACCCGTGAGAGCGGTTATCGTAGGTTCGCATCCTAACTCTAAGTTTACGAGCTGCTTTGACTCCTCAGTCCTGTCGGCAGGCCATTCTGCCGCATAGTCAATGAACCAGCGGTAGATAGGGCGCACGCAGGCCTCAGGGTCGGTAAGGATGGTCTTGCCGTCCTCGGCAGTGTCATAATATTTAGCCAATAGCTCAGGACCAGTGAAGAGCATCCAACTGACGTTGCCCGTAAGGTCACACAGATACTTGAAGTTTGCACCGAAGCCTCTGCCGCAACGGGTGCCCGTCGTGGCCTTGCCCCATGAGTTCCCCTCTGCCTTAGGAGCCCAGTCCATCTCTGTTACGAGAACGGGGGCGAACTTGGCAACGCACATCACGCGGTCGTTCCAGCCGTTGAGGAAGCCCTTGTAGCCGCCACCGGCAATGTCGCCCGTAGCCTCTGCGCTCTCCTGCTCGGCATCACTGCCGTACCATCCCGGGTAAGCATGAACGGCATAGCCTATGTTCTCGCCCTTGATAGGATTCTTGGCATAGTCAGTGTAGTTGCTCTGGTAGCCAGAACCCGGCACCCAGAGGATGTTCTTGCAGCCTGTTGCGCGGATGGCGTCCACCACATCCTGGAAGTACTTGGTAATGCCTCCGTTGACGGTGATAGGCTCATTGGCAAGCTCGAACATATAGGTGGTGTTGCCTGTTGCCACCATCTGCTCGGCAACGTAGGTCCATACTTGTATGAGATACTTCTGATAGTCGTCGCCTACGGTGATGGTCTGTGGGCAAACGCCTGGCGGACGCATTACCACATACAAGCCCTTGCCCTCAGCATACTTAGCCATTGGCAGGAATACCTTGGCGAAATAGGTCTTGAAGCGGTCCATGCTGAACGCTGATATGTCGTTCTCACCAGTGGTGGAGATACCCGGTGTGTTGCTCCAGTATGGGTCCATGTGGAGGCGAAGCCAGTTGACCTTCCAACCTCTTGTCAGCAGTGCGTTGATTTTCGACTTGTTATAGTACAAGCATTTCGTCACATCGTAGTTGCTCCATTGTGTCCCCTGCTCGTTAAACCATGGGCTGTAGGTCTGGCCGAAGCCATGGAGCGTCACGTGATTGCCATTCTCATCGGTGAGATACCTGCCCTCAACGTGCAGCTGAGGCATGGTCATGTTCTTCCATGCAAGCATTGTCGTTGCCTGCATGGAAAGGAGTGCGAATAGAATTACTGTCAGTTTCTTTATCATTTCAGTATTTTTTTGCCGTTAGTGATATATATGTTGCCCTTGTTCATTGTTCTTACGCGCTGGCCCTGAACGTTGTATATCGTTTCATTGCCTGTGCCGTTGCTGGCAGACTTCACGTTGCTGATGCCCGTAGGGTCGTATGTTACGCCGTTGAATGTTATGTCATCACAGATGAAAGAGTTCTGCATTGCAGCAAGACCCCAGCACAACTGTGTAGCACCCTGCTTGAAGGCGGAAGCCGTGTTGTCCACAGTCTGAGCACCGACAGTCCAGTTCTTGCCATCGGTAGAATACTCAAGGGTGAGCGTTACCATAGGATAGCCAGTAGCAGTTGCTCTGTACCATACTGCCTCGCCTACGGCAGGGCTGAGCGATGCGCCTGTGCTTACCATCTGGTTGAGTTCCTTGGCAGAGGTAGAGCGATAGATACGGAAGTTGCTGTTGCCGTTGTTCATGGAGTTGTTGACAATGAACAGGTAGCCTTCGCGGAAACCTTGTGAGTAGCCGGCGGAGCTGTTGCCCACCACTTTGCCTGCACGGAGCATCATGCCGACCTTGTATTCACCGCTCTTCTCGTTGTACTGCTTCCATGTTACGCTGTAGTCAGTAGACTTACCGGTGAACTTTGTGAGGTCCAGTGCTCCCGAACCGTTGCGTCCTCCTGCAGAGTAGACCTTCAGAGCGTTGTCACCACCGTTGTAACTGTTGGCTACCACGCCTGCGGTAGAGTAGCAGTACTGTGGACGCGTGATGTCCTTTGCGGCTGGATTGGTGGCGTATGTCTTCGCCTCGTCTTCCGTAAAGTCGTACACCATGGTAACAGGGGCGGGATTAACGATGCCCGTCAGCTGTGTTATGTGGTCCTGGCAGCCGTCGGCATAGAACCTTACGCTGCCGTTGTATGTGCCGAGTTCGCTGATGGCATTGATGCGAACGAAGATCTTCTTGTCGTAGATGTTGCCGTTTTCGTCAGGCGTTATGGCGAGTTCGTTGGTGTATTCGCCGTCTTCCTCTTCTGAAACGCTGTACTCACCGTCAGTCACGATGCTGGCATTGCCCGTCAGTGAGCGTGCGTTGAGGTAGAGACTGGCCACCTTTGGAGTGTTCAGATAGGTGACATACGAAAGGTTGTATTTGTCAACGGTAAGAGCTGTCGGCTCCTTGTAGGCGGGATCGGTCACTGTCAGCTCGTCGAGGAGAATGTTATATGTGGTGCCTCCTGATGTGAGACGTACCTGGTTCTTGCCTTCATTGAACTGAATGTCATTGAATGTGTATTCTGCCCACTCGCCTTGCTTGGTCTGTGTCAGTGTCACCATCTTGTATTTGCTGCCTACCCAGAGGCGGATGCGTGGCTTGCCGTTAGGCGATGAGTAGCGCAGGGTTACGTTGTATGCACCAGCTTTCTGCACGGTGAAGGTGTCGCGGAGCACTGCTGAGGTGTTGGTTCCGAACTCATGGTAGCCCAGACCATGGAAACCCTTTACATAACTCAGAGCGTATGGAGCGAGCTTGTAACCGTTTGTGCTCTTGTAGTCAAAGTCCTCACACTGGTGTGTCACTGGTCCTGTGTACACAGCAGGCTTCTCTGGCACTGTCAGCACTCTGTCAGCGGCTGGCTGCTTCTTGCCGGTCTCGCTGCCGCTGCACTTGATGTCCACGTCTACTGGACCGTTATGGGCAATGGTAAGGGTGTACTTTCCGTCAGCCCATGTCTCTGATACTATCTTGCTTGCAGCGTGGTTGGCGCGGTCCTTCCATGTCATTACAGGCTTGGAGGTAGCACCTATAATCTCGATTACGTCATTCTTCAGTGCCGTTACGTCGGTTCTGTAGTTCGTGAGGTACAGCTTCAGTCCGTCAGTCTGCTCGTTCATGAGGCAGGTAGTGTACTGAGACATGTCGAACTTCACGCTCTTGCAGGTATTGAACTGCAGTGGTATGTCGGCAGTAGCGTTGTTACCGTTCTTCAATGGGTTGTATATCAGCCAGCGGTTAGCCACGTGTGAGGCGAAGGCGTTGCCCGTATACTCCTCAGGGAATATCTTGTTGAACTCCTCCTGCTTCTTGGCTATGGTGCTCCAGCGGGTGTTATACTTTGAGCGCAGCACCTGATTAGGGATTGACTGCGCCAGTCCGTCGACGAGTTCAGAAACGATTGGTATGGTAGGGTAGCGTCCCGTCTTCTTGAACCAGTCGGTCTGGTCGTGGTAGTAAGCACCGTCCTTGGTGCTGTACAGTCCGTCATACAGTGTGTTAGGTGCACCGTAAACCGTGCCTTCATCGCCAGTGTTCACGTCATTGATGATTACGAGCTTCTGTCTGTCTATCACTTCCTCACGTGTTGGTATGCGGATTGTGCCGTCAAGAATCTTGCGGTAGAGGTCTATGCTTACGTTGTCAAACTGTGGGAAACGCTTGAACACGCGGTAGGTGTAGCCGTCAGACAGGGTCTTGGTGCCCGCAGTCTGGAAGTCCTGCTGCCATATCAGCTCAGGACCGTCATTCACTGTGCCGCCATTCAGCAGCCAGTTGTTGAGCACAGGCGCAGCACCTGCAGCGGCAGGCATATTGTCTTTCTCGCTCTCCAGCTCTGCACCCCATCCGCACTGGTCAAAGCGGATGCCGAAGTTGTTGGTGAATCCGGCTACGAAAGTGCCGAAGTTGGTGCTCTCATACTCGTAGAACATTGACGACATGGTGTACTTGTCGCAGATGATAAGGTTCTGAGGTGCCTCCTTGGCCTGCTGTGCAAAGTCGGCATTACGCTTCATCATGGCGAGAGGGTTGAGTGCAAGGCTCCAGTAGTTGCCGCAGAAGCTGATGCAGGTGTAGCCACCGTATTTGCGCGCTAACCTCATAAGGTCGGCAAAGTGCTGCAGACGCTCATCGAAAGAACATGAGAACTGGTTGTCGAAACCCCAGAACTGCTCGGCGTAGTTCCAGCCGATGAAGTTAGGATAGTCCCTGTACAGTTCCTCGTAGAAGCGCAGGTCGTCCTCTGGGAAGTGGGCGTAGCCGCCGCTGGCACACTGCACCATTGCCCAGATGTTGTTCTCGGCGCAGACGCGGAGCCATGAACGTGCGGTGCTGTAGCCATCGGGCACGCGGTCGAACTCGCCCGTTTCCTCGTTGTGAGAGATAGACATTGAGATGTTGAATACCACGTAAGGCTTGATGTCCTCTGGTATAAGGTCGATGATTTTCTGTGGGTCAGCATCGTTCCAATTATCGATGTGTACGAACCATGCTGGCTGATTGACGTTGATTGGGCGTCTTAATGGTGCGTCTGCAAATGCCATTAGGTTGCAGAGCAGTGCGATGATTGTTAAGTATAGATATTTCATAGTGGTGGTTTGGATGTATGGTCGTTTAGTTGTTTGGTTGAGTGGGATTGTTGGTTATTGGTTTTCGGTTGTGGGTTATAGGTCTGTCGGTAGCCTGTACGGGGACAGACCCACAACCTAAAACCCACAACCCTCAAACCAAAAGGAACCTACTTCCTTACGCTCTCCTTGCCGAAGAGGTACTGTTTGGTGTAGCCTCCGAAGTCGAGTACAATCTTTTCCAGTACTATTCCAGCGTCGTTAGGCTGGAATGTGATGCAGTGGACATCACCATCAGCAGTACCGAAGTCGAGGGAAACGGTCTTCTCTATCACTCGGCGGGCAATGGTGGGGTAGTATTTGTCGTAGATATTCTCTGGCAGTTCGTTCATGTCGCTGTTGAAGTTCACCGTCTCTGCCTTTCCACCGTCAAGAGATACGGAGTATGTCATGCCGCCCTTGTTGTGGAAATCGAGCGTGGACTTGGTGACGATATGTACCTTCACCGCTTTCTTCGCATCCTTTGGAGCCTTGAACTTGTATGTAAGGCTTGCGCCCTTCACGTCCGCTGTCTGCGGCATGATGGTCATTGCGCTCTGCGTTCTGCCCATAAACGGAATGACGGTCCACTTGCCTTGCGCTGCGTCTACCTTGCTGTTGTAGTGCTCCGCCTCCATGGCTATGTAGCCCTTGCCGTCAGCCTCGAAGATGTTCTGTATACTTTCCACGCGCTGCACCTTAGGCATCATGTCGTGTTTGAAACCGTCGTTCCATGAAGTGTAGCCTATATGCTTCTGCGTCATCATGCCATTCCACTTGCCTCCGGCTATCTCCTTGTTATATTTAGCCATGAGAACACCGTCGCGCTTGAAGTATTCCTCGCACTTGTCAGCCCAGTAGTTCATGGCGGCATCGCCCTTCTTGGCGAGATACTGGTTCATGGCCTGGGCGTAATACATCTGGTGCAGGTTCGCCATCAGCTGTACTGGGAAGAGAATCAGTTCGAAGTAAGCGTCCTTGTACTCATCTTTCAGCGCAGCATACTGGCGCAGTGCTGCAATTTCCAGGTCCTTGTATTCGTCCACTACGTGCTGCCACTCTCCAGACTCCACGTCATAAACGGTGGCATCGAGCATTTCTGCGGTGCTGCGTCCGTTGAGTTTGCATGTCATGTTGAGAATGCGTGCAGCCTCGTCAGCCTCCTTTTCACCGAACTGCTCTGCGCAGAAGTTGCGCGTATGCTTGGTGAGTGCGGAGACAACATTGTTGTTGTCCGCCTTGAACTCCTCTGCATTAGGGTTCCATGCCATGTCCATGAACAGCTGGATAGGGTATTCCATAGGCTTAAGGTCGCCCACATTGAGAATCCACAGCTTGTTGATGCCATAGTTATATGCTAACGTCAGCTGCTCCCACATATTCTGCGTAGGCGTTGCATTCAGCAGCTTAGAGTTACGCGGAGCACCTACGTAGTCCACGTGGTAGTACAGTCCCCATCCCCCTTTGCGCTGACGCTCCTTGGCAGTAGGCACCCTTCTCACGTTGCCCCAGTTGTCATCGCACAGCAGCATCGTGACATCATCGGGCACTCTCATGCCGTCATCGTAGTAATCCATCACCTCTTTATATAGAGCCCATAGCTGTGGCACCTCCTTGGCAGGCTTGCCGTGCGCCTTGCTGATAAGCTTTCGCTGGTTGGCTACAACGCTTTCAAGCAGTTTCACGTTGCGTTCCTCGCTCATTGCCATGTCTCCGTCGCCACGCATTCCTATGGTTATGATGTCCTCCGTATTCTTGTTGCGCTCCACTCCGCCCAGCCAGAAGCGGTCAAGATTCTCCTTATTGGTGGCGTAGTCCCACTTTCCGCCAGCCGCCTGTCGGCTCTTCAGATCCTGAGGCTCTGCATTAGGGTTATCTGAATGTCCGTGCCACTCCTTCTGGGAGCGTGCCATCGGCTCGTGATGGCTTGTTCCTACCATCACGCCCATATCGTCAGCGGTTTTGGAATTGAGTGGGTCGTCGGCATAGAAAGCCCATCCCCACATGGCGGGCCAGATGTAGTTGCCTTTCAGTCGCAGCACAAGCTCGAAGACTTTCTCGTAGAATCGATGGTCACCGTATCCTGTTCCGAACGTGTTCTTCACCCATGAGGTGAGGCATGGTGCCTCGTCGTTGAGGAAGATGCCGCGGTATCTTACTGCTGGTTCGCCGTCAGTGTATGTACCTTTGTTTACGAAAATCTGCTTCTGTGCCTTTACTGGTGTGTCCATCCAGTAGTACCATGGCGAAACACCAATCTGTCGGCTCAGCTCATAGATGCCATAGACGGTGCCGCGACGGTCACTGCCTATTATATACACCGTGTTGTCGTTGGCGGAACCATTGCAGATGACGTATTTTTCAGTCTTTCCTTTTAGTTGCTTAGCATCGAAGACGCCTTTCTTAGCCAGTTCGTTGGCGATGCCACTTCCGATGGTTGCCGCTACGATGCGGCAGCCATCAGTCTTAGAAGAGATATTGACAGTGGCGTTACATACTTTCTGGAAATCGGCAGCGAGATTCTTTGCTGCCAGCTTTACCGCCACGTTGTCGCCGTCGTCCACGCAGATAGCGAAGTTATCACCGGCATTACAGAGTTGGAAGTCGCCCTTGTCAAAGGCTACGAACCTATCTGCCGCAAAGCCGTTGAGAGCCATTGCCGATGCGAGGGCAAGAAGAGAGAGAAATCGTTTAGGTCTGTTCATGTCTATTGTATAGTTGTTTGTTTTTACGTAGTCGCATTATCGGGAAATACGATAAATGCGGTTTCTTCACATTGCAAAGTTAATAATAAAGCGAAAGAAATACTTTCGCAATTGTGTCAATTACTTTTTATATTATTTCAAATAACGGCTGTTGGGGCGTTATGAATGGTAAAAATGTTGAAAAACTACGGTTTCAACGGAGAGAGGGGGCGGACTGTTGTGTAAAAACGCTACAGTACAAGGACAGCCGGCTAGGGAAGGGAACGGGGCGGAGGAATGGAACAGAAAGGGCAAAGGGGTGGAAGGTGAATTGCAGGGAGCGTAGTGTGAACGCAAAGAGGGCGCACCCCGAAAGGGATGCGCCCTGATTATGATAAGAAATGTATGTCAGTCAGATTACTTGATGACAGCCTTCTGAACCTGCATGTAACCGTTAGCGTATGTAACCACTTTGATTACGACACCGCTTGGGTTAGAAGTTACAGTACCATCGAGGTTGTAGTATGTAACAGAGGTTGGCTCGCCTTCAGGAGCACCCTTTACTTCCTTGACAGCGGTCTCTGCCTTCTCCTGGAGGTCCTTGGCAGCAGTAGCATAGTCGAAGTCCTTTGCAGGAGCAGTCATTGTGATGACAGCATCGTCCACGTTACCGAAGCCACCGTTTACATACATGTGAGCACCGAGGAGCATAGAACCTACGTTGTCTGCGATAGTTGGAACAACATTCTCGAATACCTTGTTGTTAGCCTCGGTATTGTTATCACGAGAAGCTGTAACAGTACCGTCCTCAGCTGTTGTGCCAGCGTAAACCTGCTTGATCTGTGCGTCGCCCTCACCGAGGTAAGCGTATGACTCATGAGGTGCTGCACCGTCCTCACCAATCTTAATAGATACGGTGTAGTTAGCGACAGGCATATTCTGGATGAGCTGGCTTACGTCATACTCCTGAGAGCCCCAGCCTGTCTTTACAGCGCAGTTTGCGATAGGACAAGTAGCAATAGCCCAGTCCTTGCCGGCGGTGCCGCCCCATCCTGTTGTGAAGATAGGATTGATGCCACCCTTCAGTACGCTGATGGTCCATCCAGGGAAGTCGGTTACCTCAGCGGTAACGTTCTCCTTGCCAGCAGGAACAACGGCAGTGGTATAGAACTTAGAGTTCTGCATGAGGAATGAAGCGTCGATAGGATTATCAACCTCCTCATCGAGTGCTGCGTCATAACTCTTGAACGGATTCTCACCGTTTGCGATAGCAGCATACAGCTTTGCAGTGTAGAGAGTCTTCAGGGACTCTGCCAGTGCCTGGTCATCAGTGATGGCATTGCCAGCAGCGAGCACTCTGTTGTCGCCAGCAGCGTCAGGATCGAGGCTTACTACAGCGGCAGCGAGGTCTACAACCTGCTGTGTGATGAGAGGTACGCAAGTCTTTACCATGTTAGAGAGCAGTGCGCCATTATCGCCCATTACCGTTACAGCCTCCTGCAGGTCCTCGTCGCTGAGTGCTACGCAGTCAACGTCCTTATAGTCATTGTATGCTTTCTCTACGACTGGATACTGTGGCAGCTTCTCGTACTTAGTGCCCTTAGCATCGTTAAGCCCCTGCTCAACGTCAGCAAGAGCTGTTGGGAACTTGTCTATGTTAGCACGGCGTGTGCTAGACTGCTTAGTGAGCTTCTCAAGAACAGCGAATGCAGTGGTGTATTCCTCTGGTGTGTGGAAGTCAGGGTCTGTGTAATCGCTGATAGCCTTCTCAAGAGCATCGCGTGTAGCGCCCTGGTACTTGTCGTCAGCCTTTGCAGCATCAAGCTCCTCCTGTGCCGGCTTGAGGTTGCTCTTCATCAGGTTAGCGTATGTAACAGCGAGAGATGCTGTTGTCTCAACAGAAACGTTGCCGAGGCAAACTTCGCCTGTGCCATTGTTAGCACTCTGCGCTGTGAACTTGAGGATGTACTTGCCCTCAGCGGGTGCTGTCCAGAAGAACTGAACCTTTGTAGCGTCTACATCGTTTATAGTGCCACCGTTGTTCTGCTCTGCCGCAACGTCCTCTCTGGTGTAAATAGGAGAACCAGTGATGCCTTCAGCCTGGTTGAAGATCTCAAGCTTGAGCTTTTGATTAACGCTCTTCCATCCGATGATGTAGTATGTGAGCTGATACTTGGCTCCCTTGAGGTCGAGAGTCTTCTCAGGGAGGTCACCAGCAACGGTGCCACCGTGGTCAGTCTGAAGGAGATACTCACCGTAAGTAGCGTAAGCATTGTTAGCGAGGTAGATACTACCACCGTTCATGCCCTTGTTGCTCACACTCTTCAAGCGTGGACCGCCACCGCCAGTCCAGTCGTCGCCGCCCCATGTACAGTTAGCACCTGGGTCGCGCATGTTGCCATTGTCGCGGTAAATCTTCCAACCAGTGCCGTGGTCAGGAGCATAGTCGTTCTTCATGGTAGCGAAGTCGCCCTTTGCAATAACCTCAGACTCGTCCTTCTCGCCATCAGTAACCTCGTATTTGTAAATCTCGAAGCCAGCGTTGAGCAGCTCGCCAGAACCATTTGCAAGCTCTACATGGTATGTGTACTCGCCGCCATCAGAAGTGAATCGGAAAGCGTCAACCTGGAAGTTGCCCTGTTTGTTCTTCTCAAGGCTTTTAGAAACAGCCACTGTCTGGTCGAGGACCTTCTCGCCAGCAGCATTGATGAGAGAAATCTGGAATGAGCCAGTTGTTGCCCATCCTGCGGTGTAAGCGCGAAGTTCCACATCGCCAGCAGGAATAGTAACCTTCTTTGTAGCGATAGTCTGACCGTCCCAGTCACGCATATAGATAGCAGACTGCACATTAGAGTTGGAGTAGAGGAAGCCACGTGAGCCGCTGCCGCCCTGATGTTCTTCACCATTAACGGTGACAGACCATCCGTCAGGTATGCCGCCATCAGCTGCCAGCTGTGTCTTCTCGTCCTGAAGAAGAGTGTAGATAGTCTCAGCAATCTTCACCTTACCAGTCTCGAATGTGGTTGAGATAGGCTGGCTATTGGCGATGTACTTGGAAGAAACGACCTGATTGATAGTAGCGGTATAGAGACCCTTTGTGAATGTCTTGCCGTCCTTCAGACCGAAAGTCAGAGTCTTTGTGCCAATCTCAGTGTTGTCTTCATCGTAAACAGGCTTTGTGAGAAGTTCAAGTTCCTCACCGTTGACGGTACAAACAACAGGGCTACCGTTCTCGTCTACGGTCAGCACATTCTTGTCGAAGGTGAACGAAATCTGGTTAGTATTCTCGTCAAGAGCGAAAGAACCGTCGCTTGGAGTAGAGCTAACCAAGAATGGATCCGTGTACTCGTAAGACATTTCAGTAGAAAGACTCTCGAGATAAGAGCCACCCTCGCCCTCGAAGTTTGGCACTACGCCCTCTGGAGAGAGGTTGCCACCCTTGTACAGCAGCTGGTACTGTGGGTCGTCTGGGTTGGTGAATGCCACCTCTACCTTTGCGTCAGCATCGCTGATAGCAGCATCCTCGTCGAGGTAGATGTACATATTGCCATCCTTATGCAGCTCCACGCTCTCTACCTTCACCTCTGCACCGTTGACAGTAACCTTTGCGCAGCTTGTTGGCATGAGCACTACACCGATAGAGCTGTTAGCCACGAGGTCCTTGGCGTTGGTGTCATAACCGAACTGTACGCGCACTACTTCGTTCTCGAACTGTACTGCCTTTACAGAAGACTCCACGAGTTCCACCTCATCGAGCCAGAAGTCGCCAGGGTTATATACATTGAATGTAGCGAAGAACTTGTCCTCCAGTGGGTCCTTGTCTGGATTTTTCTCAGCGTAGGTCTTCTTCTGCAGCTCTGCGCTTGCGAAGTAGAACATGTGAGAATACTTCTCATAGTCGTTAGGGTTGAAGTAAGAGTCCTCGTACTTGAACTCGTTTCCGTTAGCGTCGAGCAGAGGAATATCGCAGTTCTCGCCACCCTGCATGAGGGCAACGCTCATCTTACACTTGTTGTCTGTGGTGCCGTCGCTCCATGTGTTGGTGCCCTTGAAGCGGTAAGAGAGACGATAGCTCTTTCCCTCCTCCAGTGGCAGATTGCGGAACTTCACCGCACGCATCCACCAGTTGTTGTGCTGCGCAGCGTCAGACTCACCGGCTTCGTCCTGGCCGATACCTACATTGAAGAAATGCAGGCAGCCTGCGCCCGCAGCGGCATTCTCATTGTCGATGTCTCTTTCGTCCTCACCCTGATCATTGGTGATAGAGTTGATGAACTCATAGTAGGCCTGGTCAGTAGGAGACTTGGTCTGTTTTGCATCGAAACCTTCGTGGAACACGACAGTCTGTGCCTGTGCGCCGAGTCCGGCAGCGAGCATCATGCCAAGGTTGAGTAATTTTTTTTGTTTCATAACTAAATACTGGTTTTAGTGAATAGAAATTATTTAAGTTTTTGTTTTTGCTTGTTATGCTGTTTTGTTCTTGTCTGTTGCAAAATTATATATAATGTAAAGAAGAAATTTTTTATTTTGTTTCAAAAAGTTGTTCAAATGTACCAAAATGCGTAAAAAAGTGCGTTTTGGTATTAATGAAAATATAAATGAAACGAAAAAGAAAGTTGTAATCGGGAAAAAGCACTACCTTTGCAATACAGTTAGAAAAAAAGATGTTTTTAGAATAAAGTTAGTAGTTAGTATTAGTTAGTTAGTAACAGTTGCTGTTTGAAGCAATTGGTGATTAGTAAACATCCAACGGCAAAAATCCAAAAGCGTTTGGATTTCGTTGGATGTTTTTTCTGATTATACCAGTAAGGCATCACGGCACCACTACTGCTGACCACAGCATCTACCCCGAACAACCCGCCATCGTGCATGGCATATATATTATATATAAGGTGTAAACCCGCTTTCGGAGGCGTCACCTCGGATATGTCTTAAAAAGTAACAGATTGTAAGGAAAAGCTGTCTGTTTGCTTACAGTTTTCGAGAGAGGGTATGTGCTGCTGCGATTAGTATGCTTTTACACTGCGAAAGCATAGAGATTGCACTGCGAAAGCATACAAATCGCATCGCGAAAAGATAACTTTCAGACTGTAAGTAATATGGCATCGGAGCGCATGAAGAAACGACACTAAACAATAACCTATATAAAAATAAACAAAAATCTCTATGAAGAGAACTTCTATTCTTGCGATTCTTATGATGATTCTGCTTTCTGTCCAGGCGAGACGTCTCTCGTTTGACAGGGGGTGGACTTTCTGTCTGTGTAAGGATGCGGCGGAACTGACGAGCGTGTTGCACTCAGTAGGAGTGGAAGACAATCCGCTGACAGATGCCGGTATCATGGTGGTAAAGACAAAGGTAACGAACGATACCGAGCCAGAAGCTGCCGTGATAACCGATGAAATGGGGGGAAATAGCGCGAAAACCACTGTCCAGAACGGAAAATTCCGCAATGTAGAGATACCACATGACTGGAGTGCGGAGTTGCCGTTCGAGCCCAAAGAAGGTGGTTCGGCAGGCTATCTGCCCGGCGGACAGGGAGTGTACGTGAAGAACTTTACGCTGCCGAAGGGTGCGATGAAGAAAGGCGAGAAATGCATCATACAGTTTGATGGCGTCTATCACCGCGCCACCGTGTGGGTGAACGGCAGTAAAGTGGGCTATCACGTATATGGATATACAGGTTTTGAGTATGATATTACACCATATCTCAACGTAAATGGCGAAAACAGAGTAGTGGTTCACGTCAACAGAACGGAGCAGTCACGCTGGTACACTGGTTCTGGCATCTACCGTCACGTATGGCTCAAGATGACCAACGCCACCCATCTGAAAAGCAACGGAATATTCGTGATGCCAATGCTGAAACCCGATGGAACCGCAGAAATTTGCATAAAAACCGACATCGAAATAGCAGAAAAAGACAAGGGACAGACATTCACCGTGACCAATATGCTGCTTGACGGAAAGAAGAAGAGCGCAGCGGTGAAAGGGAATATAACAATAAAGAACCCGCACCTGTGGTCAACAGACGACCCATACCGCTATACGGTGCGCACGCAGCTGCGTGATGCCAAGGGAAAAGTAATTGATGAGGTGGACACTCCTTTCGGAATACGCACAGCGGAGTTTGATGCCGACAAGGGATTCTTCCTAAATGGCACGGGCATGAAACTGAAAGGTATGTGCCTGCACCAGGATATGGGCAGCCTCGGAGTGGCAGTGCCCGATGAGGCATGGGAGCGCAGACTCAAGGCACTGAAGGCAATAGGCTGCAACGCCATACGCTGTTCGCACAACCCACCATCACCAGAATTTCTCGAAATATGCGATACGCTCGGACTGCTGGTGATAGACGAGGCGTTCGACAAATGGAAGTCCGGCTACTACGAGCCGTTCTTTGACGACTGCGCACGGCAGGACATCACCGACATGGTACTGCGCGACCGCAACCACCCCTCAGTGATAGTATGGAGCATAGGCAACGAGCTCTCCGAGGCGTGGCTCGATACAGACGAGGGAGTGGAGCGTGCCAGGATGCTCAACGATATAGTGAAGCGGCTGGACCCAACACGCCCCACTATGGTGGCATGCCAGCAGGGATTCAAAGACAAGTTTGGCGAGGTGACAGACCTCGTAGGCTACAACTACCTCGAACCACGAATGATAGCCGACCACAAACGGCATCCGAAGAGGAAGATGCTCGTATCAGAAGCCTTCGTATATTACTCCGGACTGAGGGAGAACCTCGTCCGCGACTTCGTGGAGCATAATCCATGGCATTTCGTGGAGGAGAACGACTTCATAGCCGGCTCCTTCGTCTGGGCTGGCGTGGACTATCTCGGCGAGTCATCACCGTGGCCCGCCAAGGGCTGGTGCTCATGCCCGTTCGACATGACGCTAAAGGAGCGTCCGCAGGCAGCCTTCTACCATCCTGCATGGCAACCAGAGAAAGACTATCTGAAACTGATGGTGCGCGACAACTGCCTTGACCAGGCCATGGGCACCGACCACTGGCAGTATCCACCGATGGCGGACACATGGGACCTGCCATACAAGGACTCCAGATGCGTGGAGGTACGCTGTTACACCACGTGCGACTCCGTACAGTTCTTCTTCCCTATGTGGAGCAATCCGCAGCTGCCGCTGAAGCCGAGAGCTACTAAGGACTATCCCGACCACTGCATCACGGTGCAGCTGCCCGCAAGAGCCGGCAAGGTACTGGCCGTAGGCTACAAAGGCGGCAAGGAGGTGATGCGCGACTCGCTGGAGAACCATGGCAACGTGGCAGACGTGCGGTTCGATATAGACCACACCACACTCGTGGCACAGCAGCCCGACATGAGCGAGGGCAGGGCAGACGGAGCGCAGGTAGCGCACGTAAGGTTCACCCTCGTGGACAAGGACGGCAGAGTGCAGCAGATGCAGCCGCGGCAGTTCAGCGTCAGCACGGAGGGACCGCTGAGGCTCCTCGGAGTGGAGACAGGCGACATGCGCAGAATAGACTCATGGCGCACTACGGAGATGAAGACATACTTCGGCGAGGGCTTCGTCAGGCTGCAATCCACCAGTCAGACAGGCACTGCCCGCCTCATAATAAAGGTGGAAGGCTTTGAGAAACCGTTCGTGAAAGAGTTCAAGATAAAAGGAAATGTTTCTAAAAAATAATAGATGAAGAAAACGATATTGGCACTATGCCTCCTGCTCGTCACCGCTCTCGATGCTGAGGCGGTTACGGAAAAGGGCAGGCTGTGGCTCAAACCAGGCTCGAAGATAAACACAGAGGCATGGAAGGGCAGCCCCTTCCAGCTGCGACTGCTCAACCATTGGGACAACCCCGATGGCACCATAGAGCGCGGATATGCTGGAAAGAGCATATTCTGGAAGCCTGGCGGTGTGGCGGACCTCGACGTGGTACGCACATACGCCATGCACTGCGCATCGGTAGGGATAAACGGAGTGGTGCTGAACAATGTGAACGCCAAGCCGCAGATGCTCTCCGCAGCAAAGCTGAAGGAGACGCAGCGTATAGCCAACGTACTGAGAGAGTATGGCATAAAGACCTACCTCTCCGTGAACTTCGCATCGCCCAAGGCACTCAGCGGACTGAAGACCGCCGACCCCTGCAACGAGAAGGTGAAGGCATGGTGGAAGAAGAAGGCAGGGGAGATATACAGAATGATACCCGACTTCGGCGGCTTCCTCGTCAAAGCCAACTCAGAGGGCGAGCCGGGACCTATGGATTACGGCAGAACCCATGTGGACGGAGCCAACATGCTGGCTGATGCGCTGAAGTCATACGGCGGAATAGTGATGTGGAGAGCCTTCGTCTACAGTGCTACGGGCGGCGACAGAGCATCGCAGGCGTATGAGGAATTCATGAAATACGACGGGCAGTTCCGTGACAACGTAATCATACAGATAAAGAACGGACCAGTAGACTTCCAGCCCCGAGAGCCGCTGTCGCCACTCTTCTTCGCCATGAAGCACACTAAGATGATGCTTGAGGTGCAGGTGACACAGGAGTATACGGGCGAGAGCATACACACCTGCTTCATGCCTTTCTATGACGTGGTGTCATTGGTAAACAGCAAGCAGAGCACCACACTGGCCAACCCTGGACTGGAGGTAAGCAACCTCGTGGGCATAGCGGGCGTGGCAAACGTGGGCGACTCCTACGACTGGTGCGGCTCCGTAATGGCGCAAGCCAACTGGTACGGCTTCGGCAGGATAGCCGCAGACCCATCTGTAAGCAAGGAGAAAATAGCAAGGGAGTGGCTGTCGCTGACATTTACACCGCAGCCAGAGTTCCTTCAGCCCATGACGAGGGTGCTCATGGAGAGCCATGAGGCGGTGGTGAAATACATGATGCCGCTCGGTCTGCATCATATCTTTGCCGGAGGACACCACTACGGACCCGAACCATGGTGCGACCCTGAGGGATGGCGCGAGGACTGGAAGCCGCGTTACTACCATAAGGCCGACAGGGACGGAATAGGATTCAACAGAACTGACAAGGGCGGTTCGGGCAATACAAGGCTCTACCCCGACACCTTATATAATATATACAACGACAGTGAGCGATGCCCCGAGCAGCTCCTGCTGTGGTTCCACCACCTGCCGTGGACGTACAGGCTGCACTCTGGCGAGACTCTGTGGGACGGACTGTGCCACAGGTACGACGAGGGCGTGAGAGAGGCGGAGGCGTTTGCTGAAACATGGAGGCAGATGAAGCCATACGTGGATGCAGAGGTACACGAGCGCCAGCAGCGGCTCTTTGACCGCCAGGCAAAGGACGCATGGTGGTGGAGAGACGCCTGTCTGCTCTATTTCCAGCAGTTCTCGGGCATGCCATTGCCGCTCGGCTCACCGCAGCCGCGACATACGCTGAAGCAGCTGACGGACTATCATCTCGATATGGACAACTATTCTACGGCCGACATCACGAAGCTGCCGTGAGATTAAGTATTAAGTAATAGTGATGAGTGATTAAGTAAAAAAACTAAGTAAGTGTTCAAAATTATTTTTACATTAGTTTTGCTCTATTTGGATGCAGCT